>Ga0308169_10004735_pt1 | contig 12596 bp, 14 predicted proteins | sample PhyBR1_2_FD_202139 | JGI IMG/M metagenome (GOLD analysis project Ga0308169, IMG submission 202139) | Phyllosphere microbial communities from UC Gill Tract Community Farm, Albany, California, United States - DLSLSB.R1 | ecosystem: Host-associated > Plants > Phyllosphere > Unclassified | place...
TGCTCGCGAATGCGAACTGACATCCAACATTGATGCCGACTGATACACCGCCTTCGCGAGCAAGCCCGCTCCCACAGTGGACCGAATTCCACTTCAGCGGCTGCGCCAGCCCCTTCTGAAACCACCGTGACCCGAGTCCTGACGATGAACACAGAATTTCGCAAACCGCTGCCCGGCACTTCGCTGGATTATTTCGATGTTCGAGGGGCCGTGGATGCCATCCGCCCCGGCGCCTATGACAGCCTGCCGTACACCTCCCGCGTGCTGGCCGAAAACCTGGTGCGTCGCTGCGACCCGGCCACGCTGCGCGAGTCGCTGCTGCAGTTGATCGAGCGCAAGCGCGACCTGGATTTCCCCTGGTTCCCGGCCCGAGTGGTGTGCCACGACATTCTCGGCCAGACCGCCCTGGTGGACCTGGCCGGCCTGCGTGATGCCATCGCCTTGCAGGGTGGCGATCCGGCGCAGGTCAATCCGGTGGTGCCGACCCAGCTGATCGTCGATCACTCCCTGGCGGTGGAAAGCGGCGGTGCCGACCCGCAGGCGTTCGCCAAGAACCGCGCCATCGAAGACCGACGCAACGAAGACCGCTTTCATTTCATCAACTGGACCAAGAAAGCCTTCAAGAACGTCGATGTGATTCCGCCGGGCAACGGGATCATGCACCAGATCAACCTTGAAAAAATGTCCCCGGTGATCCAGCAGCGTGACGGCGTGGCATTCCCCGATACCTGCGTGGGCACTGACAGCCATACGCCCCACGTCGATGCCTTGGGTGTGATCGCCATTGGTGTCGGTGGCCTGGAAGCCGAAAGCGTCATGCTCGGTCGCGCCTCGTGGATGCGCCTGCCGGAAATCATTGGCGTCGAGTTGACTGGCCAGTTGCAGCCGGGCATTACCGCCACCGATATGGTACTGGCGCTGACCGAGTTCCTGCGTAAACAAAAAGTCGTCGGTGCCTGGCTGGAGTTTTTCGGCGAGGGCGCCAGTGCGCTGACCCTGGGCGACCGTGCGACCATTTCCAACATGGCCCCGGAATACGGCGCCACGGCGGCTATGTTTCATATCGATCAACAGACCATCGATTACCTCAAGCTCACCGGCCGCGAAGACGAACAAGTGCAGTTGGTGGAAACCTATGCCAAGCATGTGGGCCTGTGGGCCGATAGCCTCAAGAGCGCGCAATACGAGCGCGGCCTGACCTTCGACCTGTCGTCGGTGGTGCGCAACATGGCCGGCCCGAGCAACCCGCACGCCCGTGTCGCGGTGTCGGATCTGGCCGCCAAAGGCATCTCCGGCCAGTGGGACGATGTGCCAGGCCAGATGCCTGACGGCGCGGTGATCATCGCTGCCATCACCAGTTGCACCAACACCAGTAACCCGCGCAACGTGATCGCCGCCGGCTTGCTGGCGCGTAACGCCAATCGTCTGGGTCTGGCCCGCAAGCCATGGGTCAAATCATCCCTGGCGCCGGGTTCGAAAACCGTGGCGTTGTACCTGGATGAAGCAGGCCTGACGTCCGAGCTTGAGAAGCTGGGCTTCGGCGTGGTGGCATTTGCCTGCACCACCTGCAATGGCATGTCCGGTGCGCTGGATCCGGTGATCCAACAGGAAATCATCGACCGCGACCTGTACGCCACCGCCGTGCTGTCGGGCAACCGCAACTTCGACGGACGCATCCACCCGTACGCCAAGCAGGCGTTCCTCGCTTCGCCGCCGCTGGTGGTGGCCTACGCCATCGCCGGGACCATCCGCTTCGACATCGAGAAGGATGTGCTCGGCGTGGTGGACGGCCGGGAGATTCGCCTCAAGGACATCTGGCCGAGCGACGAAGAAATCAATGCGGTGGTCAAGGCTTCGGTGAAGCCGGAACAGTTCCGCCAGGTGTACATCCCGATGTTCGCCATCCAGGAAGACACCGGGCCGAAAGTCACGCCGCTCTACGACTGGCGTCCGCAAAGCACCTATATCCGTCGTCCGCCGTATTGGGAAGGCGCCCTGGCCGGTGCACGGCCGCTCAAGGGCATGCGCCCGCTGGCGGTGCTGCCGGACAACATCACTACCGATCATTTGTCGCCGTCCAATGCCATCATGCTGGACAGTGCCGCCGGCGAATACCTGGCGAAAATGGGCCTGCCGGAGGAGGACTTCAACTCCTATGCGACCCACCGTGGTGACCACCTGACGGCGCAGCGCGCAACGTTCGCCAACCCGAAACTGTTCAACGAAATGGTCCAGGAAGACGGCAAGGTCAAACAGGGATCCCTGGCCCGGGTCGAGCCGGAAGGCAAGGTCATGCGCATGTGGGAAGCCATCGAGACCTACATGGAGCGCAAGCAACCGCTGATCATCATTGCCGGTGCCGACTATGGCCAGGGTTCGTCCCGTGACTGGGCGGCCAAAGGCGTGCGCCTGGCCGGTGTCGAGGCCATCGCTGCCGAAGGTTTCGAGCGCATTCACCGCACCAACCTGGTGGGCATGGGCGTGTTGCCGCTGGAGTTCAAGCCCGGTACCGATCGCAAGACCCTGGGCATCGATGGCAGTGAGGTCTATGACGTGATTGGCGAGCGCACCCCGCGTGCCACGCTGACCCTGGTCATCACCCGCAAGAACGGCGAGCGCGTCGAGGTGCCGGTGACCTGCCGCCTCGATACCGCTGAAGAAGTGTCGATCTACGAGGCCGGTGGCGTGCTGCAACGCTTCGCCCAGGACTTCCTCGAATCGGCGGTTGCCGTATAAATCTGTTGGCCGGGCAAAGGATGACGAGTCCTTTGCCCGTCCGTTTCAAGGAGTAAGAGCAACATGGCTCACGCCCCCCAACTCAGAATCCCAGCGACCTACATGCGTGGCGGCACCAGCAAAGGCGTGTTTTTCAGCCTTCAGGACCTGCCGCAAGCGGCTCGCGTTCCAGGCGCCGCCCGGGATGCCTTGCTGCTGCGGGTGATCGGCAGTCCGGACCCCTACGAGAAACAGATCGACGGCATGGGCGGTGCGACGTCCAGCACCAGCAAGACCGTGATCCTGGCCAAGAGCACCCGGGCCGACCACGATGTCGACTACCTGTTCGGCCAGGTGTCCATCGACAAACCGTTCGTGGATTGGAGCGGCAACTGCGGCAACCTGTCGGCGGCGGTCGGTTCATTCGCCATCAGCAGCGGTTTGGTGGAGGCCAGTCGTATTCCGAACAACGGTGTAGCCGTCGTGCGGATCTGGCAGGCCAACATCGGCAAGACCATCATCGCCCACGTACCGATCACCGACGGCGCGGTGCAGGAAACCGGTGACTTCGAACTCGACGGCGTGACGTTTCCGGCAGCCGAAGTGCAATTGGAATTCATGGACCCGGCAGCGGAAGAAGAGGGCGCTGGCGGCTCGATGTTTCCTACCGGCAATTTGGTGGACGACCTTGAAGTGCCAGGTGTTGGCACCTTCAAGGCAACCCTGATCAACGCAGGGATCCCGACGATTTTCATCAATGCCCGGGACGTTGGTTACACCGGCACCGAGCTGCAGGGTGCGATCAACGGCGATCCCAAGGCGTTGTCCATGTTCGAAACCATTCGCGCCTATGGTGCCTTGCGCATGGGCTTGATCAAACACCTGGACGAAGCCGCCCAACGCCAGCACACGCCGAAAGTGGCGTTTGTCGCACCGCCGGCGGATTACGTTTCATCCAGTGGTAAAGCCGTGGCAGCGGGGGATGTCGACTTGCTGGTGCGGGCCTTGTCGATGGGCAAGCTGCACCACGCGATGATGGGTACCGCGGCGGTCGCCATCGGCACGGCCGCGGCGATTTCCGGCACCCTGGTGAACCTGGCTGCAGGCGGCACCGAACGCAGCGCCGTGCGCTTCGGCCACCCGTCCGGCACCCTGCGCGTGGGTGCCGAAGCCACTCAGGTCAACGGCGAATGGACCGTGAAAAAAGCCATCATGAGCCGCAGCGCACGGGTGTTGATGGAAGGGTTTGTGCGGGTACCGGGAGATATGTTTTAACGCAATATTCCAGGAGCAACACAAAACCTGTGGGAGCGAGCTTGCTCGCGAAAGCGGTGCGTCAGTCAACATCAATGTTGAATGTGCTGGCCTCTTCGCGAGCAAGCTCGCTCCCACAGGGTTGTTGCCTGTCTGCAATCAGTTCTTCGTCAACGCCGCGACCACCAGCCCCACGTTGCTTTCCAGTTCCGCTACCGGATCGGCGGCGTCGGTGCTCAGCACCAGCAATCGGCTGCCGCCCTCGGTAATGGCTGTCTTCAGCTCATCCGAGGGTTGACGATGATGCAGTACCAGCGCCACGTCATTGTTCTTCAGCGTTGCAGTCAGTTGCTTAAGGCTTTCGGCGGTCCATTCGGCATCGGGCCGGGCATCGGTGCTGATTCCGTCAAGGTTGAGCCCGCTGATCAGATAACCGAAATGTTCGCTCAGGCTGACCACGCTCAGGTTATTGGCACCGGCGAGACTTTTTTCGCTACCGGCGCTGAGTTTGAGCAGGCGTTGCTTGAGGGTTGCCAGGTTGGCGTCGATCTTCGGTTTGGCCGTCGGCGCCAGGCGCACCAGGTCGGCGGCGATCACGTCGGCCATCCGACCGAGGTTATGGCTGGCCATCCAAGGCTGGCTTGCCAAGCCGTCGGTCATGCCCGGTTGTACGGCAATACCGGGCAGGGCGCCGTCCACCGGGCGTGCGGCATCGATTTCGACGATACGGATGTTGCTGCGCCGGGCCATGGGATACAGCGGATCGTCCGGCCACAGCGAGCGCAGGCCGATGACCCCGTCGGCCTCGCTGGCGAGTTCGCTCAGGGCCGCGGCGCCACGGCCGCTGAAATAGGCGCTCTGGCGAGTGCCAGGCAGATTGGCAGGCGCAGCCCTTTCCAGCTTGACGTCGGTGTCTTTGAGCAAGGCCTCGCCCAACCCATAGGTGACCGGCAGCGACGCCAGCAGATGCACCGGTTTGCTCTCGGCGGCGAATGAAGCGGTAGCGACCGCGCCGCAAAGGGCCACGGCCAAGGCCAGGTGTCGCAATGAAAAAACCATTTATCCAAGATTCCCTTTAAGGCTGGGGACAACGCCACGGGCGATGGCGCTCAAGGCGAACGCGATGCCGGCTACCAAAATGATGGCGGCACCGGACGGGATTGGCAGGTCGAACACAATCGGCGCGAGAATCCCGCACAAAGTGCTGACGGTGGCGATCAACACGGAACACCAGAAAAAACCTTTCAACGACTGGCTCAGCAAACGCGCCGCCGCAGCTGGGATCACCAATAGGGCGCCCACCAGAATGGCGCCGATGACTTTCACCGCCGCCACGGTGATCAACGTCACCAGAACCACGAACAGATAATCCAGGGTCTTCACCGCCACCCCGCGCACCGCCGCCAGTTGTGGGTTGAAGCTGGCGAGCATGATGCGGTTGTACAGCGGTAGCGCCAGGGCCATCACCAGCGAACCGACCACGGCCAACACCAGCAGATCATTGCCGTTGACCGTCAATACCGAGCCAAACAGCACGTTCTCCAGGATGTGCACGTTGATCTTGCCCGCCAGGATCAACAACAGGCTGGCGCCCAGGGCCAGGGATACCGACAGGAAGACGCCGATCAGTGTGTCTGGCGCCAGGCCGGTGCGGTTGCGCAGATAATTGAGCAGGATGCCGAACAGCAGGCAATAACCGAACAGACTGCCGTAAGGCCCGGTATAGGGTTCGCCGAGCAGGATGCCGACTGCCACGCCGGTCAGCGCCGCATGGCCGACCGCCTCGGAGAAAAACGCGAAGCGCTTGACCACCACCAGCGTGCCGAGGCTACCCAGCACCGGGCCGATCAACAGTCCGGCCAGCAACGCGTTGACGACGAACCCGTATGCCAACGCCTCGGGCAAATAGCCGGATGATGCCCAGCCCTGGACCATCAAGCGAAAGGCTTCATAACTCATCAGACAGTGCTCCCATTCGTTCGCGGATGGGTGGAAAACAGCGTCAACAGACGTTCTGGCGTCAGGGTCTGGCGTGGCGGGCCGTCGAACAGCACCCGGCGATTCAGGCCGGTAACGCGGTCCGCCAGGCGCCCGACGGCCTCCAGGTCATGTTCGATCCACAACACGGTGATTCCGGCTTGGCGCCAGTCCTGCAGCAGCCGTTCGAATACTTGGATACCGGCCTCATCCAGGGCCGACATCGGCTCATCCAGTACCAACAGTTGCGGTGCAGGAATCAGCCCCTGGGCCAGCAGCACTCGCTGGCGCTCACCGCCGGACAGCGCGCCCATGCGTCGCTTGCGCTTGTCCTGCATGCCGACCCGCTCCAGGGCCTGGCCAATGGCGCCAGCGTAATGCTTGCTCAGGCCAAGAAAGGCCGGTCGCCGCTGACACATCGCCGCCATGAAATCGTCCACCGTCATGGGCAGCCCCCGATCGAACTCCAGTGCCTGGGGTACGTAGCCGATGACGCCGGGTTCGCCCGGCCATTGCAGGCTCAAACGCCCCTGGTGCGGCATTTGCCCCAGCAAGGTCTTGATCAGCGAACTCTTGCCGCCGCCGTTGGGGCCGACCAGGGCATGGATACTGCCGGGCGCCACCCGAAAGGCCACGTGATCGAGAATAGTGGTGCGGCCCAGGTTCAGGCTGACCTCGGCGAACTCGATCAAGGGGCCGACGCGTTGCAGGGTGATGGGTTCCTGAACAGTCATGCGCCGGACTCCTGGATCGCCCTGACCACGGTATCGAGGTTGCCGGTCATTTCATTTTCGTATTTCTCGGCACTGTAGTCGCCGTAGGAAATATGGGAGAGCGGGTACAGCTTCACGCCCGATTCACGCTGGATGGTGTCGACGTAGGTGGAGGGAAAATCCATCTCCGAGAAGATCACTTTCACATCCAGTTCGCGCAGTTGGTCGATGGTTTTTTTCAACTGGCTGGGGCTCGGTTCGATGCCGTGGGCAGGCTCGACCACGGCGGTCACTTCCAGGCCGAATTCGCGCAACAGGTAATCGTAGGCGGCGTGTACGGTGGCGACCCGCAACTCGGCGTTGGGTGCCTGAGTCAGCTTCGCCAGGGCGTCGGCACGCATCTGCCGCAGACGCTTGCCGTAGGCGCGTGCATTCTGGGTATAGACCTTGGCGTTGTCCGGGTCGAGCTTGCCCAATTCCCGGGCGATGTTATTGACCTGGGCGATCGAGGCGCTGATGGACAGGAAGGTGTGTGGGTTGACGACCTTGCCCGCGCCTCGGGCCGCCGTACCGGTGGCGGCCAGCAATGGCACGTTTTCGTTGGCCTCGATCACCTTCACGTTCGGTGTTTCGCTGGCGGCGATCATGCGGTCGGCAAAATCGTCGTGACCGACGCCATTGAGCACGATCACATCGAGGCCGCTGATGCGCTTGATGTCCTCGGCGCGAGGTTCATAGGCATGTGGATTGAACCCGGCCGGGATCAGCGGCACCACTTCGGCCTTGTCGCCGACAATGTTCGCCACGTAGCTGTAATACGGGTGCAAGGTGATGCCGATGCGCAGGCGCTTGGTTGTTTCGGCACCGGCCTGGGCAGTGAACAGGCAGGCCAGCAGGCCGATCAGCAGCAGGCGCAGCGAGGGTCGGCGTAGAGGTGCAATAGGCATGGGCGAACATTCTTCTCTGGAATCAGGCGTGGGGTCAGTGCCGGTGCTGGCGGGTTACGCCAGCATCGAATTGCGCGACGATTTGCTGCCAGCCGGCGGCGGATAAAGCGGCATCATCCAGCGCAGTGGGCGTCGTTGGAGCATTGCCTCGGTTGAGCCAGATGTCCGGGGCGGCGTCGGACGTTTCGCTGATACGCATCAGAAACGAGCCAGCGACGGCTGGGCGAGGGCTTGCGCCGAAGTAGGCGCGATCCTCCAGCTGTTGCCAGGCATGGCCGCCACGGCTGACGGAGCTGGCGTCCTGGGCGAACGGGGCAAAGCCTTCATCGGCCAGCGTCTGCGGGGCGGGCAGGGACTGCTGGTCCTCGCGCAGCAGATGAATTTCATCCAGGGTCACCCGCAGATCGGCATAGATGCCTTGTTCCGCGGCGTTGAGGTCGCGGCGAGCGTCTATCTGGTTCGAGGCGAGTTGAGCGGTGTCTTCGGTTTTGCCGTGCCACGCCACCACGGACCCGGCCGCCAGGACGATGATCAGGCAGAGCAGCAACACATAAAGGGTTTCATGGCCCGCGCCGGCGGGGCGAATCACTTGGGTGGTGGGGCTGTTCATGGGGCCTCGATGTCGGCTTGGTCGATTTCCACCACGTGGCCGGGGCCAGCGTCGAAGAGCACGTAGAATTCGGCGTTCGGTTTCTTGAAGGTCACCGTCGAGTCGGCGCCGAGCTTGCCCGGCACCAGGATGGTTTCGTCGTAACCGATCACGTCCAGGGTCACCCCAGGTGCACCGCTGCCGTCGGAAAACCCACCGGTGCACTGGATCTGTTCGGCGTCGATGGCCTTGCATTGGCACATCGGGTTATGGGCCAGGGCGCTGGTGCTTGCACTTGCGCAGAGCAACAGCGCCACACCATTGAGACAGGCGCGCAAGGTCATGGTCGGGCTCCTTGAGTGTTCAGCCAGGCGACGGTGGCCGGGGAGGCCTGGCTCAGGGGAATGGCGGCCTGGTGCATCGAACCGTCCCAGCCCTCCAGGGTTATCCACAGCTCTGCGTCGGGTTGGGTCTTCGCCGGCACCGGCAACAAGGCACCCATGCGATAGGGCGAACCGAAGAAAATCACCCCGGCTGCCCGCAGGCTGCGGGGTTTACCGATGCGCAGGTAGGTGGCCTTGACCTGGCTGATGCAGGCTTGGCACAACGCGGCGTTGAAATGCTTCATTGGCCCGGCCGGGCCGTTCGGGCGTGGGGCTTCATTGCGAAATTCGGCCAGGCGCAGACTCCATGGGCCAACCTGGACCTCGCCGATCTCCCGTTCGCCGAGCCCGGTATCGCCGCGAAACAACGCCGCTTCCGAGAAATACTTTGGCATGAATCCCAGGGGAATCAGCAACAGCAACACGTTGAGGTGAAAACGCCATTTGCGCCAGAACAGGCTCAGGCGTGACGGTGGCGAGGCTGTGTTGGGCGCGGTCACAGGTTGCCCTCCGGCGAATCACGGTGCATGGACGGCTGCAACGATTGCGCAACTCGAACGGGTTTCTGGCTGCGCTTGAAGGCATTGGCGGTGGCCAAGGTGGTGCGTTTGGTCCAGATCAGCAGGCCACTGAGGACCATCATGCTGAGGATCAGACCGAAGAAGAACCAGATGAGCTTGATCCAGATTCCACCAAAATCCCCGGTGTGCAGCGGACGCATGGACTCGGTGACGAATTCCAGCGCCGTACGGTCGGTCAACAGCCTGGAGGCCGCCACATCACCGTTGTAAGGGTTGAGCGTGGCGGTCTGGTACATCAGGGGGTACCAACCACGGCCGCCGATTTCCAGATGACTGTAGGCATTGCCGGGCAGGCTGATAAAACTCGCTTCCAAGCCAGGGATGCGCTGTTGGGCGATTTCAATGGCCCGGTCGAGGCTCAGTTGAGGCGGCGCAACGCCGTCGGCTGACAGAGGCACGTCTTCGCGGGCGACGACGGGAATGACGGGTGCGCTGGAAATGGAGATCTGGTTGTCAAACAGCGAGGCTTCGATCAGGAACCAAGTGCCGGTGATGGAGATAACCGCGATGAACCAGATCGACCAGATACCGCTCAGCCGGTGGAAGTCGCCCCAGAAAATGCGTGCGCCATGACGGAACCGCAGGGTTGGACGGAAAAAGCCTTTCCAGAAGCGCTTGTAGACCACCAGCCCGGTTATCAACGACGCCAGTAACGGTAGGCCCAGGAGCGACACCAGGTACCAGCCCCAACTGTAGCCGTTGGTGAATGGCACCAACCACCAACCGTGCAGCGCGCGGGTGAAGCCCCTGAAGTTGAACGCCGGCGCCGAGCCCTGGACAACGCCGCTGTACGGGTTGACGTAGACCGTGTCGGGGCGCCCGTCGGGGTAGGTCACCTTGACCTCCAGCGCAAAATGCGACTCGTCCGGACGTGCGATGCCCTGCACCTGAGTTTGCGGCTGGGCTTGCTTGATTGCGGCAATGACTTGGTCGTAGCTGAGCAGCGGGGCGTCGTCCGAGGGCTTGCTTGCGCGCATGTCGGGATTCACCAGCCAGACGATTTCCTGGCTGACCACCGCGAGGGTGCCGGTCACGCAAACGATGAGCACGAAAAACCAGATGGGCAGGGCCAGCCAGCTATGAACCAGGAACCAGAGTTTGGAGCGGGACTTCTTCGACATGATTGAACGTCTTGATTCGATGAAAGGCTCGGTATTACGGGCTTCGCAACACCCTGAACCCTGAAAGGCCGGCCGTGGCTTTTGCCGACGCGGCCTGCTGCATCTAATTAAGACGAACGAGCAAAGGAAATCCTGAAGGGGAAGATGAAAGAAAATGTTTCTCGTTTATGTCTTTGGTTTCGTGACGAGGGAGCAAGCTTCCTCGCCACCGTTGTTGGCCTGAGAACAGGTCAGCCTTGCTGTTGGAACATTTCTCTGGCCCGCTGCTCGATTTGCTCCTGAGTCAGGTCCTCCTTGTGAGTCGCCAGGAACCACACATGCCCATAGGGATCTTTCAACGTGCCGGTGCGATCGCCATAGAACTGGTCCTTGACCTCGGAGATCACCTTGCCGCCGGCGGCAATGGCCTGGGCAAATGCGCGGTCTACGTCCTCGACATATAAATGCAGGCCCACCGAGGGCGATAGGTCGGGATTGCTCAGCGGGCCTTGGTCGCAAGGCGTGCCGAGCATGATCGGATAGCCATTGATCCGCAGCTCGGCATGTCCGATGCCACCGTCGGGCATGGCCAGGCGCATGACCTCGGTCGCATTGAAGGCCTGTTTATAGAAATCGATGGCTTCGGCCGCTTTCTGGATACCCAGGTAGGGAGTGATATTACGGAAACCTTCGGGAACGGCTTGAACGCCCATGACGTTTCTCCTTTTTGTTATGGGAGGCGAAGAGAGTCTTCGTCGATTTTCGCTCATCCACTATAGGTCAGCCGCCATGGACGGGTTCATGGCCCGACGAACGCCTCACGGTTGTTCCAGCAAATGCGCCCCCGGCCCCTGTTTGCCTAGCGCATCGCCTTGGTTACGCAGCGGACACGCTTGCATCGACAGGCAGCCGCAGCCTATGCAGCCGTTGAGTCGATCGCGCAGCGCTATCAGTTGGTTGATGCGCTCGTCCAGGTCGCGGCTCCACTGCGCCGACAAGACCTTCCAGTCCGCCGCGGTAGGGGCGCGGTGGTCCGGCAGGGTTTGCAGCGCTTCGCCGATTTCCGCCAAGGGAATGCCCAAGCGTTGGGCGACTTTGATCAGCGCCACACGGCGTAACACTTCCCGTGGATAGCGGCGTTGGTTGCCCTGGTTGCGCGTGCTTTTGATCAGCCCCTTGGATTCATAAAAATGCAGGGCCGTGACCGCCACGCCGCTGCGGGCGGCTAGCTGGCCGACAGTGAGTTCCTTATGGACATTTATCGGCGTCATTACCTGAATTTCCTGCTTGACCTCAAGTTAACTAGAGGTTTTACCCTGCACGCCTTCGGATCGCAAGATCCGCCTTACCTGCAATCGGGGGCCTTCATGCAATCGCCAAGGAACAATCACAGCTTTACCCAACTGATGGAATTCGACATCGACCCACAGTGGCGGCAGGCACTGGTCACGGTGCTGTCGGAATACACCGAGCGCCTGGCGCGGGATCACCAAGGTTTGCTGAATGCCAGTATCCAGGCCAGTGAGGACGGTCGGCGCGTGCTCAATTATCTGCGTTGGCGAACCCGTGAGGACGGCGAAGCGGCGCTGCGAAGCCTGGAAAGCGGCGAGCGGGATTTCTGGCAACTGATTCAGGCGCACCGAGCAAAAGCCGTTACGTTCGGCTCGTTTCAAGTGGTGCGCAACATCGAACGCAGCCTGGACGATGCGCTGCATTGCCGGTTGGTGGACTAAGCGCAGCGGCCGATCCGCAAAGACAATAGCCACTATCGAAAGGGTTGATTTCTGCCGCGCGGGGCCGGCGGGTAGCCTTTGTTCATCGCCCAACTACAGAACATCGGACACCCGCCATGAACCGTCTCCTTGCTGTCTCGTTGCTGCTGACTGCCACCGTATTAAGCGGTTGCGCCACTTCCTCTCCGGAGCTGCGTCCCTACACTGCCGACGAGGCTCGTGAATTAGCCTTGGAAGCCTTGAATCGGCGAGGCCTGTCGTTCGAGGAGTACCACGCGAAAAAGACCGAGTTGCTCGGCACCGCGCAGAAAAACGTGGGCTTCGACGACCGGGGCGAGATGAGCGCCGAGCGGGTCGAGCAACGGCCGGGCCGGTCAAGCTGACAGACTGTACCGCTCGAAGTTTTGCCCAACTGTCCATGGGTTTGCGTCGGGACGTGGGGTAGGGTCGTGGCTCGACTGGCTGCCCCGACGGATTGACCTGACATGACCCTTTCGCTTGACCTGTTGCTGGGCTTCGCCCTGTTTGCCCTGGTGACGTCGATCACGCCAGGCCCGAACAACACCATGTTGTTGGCCTCGGGTGTCAACTTCGGTTTCAACCG
>Ga0308169_10004736_pt1 | contig 12590 bp, 23 predicted proteins | sample PhyBR1_2_FD_202139 | JGI IMG/M metagenome (GOLD analysis project Ga0308169, IMG submission 202139) | Phyllosphere microbial communities from UC Gill Tract Community Farm, Albany, California, United States - DLSLSB.R1 | ecosystem: Host-associated > Plants > Phyllosphere > Unclassified | place...
GCCGCGGGCAGGTGAGCTTCGAGTGCCATCATCGCTGCGCACGCTCATATGCAGTCTAGGAGGAATGACCGGGGCTATTGTCACATCCCCTTTTGATGTAGTCAAGGTGCGCTCACCGACTAATGGAGCGCCCATGATTGCTCACGCTAGACCCGTTTGCAATCCGACCTGTTCCGGCACACAGCCCTCCCGCCGGCAACAGCCAAGGCGGCCGCCAAACTTGCCGACAAGTCTCGAGGAGGCTTATGGCACTTCGTCGACACCGTCTACCTGATACGGTGAGCTAGAACGTTGAGATTGGAGTCATGAGCTGACTTTGCAGGCGGATAGCCGTCGAAGAAGGTTGGAAAGCGTTGTATAAAGGTCTGGGGCCTTCTCTGGTCGGGATCATTCCGGCGCGGTACGCAGCTTGACCACCGAGATCCCTCTGAAGCTGACACCGCAGGGCAATCAACTTCTACTGCTACCCGACATCAAAAGCCTACCTCGCCAGCAAGTTCCCCAATGCACCGACGGAGAAGGCGGGGCAGTCCGCCGAGGACAGTCCGGTGATCCACCTCGGAGCGGCTGTTATCGCGGGTATCGCGACCGCGACAGGCACCAACCCAATATGGGGTGAGCTGGCCCACCCATGTAACAGACATCGCTGATGTCAAGTGATCAAAACCCGTTTGCAGCTCTCCGCACGGAAACGAAGCGCCCCGACACCCTCGGCGTCTTCAATATCACCACTCCCTAAACCCATTGCAGCCTCCGCTGCCTCGTTGTCCCAGGCTGCCCCAGTCTCAACAGCCACCGCTGCTGTCGGTGCCGCGCCGAAAGCTTCACCTTTCGGACCGGCTGTAGCGATGACGTGGGACATCCTGCGGAAGGAGGGTCTGCCCGGACTCTACCGTGGTCTCTCGGCATCGTACCTGGGTGTCTCGGAGGGAGTCATCCAATGGGTTCTGTATGAGGTGAGCATTCCGAGACATTGATCGTGCTTCAGCTGACATGCAGCGCCTCAAGCGGTTAACGAATGTGACCGGCGCGAACAGCGAGAAGAAGAGCATATTGGCGTACACGGGCTCGATCGTCGGAGCATCTGGAGGAGCTAAAGCCGTCGCGTCGCTAATCACCTACCCGCACGAAGTCATTCGAACGCGACTGCGACAGCCGGCCGTTGGCGGAGTCATCAAGTACACGGGCTTGCTGCAGACGCTCAAGCTAGTCGTGAGGGAAGAGGGAGTCGCCAGCCTGTACGGCGGTCTGACGGCGCATATGCTGCGGGTGGTCCCGAACGCGGCGTGTATGTTCTTGATCTACGAGCTGGTGGCGGCGAAGCTGGCATAGAGGACATCGGCTCAGCGGATGGGCGAGGACTTGCTCCGGCCTGGACACCCTTCGGATCGACGCCGCCATAGCGGCCAATGGGATGGGGGCCTTCCGCGCGATTCGACTGACACGGACCGTGGGAAGAGGTTAGACGATTTGTTGGAGGTTCCTAAGAATTCGAATCCCAGGGATGGACGGCCGGATTAGATTTGCTAAGATAAGGAAGGCATCACATGGCATATAGACTGTACAGGCATTTCGGGTCTCATCCACACATACTGCTCATGTAACTCTGCTCTTGTATGATTGAAGCTCGTGCATGCATTAAGGAGCGGTCGGCCTGTGACGAAGGGGTTCCACCAGAGTAGGCATGAGCCCGCATGCAACAATCGCAGGGACGTCGGTTGGCTCGGCTGTTGATATGGGACATGGCATCGTCATTCGCCTGTCACCCCACTCTCACATTCATTGCCATTGTACGACTTGTGCCATGCTTTACCATAGACTATAGACTCACCAGGAGTGACAGAATCAGCGGGACGGTAGACACTGTATAATCTGAACATATTTGCGCCGTGACGGCGGTCATGTCGCCCTTGGCGGCACCATCGGCCCACTCCCCGCAGATGGTCTCGCTCAATTCGCCCGCCAGTCGTCACTCATCGCAAGTCCCCTCACCCACGTCACCCAATACGAACGCGGCCCACGGAGCGAACAGGGCGCATGGCGAGCGCGTGACAGGGGGGCGGCTGGGACTGCTGATACCCACGGACAGAACGCAAGAGGAGCTAGAAGAGAAGTGGTTGCCTCGCTTAGGCCGGCTCAAGGTCGATAGGGAGGTGGTGTTGCAGGGTTATGCGCTATATGCGCTCAGGACGTGGTGAGTTGGCTCAAAAGCGATCCCAGCTTGGACTACAAGAATACGGGCAGACTCGCCAGATGACGCGTTGACAGCAGGTACCTCTCGCGCACGCACTGGAGCCAATCGATCGTCACACAAACGGGCAAGCCGACAGAACATGCAAGTCGCGACTAGAGTTCGCATGGTGGCTGACGACCAGGTCTCAACATACCTGCTCGTGCCCGACCCGGACCTGTCAGAAGCGGCGGCCCAAGCGGAGCTGAACCAGGCGGTGCGGTTTCTGGTAGACGAGACGCACGCGCAGCAACGAAAGACCGAGCATGGGATACTGCTCGTGACTACCCCTTCGGCCTTTGGGCAGGATGTGTGAGTGCTCTGTGTACTTCCTGTTTGTTCGCCCGTTCTGACGACAGATTCCCGATCCCCGGGGGAGATCTACGCGAACAGAAGCCGTTCCTCATCGTCAATACCGGTCTGCGGCGTCTCGGATGCGGCGGGCGCGCAGCGATGGGCATGGAAAGTCCCATGTGCGTCCGACCTAGTGTCCGTGGTATCACTGACAGTGTCTGACCCCAGACCCGCGGTCCGACGCAAGTTCTTTGAGCTGTACAATATCCCCGCGCCGCCCTCGACGCCCTTATCACGTGCGACTTCCCCCTCGGCCTCGCCCACCAAGCCGGACGGCACGTCCCCGCAAAACCCCGTTTCGCCCTCGGCTATACATTCCGATCCATTCACGCACATGCTCCTCGAGCTGGTGAGGCTCATCCAGGCCTGCCTGGCCATGTGGGGGATGGTCAGCGAGGAGCTGGAGATTGATGGCTTGTTTTGCGATGAGACGAAGAAGGGGGCATTCGCGTGGCGGAAAGCGATGGGGATGGAGCACGAGGAGAGCATGCGCCTGGAGGTAAGCCTACGAGGCCGGCAAGATGGCAGTGTGCAGAGGAGAATGTCGAAAGGCTGACAGGCAGAAGGAGACGAGTGGGGGATGTATCGACCCGAAGACCCTGGCTGCTCTGCTCAGTTCTATCACAAGTACGCGATATCAACTTGACGCGTTGGCGGTTGAAAAGGAAAGCTGAACAAGCGTGAAAGACCCTTGAAGCTGACGGCAGGTGCCCAAGGATCCATTTTCGAGCCCACGTCGGTTCCTGCACGCGTGGCATGGCTACCAAGTAGGTTGACCTCTCGCACGTCCGGCGCGGGCTCACGTCAGGCGTCGGTACGGCCGGAGCGCGCCTTCGATCGTGCGGACTTCCTCACAGTCTCCTCCATCCGGCACCTCAACTCGCACTACCTGAACGAGCGCACCCGGTCCCCGGACGCTCTCAAAGTTCATCGATTCCTCTTATCAGGCGTCGCATCAGCCACGTCCTCCATCCACGCCAACCTCAAAGGTGGAAGCCAAGAAGACACGCCGCTCCGAAAGCGAGAACATCATCTCCGCGCGAGACTCGAGGACGGCTCATCGGATTCCGGGTTGGGTCTGGTCGTACCCGCTGGCGAAGTTGGGGTGTACGCCCCTCCGGACGTCATGACCTCTGACCTCGAGGCGTACACAAAGGGTATCCTCAAGAGCAGAGAGAAGGACTGGGACGTCATGGGCGCGCGGCGTCTTGCTGCGCTTTGGTCGGGTCAGACGGAGCTCACTCACCGGAGGAGCCATCGACGGCTGAATGGAGTGGTGCTCAGGCGGCGCGCAGAGACTGTGGATGAGGTTGGAGATGGGGAGCATGGGGCGAGAGGGGCTTTTGGGAAAATGACAGCTGTGACGGGGAATGCGATCCGAGGTGGTCTCGGGCTTGTCAGGTGGGCAGACCGAGGGTGGCGGTGTTCAACGTTGACAGCAGTCGTAAGGGCACGGCGTACGAAACCTCTGATTCGGAGACGGGTGGACCGGGGCCGAGCAGTCTGAGAAATGCCTTGACTAGGCGCAGGCAGAGCACGGTCCCTACCGTGATCGAGCCGTGAGTGCTGAAGATGGCGCCGTGGGCTTTGCTGAGTCACAGTGATGTCGAGGAAGTCGACGAGCAGCTCGGCATTAGGGCGACTCGTGTGTGAAAATCCACGCCCGGGATCTGATGTGCTAACGGCAGCCTCATACAGCTCGGCCACGTCGCGGCTCAACGTCGAAAAATCGCACGGGACGACTACCTCCCGACAATCCTACGTCAGCGCCACGTCTCGCGGTCGACCATCCATCATCACCAGCCTGTCCAACGACGGTTCTGATGGGCATTCTGGACGGTCTTTCCCACCGACAAGCCCGCTCGACGATCGATCCGAAGACCATCACGGTAGACTGGGGCCGGGCGATCGGGCGCTGGCGTGGCGGAGTCGGGGGCGGACTACGGCGATGTTGCGGACAAGCAGCGATGGAGCAGATGTTGTTCTCGAGGAGGGCGGGATGGAGTGGGAGGTGGTCAACCCACACGGGACGGGCAAGGGTCGAGCGGAGGATCAGCGGCCGATCGTGCGAAGGTAGGTAATTGCCTATGACGTGACTGATTCACAGGCACTCGCTGCAAGACCGCGTTGCGTACCGCTCCATGCGCGTCTCCACTGCGTGAGCTGACCATCCCCCGACCGAAAGTGTAGCTGACCCGCAGGGAGCACCTCGCAACCGACGTCGAGCTTTGCTCTATCCTTCTCGAACTGCGCGAACGCGAGGCCCAGCTCGCACAGAAAGCGGCACAGACGAAGCTGCTCGAAGAATCGGTCTTCAGGGCCTCGCAGGACCTGATCGACGCGATCCGGTTACGGCGGAATCACCTAGGACGGCTCGAGACGGAATCGGAACAGGTGCAGAAGGATCTGCGGAGGACAGTGGACGAGGTCGACGATGATGCGCAATTACAGTGGGCGAACAAGAAGATCCAGTTTTATCTGTCGGAGGATACTCACCAGAACGAGATCCTGTGGGGGCTGAGGGCGCTGGAGAAGGAGTGGGAGGAGATGAAGGGCAAGGTCGGGGAGGAGGAAAAGAGGGGTGGGTGGTGGTTCTGGTAAGGCTGGGGAATCGGAGAGAGAGATGTGTCGGCTGCTAGTGGTTGTACTGTAGAGCTCAAGGGATGAACGAGTCGCGGTTTAATGATTCTTGCTAGTTGGGGCCTTTGGGCATTGGCTCGATGTGCGGCTGGCGAAACAGTCAGGTCACGTTCCGGTGCCGAGTTTGTCCGCGCTCTAAGTGGTCTCCGGTCCGTTTGAGGACTCGCGTCACAAGACGTATCTCCTGCGAAACCTCTCGAGAGTGATGAATGTGGTCAGAGCGCCTGGGGACGCTCGATCATATCTTCGGTCTTCGCTGTACTAGGAATTCAACTACATGTAATGATGCGTTGCACAACTTCTCGCTTGCGTAAGTTTACAGCTTGGCACGGGCCGACAGCGGCGGACCCATCGGCGCATCCCACTCGGCCATCGTCCCCTCCGCTTCGATCGCTCGCCTCAGTGGCCCATTTCCGCGCTTCACCTCCCACTCGATCCGCGCCCACATGGATGGCTGCCCCGGCGCGAACCGCTCGAACGTCGGCTCCGTCTCGTAGCCTATACACGCGGCATGGACGAGTATAGCCCTGGTAGTCTCAGCACTCGCCGATGGTGCAGCGGATATGGGTTGGGGAGGCAACTCACGATGTCAGGCCGTAGACGGGCTTCACGCCCGTGTCCTCCTTGCCGGTCAAGAACTGGTGCATCCGCACTACACCCGCTCCCCAGGGGACATCGCGGTACTGATAATACCGTCCGTCCTTCCCGCCAAGCATGCCAGCGCCGTCTGCGTACTCGACGATTGGCGGAGGAGGGATCTTGACCGGCACCGTGCGCTCAGCTGCCGAGTCCGACGCGGGTTTGGACGAAGCGGCCGAATTCGAGGCGGCCTGGGAGGGCGGGATGAACGGAGACGTGCGTGATGACAGACCATAGTGCCACCCTGGTATACGAGATGGTTGGGAGTGTAGGAAGGCGGCAAGGGGCATGGAGAATAGCTGGGTCACTTCGGACGGGTTGAGGATGGGCGAGAGCGTGTTGTCCGTCACGAGCAGGACGACCCTGAGTTGAGCGGACCGACACGCCGGTGCGATGTCTCACGACCTACGGTGTCACGATGAGCCCGTTCCCCGTCAGGAAGATGTCGAGGCTGGTCAGGTAGACCACCTTTTCCGGGTCTAGGGGCAGGCCAATCTGAACCATCAGACCCAGTCCCATGGATCTGTGACACTTGTCAAGCGCACCTCTTCGTACGCCTCGCGGCGCTGGAGTCAGCCACCGGTATGACAGCGGCCGCTACGACTCACAGCAGTACCCTCGGAGCTGTCATCACCTTCGTCGTATTTCCCGCCGGGTAAAGCCGTGTCCTTCGCGAAGGTCCGCATGTCACCGGCCCGGCTGAAGTCAGCGTCAGTGTCCGGGCTCGTTCTGGTGGAAAAGGTCTCACGTCGACAAGAGGACGTAGAGATCGCCCAATCTTCCGACGAATAGTCTACAGTCAGCCGTGTCAGGTCGTCTACCGACTACTGAGCGCGCACATACACAATTGCGACTGCCGCTTGACGCCTGAGAGGCAGACTGCGGGGAAACGGGCTGGGGCGATACCTCGCCAGACTGTGGATGCATCTACGTTCAGCGCTGGTCAGGGGCAGTGGTAATTCTCACTGTAGTGACGACTGCTTCAAGGGCGGCAGGCGAGCTTCTATGCGCTCCAGGCGATCACCCATCGAGGTCGAGCATAAGGAAGTTGAACAGCGCTCACTGGCAGATCATTCCGTTCGAGGTGCATCGGCTATCGGGTATGGCCGGTGTCGATGGTTTAGCGGCGATCGCCATTGCCTCTCCCTGCACCTCCACTCCGACCAAGCCAGTATGGGCACACGATTGATCAATGATGCGACGACGTTCGACCCCGATGGCCTAGCGCTTCACCATAACGGCTGAAAACATCCAGAGAGTCGAGGAGCCACCGATATCCTGCCTCAGCGACGGCGACCTGACATTGGCTCATTGTCCGTCATTTGGCAACCACACTCATAGGCATACCCTGCCAGTCCAAAAACTCTCTTCAACGTGCCTTCATCCTACTCCCCTCACCATGTACTACACTCTCACATGCTCTGTCCGGTGACATGCCCGATCCTACATGGCGTTTAGCCGCTCGAAACGCCCCATCCGAGTCAGCCAGCTCATCTTCGTCTGACTCCGATGAATCGCTATCGAGCAGTGATGAAGACGCCAACCTCCATTACTTCGGCGCTGGGCGGGCTATACCGGCTGATGAGCCTCGACGGGTCGGCAAAGCTAGGCGGCACACGCTGGATGCCTTGCTAGCCGTCTTTACATTGCTCGACTCGGTCCGCGATCGCCAGACCGATTCCGCTCTTACGTCAACGAGTCACGGTCCTCGGGGCACGCGAGGGCGTGGACTGAATGCGGGGGTACACGAGCCGTGGAGCACTTTGGAGAAGGCCCTGGGCGAGCTGGTGTTGGCATTGAAGGACAGACGGGTACGGGACGAGAGGGAGATCATGGCTGGCTTGGGTCAGTCCGCCTCCGGTCGCGCCTCTGCTAAGACTGACCTTCAGCAGTCTTGGACCATCTCATCGCTGGGCACCTGATCACCCTGGTGCAGGACAAGGCTTACATCCGACAATGCCTCTCGCAGACTGAGGCGAAGTCGGTCCGACCGTTCTTGCGACAATGGGACAAAGTACGGCAGGAACCAAATTATCCCTCCGCCAGCGACCATGTGAGTCTTTTGGTCAGCCGGCCCGCAGCCATCGACTCTATGACTCTTGCTAATGATCAGACCGGACTGGCCAATATGCTGCAAGCGGTGCCTGCGGTGTTGCTATGCCGCATGGCCAGCTATACACTCTCGCCACCCCTTCGAGAGGGCACCAACACGCTCGATCTTTCGCGGCTGCCCTTCGACGATGTTGCCGCAGTATTGGAGCGCATAGACCTTTTCAAGCTGTTACAGGTCTTCGGCGGCGACGTGATCGCTGTCTCTCACTTGTCTGTTGCGCGCAACAAACTCCCTCGTGCGTGGTGTGACTCTGTGGCGTTGACCGTTGGCTTATACGCAGGCTTTCCGATCTGGTCCAACTTTCCTTTCCCTAATCTGGTCGACCTCGATGTATCGTACAACGACCGCATCGCCCATTTACCACTATCCTTTACCCGGCTCACCCACCTCAAACGGGCCACGACAATTGGCACACATCTCGCAGTCTTCGACAACGCTCGCGGCGCCCGGCCGGCTCCTTCACCCGCGTGGACAGCGCCTCACCTCCAAGGTCCACCTTCTCTGGTCGACAGCACGCTACGTCTGGTGCTGCGACACGTCGGCGCCGACCCCGCAGACGAGCAGAGCAGTACAAGGCTTGCGCTTGCCGCGCACCTGCCTTTGCATCTAGGTGACAAGGTGCTGAGAGGGTACTCGTGTGAGATGTGCAATCGCACGACCTGGCCGGGCAGGGCCGAGTACGCGGACGAGGAGGTGGAGGTGTCGCTGCTGGTCCGGGCGGAGGAAGGGGAGGATGCTATTCTCTTGCCGGACGGCGAGGCGGGAAAGGCGATACGGGTGTGTGGACGAACGTGCCTTGCTTGTTGTCGCAAGCTCGGTGCGAGGTGGGATGTCAGATGGCGGTCGCGATGAGGGGAGTGATTTCGTGCGACTCGGTAAGTGTATCCCGTAGCATCCAGCTCGATTCGGTCTCTGTAGCACTTGCATTGGTCCTGGGGAAATGGTACACTAGCATGCGGGGTATACAACCTGTCCGTTTTGACAACCTCCATCTGACGCCCACCTGACCCGCCGGCAACCAGAAATCGCCCCGCCCCGCGCCTGACCTAGTCGAACAGATACCCAAACTTGCCCTGCAGCGTCTCATACAGCGCAAAGATCATGGCCGAGCTGGGCCCACTGCGGAGACACGTGAGCCCACAGCCCGCATACATGCCCTTGAGGCCCCTCGTCCTCCAGATCTTCTTGCCCATGCCGACAAAGCTCAACCGCTTGGCCGTGGGGTCCAGCTCCGCCTGCGTCTGTATCGCCGACTTGATGCTGTCCGCCGGGAACAGGATGACGTTGTAGCTGACCCCCGCCGCGGCGCCCGAGAGCATAAGCTGCCATGTGGCAAGGTCCGACTTTGTCAGGGTCGGATCGGCCCGAGCGGCCTGCAGGCGGGAGAGGAAGTAGCGCGAGGAGAGCTCGTATGCGAGGAACCAGGCCGATCCGCCGCCTGTCTCGCGGAAGAGCGTGCCGAGCTGGCCCAGCCACAGGCCTCGGAGGCCCTGAGTCCGGAGCGTTGCCGCGACGATCTCGAAGGGGCCTTGTAAGCGCGGGAGGGAGGGAGACGGGGCGTGCAGCTGGCGAGACGGCGAGGTGGTGGAGAAGGCGCGCTTGGCGGCCGCGACGGTAGGCGTGGCAGGTGTGGGGGCAGGTCCGAGACCACTGGCAGCAATGGACGAGACGAGAGGCGACGATCCCAGGGCGCCTTCGCGCGCGAGCATCTGGACCTGCATCCGGCACTTGACGAGCTCTACGGGGGTCCTGGGGTCAGCTGCGTCCATATCGGAAGCCTCATTCCACCACGCCATGTGCTGGGCATCTGCACCTCCAATCACTGGGCTGACACTCACAGCACGAAACTCGTGACGAACCCAGCCCCCGCGCCCGCCAATGCCATCTCGGGCGTGCTCAGCTCTCTCCGTTTGCCGAGCGCTTTATCCGACAGAGACAGTCCACTGCCGCTGCCGGTTGGGTTGAGAGCGAGGATCGCCGCCTGGCATTTTGCGTACACCAGGAACAATGTGGCGTTCTCCAGAGCGGCGCCCACGATCGGTGCGGAGATGCCCTGCGCGTTAGCCATGCTCCGCTGCACAGGGAGCAGAGAGCAGACGCGTGATGCTTACCCGGTACAGCCCCCGCCATCCCTCTTTGCTATACGTCTGCTTGAAGCAGTCTAGCGGGCCGGTGAACGTTGCGGGACGGTCTGTCGGCTGGGATTGGAGCCGGACTTTGACTGCGGGTCAGCTGGATGCACGGAGCAGACGGCCCCGGAGAGGCGTGACGAAGATGGGATGCCCTCAAGGGGGGAGCAAGGTAGTGCTGGGAGGCTGGCGAGTGCAGTCGCTCGCCCGCGGGGATGGTACATGGGTGAGGTGATCGCGGAGAAGCAGGAGAGCGTGACTAACCCAAGTCGAAGGGATGTTCGAACAGCTTGGCCGTCATTCCCGCCATCTGCTCATCAGCTCACTGCTCTGGCACTCCGTCCCAACGTCCCACTCACCGATCCGAACGTGACCTCCCGCAGAGCCGTCTGCGGCTTTGCATCCTCCGACATGGCGACGGCGGACGTGGGTGGATCGTAGTGTCAACAGGAAAATTCGAGCCGGTAAAGATTCGGTGCGATGGCGTGCGTCCTTTGCCTTTATTGCTGCGCTTTGTTCACGCTTCGAGCGTCGCAGGTGATGTCAGTCGATCTCTGGGCGATACGTTGGGTGCAGATGCCGGACTGTCGAACGAACGGACAAGGGCGCTATAGACACGATGTCTCGAGGTGAGTTTTGAGGGATGCGGTGGATATCAGAGGGTTATAAATCTGCTGTTGTGAAGAATTCTGAATCAATCCACTTCGGGCGTCATGGTCTACGCGCCGGCACGCACCCGACACAGTTTAGCCTCAACCGCCCTAAACGCTCGTCGGCGACTCGCTCGACCCGCCAGTTCACGGTCTAGGCAACACGACCGACCACATGTATGGCATAATGCTACGGACAGGCAATGGGTTATACGGAATGTATGAAGAACAAGACAACATGATAGTTTACACGAGTACGATCGACCTCAGGTGTATCCTCGCTCTCTTTCGCTTCTATCTGCCACCAGCGACCTTGTTCCCCGTCGCGATCGTATCGCCTGTACTGCTCGAACCGCTCGTACCGCTCACACCGCTCGTCCCGCTCACGCCGCTCTGCCCCGTCGTCCGTGTGTCGACACTATCCACTCCGGCGCTCCCTCTCCGGCTCTCATCCCCTTTACCATACTCGGCCTCCACATCCTTCTCCTCCAACGGATCCATCTCTCGCAATATCGACCGCTCTTCGACCCGGCCAAACGTCACGGCCTGGCGATTCGCGCCGCTTCTGGCTTCCCGCTTCTGGCCGTGCGAAATCGAGATCGACATCTGCGACGTCGTGCCGCCGTTCGCGCCGGTAGCCGTGGCGGTCTGCGAGCCGTTCGTCCGGCGACTAAGTAGCGCGCGGGGCCATGAGCTCGACTGCGCCGAATGTGAGGTGGGCGACAAGGTTCCTTTCTTGACGCGGCGGCGGACAACCCGTTTCGTACTGTCATCAGCACCGCGGTATCATGCAAGTTCCGCTCGTGTCGACTCACTGCCACTCGACCAGGCCGTATATCAGCGCGTCAAGGATGCCCTGCGCGAAAATGAACCAGCGCGATATCGCTCGCAGGGCGGTTGGCGGTCGGCCCACAAAGTCGTATATGATCCGCACGAGCGAGACCGAGAACAGCAGGACGTACTGTCATCAGCGCCGCATCATAGCTACGCCGTTCGCGGAGTCGCGCCACTCACACCAAGGGGGAACCACAGCATCAACAACGCCGTCTTCCGGTTCAGATACGACGCCATGCTCTCCTCAACAAGCTCCACCGTCTCTCCCTGAGCGGGCGCAAACCGGTCGTCCGCACTTTTCGGCGGTGCGCTCTGCTGCAGCATCCTCATCAGGTCCCAATTATCGTCCTCGTCCTCGTGCTCCCCCCTATCTTCGAAATCACTCTTGCTGTTTCTCTCCAGGTCCGAATCTGTCTTGAGTCTATCCCCTCCTTCCTCTTTCTCGTCCATGTCTTTCAAAGCCTTTTCGGCCATCATTTCCTCGGAATCCTGGTGACTGGGCTGAGCCTGCACCTGCGGTATCTCCATTTTCGGTTGAAGCGGGCTTGTTGGCCCCGACGACCGCCTCGAGCTACTTGAGACGGCCGAGCCCCTCCTCGTGTCACCTTGACCATATCCTCCGCCGTCGCTTGGTGTCAGCGAGAATTGGCGGAACCGCTCCGAGGGGCCAGTGGCCGCCGTGGACGCCAACGATGCCCTGCCGTCGCGCGAGTAGTACGATGTCGGTGTGTTGATCGTCAAATATGCGTCATCGCGATGATCCGGCGTGAGCGGGTCGTACATGCTCGTGATGCTGTCGAGCCGCGGGGTAGTCACGGGCGTAGGCGACGTGCGCACTGTGGAGAAGTGCAGAGCGTCGATCGAGCTTCCTGAGCCGAACTTGCGTGTACTCTGCGAAGGCGGGCTGTGAGACGACGACGACGTCGATGGTCTCTTTCTCGATTCTCTCATACTTCCGCCGAGTCCCTTCCAATTGCCCCATAGCGCAGTGGAACTTTGAC
>Ga0308169_10004737_pt1 | contig 12589 bp, 9 predicted proteins | sample PhyBR1_2_FD_202139 | JGI IMG/M metagenome (GOLD analysis project Ga0308169, IMG submission 202139) | Phyllosphere microbial communities from UC Gill Tract Community Farm, Albany, California, United States - DLSLSB.R1 | ecosystem: Host-associated > Plants > Phyllosphere > Unclassified | place...
CCGTCGGCTCGGGCTCGGCGCGACGCTGGGGTATCTGGTCGCGGGTGCGGTCGTCGGGCCGCATGTGCTGGGTCTGGTCGGCGATGCGGAGTCGAAGCTCGGGTTCGCCGAACTCGGCATCACGCTGCTGCTGTTCATCGTCGGTCTCGAACTGAACCCGTCACGGCTGTGGAAGATGAAGGAGGAGATCTTCGGTCTCGGCCTTCTCCAGGTCGCGATCTGCGGCCTCGCGATCACCGCGATCGTCTGGATCGGCGCAAAGTTCTCACTCCCCGCCGCGCTTGCGCTCGGCCTGCCGCTCGCGCTGTCGTCGACCGCGCAGGTGTTGCCGATGTTGCGGTCTTCAGGGCGGATGCGCACCCCGTTCGGCGAACGCGCCTTCTCGATCCTGCTGTTCCAGGATCTCTCGATCGTCCCGCTCATCACGATTGTCGCGGCCATGAGCCGCAACCCGGCCGACGCCAATGCGCCTCCCGGGTGGCTGCTGGCGATCTATACGGTGCTCGCGGTCGTCGGTCTGGTCGTCGCGGGGCGCTTCCTGCTACGCCCGTTCTTCCGATTGATCGGCAATCTTGGCGAACGCGAGATGTTCGTCTTCGCCGGGCTCTTCACGGTCATCGCCAGCGCCGCGATCATGGAATGGCTCGGGCTGTCGACCGCGCTCGGCGCGTTCATCGCCGGCGTCATGCTGGCAGACAGTCCCTATCGGCACGAACTCGAGGCGGACGTCGAGCCGTTCCGCTCGATCCTGCTCGGCCTCTTCTTCCTTGCGGTCGGCATGGTGCTCGATCTCAACGCGATCGCCGAGCGCCCATTCTTCGTGCTGGCGATGGCCGCCGCGCTGATCGCGACCAAGACCAGCGTCATCATGCTGATCGGCATGGCGTTCAAGATGACGTGGCGGCAGGCATTCGCGCTCGGCCTGCTGCTCAGCCAAGGCGGCGAGTTCGGCTTCGTGCTGTTCGCGCAGGCGCAAGCCGGGCTGCTGATCGAACCGCAGGCGGCGAGCCTGTTCGGCGCGATCATCACGCTGTCGATGGCGACGACGCCGTTCCTGATGGGCATTACGCGGCGCTTCCGAACCGAGCCGATCGCCGCGGGGCAGGAGCGCGACGGGCCCAAGGTCGACGGCGCGAACGCGATCATCGTCGGCTATGGGCGGTTCGGCCAGACGGTCGGCCAGATGCTGCTCGCGCAGGATATTCCCGTTACGCTGATCGACACCGATATCGAGATGATCGACATCGCCGGCGAGTTCGGCGCGAAGGTCTATTATGGCGACGGCACACGGCTCGACCTGTTGCGGCAGGCAGGCGCAGCGGATGCGGAGATCATCTGCTTCTGCATGGATGGCGATCAACTCGACCCCGACACGATCGAAGGCGTACACGAGGCATTCCCCGACGCCGCGATCTACGTCCGCGCGTTCGATCGTCGTGCGCTCGTGAAGCTGAAGAACACGTCGGCGACCGCGGTGGTGCGCGAAGTGATGGAGTCCGCGGTCAAGATGGCGCGCCTGGCGCTGCGTGGGCTCGACGTTTCGCCGACCGACATCGACCGCGCCGAGGAGCAATACCGGTCGCGCGACAAGGAGCGGCTGCAGCTCCAGATCGATTCGGGCGACATGCGCGCTGCGCGTGCCGAGACCGCCAAGCGCTTTCCCTGGGGGAACGATACGCAATGATCATCGCCATTCTTGCTGCCCTGTCGGGGGCGATCGCGGTCGCGGCGGGGGCGTTCGGCGCGCATTGGGCCAGCGATGCAGCGCGGGAATTGTTAAAGACCGGCAGCCATTATCAACTGGTCCACGCGGTCGCGGCGCTGGTTGCCCTCAAGATGGATGCACGTGGTCCGGCTTGGCTCTTCGTTGTCGGTGGTTTGCTCTTCGCTGGATCGCTTTACGGTCTGGCTGCCGGTGGTGGGCGATGGCTCGGTCCAATCACGCCGATCGGCGGCGCGTTGCTGATCGGTGGCTGGCTCTGGCTGGCATGGAGCGCGCGCGGCTAGGGGGCGCCGGTCGCGGGATCGTCAGCGTAGTTCCTGCTGCCACAGCCGGATCTGCTCGATCGGATCGGTCTCCCTGCTGGCGGACGTGATCGCCGCGCGGTATCCGCCGGGGCGTAGGCCATAGCGCGTCAGGAACGCGCGGCTGGCGTGGCTTTCGGTGACGAATCCCGCATCGATCGCGATCTCCGCGAAGGACCGCCGCTCGAGCGCGTTGGATAGCGTCCGCCGGATATGTTCGAGCCGTCGCGTCTGGATGAATGCGGCGAGCCCGCGTTGCGGTCGCAGCATGCGGTACAGCGTCGCGCGCGAGACGCCGCTTTCCGCGATCGCCGTCTCCGCATCGAACGTCGGATCGCCCAGCCGTCCATCGATCAGCACACGCAGCTGGCTCAATCGCCGCCCTTCACGGCTGGCTTCGACGATCGGATCGCGCAGCCCGTGTGCCTCCAGCGCGACCTTGAGCAATGTGCAAAGGGCTGAGGTCGCGGCGGGAAGCGAAGACGTTTTCATCGTCGGCAGATTGCTCAGCAGCGATCGGACGAAATCGGCGTAGAGCCGGCAATCGTCTGCCGCCAGCACCAGCCCGTGAAGTTCCGAAATCGGGCCGACGGTCTCCTCGATCCGATCCTGCGCGATCGCCAGGGTCGCGATATGGGCATTGCGCAGCATGTTGCGACTTTCGCGGGCGACATCGACGAGGATGATCTCGCCCGGTTTCAGGTCGCGCACACCGTCGCCGAGATCGACCTGCAACAGGCCGTCGACAAGCAGGGTCACGGTCCAGTGCGAGAACCCGTCATGGCCGACCCGCCGCTCGCCGCGGCTGTGGCCGAGATCGTTGAGCCACCGATCATAAAGCAGCGCGCGGTCGAGCCGCCACGCCTCGAACGTCGCGCGCGGGAACGGACCGATCTGGGTCACGTCGGCGCCGATCGCATAGAGCGCGCGATAGCGTTCGATCCGTTCGTCCGGTGGCAGGGCTTCGCTGTCGAACGTGACTCGTTCGGGGGATTCGGCGGCGGTCATCAGGGTTGGTATCGCCGATACCGTTGCCGGACGGCGCCGACCGCGACCGCGCAGACGGCACACGCGGCGACCCCGGTCTTGAGCAAGGCGATCCCGAGGGATCCGCTAGCGTCCGTACCGTGCGCGTCGATCGTCGCGATCACGCCGGTCAGCAACGGTCCCGCACCGACGCCGACCAGCGTGACGAGCGCGAGGAATACGCCATTCACGGTGACGCGGTGAGAGCGAGGGCTCAGCATCTGCACCCCGAACAATCCGCAAAACGACGCGATTCCCAGCGTCAGGTTCAGGACCGCGGTGGCGATGATCGCGCCGCTCAGGCCCGGCGCCCAGATCACACCGGCCAGCGGCAGCAACGTGGCGGTCAATCCTGCCAGCACGATCACCGGGACGCGACCGTGCCACGCCGCGTATCGCGTCATCAGCCAGCCCCCGAGGATCTGCCCGGCAGGCGCGGCAAACAGCGTGACCGCGCCGATCAGCATCGCCGCCTGTGCGGGGGCAAGCCCACGCGTACGCACGAACAGGCTCGGCAGCCACCCGCCGATCGCCTGGATCACCACGATGGGCATGACCGCGACCACGAAGAACAGCGCGAGCGTCCGCCAGTCGAGTCGCGCAGGGGGCGGGCTGGAAATCGGCTCGGCGTTCGCCCCGTCGACCCGAACTGATTGTGGGCGTCGCATGCCGATCCGTGCAAGCCACGGCAGCATCAGCACATTGGGCAGCGCGGTGAGCATATACAGCCAGCGCCAATGCGCGATGTTTCCCCCGTCGCGTGCAACCAGCGCCAGCACCGACAGCACCGTACCGACCGCCAAGAGCGCGGCGCTGCGCCCGATCGTCGATCCACTGGTGAAGATCGCCAGCGCGCGAGCGCGGCCGATCGACGTCTTGCCCGGCCCGTCGTCTTGATCCGCCCCGTCCACGAGCCACGCGATCGCGACCGGGACGAACATCGCCTGGCCGATGCCCAAGGCAGCACGCGCGATCGCCAGGGCACCGATGCTATGCGCCACGCCGGTCGCAAGGCTTGCGCCGGTCCACAGCACGACGCCGCCGATCAGCCACGCTATTGATGGCCGACGCCCGCGCAGAATCGCGGCGAGCGTCAACGCGGTCGCGCCGTACGGCACCGCGAACGCGGTACCGATCACCCATCCGGCCTGCGCGTCGCTCATCGCGATATCCAGGCGGATCAGCGGCAGCGCGCCGCCGATCATCGTTCGATCGACGAACGCCAGACCATGAAGAATCGCAAGAACAACAATGACCTGCCTGATGGCACTCGCCTCCAGGCGTACAAAAATTCCAATGCCGCGATCTGACTTTGACGATTGCGATCGTCAAGCCTCGCCAAATCGATACGTCCCGCAAAATGGTCCAATCTCGTGCCACTTTCCTCGCCGCATCAACTGCCGCATGAGGACTTCGCGCAACCGAAGGATCGGGCATGAACGACGGAACGACTCGACGCACGCTGCTAGGCACGATCGGAACGATCGGCGCGGCATTCGCCCTGCCTGGATCGACGAAGGCGGCGCGACCGGGGCTGCGTCTGATCGCGGGCACCTACGCGCGCGAAGGCGGCAAGGGGCTGTATCCGATCGCCTATGATGGCGCCGGCTGGCAGGTCGGTACGCCGATCGCGGGGATCGACGACGCGTCGTTCGGGATCGGTGGCGGGCCCGGCGGCACGACCTATCTGGTTCGCGAGCAGGCGCAGGGCGAGATCGGCGCCTATTCACCCGGTTGGGCGAAGCGCGGGACGGTGCCGACGGGTGGCGCCGATCCCTGTCATCTCGCCCTCGATCGCGCCTCGGCCTGCCTGGTCGCCGCGAACTATTCGAGCGGCAGCATCGCCTTCTATCGGCTCGATCCACGCACCGGCCTGCCCGGCGTGCCGGCGCTGTTCCGCCACGCGGGCACCGGGCCCGACCGCAGCCGGCAGGAGGCGCCGCATGCGCACTGGGTCGGGTTCAGCCCCGATCGCCACTGGCTCCATGCGGTCGATCTCGGGGCCGATACGATCTTCGCCTATCGCTTCGATCCGGAGGCGCGGACGCTGCAACCCTCGACCGTGGCATGGCGTGCGCCCGCTGGTGCCGGTCCGCGCCACATGCTCCGGCATCCGCGGCTGCCGCTCGCCTATGTCGTCTGCGAGCTCGCCAACAGCGTGATGACGCTCGATGCAAAGGCGGACGGCAGCTTCGTCACGCGGCACCAGACGTCGACCTTGCCCGCCGGTCACAAGGGCGCCTCGCAGGCCGCGCATATCGCGATCGATCGGGTCGGGCGACGGCTCTACGTCTCCAACCGTGGTCACGACAGCATCGCCGTCTTCGCGCTCGATGCCGCGGGCACGCCGACGCTCATGGAGCACGTCGCGACCGGTGGCCATTGGCCGCGGATGTTCCTGCTGCTCGACGCCGAACGGCAGCTAGTGGTCGGCAACGAACGATCGGGCACGTTGGCGACGTTCCGCGTCGCCGACGACGGCCGTCTCGCGCCGACCGGCACGCCGTTGTCCGTACCCGGCATCGTATTTCTCGGGCGACAGGACTAGCCGCGGCAGCGTCGACAGGTGTCGCCCACGGCGGCTCAAGACCGGCAAGGTTTTCGACCGTCACACCGGCTTTGCGATTACGATACAATCTCCTATGTTCGCCGGGTCCTGACGCCCGATACTGGCGCGCCGGGCGAGGGGAAGGAGTGCCAATTGGCACAAGGCGACGACCTGCCGACGCTGGCAAGGACGGGAATCGACGGGCTCGACGATATTCTCAACGGGGGGCTGACACCGGACCGGATGTATCTGGTCGAGGGCACACCCGGCACCGGCAAGACCACGCTCGGCCTGGGCTTCCTGCTCACGGGGGTGAAAGTCGGCGAGATCGGGTTGTACATCACGCTCGCGGAGACCGAGGTCGAACTGCGCGCAGTGGCCAAGACGCATGGCTGGTCGCTCGATCCGCTGGTGCTCTTCGAGATGGTACCCGCGGACGGTTTCGGCGAGGATCACGAGCAGACGCTGCTGCACCCGAGCGAAGTCGAACTCGGCGAGACGATCCGCGACGTGATGGCGAAGGTCGACGAGATCCGTCCGTCGCGCGTCGTCATCGACAGCCTGTCGGAACTGCGCCTGCTGGCACAGAGCCCGATCCGCTATCGGCGCCAGATCCTCGCGCTCAAGCACTTCTTCTCGACGCGCGCCTGCACCGTGCTGTTCCTCGACGACAAGAGCGGCAGCGGCAGCGATCTCCAGCTGCACAGCATCGCGCATGGCGTCGTCTCGCTCGAGCAGACACTGTCCGGGTTCGGCGCGCAACGCCGCCGGATGCACGTCGTGAAGATGCGCGGCGTCCGGTATCGCGGCGGCTATCATGATTTCGAGATCGAGCGTGGCGGACTGTGCGTCTATCCGCGGCTGGTCGCGTCGGAGCACGGCGAACCCTATTCCGACGAGGCGATGTCGACCGGGTCGAACGAACTCGACGCGTTGCTCGGCGGCGGGCTCATCCCCGGCACCGCGACGCTGCTGACCGGCCCGGCCGGGGTCGGCAAGACCACCGCGTCGGTGCAGTGCATGATCGCGGCGCTCAAGCGCGGCGAGCGCGCCGCGTATTTCCTGTTCGACGAGCGCCTGCCGACCCTGCTGAAGCGCAGCGCTGCGCTGGGCATGGACCTGATACCGTTCGTCGATAGCGGCTACCTCGAACTGCGGGCGATCGATCCGGCCGAGATGTCGCCGGGTGAGTTCGCCAATGCCGTCCGGGCGGCGGTCGAGGTGCACGGCGCCAAGGTCGTCGTGATCGACAGCCTCAACGCGTATCTGCAGGCGATGCCGAACGAGCAGTTCCTGATCCTGCAAATGCACGAGATGCTGACCTATCTCGGCCAGAAGGGGATCGTCAGCCTGCTGATCCTCGGTCTGCACGGGATCACCGGCGACGTCCGCGGCGATGTCGATCTGAGTTATCTGTCCGATACCATCGTCCAGCTGCGGTATTTCGAGGCACATGGCGAAGTCCGCCAGGCGATTTCGGTGATCAAGACGCGCACCGCACGGCACGAACGGACGATTCGGGAGTTTCAGATTGGAGACAGTGGCTTGCACCTCGGTGAGCCGCTGCGACATTTCCAGGGCGTCCTGACCGGCGTCCCGACATTCTCCGGTGAAGGAAAGACGCTCATGGCCAGCCGGATCGGGACCGAGACCGAGCACTCCTAGCATGCAGGACCGGGTTCTCATTCTCGCGCCACGGGGTCGCGATGCGGCGATCGCAGCGGATCTGCTCGCTAGGAATGCGATCGTCGCGACGATCTGCGAGGATCAGTCGGCGCTGCTCCAAGACCTGAATACTGCGGCTGGCGCTGTGCTGCTGACCGAAGAGGCGCTGACGTCCGAGGACCCGACCGCGCTGACCGATTGGGTCGCGGCGCAGCCGAGTTGGGCGGACATTCCGTTTGTCGTGCTCGCCAACGGGACGAAGACGCCGCGGACGTTGCACGCGACGCAGCGGCTGCGCGATCTCGGCAATGTCGTGCTGCTCGAGCGTCCGCTGCATGCCGAGGCGATGCTGGGGGCGATTCGTTCGGCGCTGACCGCACGGGGCCGGCAATATGAGTTGCGCGATGTCGCGGTGACGCTGGAGCGGGCAGTCGAGGATCGCACCGCCGAACTGCGATTGGCGCGCGAAAGCCTGGAAATCGCGCTCGACGCGGCCGGGATGGGAAGCTGGGATCTCGACCTGCTGACCAGCGAAACCCGGCGGACGCAGCGGCACGACGAGATTTTTGGCTACCCTGCAGGCCGCGTGGATTGGGACGTCGACACGTTTCTCGATCATGTCGATCCTGTGCAACGCGCGGTCGTGAAGCAGACTTTCGAGGAGGCTTTGCGATCGGGCACGCTGGATCTCGAATGCGGTATCGATGCGGCGGACGGCGTCCAGCGGTGGATCGTCGCCAAGGGCCGCGTTCGCTACGACGCGGTCGGCACCGCGATCCGGATGACCGGCGTGGTTTCCGACGTGACCGATCGCAAGGAAGCCGATGCGCAACTCGCGCAGGCACAGAAGATGGATGCGATCGGCCAGCTGACCGGCGGTGTCGCGCATGACTTCAACAATCTGCTGACGCCGATCGTCGGCAGCCTCGATCTGCTTCGCCGACGGCACAAGGACGACGAGCGGACGCAGCGGATGATCGGTGGCGCGTTACAGGCCGCCGAGCGCGCGGCGACGCTGACGCAGCGCCTGCTCGCGTTTGCGCGACGTCAGGCGTTGCAGCCGCGTGCCGTCGATATCGGCGCCTTGATCGACGGGCTGGTCGATCTGATCCGCCGTTCGCTCGGGCCCTCGATCACCGTGGTGCTCGAAGTGCCGCGTCATCTGTCGTCGGCGCGCGTCGATCCCAATCAGCTCGAGCTCGCCTTGCTCAACCTCGCGATCAATGCACGCGATGCGATGCCGGGCGGCGGGCGGCTGACGCTGTCGGTCAGCGAAGTGGTCGTCGACGATCGCAACATGGTCGGCCTCGCGGCAGGCAGCTATGTCCGGCTGACCTCGGCGGACACCGGTATCGGCATGGACCGCGCGACGCTCGCGCGCGCGACCGAACCGTTCTTCTCGACCAAAGGCGTGGGCAAGGGCACCGGGCTCGGCCTGTCTATGGTCCACGGCCTCGCCGCGCAGTCGGGCGGTACGCTCCGGCTGACGAGCGAACCGGGGGCCGGCACTGCGGTCGAGCTGTGGCTGCCCGCGACCACCGAGGCGCCGGCCGACACGATCGAGACCGCGTCGGAACCCGTCCAGGCGCGACGCGGCGCGAAAGTGCTGCTGGTCGACGACGAGGATCTGGTGCGCGGCGCGACCGCCGACATGTTGCGCGACATCGGCTATGTCGTGATCGAGATGGCATCGGCGACACAGGCACTGTCGGCGATCCGATCGGGCGTCGAGGCCGATATCCTCGTCAGCGATTACCTGATGCCGGGGATGACCGGCGGACAGTTGATCAGCGAGCTGCGGTCGTCGGGCAACCGCATGCCGGCGTTGCTCGTCACCGGCTATGCGGCGGCGGGCGAGGACGTCCCCGACGACATCATCCGCCTCGCCAAGCCGTTCCGTCAGGTCGACCTAGCCTCGCGGGTCGACGAATTGCTGCGGCAGTCGCCGGCCGGGCGACCGAGACTGCGCGCGGTCGACTGATCCTCAGTGCATCATCCGTGCGATCGTCTTGGCCGCCGCAGCGCCGTAAGGCGGCTTGATCCCGGCCAGCTTGGCGACGTCCAGCCGCGATTGCTTGAAGACCGCGCGGGCGTGGCTGAAGGTGCGGAAGCCGTCGATGCCGTGATACGCGCCCATGCCTGACGGGCCGCTGCCGCCGAACGGGAGGTCCTCCATCGAGACGTGGAAGATCACGTCGTCGAGCGTCACCCCGCCCGATATCGTGCGGTCCATCACCCGGCGGCGCTCGGTCTCGTCGCTGCCGAAATAATAGAGGCCGAGCGGACGGTCGCGACGGTTCACCTGCGCGATCGCGTCGTCGATCCCATCGTAGCGGCGGATCGGCAGGACCGGGCCGAAGATCTCCTCCTGCATCACGATCATGTCGTCGGTCGCGTCGCGAACGATGTGCAGCGGCATCTTGCGCGAATTGGCGGCGCTGAAATCCTCGTTGGCGGGGTTCACGACCTCGACCATCGCGCCCTTCGCGCGGGCGTCGGCGATCCAGTCGGTGAGGCGCTGGTGGTGGCGATCGTTGACCACCGAGGTGTAGTCGGCGTTGGCGAGCAGCGTCGGGTACATCGCGCTTGCCGCCGCCTTGATGCCGTCGACGACCTTCGCCTCTTCCGCCGAGGGTACGAGCATGTAATCGGGCGCAAGGCAGATCTGCCCTGCGTTCATCATCTTGCCGAGCGTGACGCGTTCGGTGGCCTTGGCGATGTCCGCCGAGGCGCCGAGTATGACGGGGGACTTGCCGCCGAGTTCCAGCGTGACCGGCGTCAGATTGTCGGCGGCGGCGTGGAGGATGTGGCGGCCGATCGCGGTCGCGCCGGTGAAGATCAGATGGTCGAACGGCAACGCGGAGAAGTCCTTGCCGACATCCGCACCGCCAGAGATGATCGCAAGCTCGTCCTGCGCGAAATACTTCGGCGCGAGCTCCTCGAACAATGCGGCAGTGGCGGGCGTGTACTCACTCGTCTTCGCCATCGCGCGATTGCCCGCGGCGAACACACCGGCGAGCGGCGCCATGAGCAGGTTCACCGGAAAATTCCACGGTGCAATGATGCCGATAACGCCCTTGGGCTGATATTCGACCCAGGCCTTCGCGCCGAGCAGTCCCAGCGGAAACTGCACCGCGCGACGCTCGCGGCGCATCCAGCGGTCAAGATGCTTGGCGGCATGCGCGATCGGCGCGAGCGAGGCACCGATATCGGTGATCATCGTTTGCTCACGGCTGCGATGCCCGAAATCCTCCGACACTGTGTCGCAGAACCGCGCCGCGTTATCCCGCACCATCGCCGCCGCGCGCTTGAGCCGGTCGAGGCGGACCGCCTTGGTGACGGGAAGCTCGGCCATGAACGCCTCGCGCTGGGTTGCAAGAATGGTCTGCATGTCGGTCATCGGGGGCTCCTCGAAATGAGTTTGCGGAACGGCACGCGTGGGGATGGTCGGTGACAGGTGGTTCGAAAGTGCACGATCTTAGGACCCGAACGTGGCGGCCAATGGCAACCGGCATCTCCGCGAGCTCGGCCGGTTTATTCGATCACCCGACATAGAGCCCCATGAAATGGATTGCGCCGATCGCGAATACGATCACCGAACTCCATATCAGGAACCGAACGCTACGATCCGGCATGATCCTGAGCATCAGCGGAAACGCCGCGGCACGGAGGAGGTAAATCGCCGTTATGGCGACCAGGCCGAAGTGCAATCCGGGGAGTGGAGGTAGCAACCCGGCCCCGGAAAAGGCGTAAAGCGACCAGATCGCCAGCATCGTCGCAATTGCGGACGTAATGATCGTCGGCATGATGTCGCCGCGTTCCGCCTGCCGCGCCATGCGCTCGCCGGCACCGAAGTATCGATACCATGGAGCGCCTCCCACGATGCACCCTAGATGCGCTAATGCCGCCGAAGCGCTGAGAACGCCGCCCGCGAAAAGCCACCAATTGTATCGGTCGATGATCCGGGCCCCTTCGGTTCGACGTGTCGGAATTCAGCTTTCGGTTGCCTCGATCGCGTTGGTCGAGCGGGGGCGCGCAATCCATCTCACGCCCCCACCGGCAGGTCGCGAAACGCCTGGTCCTTGTCGACGCGGATTTCGCCCGGCAGGCCGAGGACGCGTTCGGCGATGATGTTCTTGAGAATCTCGTCGGTGCCGCCGGCGATGCGCAGGCCTGGCGCCCACATCGTTGCGGCGTGGAAGGCGCCTTTCAGCGGGGTCAGCGCGGGGTCGGCTATGATGCCGTATTGATCGCCGGCCTCCACCGCGGTGTTGCCGATCGCCTGCAACTGGTTGGCGGCGACGATCTTGCCGATCGAGCTTTCGGGGCCGGGCACCTGCCCCTTCGACAACGCGGTGATCGTCCGCATCCGGGTGTTGCGCAGGCCTTCGGATTGCACCCACCAGTAGGCGAGCGTCTGGCGGAACGCGGCGTCCTTCAGCAGCGGGCCGTCTGCGCCATTGGCCTGTGCGGCGAAGGCGAGGATGTCCTCGGGGCCGACGCCGCCGCTCGTGCCGATCGCGAGGCGTTCGTTCATCAGCGTGAACAACGCGACCTTCCAGCCGCCGTCGACTGGGCCAAGGCGCTGCGCGTCCGATATACGGACATCCTCGAACCAGACTTCGTTGAAGCTCGACCCGCCGGACATCTGGTGGATCGGGCGAATCTCGATCCCCGGTGCCTTTAGGTTGAGCCAGAACATCGTCAGGCCCTGGTGCTTGGGTACGTCGGGATTGGTGCGGACCAGGACGATGCCGTAATCGCTGTAATGCGCGCCCGAGGTCCAGACCTTCTGGCCGTTGATCACCCAGTCGTCGCCGTCCCTGACCGCTCGGGTGCGGATCGCCGCGACGTCCGAGCCACCGGCGGGTTCGGAGAAGAGCTGCGACCAGATCTCGTCGCCGCGCACCGCAGGGCCGACGAACCGCCGCTTGGTCGCGTCGTCGGCATAGGCCATCACGGTCGGCACGCACATGCCGAGCCCGATCGTGAAATAGCTGCCATCTACCGCGTGGCGCGCTTCTTCCTGCCCGAAGATGACGCTTTCGATTGGGGTGCCGCCACCACCGCCCCATTCCTGCGGCCAGGTGATGCACGCATAGCCGCCAGCCGCCTTGCGCGCTTGCCACGCCTTCGCCTTGGCCATGTCGTCGTCGTAGTGGCCCGCGTCATGCTCGGCGATGTTTGCGTCGAGCCACGCGCGTGCGGCGGCGCGATACGTGGCTTCGGCGTCGCTGTCCTTGAAGTCCATGTGCTGCTCCGATCAGGCGGCGTTGCGCATTTCGAGTTGGCCGACGAGGCGTTCGCGCCACGCCGCTGGGCTGC
>Ga0308169_10004741_pt1 | contig 12581 bp, 19 predicted proteins | sample PhyBR1_2_FD_202139 | JGI IMG/M metagenome (GOLD analysis project Ga0308169, IMG submission 202139) | Phyllosphere microbial communities from UC Gill Tract Community Farm, Albany, California, United States - DLSLSB.R1 | ecosystem: Host-associated > Plants > Phyllosphere > Unclassified | place...
CTGGGTTGATTTTCATCGTATGCAGGGAACCTGTTCGCCCTGAGGATTGCACCTGGACGACAACTACCTTCTTGCTTTACTGGATGTCTGATCTCATCAACGCTGGTAGTTGGAGTCAGGTACGCTTCCACTGCTGCTGCTCTCTTCTATGAAAGCCTTCGGCTGACGGTTTGTGTTGCTCTATATCCGCTGCCTTCATCTCCGATCATTCTATACCCTTGCTCTGCTTGATTTCGCTCGGAAATAGGTCAGCAGGTGTGTTGGTCCTCCTCTGACCGCTGCCTACAGTCTTGTGCTGACTTGTTATCGTTGTCGTCTCAAAGTTTCGTGTCGCTCGGTCTTACTTGGTGGGAAGGAGTGATTTGTACTTTCGTCGGAGGATTCTTCATCTCTTGCTTGGTTCGTTCCCTTCGAGCTCTCTGCTCCTCCTAACACGGGGCTGACATCTGCTCCTGATATAGATCTCGGCGAACGGTATCATCGGTACGCTTGACACTTCGACCTCGACTTCGTCGTTCCGTCGTCTTTTCGGAAAAGTTCGCTTTCTTGATTTCTCATACTTCGCTCTCTTCCACCAGGTGCTCGCCTACACGTTCCTTTCGCTATCTCGGCTCGTGCTGCATAGTGAGCCGAATCATCTATCCCTTCGATCGCGAACCCGAGCTAAACTCGGCTTTTCTTCTGCCTGGTAGCGGATACTGGTTCTCTCGATTCGCCGTCGTCTCTCGTGCTGTCATTGCCATGTTCTGGTTGAGTGTCAACAGTTACCGTACGTTGCTCAGCTTCTTGCGCAACGCGTCGAGATGAGCTGACACCCCGAATCCTTTCCACCTTAATCAGAGGGAGGAACTGGAATCCGTATCTGCTTGACCGCCATCTGGCCTTCCTTCGCAAGATTCCCGAATCACCTTTCCGAATCCTCTGGGACGACCTCCTCCGCCTTCCTCTGTTTCTTCCTCTTCTGGCTCTTCCAATTTCCTCTCTGCCTCATCCACCCTCGCAAGCTTCGTCCTCTCTTCATCCTCAAGGGTGTCACTCTACCTGTCGTTGCGGTAGGCATGACTATTTGTGAGTTCAGCTATCCTGTCCGAATCGAATATCGACCGAAAACTGAAGATTCGTGTTACGTCAGGGTGTATCGTGAAAGCTGGAGATCAAGCCTCGACCGTCCTCAGAGAGTGAGTACACATCTCTCGCTTTCTGCTCGGATACGACTCGGAGTATTCGTCCTCGTCGAGTAATCTGACTAATTCACCCTCGAATAGATCTCCTCGCTTGTCCGGTATCGAGCATTGGTTCGCGGTGATGACTGCTATCAACTCCTGCATGTCCACCTGGTCAACACTCTCCCTCAACGTAAGCTCGCTTGCCTTCAACAACATCCCGCTCCCGACGAACCTTTCTTCTCTTTTCCCCCTTTCTCCCTCTTCCCTCCTCTCCTCGTCTTTACCTCGGCTCCTCTCGCGAGCCTACGTCGCGTTTGTGAATGATCTGCTGACCTCCTCGTTCTTGCGTGCAGATCGGAGACATGAGTCGATATTCGAAGAAACCCACTTCGGCTGCGATGCAACTCGCCATCATCCCCTCACTCTGGACTATCTGCGCTATCTTCGGCTCCATCTCAGCAAACATGACCACTGTCATTCCCATCTATCAAGGAAAGTCGATCTACCAGCCGTTCGACATCATCGAAAACGGAGGATGGCTCGATACTTCCCCTGGACGTGCTGCTGCCTTCTTCTGTAGCGCCGCTTGGGCGATCGGAAATATGTGCGATTCTATCCATTCACATCTGGTAGTGTTCTGCGTTACTGACGATGAATTGTAAACAGGACAACGGTGATTTTCTTCTCCCTCAGATATTTCGCGAGCTACCAGACTAAATTTGACTATCCTGCTCGCAGAACATCACGGCCAACTCGATCTCAGCTGCCAACGATCTCGCTTCCCTCTTCCCCAAGTGGGTCGATATCCGACGAGGACAAATCTTCGTTCTCATCGTCGGTTGCTTCGCTTTTGCGTGAGTCCTTTTCTCTATCAATCTCGACCCTCGAAGGCAAACCAGAAGCTGACGCATCAATTAAATACAGTCCTTGGAAGGTGTTGGCATCAGCATCGGCTTTCCTCTCCTTCATGGCTTCTTATGCCATCGTTTTGACTCCTCGTGAGCTTTCTTTCGATTCTCTCGTTCTGTTTCAGTTTCTCTCGTACTGACGTCACTCCCCTCGTTAGTCGCTGCCATTCTCTCCGCCGATTACTTCTTCGTAAAGAAGAGAAAGTACAACGTACCCGAGCTTTACGACTTCTCCGGAATTTACGGATACAAGAAAGGTTTCAACCTTGCCGCCGTCGCTGCTCTCCTCATCTCCATTCCTCCTAATGGTACGGTCTTCTCGCTCTCTCAGCTAAAGACCGTAGCTAACATCAATCATATTTCACAGTCCCAGGAATGATCAACAGTTTGAACTCGGACATCACGATCGGAAACGCCAAATACATCTAGTGAGTTTCCGCTGTCATCGCCATCCCTCGCCTATCGCATACTGACTTCCCTTTCATCTCCAGCTGCATGGCTTGTATCTACGGTATTTCGACTTCGATGGCTGCCCTCGTTCTCTTCAGCCGACTCTTCCCCGATCACAACTCGCTTATCGCCGAAGCGGTCGACGCACACGATGTCCTCGACGGTCTCGTACCCGGTTACGAGCATCTCTCAAGGAAGGACGTCGGTACCAACAGTCTCACTTCAACCGAGAAGAAGCTCGAAGAAGCAGAGACAGATATCGTCGCTGTCTAGTTTTTCGCAATTTCTCTCTCTCCTGTCATATTATAGATTGGTCGCGTGGATATCATAGATAGATAGCTTGCGTTTTCTCCCTTCTTGTGTAACGTTAAGTAGTGGCTCTAAGTAAAAAGGTTTGAAGTCTTGTTGGGTTCCGTCTCTTTTGTCGTATTCTTCTCTGTTTTCACGTGTCCTCTGTCGAATGAAATCAAGTTTAGTAGCATCTCCCCGTCAAGTCTGTTTGTCCGTCACTACGTCTCTACGCAATTCCAGCTGTTGCGATCAAGTTGCGAAAACGAAACAAAGCATTCGATCAAAGCTTTATCTCAGTGGACCCTTTTCGCTTCATGTCTTGCCGTCTTGACCTGCTAGCTGCCGAGACGAATTTACCATAGCCTTGAAGCCGAAGGCAGCGATTTCGAGTGTCTCGAGGCGATCAGACAAACGCGGCATGCACTTTCGAAAAGCTTTTGTTCTCCTCTTATGCTTTCCTTTCTCTGCACTCCTCTGGACCAGGAAAGAAACTTACGGAACAAATACTGCATTGGATATCGAGTGACGAACTAAGGAATGATAAGAGAAATCTACAACTTTGATCGTTCGTTCTCCTTCTTTACCCGAACGACAGCTTTACCCCAAGTCTCCCTCGCTCCGAGTGCTTTCAAGCCCGCAGGGACGCTTTCAAGACCTCTGCAGACACGAGTAGAGACAGTCAGCTCTCGACCCATCGACTGCAAAAGGGTGTAGACTTACTCGAAGATCTTCTCGAAAGCGACACCTCTGACTTTCTTCTGCTCGAATAGATCGAGAAGCGCCCCCCAGACACCAGGAATCGCTTCAGGCTCTTTACCGATGTAAGCACCCCTGTTTACGATAGGAATGATGGTCAGCAAATTCTAGGGGAAACAGAACGAATCGCTCGAGTCTGCGGTGGAAAGCGGGAAGTGAAAGCTCACCAGTGTACACCCATCGCAGTGCAGTTCTTCAACAAAAGCAAGTTTGCGGGAATCTGTTCGGATCAAAACGCAGGTCAGTTTAGTCGAAGGGAAAGGACAGCGAGAAACGAACCTTTTCGATCGTTCCTCCTGCGAAACCGACGATGACGATACGTCCATTCCAAGCGATACACTTCAAAGAAGGTACGACGAGTCCAACAGGATCGTAGATGCTGTATTCATAAGCAGTGTGTCAGTTTCAGCGTTTCCTGCATGCAGAAGAGAAGATGCGACTTACATATCAGCTCCGTGACCATCAGTAATCTTTTGTACCTCCTTCTGCCATCCTTCTTTAGTGTAGTCGACGAGATGATCCGCTCCGTAACGCTTGCAAACTTCGAGCTTTGCTTTCGACCCAGCAGTTGCGATAACGTTTGCGCCCATAGCTTTCGCGATCTGTACGGCGGCGAGACCGACTATATCGACGAAAGGAGTCAGTCAAATCCTCAGAGAGTAGCGATCAGAAAGTGAGGGAAACTCACCACCTCCAGCAGCGGCCTGCGGAATCGAGAAACAAGCTTTGGGTCAGTCCGCAACCTCAAATCTCGACCGAGCGCTATCCTTCTCGATGATGCAGTACATCATAGAAAGAAAAGAAAGGGAGATGTAGACTCACATGCACGAGAACCCAATCTCCTTCTTTTACATTCGCACGATTCACGAGTCCAGCATAACTAGTCGGCATGGTAACGTACAACCCAGCAGCCTCTTCCATTCCCATATTGTGAGGGATCTCGATCAGTTTGCGGTAGTCTACAGCGATCTTTTCGGCGTAGGCTCCTTGACCTGCTCCGAAAACACGAGTTTTGCCCGGAATGTAATCGCATCCGTCGGGGATTGGGGAGGAGGCACTGATGACTCCAGAGAATTCAGCACCTGGATTAAGAGGGAGTAAACGGGAAGGGGAAGAGGGGAATCGAGACAATGAGGAAGGAGGGTGCGAAAGGGAAAGAGGGAAAGTTGCGAAACGACGAGTCAGCTCAATGACCTCTCGTTTACTGTCATCCATCGCCCGCTATTCCCGAACCGACGAGTGTGACATACCAGCGACATAAGGGAAAGGAGGTTTGTGTTGATATTTCCCCTGCGAAACGAGGACAGTTATCATCAGCTTGTACCATCTCATGCGCTGTTGATGGGAAGTACTCACCTCGATCTGTAGCAAGTCGAAGAAATTCAATCCGGCGCAATAGACGTCTACGATCACTTCATCTTCTCCCGCTTTCGGTTCAGGACAATCCTTCAACCTCGCTTCGAGTTCTTCAAACTTGATGTTCTTTTCAATTTGGTAACCTCGCATAGTAGGAGTAGTCGTGTGGTGTAAGGGAGTGAAGAAAGAGTCGGAAGTGAAGTGGAGAAACGAGAGAGAGAAGAGAGAGAAGTTTCTCGGTTCTTCGGGTTACTCTTTCCGCTTCTCCCACGACCTCGATATTGCGGAGACTGATCAGTAATCAACCAGTGAACTCTATCTCGACCTTACAAGCATACCCGACAGCCTCCATCTCCCTCCCTCGCTCTTGTCACCTTCTTCCTTCTCCTCCCACAATATGCACCGCTATCTCTCGCTTCACACTATCATATGACTATTTCCCTGCGCCAGGACTCTAAGGAAGTACTAGGGAAAAGATGAGATGTTCAGTACTGCGCTAATACGGTCAATTTACATCGCAGTCCCGCTGCGACTGATCAAATTCGAGGTCAAATGCTGCTTCTGTTTGCTGCTTTGCTTCTTACATCTTGGTGTCCTCCTGTCAGTCTGATTGAGTGGGTCCCAAAGTAAGTGCTCCTCTCTTTTCATCATCTATGGATCCGCTGACTGAACCTCGATCCACGGTGTTTCGCAGTCCTTTCGACACTACAACCCGATTCTAGCAGAGTGCAACATGAAGTCGCTTACTCTATCGTTGCTCGTAGCTAGTCTTGGTGCGTCCCGATTCATTCTGGAGTTGTCGGCTCGGAATCCATCCTAATTCTCGCGTTTCCGTTCTCACAGCTCTCCTCGCTTCGGAAACCCGAGCCGTTCCTTTCGAGACACCACTGTCCAACATCCTTGACCCCAGTGATAGTCAAAACAGCGATGTAGTATCGAACACCGATCACCACGCGCAGAATCCTTCGGCTTCGAGATTCGATAATGTCGTTACGTCCCATCAACTGCCGACCAAGTTCCATCCTACGTTGGTCGATTCAAACGGTGGATTCAATACAGTACCCGTCCGAGACGCGTTGAGGGAGGAGAAGGAAGACGGCTACTTCGACGAACTATTCCGCACTGTTTCTCGACCTGAACCCCCATCCAACAGTTTTCCCGTTCGCAACCAAGATCGCGGGAAAATGTCGCTCGAAGGTCGTCGTCCCTCTCGTCAAGGAAAGCGTCCAGGTCCAAAATCTTTCCCTCGTCGTCGAGGAGATAGTGGAGGTCCTCGTCGCCACGAAGGAGAGCCAAAGCGCCGTCCGCCTCCACCTGATCGTCCTGGACGAGGTCACGAAGATCACTCTCAACTCCCACCACCACCATCTCCTCGATTCCCTCCGTACCCGGGAGTCGGCAGACCTCCTTTCGAATCGATTCCTTCTCGTCCTCGTGAACCCGACTCCCCTTCGCTCCGAGACCACTCCCGCTCACCTCACGACTCAGTTGATCCTCATCATGGATGTCATGATCGACCTCGAGCCCCTCACTCCTTCTCTTCGTCGATAGTTCACCGGTTCCTTCGAATCTCTCACCATCCTTTCTTTCATGTACTCGTCAGTTTCGCTCAACTTGTGATCGCCATATTCGTCGTCATCAATCTGTGGAAGAGCTGGAAGGGATGGAAGAATCACAGAGAGGGGAGAGTCAGACTCGAGGAAGACGAAGTGGAGGAGAAATGGGATGCAAAGGTTGGAAATGGGAATGAAGTTGCGGAAGTCGAAGGGAAGGCGTCGAATGTCTGAAGGGAGGGACATCTTCGGTCTGAACCGACTTCCTTCTGTCTCCTCAATAGATTCTTTTGTCGAAATTCCGAGTTTAGAACCTTGCGAAATCCTTCTCTCACAATCTTCAACTTTTTGCACACTTTCTCACTTTCCCACTGCAACACAGACACTCAGTCAGCGCGCAACGCACCCGAGGAGCGTTAATCGAGAGGATTTTGTTCCTGCGAACAAGTTGCGAAACTTTCGAAAAATGTGACTTTTTTCAAGTCTCATCTCGACCATTCACTCAACTCTCTCAAACATGGCGAAAAGCAAGACTGGAGTGATCAGTGGTAAACCCAACGTTGCTAGTGGAGGTAGATTCGACGCTCGTGAGTACTTTATTCTCTCTGTATCTTTTATTGAAAGTTGTAGCGTCATGCATCTCGAATGAAGCAACAACACTCGAGGATGGGCTGGAGGCTAGTGAAAGAGATAAAGTGCATCAGATTGAGACTGTTCAGTCCTTGAACGAAGCAAGGGAGATCAAGGATGTTGGGTGGAAGACTCTCGCATGAAATTACTTCGGCCTACAGATTGCGACTCCCAAAGCTACTGAGAGATTACTGACACTGTTGATACTTGATTTGATCTAGTTGCACTACACGCAGGGTCCGACTCTGAAGATGAACGACCTCAACCCGCTACTTCGACTTCGACCTCAAACTCTCTCACTCCCTCAAAGAAAGCACTAGCACGCCAACGAGCAAAACTTCGCAAGAAGTCGTCTTCGAACCTCAACGGAAATAGCAATGGGGAAGAAGACAGTGAAGCATCTTCAATCGGTCCCGCTTCTTCAAGTAATCCTCCCGTTCCAACTCTCCCTTCGAACCTTCAAACGAATGGTGGAGGAGTACAAAAGGTCGCACAACAGACATTCGAGGCCAAGGAGAAAGTAGTCGAACAGATCAAAGAAGTCATCCCAACCAAAATCGCCGACCCAGTTCCTCCTTCTTCCTCCGTTTCAGAAACCGACGTTGAATCTCAAGCTGGATACGATGACGAAGAGGACGAAGATGATGAAGAGACGATCCCTATCCCTGCCGCATCCCTCAAAACCTCGAACGATCCCATCAGTAATTCTAATACCCCTACTCCCGCTTCCCCTCGTCCCAACTCTCCTTCCACCTCCCTCCTCCCCTCCTCTTCCGCAACACCAGCACCGAAGGGAGCCTACACCGGAGCAGATCACGATCCAAACAAGAAATTGAAAGCGATTATTCAACGAACGGTCGCTGGAGTAGCGATGGCTTCTGGGTTCTTGGGATTCGTCGCGATGGGTCACGTTTACGTCGTCGCACTCGTATTCATCATCCAAGCGATCGTGTTTAGGGAATTGACGGGGTTGTTCGATGCGGGTTACTCGGGAGCTCATGTTGGAGAAGAAGGGAAAGTTGTGAGATCACCAGAGAGGGAAGCGAAAAGGAAGGGTAGAAAAGAGGAGAGAGAACGTTGGAGTCGGAGAATGGCTTGGTACGAGCTTCTTTCACTTCTCTCTCTATTCACTCGGTGGGTGACTGATGAGATGCTTGAATAGGTACTTCTTCGCCGCTACCAATTACTACCTCTACGGCGAATCCCTCATCTACTACTTCAAGCACATCCTCACTCTTCAAGCTTCCTTCCTTCCCACCGCCTATTCTTTCGCTCAACATCACAGACTGATCAGTTTCGGATTATACGTTATCGGTGAGTTTCTCGAGTTGTCCCGCTCTTCCCAAATCCTGTTGCTGATTATTAAGGTTCTGTAGGCTTCGTCGGATTCGTTGCGAACCTCTCGAGAGCCAACTTGAGAAGACAATTTGGTCTCTTCGGATGGATTCACATGTCCCTCTTACTCATCGTCGTCAGCAGTCATTTCATCGTCAACAACATCCTCGAGGTGCGTTCACTCTTTGCTGCTATCCATGTCTATGTGCTGATAGTCCTTCGAGAGATGTGTACACAGGGCATGATCTGGTTCTGGCTTCCCGCGTCTTTGGTTATCATGAACGATATCGCTGCCTACGTCTGTGGTAAGTTTGTATCCTCCTCCTCAATCCTCAGTGCTTCAGGTGACTCACAGGGAGCAATGCACTGCAGGTATGCTCTTTGGCCGACACCAGCTCATCAAGTTGTCTCCGAAAAAGACTGTCGAAGGTTTCGTCGGAGCTTTCTTCGTGACCGTCATCTTCGCTGTAGCAGTACGCAACTTCTCCTTGTCCAACGACTTCGACTTATTACTGACCCGAGATCCGCGAATAGTGGGCTACTCTCTTCATGCGTTACAATTTCATGATCTGCCCAGTTCAAGATCTCTCGACCAACGCTTTCTCCAACATTCAATGTACTCCCAACCACGTATTCGAATGGAAGAGCTTCCGTCTTCCTGGATCAGTCATCGCTGCTATCGAACCCATCGTAAGTCCTCTCAACTTTCACTCTCAACCCGAACCTCGCTAAACCTCTCCTTGTTTTCTCAGACTCGCGGTAAACTCACCTCGATCCCCTGGGCACCTTTCCAACTCCACTCGATCGTCCTCGCTACCTTCGCCTCTCTCGTCGCACCTTTCGGAGGATTCTTCGCGTCCGGATTCAAGCGTGCATTCAATATTAAAGATTTCGGAGATTCGATCCCTGGTCACGGTGGAATGACGGATCGAATGGATTGTCAATTCCTCATGGGACTATTCTCTTACGTGTAGGTTTCTCCTCTCCCTTTTCGTTGAGCAAGAAAAAGGGAAATTGATGAGATTTTGAGGAATAGGTACTACGCTTCATTGATTCGAGAAACTCATGTCACTCCTCAATCGGTACTTGCGGTTGCCATGACCCATTTGACGACGGATCAACAAGTCGAACTCGTCAAGGCGCTGGGAACTCTCCTTTCTCAAAAAGGAATCAACCCGAGAGCGTTGTGGTGATGTTCGATGTTGCAAGGAAGGAGGATGAGGGAGAGAATGAGGACGAAGGATAAAATAGACACACGGAACGAGCCGATGGGAGGAGAGACGAAGAAGATGGAGGATTTTGCATGCTCTTTGTTAATGAACTGTTTTGTTTGGAATTCGATACCTTTGTTACGCTAGACTTTCTTCTCTGTTTCCCCTCTCGTCGATGAAGTCCTGATCAGTAGTATTCAATATCATATATTCTAGCAACATTCTTTTCTATCCTATCTACGATGAAATAAACGACAAGTCTCTAAATCCGGTAAACTTTTCGACAGTTCTCCCTTGCTGCTTGCAACACTTTGATCGTATCCCACTCTGCAGCGTCCTCCTTAGCCCCCGCTCCCTCATTGAGAATCTTTGCGATGAACTCAGCTGTCCAAGGGAGGGTTCCAGAGTGATTGAATGGGAATTTCTGTTTACTCGTCATCCCCAACGCACTATTGGGTCCAAGGTTGCTTGGTGGCATATACGGTGCATCCGTCTCTAACAGGAACCTGGGCTGAGCTTCTCCTTGACGTGAGAGCATGTTTCGCAAAACCTCTGGAGTGTTCAAATTCGAAGAGAAGGTGACGACTCCCGTGACTCCGATATAGAGATTCGGGAAGAAGTCGAGGAGCTTTGTGGCGAGTGCGGGAGAGTCGGTGAAGCAGTGAACGTGAATTCGAATTGACGAAGGGAGTTCCGAGGTCAGGATTTCGTAGATGTCTTCATCTGCTTCTCGAGTATGAATCGTGATCTATCGTGCAGCTTGAACTTAGTTCGATATGGGATGGAAGGGAAGGAAGGGAAGGAAACGCACTGCTTTGTCCAATCCAGATTTTAGGGATGCTCGCAACTGTCTTCGCAAAACGTCCTTCTGGATCTCGCGAGGTGAGTTGTCGTAGTGATAGTCCAATCCAATCTCTCCCCATCCTACGCACTCTGTTCGTGCGTGAGCTTCGGAGAATGCCGCTTCGAGTTCGTCGGTGTAGTTTTCCGCATCATGAGGATGACAACCTAGAGAGTCCACGCCGTCAACATTGACAGCTCGAAACTGACAAAGAGCATGAGCGTACCGATTACATAATGATAATCCAGTCCTTCGAGTTTCGTCAAACTATCGACAGTCTCATTCCATTCCTCTCGTTTTTTAGGATCACCCGCTTCGCACCATACGTCCACCACTTTCTTGGTTTCGTTCGACTCTGGAGTACACAGTGTCGCTCTGATGTAGTCCTTGACGGTAGTATGCTTGCCTTGAGGATACCTCTCTCGGTCTATTTCAGAAGAAAAGAACTGAGCGAATTCAGGATTGGAGAAGTGAAACTGCAACGTACAGGCTTGAAACGTTGACCAGATGTGAGTATGGGTATCTATAATTTCCACCTCGTGTGCCCTATCCTTCAATGCAGTGTGACTACTGAGAATCAACCGTTCTTCGAGCGGTAAAGATTTCGAAGATTTTGATGAACGAGAGTTCTTGGCTGGTGGTGGAGGAGTATTGGAGGTCGAAGGAGGATTGCACATGATTGATCTTGATAAAAGGCGAGTCGAACCAAGTCTCATGCAATTTGGAGCTGAATGGAGAGAGAAAAGGAGCGAGGTTGACTGATTCTACAACTCACTACCACAACGAAAGTACCTCGGGACGGCTCAGATTGACTTTATATGACTGGAACAGGAGAGCAATTGAACTCTCACAGTCAACGGGCACTCCCAACCTCAACTTCGGCCACTCCTGATTCATCTCGCCAGCCTTTCGCTCCTACCTCGTCAACCTCGACAACTAGTACTGCTGGACCATCATTCACAGGACAGCATCGGCCTCCACCAATTCGGACTGCAAATCTAGGCATCACCACAGCTCACGAGCGACCAACGTCCCCAATCTCTATCGACACTTTATCGGACAATGATACAGGCGGATTACATAGGAGGAGCTCGAGTAGGAGGAGAAGTACAGATGTAGACGATTACACGGGAGGGCTAATTGAAGGAGAAAGGCGAGGGAGCGAAACTTCGCAGAAAGGAGATGAGGAGGCAGTGCAAGGATCAAAGGGAAAGGGAAAGGGCAAAGGAAAGGAGAGATCTCAGCGAGGGTGGGCACAGGTTGTGGGATCCCCAACGACGAGTCCGACGAAACGGGGACCGAGACGGAGAGCTTCGACAATAGCTCTCGCAGACGGTTCTTTCGTTCGACAACTTCCTCAACCTCCCTCCTCCTCCTCCTCTACTCGGCAGGACTACATCCCTGAGACCAGTCCAACGATCCCTTCTTTCCCTTATCCAACCTACGCATCCGACGATCCCTTCTCAACCCCAACCTTCCAATCCTCTTTCAACCCAGTCACGTTCGATTCAAAATATCGTCCTTCCCTCTCTCGGACCCATTCTCATCCTCTATCTCTCGATGGATCCAGTATGGCCGCTGCATCATCATCTGACGAAGATGATAATACCCGGAATCTGACCCCGAGAGCTCGAACTCGACGATTCGACAATCAAGAGAGACGTGATTCGGAAGATCACGAATCTCGCTCGCCCCTTCGACCGACCGACCCTACTCCCGAACGTACTCGGCCTCGGCTGTCACTCAAGACCCCTCGAATGACCCCTCATCTCGGAGGTCTCTCGCCCTCTCGCGCTTCAGCACAGAGGCTGTCCCCCATCTTGACCTCGACCGGAGATCTGAGTGCATCACGAAGAGGAGGAGGAGGAGGAGGAGGAGGTGATGAAGGCGGCTGGCAGGAGCTGTCACCTACGAAAGGGTCGTCGCAAAGTCCAGGACTTTCTCGAAGACAGACCTTGACTGCAGCAATCGGAGGATTGAGGAGAGCTTCAGTACGAGTCGTCAACATCGCCGGACTCCACGCGGAGCCAGACGAAGACGAAGTACGACGGCCGCCTATCGATCGATCACCCTCTCTGCGACGG
>Ga0308169_10004743_pt1 | contig 12580 bp, 11 predicted proteins | sample PhyBR1_2_FD_202139 | JGI IMG/M metagenome (GOLD analysis project Ga0308169, IMG submission 202139) | Phyllosphere microbial communities from UC Gill Tract Community Farm, Albany, California, United States - DLSLSB.R1 | ecosystem: Host-associated > Plants > Phyllosphere > Unclassified | place...
ACCGCCTGCAGGAAGCCGGCGCCGACACGGTCGAAGCGAACCTGCAGCTGGGTTTCCATGCCGACGCCCGCAACTACGAGCTGGTGCTGCCGATGCTGGAACAGTTCGGCATCGAGTCCGTGCGCCTGATGACGAACAACCCGCGCAAGCTCGACGCGCTGGGTAAACTCGGCATCAAGGTTGCCGAGCGCGTGCCGCTGCTCGTCAACCGCAACGTCTACAACGACAACTACCTGAACACGAAGCAGGCCAAGCTGGGTCACATGATGACCCCGGCGCTCGACGCCGTCGACAGTCAAGCGTAAGCGCCCTTTCGCGGCGGTTCTGGCAAGATGGCGGTTGCCCTCTTGCCCGTCGAAGGCTGCCATGCGCGTTTCTTCGTCCGCCGCCCGCCTCCTGCTGATCGTTGCCCTTGCCGCCGGCGCGGCCGGCGCGACGCTGTCCATCGCGCTCGCGGCCGGCGCGGCGGGCAAGGCCGGCAAGACGATCGCGCCGCGCGCCGCCCCGGCGCCGCAACCGCCGCTCGTGATCCCGCCCGCGACGCCCCCGGCCACGACGCCGCCCGCACCGGGCCCCGGCGAGACCGACGAGACGGCCGCCCTGCCGACGCCGTCCGGTGCCGCGCAGACCCTGTATTCGGCCGCGAAAGCCGACCTGCTGCAGATCCGCATGCTGCTGCGCAATGGCCGCAGCCAGTCCAGTGTCGGCTCCGGCTTCCTCGTCGGCACGGGCAACCTCGTGCTGACCAATTACCACGTCGTGTCGCAGATGGCGCTCGATCCGGACGTCTATGTCGGCGAATACGTCGACACGGACGGCAGGAGCGGCCCCGTCGAGCTGCTCGCCGTCGACGTGCTGCACGACCTGGCCGTCGTGCGCGTCGACCGTAACGGCAGCGGCTTTTTCCAGGTGCCGGAGACGCCCGTCAAGCTCGTGCAGGGCCAGTATCTGTATTCGCTCGGCAATCCGCTCGACCTCGGCTTCGCCATCTCGGAAGGCGCATACAACGGCGTCGTCACGCGCAGCTTTTACGAGCAGCTGATTTTTACCGGGCCCATCAACTCCGGCATGAGCGGCGGGCCCAGCGTGACGGCGGCCGGCGTCGTCGCGGGCGTGAACGTCTCCAAGCGCCGCGACGGCGAACTGGTCAGCTTCCTCGTGCCCGTGCGTTACGCGCAGGAACTGCTGCGCCGCGCGCAGGCGCAGCCGCACCCGCCCCGCAGCTTCAATCCGCTGATCGGCCAGCAGCTGCTGCAGCACCAGCGCGCCCTGATCGACCGCCTGCTGGCCGAACCGCTGTCGATCCGCACGATGGGACCGTACCAGGTGCCCGTGCGCGAATCGCAGCAATTGCGCTGCTGGGGGCGTTCGAACTTCCGCGCCGAGGCCGAATACACGCTCGATGCCGTCAGCTGCGCGATGGAAGCGGCGCTCTACGTATCGGACACCCAGCAGACGGGCCTCGTCTCGATGACGCACCAGGTGCTGCGCTCGGGCTCGCTCCATCCGCTGCAGGTCGCGATGCTGGCCAGCAGCCGGTTCCGCGTCGACAGCATCGGCACGGGCCGCGACCCGCGCCTGACGCGCCCCGCCTGCGCCGAGATGTTCGTGCACACGGCCACCCTGCCCGTGCGCGCCGTCACGTGCGTGCGCGCGTACCGCAAGTTCGCCGGGCTGTACAACTTCACCCTGCTGGCCGCGAGCACGGACGATGCGCAGGCGAGCCTGCTGAGCCGCATCGACCTGGCCGGCGTCTCGTACGAGAACGGCCTGCGCGCCACCCGCGCCTTCCTGTCCGCGCTGGGACGCAACCGGCCGCGGCCGGCCGCGCGCCCCGGGCTGCCCGCAGGTGCGCCGTGAGCGGCCCGTGGTTCGTCGAACTCCTGGCCCGCAACGGCGACGTGCTGCAGCGCCAGCGCGTGGACCGGCTGCCGATCCGCATCGGCCGCGGCTACGGCAACGACGTGATCCTCGACGACGACTACGCGGCGGCAAGCCACGCCGTCGTCGAACCCGATCCGGCCGGCGGCCTGGTCCTGCGCGACCTGGGCAGCCGGAACGGCATCGTCGTCGCCGGCCGGCGCGCGCAGGAAGCGCCCCTGTCCGGCGACACCGTCGTGCGCATCGGCCACACGGCGCTGCGCGTGCGCGCGGCCGACTGGCCCGTCGCGCCGGAACTGCCGGACCGCACGTTCCACCGCTGGGAAGGCGGCTTGCCGGGCGGCCTCGGCCTGGCGCTGGCGGGCGCGGGTGCACTGCTGGTGCGCTGGCTGACCGACACGGAATTCTTCGCGCCCGCGCGCTATGCGGAGGCGCTGGCCGGCGGCCTGGCGGCGGCGCTGCTGTGGGCCGGCGTGTGGGCATGCGCCAACCGGCTGTTCGGGCGCCATGCGCGCCTCGGCCGCCACCTGTTCGTGTTCGGCTGCGGCGTGACCGCCGTCCTCGCCTGGGCGCTGCTGGGCGGCACGCTCGGCTATGCGTTCTCGGCGGAGATCTTCACGCACTACGGCTCGCACGTGGCGACGGCCCTGCTGGCGGGAATGGTGTACTTCCATTTGTGCACGGTCCGGCCGCGCAACCGCGTGCGCTATCGCTGGGTGTGCGGCGGCCTGGCCGTGCTCGGCTCGGGACTGATCCTGGCCGGCAACCTGCAGCGCACCGGACGCCTGTCCGACGAACTGTACATGTCGGTGCTGCTGCCGCCCGGCGCGCGCGTGAGCCCCGACCACGGCGTGGACGAATTCATGCGCGACGTCGAAGCGATGCAGGGCCCGCTCGACCGCAGCCGCGGACGCAAGCCGGGCGATGACGAGATCGAGGACTGAAGATGCCTCCGCGCAGGCGGGGATCCAAGTTCAGCGCCGCCAGCCACCCGCCGTCAGCCCAGCGGGATCGTCAGCCGGGCCAGCTCGACCGAGCCGTCCTCGTCGAAGATCGGGCAGCGTCCGGCGATCTCGACGGCCTCGTTGAAATCCGTCGCCTCGACGATCGAATAGCCGCACAGCGAGCTGGCCGATTCCTTCGGGCCGAGCAGGCGGCGCGGGATCTCGACGGCGCTGTGCGTGAGGCTGCCGCGGTCGATCACGCGCGAGCCGAGCCCGTCGAACCAGGCCGACCAGCGTGCGAGGTCATGGCGCGTGTCGGAATCGGCGCCCGGTGCGCCGTGGTACACGAACAGGAAGCGTTCCATGGAATCTCCGTGGTTGGGTTGCCTGACCCGACGTTAGCAGAAGCGCGGCTTTCCGGACGCACCGATGCCTTTTGACAATCCGGCAAGGATGCCGGAAGATCGCCGCATGAATGCCCTGCGCCGCAACGCCGTCTTCGTCTTCGCCTGGATCCTGTTCTGGCTCCTGATGATCCTTGTCGCCGTGCAGGATTTCATCCGCAACGAGCACAGTCACGCGATCTGGAAACCGATACTGTGGGAAGGCTCGTCGGCCCTCGTCACGACATCGTTCGCGCTGGCCCAGCTGACGTGGTCCGGCCGCGACGATGCCCTGCTCGGCACGCCCTGGCGCTGGTTCGCGCGCCAGAGCCGCTGGCTGCCGCTGTACTGGATCGCGTTCGTGCCGCTCGCGTTCGGCATCCGCCACGCCGTCTACGCGCTCGTCGGCGAAACGTATCATCACGACGCGCTGCCGCAGCTGTTCGTGTACGAGTCGATGAAGATCACGATCTTCTTCGGCCTGTTCACGGCGGTGCGCTTCGGGGTCCAGTCGTACCGCGCGCTGCTCGACGAGCGCCTGCGCGCGGAGCGCTCGAACGCGCTGTTGCGCCAGGCCCAGCTGCAGCGCCTCGGCCAGCAGATGCAGCCGCATTTCCTGTTCAACGCGCTCAACACGGTGTCGTCGCTGATCTGGACCGACCCGGCCCGCGCCGATGCCACGCTGCTGCAACTGGCCGACGTGCTGCGCGAGACGCTGGCCGTCGGCGAGCGGCCGTGCGCCCCGCTCGCGGCCGAGCTGCGCCTCGCGCGCGGGTACGCGGGCGTGATGACCGAACGCTTTGCCGACCGCGTCGCCATCGGCTGGCAGGTGGACGACGCCCTGCTCGACCGCGAGGTGCCGGTCACGAGCCTGCAACCGCTGATCGAGAACGTGTTCAAGCACACGGTGGCACGGCGCCGCGCGCCGACCCGCATCGACGTCGCGGTGGCGCGCGACGGCGACGCCCTCGTGCTGCGCGTGGACGACGACGCCGGCGAGCTGGCCGGCGCGCCCGCGCGGCCCGGCGGCATCGGCCTGGCCAACCTGCGCGCGCGCATCGAGGCGCTGTACGGCGCCGCGGCGTGCCTCACCGTGGCGGCGCGGCCGGAAGGCGGCGTGCGCGCGGAACTGCGGCTGCCGTTGGCCGGGACGGGGACGCCATGCGCATCCTGATCGTCGACGACGAGCGTCCGGCGCGCGCCAAACTGCGTCACCTGCTCGCGCAGCAGGACGGCGTGACGGCCGTCGAGGAAGCGGCCGACGGCATCGAGGCATTGGAGAAAGTGGCCGGCTTCCGGCCGGACGCGCTGCTGCTCGACATCGAGATGCCGGAACTGTCCGGCATCGACGTCGCCGCCTCGCTGCCGGAACCGGCGCCGCTGGTGGTGTTCGTGACGGCGTACGAGCAGTACGCACTGCGCGCGTTCGACGCCGACGCCATCGACTACCTGCTGAAACCCTACGACGGCGCGCGCCTGGGCCGCGCGCTGGAGCGCCTGCGCCGGCGGCTCGACACCCGCGGCCTCGACGCCCCCGCCCCGACCGCGCCGCCGGCCCCGCCCGAGCAATTGCTCGTGGGGGAGCGCGGCGGCACGCGCATCGTGCGCGTCGCGGACGTGCAGTGGATCGAGACGGCCGACAACTACGTCGTGCTGCATACCGCGGCGGGCAGCCCGCTGCTGCGCCAGACGCTGGCCGGCCTCGTCGAGCGCCTCGGCCCCGGCTTCGTGCGCTGCCACCGGCGCGCGGCCGTGCAACTGGCGTGGATCGAGCGCGTGGTGGCGCTCGACAAGGGCGACGGCGAACTGCTGCTGCGCGGCGGCGCGCGCGTGCCGTGCAGCCGCCAGTACCGCGCCGAGGTGCTGGCGCGGTTGTAGACGGTTGCCGGCCGCCGCCGCGCCGTCGCGTCAGCCCGCCAGCGCGGCCAGGAGGCGCGTGCCGACCGGTACGCCGCAGCCCGTGCACGCATCCCAGCCCGCGCCCGCCGCGTAACCGCCGTTGTCGCCGGCCGTGATGTCGCGCAGAGCGCCGCTGCCGGCCAGCGCACCGTACAGCAGCGGATTGAGCCAGCCCACCGGCTGTGCCAGCTTCTGGTTGAGCAGCGCGACGAGCCCCGCCCACAGCGGCGACACGGCGCTCGTGCCGCCGATCGTATAGGTCAGGTAATCGACGCGCACCCGGTAGCCGGTGGCCGGCGACGCATTGCCGGCCACGTCGGGCACGCCGCGTCCGACGCGGCTGCCCGGATTGATCGACGGCGGCACGCCGGCATGCGCCTGCCAGGCCGGCAGGTCGAACACGTCGCTGACGCCGCCGCCGGTGGCGCTGCTGGACGGGTCGTCGTTCCACGCGGTCTCGCCGGCGATCTTGCCGCCGCTCACCGTCACGCGCGTGCCGCCGCAGCCCAGCACGTACGGGCTGGACGCGGGAAAGTCGGCGTGCGCGCGGCCGTCCGGCGTGCCGTTGTCCGGGTTCTGGTCCCTGGCTCCGGCATCGCCCGCCGCGCAGCACACCGTCACCCCGAGCGCGGCGGCGGCCTGGAACGCCCCGTCCATCGCGGCCAGGCCCTGCTGCGTCCATTCGGATTCGGGCGCGCCCCAGCTGATCGAGATCACGGACGGCTTGCGCACGTCGTCGTGGACGGCGGCGGCGATCGCATCGACGAAGCCCTGCTCGCTGTTCGGCGCGAAGTACACGGCGATGGCCGCTTTCGGCGCGACGGCGCCCGCCACCTCGATGTCCAGCATCACTTCGGCATCGGCGCTCCACGGCAGCGACGGACTGTTCTTGCCGCCGTCCACGGACACGGCCGTCACCTGCGGCGTGGCCAGGCCCAGGCTCTTGAAATACACGTCCAGGTCGGCGCTGCGGTAGCCGCCGCCCAGCTCGATGATGGCGATGCACTGGCCGCTGCCGTCCAGGCCGGCCGGGAAGTCGTACAGCTTCGCCATGTCGACGCCAGTGAAGCCGGATGCGGCCTGCGCGTCGGACGGTGCGGCGGCCAGCGGCAGCGACGCGTCCAGCGCGGCCTGCGCCGACTCCCGCGAAAACTGGAAGTGCGGCTTCGCGATCGGCGCGTCGTCGATGCCGAACACGCCCTCGACGATGCCGTCGAGTTCGGGCGGCAGGTGGACGGACGCGGTGCGCCGGCGCGAGATCCCGGCCGCGTGCTCGATCCGTTCGATCGCCGTGCCGAACGCCGCGGTCACCTGCCCGACCGTGCCCGACAGGACGATGCTGCGCGCCGCCGGCCGGCGTTCGAGGACCGCCAGGCCCGCCTGCCGCGCGAACGCGGCGACCGCATCGAAATCGGCGTCGCTGGCGCCGTGGCGCGCGGCGTACTCGGCGCGCGTGAGGTACTGCCGCTTGCCGGGCACCACGTCCTGCGCATGCGCTGCCAGCGGCGCGCGCGGGCGGACGAGCACCGTGACGTCGCAGCGTTCGTCGGCGGGCGCCGGACCGAGCGACTGCACGCCGGCGCGGATTGCGGGCACACTGCCCTGGAGCTTGACCATGTTTCACCTCGTCGGATGGGCCCGGCGGCTGCCGGGCGGGGAGTCGTATTGACGGACTTCGGACGACGGCCGTACGGCACGCCATCTGCCAGTCTGCGCCCGGGCCCGGCGCAGCTGTTGATCGGCGCCAACAGTCAGGCCCAGCGGATGGGGCGGGTGGCCGCGGGCGTCGCCCGGCCCGCTCCGGTCGCCCGGCCCGGCCGCCGCGCCGCCGACGCGAATCGGCGCGCGCACCGCACGACAACGCGCCCGACGCGGGCCGGGCCCGCATTTGTACTAGAATCGTTGCGTCCGCGTGAGCGCTAACATTTTCGCGCCGCAGCGGCGATCCGGACGAAACGACAACAAGGAGACGTGATGATCGACAGGAATCGGCGGGGTCTGGTCCTTGCCGCCGGCGGTGCGCTGGCGGCGGGTGCGATGGGGAGTAAGGCGTGGGCGGCGGCGCCCGAACGCAAGCTGGGCTACGCGGTCGTCGGTCTCGGGTCCTACGGCCTCGGCATCATCATTCCGCAGTTCAAGAACTGCAGGAACAGCCGCCTCGTCGCCCTCGTCAGCGGCGACGCGGCCAAGGCGAAGCGGGTGGCGCAGGAATATGCGATCCCGGACAAGAACCTCTACAACTACCAGAACTACGACAGCATCCGCGACAATCCGGACATCGACATCGTCTACGTCTGCCTGCCCGTCGGCATGCATGCTGAATACACGATCCGCGCGGCCAAGGCCGGCAAGCACGTGCTGTGCGAAAAGCCGATGGCCGTGTCGTCGGCCGAATGCGAGGCGATGATCGCCGCATGCCGCCAGGCCGGCAAGAAGCTGATGATCGGCTACCGCTGCCACTTCGAACCCTATAACCTGGAGGCGCGCCGCCGCGCCCGCGCGGGCGAGATCGGCAAGCTGCGCTACTTCCGCTCGGAGCACGGCTTCACGTTCCGCGATCCGAACGCCTGGCGCCTGAAGAAGGCGCTGTCCGGCGGCGGCTCGATGATGGACATCGGCATCTACGCCCTCAACGCGGCACGCTACATGACGGGCGAGGAGCCGGTCGCCGTCTACGCCCAGGAAACGACCGACCGCAGGGACCCGCGTTTCAGGGAGGTGGAGGACCTGATCGGCTTCCAGCTGGAATTCCCGTCGGGCGTCGTCGGGTCGTGCATGTCGATGTACAGCGCCAACCAGAACCACATCCTGCTGGTGGGCGACAAGGGCCGCATCGAGATGGAACCGGCCACCGCCTACCACGGCAACCGGCTGTGGGTCGGCAGCGGCCGCGAGAACGAGATCACCCCCGCGCCCGGCCCCGGCGCCACGCAATGGGCCGGCCAGCTCGACCACATGGCGCAATGCGTGCTGCAGGACCGCGAGCCGATCGTCGCCGGCGAGGAAGGCCTGCGCGACCTGCGCATCATCGAGGCGATCTACCGCTCGGCGCGGGAGCAGAAGCGCGTCGCGCTCAAGACCTGACGCCCCTGCCCGCATCCGCCGTCAGTACGGCGATCCGGTGACGTCCAGCCGGATCCGCCACAGCGCCCCGGCGCCGGTCAGGAACAGCGTCCTGCCGTCGGCGCCGCCGAATGCGGCATTCGTCACGTTGGCGTCGGTGCGGATCGTCGCCAGTTCCTGTCCCTGCGGCGAGAACACGCGCACGCGCTTGGCGGGGTGCTCGGTCACGTAGACGTTGCCATGGCAGTCGACGGCCATGCCGTCCGGCACCTCCAGCCCCTTGACGATGTCGCGTCCCGGCCCCGGCACGCCGCTCACGATCGGATAGGCGCGCAGCAGGCCGTCGCCCGCGTTCACGTACAGCACGTCGCCGGCCGGCGACAGCGACACGCCGTTGGGATTGGGCCGCGTGCCGTCGACCAGCGTCACCTTGCCGTCCGTGCCGACGCGGTACACGCCGGTGACGGGCTGGCCGCCCGGCGCGGCCGCCTTCTGGAAATCCGGGTCGGTGAAATACGTCGTACCGTCGCGCGCGATGGCGATGTCGTTCGGCGAATTGAACACCTGGCCCTTGTACTCGGCCGCGAGCGTCGTGCGCCGGCCGTCCTCGATGGCGTAGCGCGACAGGGCCTTGTACTTGTGCGTGGCCGCGACGAGGTCGCCGTGCGCGTCGACCGCGAGGCCGTTGCTGCCGCTGTCTTCGACGACCGTGCTCACGGTGCCGTCGGGCGCCAGCTTGCGGATGCGCGACGGGAAGCCGGGCGCGAAGCTGAAATCGGAGAAGTACAGCGCATCCTTGATCCACACGGGACCTTCGTACAGGCCCGGTTCCCGGCGCGACGGCTGGACGGCCGCGATGCGCTCGGCGCGCAGCTCGCCGGACGGCGCCTTGCCGCAGGCGGGCGTGGCGGCAACGGCGCCGGCCGCGTGCGCCAGGGCGAGGAGGACGGCGGCCGTGCCGACGGCGGCGCGGTGGAAGCGATGCGGCGGACGGGCGCACTGGCGCATGGGGGGCCTTTCGTTCGATGGTCGGAGAAATTCATTGTAGCGCGAGCGCGCCGGGCCATGCGTGCTCGCAAGAAGACGATCGATGTTCCTCGGCGCTTCCCTGCCGGGCGTCGTATCACCTGACTTTCGGCGGGGGCGCGGCGGCGCGGACGGCGTTAGCATGGCCCCAGTGCCGCAACCGACCCGAGGACTCCGCATGACCGATTCCCATTCCCCCTCCCCGCCCGTCCGGCTGCCGATCGGCAGTGCCGAAGGCGTCGCGTTCGACGTCGTCGCCTGGGGACCGGCGCAGGCCGACGTCGACCTGAGCGTCGCCTGCATGTTCGAGCACGAGCTGGGCGACGCCGGCATGACCGGCGGACTGCTGGCGCTGGACACGGCGCTCGGCGGCCAACTGTCGCGCCTGCGCGCCGCGGGCGCGTTCCGCGCGCAGCCGATGGAGACGCTGCTCGTCACGACGCCCCCGCCCGGACTGGCGCCGCGCGCGGTCCTCGTGATCGGCATGGGCGATCCGGCGGCGCTGGACGGCGACGTGCTGCGCCGCGCGGCGCGCGTCGCCATGCGCGAGGCGATCCGCTGCGGCGCCGCGACGATGGCGTTCGCCCCGAGCGTGCTCGATGCCGGCCATACGGACAATGCCGGACTCGACATGCAACACGTCATGCTGGACGGGATGCTGGGTGCCCTGCGCGCGGAACACATGCTGGCGGCAGCCGGCCTGATCCGCACACCGGCGCTGCGCCATTGCACGTTCGACGTCGGCGCGCCGCGCGCGCAGGCGGCCGGCACAGGCTTCGCGGAGGCGTTCGTGCGCCTGAGCGGGGCGTCATAGGAGCGCGCTCGGCGGCGATGCGTTGCCGATAGTCGGCGCCGATGTCGTCAGTAGCGCACGACGAGCGGAAGCGCCGGACGGAAATCGTGGTGGCGTCCGGTGCCGCCATCGTCAAACGTCAGCGTCATCCCGTGCGCCTCGCCCGGCGCGATGGCGACGCGGCCGCTCTCCAGCGCGGCCATGGCCGGGGCGGACCGGACGCCGGCGCCGGGTACCGTGATGGCGACGGCGGTCAGGCGGCTCAGGCCGGCGGGATGCCGCAGCGGTTGCCGGCGCTCGATCGGTGCGGCGGCCGGCGGCATCCCCTGCGCGAAAAAGAACCACATCGGTTCCGCGAGCGGCACGTCCCGGCCGATGCCGATCGTCATCCCGGCCGGCAGATAGTCCGGTGCGTACGGCCAGGTCGGGAAAGGCGCGCGGTCCTGTCCGGACGACGGCCTGAAGCACACCCCGAACGGCGAGACGCCGGCGCCATCGGCATGCAGCCGCTCGACCAGGCGCGTGGGCGCCGTCGCCGCGCTCCGGACCTCGGCCTCGTCCTCGATCCACAACAATTCGAGGAAGGCGTTCTCGAAGAAGAAGCGGCGGTTGGCCGTGCCCTGCCCGGGATGACGGTTGCCGCTGCCCTCGGCCAGGCCGAATGCGCGCAACGCATCGCCTTCCGGTCCATCGCGCTGTGCGCGCAGAAAAATGTGATCGATTTCCATCGGATCCGTCCATGGAGCGAACGATCACGCATTATAATTTCAACAAGCAGGGATGCGCCAGCATGACAACGGCGGACAGGCCGCCGCGTAACGCCTCAGGCGGGAATGCCGGCATCCCGCAATCCCGTCCTGACGTACTCGATGTGTGCCGCCGCCGTCTCGCGGCCATGCTTCGAGGCCTGCAGCGCCATGTGCCAGTGACCCACGACGCCGCGCAATCGGGCCGCGTCATGCGCCCCTTCGATACGTTCGACGACTTCCGCCGCCAGCAGGCCCAGGTAGGTCTGCGCCGCCTGCACCATGTAGGCCTTGATCGCCGCGACGTCCGCATCCGCCTGCGGCGCCCCGGCGTCCGGCACGTCGGCGGGCGCGGGAAGCGGCGCCGCTGCCGGCGCGGGCGCGCCCGCGGCCCCTGCGCACGGGGCGATCAGGTCCAGCGCCAGCAATTCCGTCACGATCCCCGCCACCTGCCCTTCCGGCATCATGGCCGCCAGCGCGGCGCACGACCGCTGGCCGTCGAGCATGATGAGAACGGTGCGCTGCCGGCCGCTGAGGCCCATGCCGCGCGCGTTCACTTCGCCGCGGCCTTTCGCGGTCTTGGCAAAGACGGCATCGCGTGAGACGGAGGTGTGGACGGCGGAGTCGACGAACATGGCGCAGCCTTCGGATGGAGACCGAAGAATTCTATGCGGCAATTATTACCGTCGTGTTTCAGGGTGCCCGCGGCGGGCCGTCCGCTTCGCCCCGGCGGCCACCCGCCTCGCCACATTCCGCTCGCACCGCGGCGCGTCCCGCCCTAGTCTGGCGTGGTTGCCAACCGATCAACCACGGACCATCGCCATGACCACCGCCGCCAACCCGAATACCGGTAGCCTGCCGCCGGCCCCGCTTCCGCGCTACCACTTCCTCGACTGGGTGCGCATCATCGCCTTTTTCCTGCTGATCCTGTACCACATCGGCATGTATTACGTGACGTGGGGCTGGCACGTGAAGAGTCCGCATGCCAGCGACGCCATCGAGCCGCTCATGATGCTGTCGTCGCCGTGGCGCCTGTCGCTGCTGTTCCTCGTGTCGGGCGTCGCGTCCAGCTGCATGGTCGCGAAGGTGAGACCGCTCGTGTTCCTGCGCAAGCGCAGCTGGCGCCTGCTGGTGCCGCTGCTGTTCGGCATGTTCGTCATCGTGCCGCCGCAGTCGTATTGCGAAGTCATCGAAAAGCTCGGCTATGCCGGCAGCTATGCCGACTTCATGCGCTTGTACGTGCACCGCTACCACGGCTTCTGCCAGGACGGCTGCCTGATCCTGCCGACCTGGAACCATCTGTGGTTCGTGGCCTATCTGTGGGTGTACACGGCCGTCCTGGCGTTGATGGTGCTGGCACTCGGACCGCGCTTCGACCGCGTGGCCGCCCGCCTCGGCCGGATGCTGACGGGGTGGAAACTCGTCGTGCTGCCGGCGGCCGCGCTGGCCGTGGCGCGCATCCTGATGCTGCAGCGCTTTCCGACCACCCACGCGCTCGTCGACGACTGGTACATGCACGCGCACTACCTGATCGTGTTCGTGCTCGGCGCGCTGCTGGCGCGGGTGCCCGGCGTCTGGGCCCGCGTCGAGGCGCTGCGCTGGACCGGCCTGGCGCTCGCGCTGGCCGGCTGGGCCGTCATGCTGGTCTGGTACGCCGTGCCGGACGCCGCGGTGACCGGCACGCGCTGGGAACTGCTGATCTACCCGCTGCGTGCCATGTACGCGTTGCTGACATGGAGCGCGATCGTGGCGGCCTGCGGGTTTGCACGGCGCCACCTGGATCGCGACGGGCCGGCCCGGCGCTACCTGACGGAAGCCGTGTTCCCCGTCTACATCCTGCACCAG
>Ga0308169_10004745_pt1 | contig 12579 bp, 7 predicted proteins | sample PhyBR1_2_FD_202139 | JGI IMG/M metagenome (GOLD analysis project Ga0308169, IMG submission 202139) | Phyllosphere microbial communities from UC Gill Tract Community Farm, Albany, California, United States - DLSLSB.R1 | ecosystem: Host-associated > Plants > Phyllosphere > Unclassified | place...
CGAGCGGTTGGCGGCGCGCACGAAGTCGACCTGGCCGCCGGTGCCGGAATAGGGCAGGTGGCCGATGCTCTCGCTGCCGCATTGCCCGAGCAGGTCGACCTGCAGGCTGGCGTTGATCGTCACCAGCTTGTCGTTCTGCCCGGCGATGTACGGGTCGTTGGTGAAGTTCGACGGGTGCATCTCCAGCATCGGGTTGTGGTGCATGAACTCGTAGAGCTTGCGCGAGCCGAGCGCGAAGGTGGCCACCATCTTGCCCGGCAGCAGGGTCTTCCTGCTGTTGTTGACGGCGCCGGATTCGACCAGGGTCAGGATGCCGTCGCCGATCATCTCGGTGTGGATGCCGAGGTCGCGTTTGCCGGTCAGCTGCATCACCACCGCGTCCGGGATGCCGCCGTAGCCGATCTGCAGGGTCGAACCGTCTTCGATGTGCTCGGCCACGAGGGCGCCGATGGCTTCCTGCACCGGGCCGATCTTCGGCAGGCCGACTTCCATGATCGGGTCTTCGCTCTCGACGATCGCCGTCACCTGCGACAGGTGGACGTGGCATTGGCCATGGGTGAAGGGCACGTTCGGATTCACCTCGAGCACCACCGCGCGCGCCTTGGCCACCGCCGCCATCGTGTAGTCGGCGCCCAGGCTGAGGGCGAAGTGGCCGGAGGCGCTCATTGGCGAGGCCATGGCGAACACGACGTCGGCCGGCATCAGGCCGCGTTCGATCAGGGTCGGGATCTCGGAAAAATAGTTCGGGATGAAGTCGCACCAGCCGCCCTGGCCGCCGGCGCGCGAGGCGCCGCCGAAGAACAGGGCCGCGTGGCGCACGTGCGGCCGGCACTCCTTCTCGAAGTAGCCGTATTTGCGCATCGCCAGGATCTGCGCGACCTTGACGTCGTTGAAGCGCCGGTACTGTTCGGACAGCGCGTGCAGCAGGGTGGGAGGCTCGCCGACTCCGGTGGGCACGATGATCATGTCACCGTCGAGCAAGTGATCGAGGGCGTCGAGGGCGCTGCCGCGTTTCGACTGGTACATCTCCTGCAGATTCTGCATTGCCGTCTCCTGTCGTTATCGTGTGGTGCCGTAGTCCTGTCCAGCATAGCAGCCTACGCCCGGAAGCTGACAGGGAGTTGACGGCCTGCTAAAGTGAAATAGTTTTATAACTACAACTTTTGGAAACGGGAGCGCGCATGAAACGGGTAACTGGCATCGGCGGCATTTTCTTCAACGCAAAGGATCCGGTGAGCTTGCGCACCTGGTACAGGCAACACCTCGGCATCGACGTGATGGACTGGGGCGGCACGGCCTTCAGCTGGAGCGACGACGAGGGCAAGCCGACCGGCGGCATGACGGTCTGGTCGATCAACGCAGCGGACACCACGCTGTACGCGCCGAGCAGCGCGCCCTTCATGATCAATTACCGGGTCCATGACCTGGCCGCACTGCTGCAGGCCCTGCGCGAGGAAGGCTGCCAGGTGCTCGACAAGACCGAGGATGGCGAGTACGGCAAGTTTGGCTGGGTCATCGATCCCGAGGGCAACAAGGTCGAGCTGTGGGAGCCGCCGGCGGGGCAGTAATTCCCATCTTGCAGGCGCGCGCCTGCCGGAAGGGCGCGCGCCGATAATGGCCTCATCCAGCCAATCGAGGTGAGCCATGAAACAGATCGGAATATGCGGCGCGATGGCGCTGTCCGCGCTGCTTGCCGGCACGGTCCCGGCGGCCCAGGCACGCCAGACGCAGGCCCCGCCCCAGGTCGAGAGTCCGCAGCAGACGCGGCAGGCCCAGGAAGCCCGGCAGCAGGCCGAATCCTATTTGCGCAAGGAGGAGGGCGCCGCCACCGGGGCCCGCACCCAGAGCACCGACCGGGCCAACCAGGATGCCGGCGTGGCCGACGAAGCGGCCGGCCACAGCGATGCGGCCCGGCCCGCGCGCAGTACGAATCCGAACGCAGCGCCGCCCTCGACGCTGCCGACCGGTAACCAGGGACCCAGCTACGGCCCGGTCCTGAACCCGCGCCAGCCGCAGGCCGCCGATCCGGCGCGCAAGGACCCGGCCGAGGTGCATGACGAGACCGACAGCCTGACGCGCCAGGCCCCGCCCCAGCAATCGCAGCAATCGCAACAGCAGCGCCAGAAGCAGCAGAAGCAGTCGAGCCGGACCCAGCGCCGCCGCGAGGCCTGGCAGCCGGCCGGTCCGCTGGCGCCGCGTCCGCTGGACGGCAACGAGGCGGCGGCGATCGGCTATGGCGCGGTGCCGGTGCCGGCGCCCGCTACGGCGCCCGAGCCCGTGGTGCCGGGCTTGGCGCCGCTGAATTCCTGCGTCGGCGGGGCCTGCCGCGACGCCGCCGGCGGCACCTACAACCTGGGCCCCACCGGCGCCGGCGTCAGCAGCAGCGGACGCCCCTGCAGCCGCGTCGGCACGACCGTTCAATGCTTGTAAACATGGCGCTGATCGCTGAAGCTCGCTACAATCCGGGAGTTGACGTTTACGTAAACGTTACTCGATGTACTCGAAACTGGAGGAGACAGCAGCATGCAGATTCAGAACAATGTATTCATCGTAAGTGGCGGCGCGTCCGGCCTGGGCGCCGCGACGGCGCGCATGATCGTGGAGGCCGGCGGCATGGTCGTGCTGGCCGACGTGCAGCTTGACGCGGGCGAGAAGCTGGCCGCCGAACTCGGCAACGGCAAGGCCCGCTTCGTGAAGTGCGACGTGACCCTCGAGGCGGACGGCATCGCCGCCGTCGAGGCCGCCACCGCGATGGGCACCGTCCGCGGCCTGGTCAACTGCGCCGGCGTGGCGCCCGCCATCAAGACCGTCGGCAAGGACGGCCCGCACCCGCTGGACGCCTTCCAGCGCGCCATCAACATCAACCTGGTCGGCACCTTCAATATGTGCCGCCTGGCGGCCGACGCCATGGGCAAGACCGACGCGCTGGAGCACGGCGAGCGCGGCGTCATCATCAATACCGCTTCGGTCGCGGCCTTCGACGGCCAGATCGGCCAGGCTGCCTACGGCGCCTCGAAGGCCGGCGTGGCCGGCATGACCTTGCCGATGGCGCGCGACCTGTCGCGCAGCGGCATCCGCGTGATGACCATCGCCCCGGGCATCTTCGAGACCCCGATGCTGATGGGCATGCCGCAGGAAGTGCGCGATGCGCTGGGCAAGATGGTGCCGTTCCCGCAGCGTCTCGGCATGCCGGGCGAGTACGCCCACCTGGCGAAGGCCATCATCGAAAACACCATGCTGAACGGCGAGACGATCCGCCTGGATGGCGCGATCCGCATGCAGCCGAAATAATCGGCAGGGGATCGGCAGACGCGGCCTTGCCGTGAGCAACTTGCTCATTTGATGTAGGATGCTCCGTGATATCGGGCGTGCGGGTCGACAACACCTTCGGCTGCACGCCCTGTTTTTTTCCGGAGAACCGAATGAAGTTGAAGTCGAAGCTGATCGTCCTCGCGGCCGTCCTGGCCAGCATCCAAGTCCCCGTCCTTGCCCAGGACTCACTCCAGCGCGCCCCCGAAGCCGCCACCGGCTACCAGGAAAAGGCCGGCTGGGCCGCGCGCAACTACATGGTCGCGGCCGCCAATCCGCTGGCGGTCGAGGCGGGCTACGAGATGCTGAAGCAGGGCGGCACGGCGATCGACGCCGGCATCGCGACCCAGCTGGTGCTGACCCTGGTCGAGCCGCAATCCTCGGGTATCGGCGGCGGCGCCTTCCTGATGTACTACGACGGCAAGAAGGTACAGGCCTTCGACGGCCGCGAGACCGCGCCGTCGAAAGCCGACGAGCACCTGTTCCAGCACCCGGACGGCAGCCCGCTGTCGCGCACCGAGGGCATCGTCGGCGGCCGTTCGACCGGCGCGCCGGGCGTGCTGCGCATGCTGGCCCTGGCCCACAAGCAGCACGGCAAGCTGCCCTGGAAGACCCTGTTCGGGCCGGCGATCCGCCTGTCCGAGAACGGTTTCAAGGTCAGCCCGCGCCTGCACCAGCTGCTGGCCGGCGACGCCTGGATCCGCAAGGATCCGGCCGCGCGCGCCTATTTCTATGGCCCGGACGGCAAGCCCTGGCCGGTCGGCCACGTGCTCAGGAACCCGGCGCTGGCGCGCACCCTGCGCGAGATCGCCGAGGGCGGCGCCGACGTCTTCTACCTGGGGCGCATCGCGCGCGACATCGAAGCCAAGGTCAGGAGCCACCCGACCAATCCTGGCCTGCTCACCGCCGCCGACATCGCCGCCTACCAGCCCAAGTTGCGCGAGCCGGTCTGCAACGACTACCGTGCCTATACCGTCTGCGGGATGCCGCCGCCGTCCTCGGGCGGCATCGCCGTGGCCCAGATGCTGGGCATGTTCGAGACCCGCGACATGAAGGCCCTGGCGCCCACCAACGGCATCCCGAACGCCGACGCGGTGCACCTGTTCTCGGAAGTCGGACGCCTGGCCTATGCCGACCGCGACCGCTACGCCGCCGATACCGACTTCGTGCCGCTGCCGGGCCGCGGCATGCCGGCCCTGCTGGACAAGAATTACCTGGCCAGGCGCGCCAGCCTGATCGGGCCGCGCTCGATGGGCAAGGCCGAGGCCGGCAATCCGCCGGGCGTGGAAACCGCCTGGAACTGGGGCCTGGACAATTCGATCGAGGCGCATTCGACCTCGCACATCGTGGCCGTCGACCGGTATGGCGCCGGCCTGTCGATGACCACCAGCGTCGAGGATGCCTTCGGCTCGCGCCAGATGGTCGACGGCTTCATCCTCAACAACCAGCTGACCGACTTTTCCTTCGATTCGCGTGACGCCAGCGGTCCGATCGCCAACCGGGTCGAGGCGGGCAAGCGTCCGCGCAGCGCGATGAGCCCGACCATCGTGTTCGACAAGAAGACCGGCCGCTTCGTGGAGGCGATCGGTTCGCCTGGCGGACCGCTGATCATCAACTACGTGGCCAAGGTCCTGGTCGGCACCCTCGACTGGGGTCTCAACGTGCAGGAAGCGATCGCCTTGCCGAACTTCGGCAGCCGCAACGGTCCGACCGAGCTCGAAGCGGGGCGCTTCCCGGCGTCGGAGATCGAGCAGCTGAAGGCGCGCGGCCACACGGTCCGTGTCTTCGACCAGAACTCCGGCCTGCACGGCATCGAACGCATGGACATCCATGGCGTGCCGTTGTGGTTCGGAGGCGCCGACCCGCGTCGCGAAGGTGTGGCAAAAGGCGACTAAAACGATAGCAAAAGTGTATTTATCCAACAAAGGGGCGGCAGACTTTGCTACCCTTGCTTTGTGGATACTAAACATGACCTGGTAGGGCGCTCGCTGCAGCGTCTTTGCGCGTTGCTGCTGCTGACGCTGGCCTGCCTGCTGGGCGGGACGGCGTTCGCCGCGCCGACCCCGACCTTGCGCTTCGAACACCTGTCGGTGGACGATGGACTGGCGCAGGAATCGGTGCTGGCCATCGTCCAGGACCGCGACGGCTTCATGTGGTTCGGCACCCAGTCCGGCCTGTCCCGCTACGACGGCTACCGCTTCACCAACTTCCGCAACGTGGTCGGCGATCCCGCCTCGCTGGTCAACAACTGGGTGCGCGTGCTCTACGTCGACCGCAAGGGCCGGATGTGGATCGGCACCGACGGCGGCCTCGCCCTCTACCATCCGGACAGCGGCAGCTTTTCCAGCTATCTGCCGGACGAGCCGGCCAAGCGCGGCAACGGCAACCGCCACATCCGCGCCATCGCCGACGACGGCAAGGAAGGCCTGTGGCTGGCCACCAGCGACGGCCTGCAGCATTTCGACATCGCCAGCAAGCGCTTCGCCACCTGGCACCACGTGCCCGGCGTGGCCGACAGCCTGGCCTCCGACAACCTGAGCTCGCTGGCGCTGGATCCCGGCGGCCGGCTGTGGGTCGGCACGGCGAACGGGCTGGACAGCCTGGAGCCGGACCTGATGCGCTTCAACCACCACCGCTCGCCGCAGGGCGGCAAGTTCGACGTGGTCCAGGCGCTGCTGCTCGACGCCAGCCACCGGCTGTGGGTCGGCAGCATGGGCGGCCTGGAACGCCGCGCGCTGGATTCCGATGGACGGGGGCAGGGCGGGGCGGAAGCGCTCACCCTGTTCGGCGAGGCGAACGGCATGCCGCCGGGCGAGGTCAGCGCGCTCTACCAGGACGGCGAGCGCCAGGTCTGGGTCGGCACCCACGACCGCGGCCTGTACCGCTGGCTGCCGGCGGCCGGGCGCTTCGAGAACCATCCGCACCGCATCACCGACAACTTCAGCCTGGGCGACAACCAGGTCTCGGCCCTGTACAGCGACCGCGTCGGCACTTTCTGGACCGGCACCTGGTATGGCGGGGTCTCGCGCGCCGACCTCGGCGGCGGCGGCTTCGCGCGCATCGTGCGCGGCCCCGACCTGCCGATCAGCCTCAACGACAACAAGGTGCGCGGCATCGTCGCCGACGCCGGCGGCAAGCTGTGGCTGGCCAGTAACGGCGGCCTGCACCACTTCGATCCGCTCACCCGCCAGGAAAAGACCTGGCGCCTGGCGCCGGGCGAAGCCGGACTGTCCGGCGACGCAATGGCGACGTCGGTGGCCGTCGACCGCGACGGCAGCCTGTGGATCGGCGCCCGCAACGGCCTGGTCCACCTGGACCCGAAGAGCGGCCGCCTGACGCGGCGCACGCTGTCCGGCGGCGATGCCAACGCCAACTTCGTGCGCAACCTGATGGTGGCGCGCGACGGCGTGCTGTGGATCGCCACCCGCGGCGGCCTGCACCGGCTGGATCCGAAAACCGGCAAGCTGACCACCTACCAGCACAACCCGGCCGAGGGCGCCAGCCTGGCCGACAACATCGTGCGGCCGATGCTCGAGGACCGCCAGGGCCGGATGTGGGTCGGCACCTTCGACGGCCTCGACCTGCTCGACCGCGCCACCGGCAAGTTCCGCCACTTCCGCCACGATCCGGCCGACATCACCAGCCTCAGCCACGACGAGGTGCACTACCTGCTGGAAGATCACCTGGGCAACCTGTGGGTCGGCACCGCGGTCGGCCTGAACAAGATGGTGGTGGGCAGCGACGGCACCCCGCGCTTCCAGCGCTACACCAGCCGCGACGGCATGAACGACGACGCGGTGGCGGCCATGCTGGAAGACCAGGACGGCCAGATCTGGGTCAGCACCTCGAGCAATATCGCGCGCCTGGATCCGGTCAGCGGCAGCTGGCGCAACTACGACGCCGCCGACGGCACCATCGAGGGCGCCTATTTCGACGCCTCGGCCCTGCGCGCGCCCGACGGCACGCTTTACTTCGGCGGCAACAACGGCATCACCGCCTTCCACCCGCGCGCCCTGCACGACAACCTGATCGCGCCGCGCGCCGTGATCACCGGCATGCAGATCTTCGGCGCGCCGGTGCACAAGAACCATCCGGGCCTGGCGTCCTGGCCGCTGGAAAGCGCGAAAGGCATCACGCTGACGGCGGAAGACACCGTGTTCTCGCTGGAGTTCTCGGCCTTGCACTTCGCGGCCCCGCAGCGCAACCGCTTCGCCTACCGCCTGGTCGGTTTCGACCAGGACTGGATCGCCGTGGATGCCGGCAAGCGCTTCGCCACCTACACCAACCTCGACCCGGGCGAGTACACCTTCCAGGTGCGCGCCGCCAACAAGGACGGGGTCTGGAGCGACGCCCCGGCCTCCTTCAGGATCACGGTGCTGCCGCCGTACTGGAAGACCTGGTGGTTCCGCGGCATGCTGGTCCTGCTGGTGCTGGGCATCGGCTACGGCGTGTTCCGCATCCGCGTGGACGGCCTGCGGCGCCAGAAGGAGCTGCTGGAGCTGCAGGTCAGCGCGCGTACCGAACGCATCGAACAGCAGAACCGCCAGCTGGAGCGCCAGACCGCCGAGCTGCGCGAGCAGCAGCGCCAGGTCCGCCGCCGCACCGACGAGCTGGCGCGCGCCAACGGCGCCCTGCAGGAGAACGAGGAGCGCCTGTATCTGGCCAAGCAGCGCGCCGAGGACGCCACGCGCCAGAAGTCCGAATTCCTGGCGAACATGAGCCACGAGATGCGCACCCCGCTGGCCGGCGTGATCGGCATGCTCGGTTTCGCCCTGCGCGACGGCCGGCTGAAGGACACGACCCGCGAGCAGATCCTGCGCGGCCAGGCCAATGCCCAGTCGCTGCTGGCGATCATCAACGACCTGCTGGATTTCTCGAAGATCGAGGCCGGCAAGCTGACCATCGAGAACATCGACTTCGCCCTCGACGAAACCATCGGCCACGTGGTCACCCTGTTCGAGGAGCAGGCCGGCGCCCACAGCGTGGGCTTCGCGGTCCGCCTGGACGACGACCTGCCGCGCTTCGTGGTGGGCGATCCGACCCGGCTGCGCCAGATCCTGGTCAACCTGGTCGGCAACGCCTTCAAGTTCACCGAGAGCGGCACCGTGACGGTGCGGGTCGAGCGCCGGCCCGAGGACCAGGTCGAGACGCCGGGGCGCAACATGATCCGCTTCTCGGTCGAGGACACCGGCATCGGCATCGAGGCCGACGCGCTGCCGCGCCTGTTCCAGAAATTCGAGCAGGCAGACGCCGGCACCACCCGGCGCTATGGCGGCACCGGCCTGGGACTGGCGATCTGCCGCCAGCTGGTCGAACTGATGGGCGGGACGATCGGCGCCGCCAGCACACCCGGCATGGGCTCGACCTTCAGCTTCGTGCTGCCGCTGGCCGACGGCGTGCAGCCGCCGGTGGTGGCGCAGGTGGCGCGCGAGCCGCACACCCACCGCCTGCGCGTCCTGTGCGCCGAGGATTACCCGACCAACCAGATCATCGCGCGCATGATGCTGGAAGAGCTGGGCCACCAGGTCGACGTGGTCGAGAACGGGCTGCTGGCGGTGGCGGCCTGCGCGCGCACCCGCTACGACCTGATCCTGATGGACGGCCGCATGCCCGAGATGGACGGCGCCACCGCCACCCGCCTGATCCGCGCCGGCGGCCCGCTCGAGGCGCCGGTGCTCGACCAGCACCTGATGATCGTCGCGCTCACCGCCAACGCCAGCGAGGAAGACCGCTCGCGCTACCTGGCGTGCGGCATGGACGCCTTCCTCACCAAGCCGATCGACGACATCCAGCTGCACTTCCACCTGAGCCGCGCGATCGAACGCCAGCTGCAGCGCGGGATCGAACTGCAGCCGATGGCGCCGCCCGAGGTGCGGGCGCCGGCCGGCAAGCCGACCACGGCCGAGCTGGACGCCATGTTCGGCGTGTCCAGCGGCCCGGCGCTGCCGGACCCTTCGGCGCCGGTCGGCATCTCGCCGAAGTTCGGCCGCCGCGCCGGCGACATGATGGGCAAGATGCGCACCGCCTTTGCCGCCGACCTGCCGCGCCGCCGCAGCGAGCTCGACGCGGCGCTGGGAGCCGGCGACACCGAAGCCTGCGGCCGCCTGCTGCACGGCATGCGCGGCAGCGCCGGCTACCTGGGCGAGGCCGAACTGCACCGGCTGTGCACCGAGCTCGAGAGCGAAGCCGATGCCGGCCACCTGGACGAGGTGAGGGCGCGCCTGCCCGAACTGCTGGCCATGCTGGCGCGTTTCGACGAAACCACGGCGTGAATCGTGCGCGCCCGGGCACTGGGTATAATTTTCTTAATGACAATAGCGGAGACGCCATGAAGGTCTTGATAGTCGATGACGACGTGGTGTCGCGCATGATGCTGATGCACATGATCGACAGCGCCGGCAGCTACGAGGTGCTGGAAGCCGAGGACGGCGAGGAGGCCTGGCGCCAGCTCGACGCCGGCGCCCATCCGGCGATGCTGTTCTGCGACCTGCGCATGCCGCGCCTGTCCGGCATGGAGCTGCTGGCCCGGGTCAAGGCCGACGAGCGCTTTGCCGGCCTGCCTTTCGTGCTGGTCTCTGCCGCCGGCGACGGCGCCACCATGGAGCAGGCGATCGGCCTGGGCGCAGACGGCTACATCGTCAAGCCCTTCGAGGCCGGCAAGGTGCGCGGCTACCTGGACAGCCTGGGCCGGCAGGAAGAACACGCGGACGAAAGCCCGGACGCCACCATGGAAAGGCTGGGCATCGACGCCTCCCGCCTGCTGCTCTACCTGGGCGGCCTGCAGCGCCAGCTGGCGGGCTCCGGCGCCGACTTCGAACGCCTGCTGGGCGCTGGCCAGTCCGACGCCGTCCGCCCCCACCTCGCGCGCCTGGCCGAAGGCTGCCGCACCCTCGGCCTGCTGCACGCCGCCGCCGCGCTGGAGACCCAGGCCGCATTGCCGCTGGCGGCGGCCGCCCTCGCACGCGAACTCGAGGCCGCCGGCGCCGCCGTGCTGCGCAAGCTGGAAGCCGCCCGCCGCTTCGCTCCTTTGTAAGGCGCGTCACCGCACAGAGCGCGACCGCCGGCTGAGCCAATTGCGCGCCGCCCAGCCATTGTTTTTTATTACAATCGGCCGGATGAGCGCTTCAGGATGGACAGGACGGTGACTTCTTCTTTCGGCTTCCTCACGGGCGGCGGCCTGATGGGAGAACGTATAGCTGCGCACGACTGGTCGGCGACACCGCTGGGACCGATACCGTGCTGGCCGTCCGCCCTGCGCATCGCGCTGGGCAGCGTCCTCAATTCCAAGTTCCCGAATTTCCTGTGCTGGGGCCCTGAGCTCGTCAGTTTCAACAACGACGCCTACCTTCCCATCCTGGGCCTGAAGACGGCGCTCGGACGCCCTTTCCGCGAGGTCTGGGGCGAGGCCTGGGACACGGTCGGTCCGATCGCCGAACGCGCCTGGGCGGGCGAAGCCAGCTATTTCGAAGACCTGCCGGTGACCAGCACGCGCCTCGGCTATCCGGCGCAGCATCACTACAGCTTTTCTTACAGCCCGGTGCGCGACGAGGACGGCAAGGTGGCCGGTATCCTGTGCACGGTGTTCGAAACCACCGGCAAGGTGCGCGCGATCGACGAGCTGCGGCACCTGAACGACAGCCTGAGCCACCAGGTGGCCGCCCACGCCGCCGCCCGCGACCGCCTGTGGCGGATTTCGCCGGACGTGATGGCGGCGGCCTCGCTGGCGACCGGACGCTTCCTGACCGTCAACCCGGCCTTCACCGAAGCCTTCGGCTGGAGCGCCGAAGAGGCGACCAGCCGCCCCTTCATGGAGATGGTGCATCCGGACGACCGCGAGGACGTCGCCGTTCACATCGGCATCCTGGCCCATGGCACGCCCCTGGTCGGCTACCAGATCCGGGTGCTGCACAAGAACGGTTCGCACCGCTGGGTGCAGTGGACGATCTCGCCGGAAGGCGAGCTGCTGTACGGCGTGGCGCGCGACATCACGGCCGAGAAGCAGCAGGCCGGCGCCCTGCGCCAGGCCGAGGAGGCGCTGCGCCAGTCGCAGAAGATGGAGGCGGTGGGCCAGCTGACCGGCGGCCTGGCGCACGACTTCAACAATATGCTGGCGGGCGTGGCCGGCCACCTGGAACTGATGAAGCTGCGCCTGCGCATGGGCCAGACCGGCGACCTGCCGGCACGCATCGACGCCGCCCTCGGCGTGACCCAGCGCGCGGCCTCGCTCACGCACCGCCTGCTGGCCTTCTCGCGCCGCCAGGCCCTCGATCCGAAGCCGACCAGCGTGAACGCCCTGGTGATGTCGATGATCGACCTGGTCAAGCGCTCGTCAGGACCCTCGATCACCCTGCGCACCCAGCTGCATTCGGCCCCGTGGACCACGCTGTGCGACCCGAACCAGCTGGAGAGCGCGCTGCTGAACCTGGCCAACAATGCGCGCGACGCCATGCCGGAAGGCGGGGTAATCGTGATCGAGACCGAGAACGCGGTGATCTCGCCATTGCAGGCGGGCCGCTACGGCGACCTGAAGCCCGGCGAATACGTGCTGGTGACGGTGCGCGACAGCGGCGCCGGCATGCCGCCGGACGTGCTGGCGCGCGCCTTCGATCCCTTCTTCACCACCAAGCCGATGGGGCAGGGCACCGGACTCGGACTGTCGATGGTGTACGGCTTCGCCCGCCAGTCGGGCGGCCAGGTGCGGATCGACTCGATGCCGGGGAAGGGCACCGAGGTGCGCATGCTGCTGCCGCGCCTGGTCGCCGAAGCGCCGCTGCCCGAAGTGGCGGATGGCGACGCCCCGCTGCCGGCCGCCAGCCGCAAGGGCACGGTGCTGGTGGTCGACGACGAGGCCGACATCCGCTGCGTGATGGCCGAAGTCCTGCGCCTGCAGGGCTATACGGTGATGGAAGCGGCCGATGCGCCCCAGGCGCTGCGCCAGCTGCAGGAGCGCGGACGCGGCGGGCGTCCGGACATGCTGGTGACCGACATCGGCCTGCCGAACGGCATGAACGGCCGCCAGCTGGCCGACCAGGTCCGCATGCTGTGGCCGCAGATCCCGGTGCTGCTGGTGACCGGCTACGCGGAAAGCACGGTGATGCGCAACGAGACCCTGCCGGCGCAGATGGAACTCCTGACCAAGCCCTTCGCGATGACGGCGCTGGTCGAGAAGGTCGGCGGGATGCTGGGAGCGGGGACCGGCGCCAGTGTCAGCAGCGGTGCGAACTCCGGCGCGGCCGACGAGGTGCCGGCCTGATTACTTTTTCGGCGGCG
>Ga0308169_10004746_pt1 | contig 12578 bp, 8 predicted proteins | sample PhyBR1_2_FD_202139 | JGI IMG/M metagenome (GOLD analysis project Ga0308169, IMG submission 202139) | Phyllosphere microbial communities from UC Gill Tract Community Farm, Albany, California, United States - DLSLSB.R1 | ecosystem: Host-associated > Plants > Phyllosphere > Unclassified | place...
GCTGCCAAAGGTGCGTTCTCTCTCTGTCTCTCTCTCTCTTCCTTCTCAGTGACTCGCGCTCGCCGTGCTGATGCCTTCAGATGCAGAAGCGAGCCCGGAACGTCGCCCAGCTCAGCACGAGGAGGCGCTCAACCACCTCTCCTCGGCCGTCTCCCTCTCGCCCTCGTCCTTCGCCGCCCACTACGCCCTCGCCTTCCAGCTCCTCGAGCTCCGACAAGTCTCGAGCGCGCTCGAGGCGGCCCGCAACGCCGTCGAGCGCAACAAGCGCAGCCGCGAGGCGTGGCACCTCCTCGCCCTGTGCGTCTCGGCCCAGAAGGACATGCGCGGCGCGCTCGAGGTCCTCGAGACGGCGCTCGACATCGACGACGACGGCGCACGAGACGTCGACGAGCGGTGGAACCGCCCGACCGACGAGACGGAGCGCCTCGCGGTCGACATGCAGCTCCGGCTCACCAAGGGCGCCGTCGTCGAGTACCTCGAGGGCGCGCCCGCCGCGCTCGCCGACCAGCAGGACGTCCTCGCCTTCTTCTCGTCGGCCTACTCGCGCATCTCGGACGCGCCTCGCGGCTCGGCGCCGCCGCCCGCACCCATCGTCGCCGGCGCAGCAGCCAACTCGGCATCGTCGAGGCCGCCGAGCGCGCTCGCTCCGCCCATCCCGCTCGTCAACGGCACGACCACCGACGGCGCGACGCACAAGCTCGGCCGCACGGCGTCGATCGTGAGCCGGCGCCGCAGCCTCAAGCGGCAGTCGGTCGCCGTCAACGGCAACGGCGCCCAGCCCGCCTCAGTCAACGGCTCGCTCGCCAACTTGTCGCTCTCCGACTCGTCACCGGCACCCACAGCGGCATCTCGCCCCGCGACCGACGGCAACGCGCTCGCCACCAAGCTCCTCGTCGACACGTGGCTCGCGAGCGCGGCCTCGTTCCGCCGCGCGCGCCTGTACGACGAGGCGCGCGGCGCGCTCGGCGAGGCCGAGCAGCTCGACGCCGACGACGCCGACGTGTGGAGCCAGACGGCGCTGCTGCACCTCGGGCGCGGCGACGTCGCGCAGGCGCGTGAGGCGCTCACCAAGGCGCTCAGCTTCGACCCGGCGCACGTCCCGAGCCGGGTCCTCCTCGCGCGCGTGTACCTCTCGGCGCCCGCACCCTCATCGGCCGACGCCGCCGGCGTACCGTACAGCGCCGCGCCCCCTCCGCCGCCGTCGCACCTCACGTCGCCCGTCCCGCCGCCGGCCTCGCCGCGCGGCGGCCTTGCGCTCTCGCTCCCACTCGCCGAGGCGCTCCTCGGCACGCTCACGGCGCACGGCGGGTGGGACGTGCCCGAGGCGTGGGCCGAGCTCGCGCGGTGCTACCGCCTGTCCGAGCCGCGCCGGGCCGACAAGGAGCGTGAGTGCCTCGTGTGGGCGCTCCAGCTCGAGGAGACGAGGCCCGTCAGGCCGCTCGCGAGGGCGGTCGAGCGGGCGCTGTAGAAGCAGGTGGGGCTCTCAAGGGCGGCGCAGTGCACAGGATTCTGTACGTTCCGCAAGTCGGGCTGCGTTACAAGGCTCGAGAGCACGAGAGAGACGATCTACAGGGGGGAGGGATATCTGAGAGGGCACAGAGGTGGGTATCGAGGTCGTCTGGACGATGGGCGAGATAGGAAGCGCGCAGGCTTGAGAGGGCGGGCTGGAGAGAGGTGCGGGAGGTCGGCCAGTCGGCGAGGAGGAGGGACGGGGACTTGACGCGGCGAGCGACGAAGACGCGCGGGTGGGTCGATGTCGTCCTTGTCCAGGTGTCGAAGGCGGCTCAGCGCAGATGGGCCCAGGGGTTCTCGAGCATGCGCGGCGAGAAGAAGGCGCCGCCGGACGAGGCGGAGTTGCCCTCGCCGCCCTCGAAGCGGGGCCGCTGCGAGCAAGGCAGAGGGTCAGCGCTGCAGAGGGAGGTTGACTGAGAGCAGGACGCACCTTGTTGGGCCCGTTGCCGAAGCTGCGCCCGCCGCCTCCTCCTCCTCCACCCCGGCCGCGACCTCGTCCTCCTCCACCACCGCGGGGGCCGCCCCGCCCGCCCCTGCCACGTCCTCGACCGCCTTGTTGGCCGTTGTTCTGCATGCGCGAGTGCTTGTCGGTCGGCTTGGTGGTGCGCGAGGGAGGTGAGGAGGGCAAGAGGTCGCTCGGGCTTGGAGGCGAGAGAGGTGCGTTCCTCTCCCTTTGCGCAGCTCGTGCTGCTCAGTAGCTGACTCTCGACTATGCAGGACTGCAATGCACACCCTTCGACCCACCCACAGCGAGAGCTGCTTCCCCTCCTCCTCGACTTGCTCCCCGCCTCATCTCCGCAGCCGTCCCTCCACCTTCTGCGCCTCTTCTCGCTCGCTCGATCGGCTCAGCGTGACTGCACAAGCAGCGAGAGCGCCTCGGCGAGAGCAGGCGGCGGGGTCATTCACCCTCGCCTCCTCGCCGCGGCCGCTCTGCCTTCGACGGCCGGCGTCCGTTCTTCTGGAAGCGCTCCTTTGTTCTGTCGGAGACGAAGCCGTAGGAAGGACGAGAGTTGGTCGCTGTGGCTTGCAAACAGACGGCGAGAGCAGGCCGGAAGTGCGCTCGCTCCTCTCCGCTCGCGCCTCGTGCGGGGTTGTCGCCGCCTCATGGCCTCGGTCGGCTCCTCCTCCTCCCTTCCTCCCACCGCTCGCTCGATCACCGCCCAGAGTACTCGCCAGCACCACCTACGAGCACACCGACCGCTGCACTGCCCGCTCGCGCAGTCAGCGCACCGCCGCGCCCCCTCCTTCGCCCGCTCATCTCGCCGTCCGCCTTCCACGGACGAGGACCCGGTCATCACCTCGACCCGCTCCAGTGAGCCTCAAGGTGCGTCCACGCTCGCACAGTCCACCGCAGCGCAGCACTCGGACCAGCAGCTGACCTTCTCCCACTCCCTCGCACCCTCAGCTCGTCCTCCTCGACCCCGCCGTCCCGCCTCCTCGGCGTCCGCCCCTCGTTCAGCCTCATCGCGCCCTCCACTCTCGCCATGTCGACGGCGCAGTACCCGCCCTCGCCGCCCTCGTCGACCTCGCTCCCAGAGCACTGGCAGTTCGTGCCCCCGCCGACCGACGGGCCCAACACGCGCGCGCGCCGAGCTCAGGGGCTCCAGCCCTTCTCGGGCACCTCGGCGCCGTTGCCGACGAGCGTGGCAGCGAGGGGACCGTACGGCGGGCGAGCAGAGATGGGTTCGGTGGCGGGCGTTCGGGAGGGCGAGTGGGCCTCGTGGACGTGCGCCGGCGTTCCGCAGCAGGTGCGTCTGCTCTCGCTCCTTCCTGCAGCGCGACCAAGTCACTGACTCGATACTCTGCAGCAGGAGCAGTACTGGTGCTCGGCCGGCCCGACGTCGGACGGCGCGACGTACTTCGTGATCGACCCGGCCCTCAGCTTCGACCCGACGGTCCACCCTCCTCCCGCTCCTCCACAACTTGTTCCGCCTTTCCCTCCTCCTCCCTCGTCTACCGTCTACTCTCAGCACCCGTACGAGGCGCACGTTCGCGACGACGACGGCCGGCGCGTCTTTTCCACGGCGTCCGTCATCGACCACGGCTCGCCGCCCGACTCGCCCGGCTCGACGCCGGCCCTGCCCGACCTGCCCGAGGAGTTTGAACCCGTCGTCGCACAAGGCCTTCCGGCGATCGGCATCTCGAAGGAGGAGTGGCTCCGGCTCGGCGGGTTCGAGCCCGAGTCGCCCGCCGAAGCTCGTCCGGCGCCGACGCCGCGGCGCCGCCTCGTCGAGCCGCAGTACGCTTCGGTCGTCGACGACGAGCACGACGACGTCTTCAGCACGCCGCCTCGTCAGCACCCGCACTCGGCGCAGCCGTACCACCACGCACCGCCGTACCCGCCGCACGGTCCCCCTTACGCCCGCCCTCCTCCTCCCGCATCGGCACCGCCCGTCGCGACCTACACGCTCCCGCCGATACACGCTGTCGGCAGCACACACCCACACGACCCCTTCGCCGCCGCTCCTCCTCACCCTCTCCCTCCCACGCCGTCCGTCTTCGCCTCGCCCAAGTCCGAGCCGGCCGACTCGAGCTGGCTCTCGCCTCGCCCTCCGACCCGCTCGTCGATCCGCAACGCGCCCTCGCCGGTCGACCCGACCCGCCTTCGCCCCGAGCCGTACCCGACCTCGAGCGCGGCGGCGTCGTCGGCCACCTCGCCCCGCAACCTCACGCCCGTCAGCACGGCGCTCGCGCTCTACGCGTGCCACCCGATCCCGTCGGCGCCGCCCGAGCAGATGACCGACGCGACGTTCAAGAAGAAGAAGCACGGCCGCAAGTTCTCGGACAACCACGTGCCGCGGCCGAGGAACGCCTTCATCCTGTTCCGCTCGCACGCCGTCTCGACCGACCTCATCCCCAAGTCGATGGGCATCACCGTGCGTCCTCCTTTCTCTTCATCTCTCGCACCTCACACGAGGAGCTCGGTCTGACGACGCACGTCGTTGCAATGTGCGCAGGACCACAAGAACATCTCGCAGGTCGTCGGCTCGGTCTGGCGCGGCCTGTCGCCCGCCGAGCGCAAGAAGTGGGAGGACCTCGCCGCCGAGGAGAAGCGCCTGCACTCGGAGCGCTACCCGGACTACAAGTATCAGCCCAAGCAGCGTCGACCGAGGGCGGCCGTCGGGTCGGGCAAGAAGGCCATGGCGCGGGCGGCCAAGGTCGCCGACGACCGTGCCGACGGTGCGACGACGGTACCAGACGTCGAGGACGACATCGAGGTCGGCTCGGGCGTCGCCGACGACGAGAACGCGCTCGGCGCCGCGTCCGACCCGGATTACGAGGTCGTCTCGCCGCCGCGCCGATCGCGCCGCAAGAGCACGGCCGCGGCCAACTCGCGCTCGTCGCCGCTCAAGCGCCCGAGCAAGCGCGCATCGCTGCACAAGGACGTCGACCCGGTGCGCGAGCAGCGCCGAATGGAGCTCATCGGGCAGGCCATGCTCGAGGGCGAGGACGACGACGCCATCCTGCCGCGCGTCGAGGCCGAGCTCGCTGCCGAGGAGCGCGCCATCGGCGACATCGTCGTCACCTCGTCGGCGTTGCCCTCGTCGTCGCCGAGCAAGGCGCCCGCCCGCACCCGCTCGTCGCCCGCCAAGGCCGGCGCGCCCGCCGTCACGCCGCGCAAGACGCGCTCATCGATCCACCAGCGCCTCACGCACGCCTCGTCGCCCGTCTCGCCCGATCTCCTCGTGCGCAGCGGCGGCGCCGGCGGGCCGGCGCACGACTCGGACTCGACCGTGTCGCCCTCGCCGCACCGCCGCGCACGGATCCCCGCCTCGCCCGCCTCGTCGGCCTCGCCGTCGCCGCAGCGCATGCAGCAGCCCGGCGGCGGGTCCAGGGTGCGCTCGCCGTCGTCGTCGGGCGCGAGGCACCCGCTGTCGCGCTCGGTGACTCGGCAGCAGCAGAAGCAGGGCGACAACGAGCTCGGCGCCGACGAGGCCGACGACGACGACCTGCCTGCGTCGCGCCGCACCAACAAGGCGCGCAGCTACGCAAGCGCAGGCCTCGGCGTCGCAGCGCCTTCGCCGCACGGCGCGAGCGAGCAGCACGGCGACCCGCAGTACACGTTCCCGCTGCCGCCGCTCGCCCACCTCGGGCCTTCGGCGCTCGGCGGCCGGCTCAACACGCCCCTGTTCGCCGGCGCGGCCGACTCGCGCCAGTTCTCGCTCGGCAGGTGGGAGCTGCGCAAGCCGTCGGCGGCCGTCGTCAGCCGGCGCGAGCTGCTCGCCGCGCAGGAGGAGGAGGACGCGCTCCTCCAGGCGACGAGCGTCGGCGCCGGCTCGAGCACGAGCGGGTGGCTCGACCGCGCAGCTTCGTCGCTCGGGCCCGCCTCGTCGCCCTCGTACGGCGGCGCCGACCTCGAGCAGGCGCCGACGCAGGCGCCGACGCCGGCCTTCTCGCTCGACCCGCACGAATTCCTCGCCGCGTCCGGGCTCGACGATGCAGCCAACGACGCGCTGAGCGAGTACGGCACGGCGGCGGGCAGCGTCGTGTGGGACGACGGCGCGAGCGCGACGACGTACGAGACGGCGGCGTCGAGTGCGCCGACGAGGGCGACGTCGAGGTACGGCGGCCTGAGCGTTGGCTCGGGCGCACCGGGCGCGGGCACGGGCAGGCTCCCGCTGTTCCGCGCGCCGTCGTCGGCGTCGGCGGCATCGTCGTCGGCGTTCGGGGGAGGAGGCTGCGGGTCGGCCTTCTCGTGCTCGGGCGAGGTCGACGAGCCGGCGTTCCACTTTGGCGAGGTGGACCTGTTTGCGCACCCGCCGTCGGCGTTCGGGACGGCCGAGCGGACCGTGTCGAGCGTGTTTGGGCCGCCGCCGGGGATGGCGAGCGTGGTCGAGGAGAGGCATGGCGAGGCTGAGGTGGGGCTCGGAATCCGGCTCGACGGCGGCGAGTGCTAGAGCGGGCGAGCGAGCTTTGGACTGTGACGACCCTGTGTATTGACGACCTGGCAGTATCGCTCTTGGATGCTCGAGAGACTCGAGGCGAGCACACGACGGAGGCGACGGACTTGGTCCGGGAAAGGGCGACCTTGGCGGGTTGACCGACGCCTCGCCCGCGCTGCTCGCCCGACACCTCGACAGAGCACAGCCAGCACAGCACACGCTCCAGAGCACACCCACACCCGCAGCTCGTCCCCCCGAGCCAAAGTCGCTCATCGCCTCGCCTCACCACCACCCGGCCTCCGCCAGCTCCTCTCGGCCCCCTCAGCACACGCCCAGGACCACCGGCACGGCCTCGCAGGGACAGTAGCACAGCACCAGCACCGCCTGCGCCCCTCCGACCGGCACCGCCCACCCCGAGGAGCGCCCTCTCGCGCCTCATCTCTCTCGTGACGCGGGCCCACCTGGGTCGCTCTTCTCGTCGAGCACAGAGCCAGGTGCGTCCACCTCTATCCAGTGCACTCACTCACTCGAGCTGACTCGCGCCCCTCGCAGCCCCTCACCCCGCCGCCGCCATGGCCCTCGTCGACTCGGCACCTTCCTCGTCGACGCCCGCTCCTCCTTCCCCCCTCGACTCGCCCGCACTGCCCGCCGAGCACCGCCCCCACGGCCTAGAGTCACTCACCGACGGCGCAAAGGCCACCTCGCACCTCGACCACCTGCACCACCCGGCCTCGCTCAACGGCGACGCGCCCCACCCGGACGGTACCCTCGCCGACACGCCGCCGGCCACCCACCCGCACGAGTCGGGCAGCGCCGGCCTCCCCGCCGTCCACGAGGAGCTCGCCGACCACGACCAGCACGACCACGACACGTACGTGTCGTCGGCGGGCATCGACATCCCGCCCCCTCGTGACGGCGCCCGGCTCGCCCCTCCCTCGCCCAACCCGTACGGCGAGCCGACCCCGCCAGCGCACACGATCGAGCTCCCCGTCAGCCCTCTCGCCATCCAGGGCGAGCTGCCGCCCTCCTCGACGCTCGACCACGCCGCCTCGCCCCTCCCCGACCTCACCCGCTCGCCCGCCTCGCCCACCTCGCCCGCGAGCCCTCCCCCTCTCTTCACCCTCCGCACCCACCCCGCCGACCTCGTCTCGCCGTCGAACCCGGACCCGCACGGCTCGTCCGTCCCCTCGACGCCCATCTCGCCGTCGGGCGGCGACGCCGGCCACGACGACGAGCTCGGCAGCCTGCCGTCCTTCACGCGCGGCGGCAGCATCGCCGGCGGCAACGGCGACTACTCGGCCGACTCGCCGAGGACCGAGAGCGGGACCGCAGAAGGGTCCGGCACGCTCGAGTCCGAGGGGACCGCGAGCGCCAACGGCGGCACGGTCGGGCATGGCAGCAGCGGTGGGACGGACGTCGGGCACGCCCCGCGGTGGAGCGAGTGGAACGGCCGCAGCGACGAGCGCGAGGCGGCAGGACGCGCCGTCGGCGGTGCGTCCGGCGCAGCGCCTCCTCCGCCCGTCGGCTTCGCGGCGCCCTCGTCGTCGGCGGCGGGCTCGTACGCCGGCCCGAGCGCCTCGGGCCCCGTCTCGCGCTCCAACTCGCTCCGCCAGGCGCAGCCGCACTCGTCCCCCTCGGCGGCGCACGGCCGCTCGTACTCGGTCGCGACCCCGCAGTCGACCCCGCCGCCCGCCTCGTCGTCCTCGTACCGCGACTCGCCGCACCTCGCGCGCATGCCCGGCTCGCCCTCATCGACGCTCGTCGAGCGCCGCGACTCGGACCGCCGCCGCTCGTCGTCGAGCGCGCAGGCCCAACCGGGTGCAGCGGCGGCGCACAGCCTCGGCGGCATGAACGGCGCGGCGGGCGCAGGAGGCGCGCACCTGCAGCGCGACGCGTCGGTGCGCAGCAGCGTGACGGCGGGCGGGCGCGAGCGGGGCGCGAGCCAGCCGCCGAGCCGGACGGGCAGCGTCTCGGGCGCGGGCAGGAGCGCCGCGATGGCTGCGGCCGCCGCCGCTTCGGGCTCGGGCTCGGGCTCGGCGCCGCCGCAGCAGGGAGCGGGCAAGGGCGAGGGCGTGTCGCGCAGGGAGAGCACGCGCGAGCGGCCGGCCGAGGGGAGCAGCAGGAGCCGCCGGGCGCTCGGCGAGTGGCAGCTCACCAAGACGCTCGGCGCCGGGTCGATGGGCAAGGTCAAGCTCGGCGTGAGCCAGGTCTCGGGCGAGAAGGTGCGCTCGCGCTCTCTCGCTGCCTGTTCTCGCCGTTGATCGAGCGGGAGGAGGCTGTCGCTCTCGTTGACGCGCGCGCTGACGATGCTTTCTCTCCTGCAGGTCGCGATCAAGATCATCCCGCGCTTCACCTCGACCGCTGCCGCACATCGCCAAGTCGACCAAGCCCGCCACGACCAGCAGGTTGCCGTCGACGCCGTCGCCGCCGCCGCCGCAAAGAAGGCCGAGCCGAGCGCGAGCTTTGTCGCCAAGGCGGCGCAGAAGGACCAGAGCAAGGAGGTGCGCACCGTACGCGAGGGCAGCCTGTGCCTGCTCCTGCACCATCCGTACATCTGCGGCATGCGCGAGATGATGATCTACCCGGTGCGTCCTCTTCCTCCTTCCCCTCGAGCTCTCTCAGCCGCGCCCGAGCTGACTCGCGCTCGTCCGACCTGCAGCATCACTACTACTTCGTCCAGGAGTACGTCAACGGCGGGCAGATGCTCGACTACATCATCTCGCACGGCCGACTGCGCGAGCGCAGCGCGCGCAAGTTTGCCCGCCAGATCGGCAGCGCGCTCGAGTACTGCCACGCCAACTCGATCGTTCACCGAGGTGCGTCTTGCTCTCGCTCTCTCACGCTCTTTCACGAGTGCGCGCGTTGACGCCGACCCCGCCGCCGCACAGACCTCAAGATCGAGAACATCCTCATCTCGAAGACGGGCAACATCAAGATCATCGACTTCGGCCTGTCGAACCTGTACTCGCCCGTGTCACACCTGTCGACGTTCTGCGGCTCGCTCTACTTCGCCGCGCCCGAGCTCCTCAACGCCAAGCCGTACACCGGTCCCGAGGTCGACGTGTGGTCGTTCGGCATCGTCCTGTACGTCCTCGTGTGCGGCAAGGTGCCGTTCGACGACCAGAGCATGCCCGCCTTGCACGCTAAGATCAAGCGCGGCCAGGTCGAGTACCCGACGTGGCTCAGTGCCGGTGCGTCGGCTCCCTCCCCTCGTCCTGCTCCCCGCCGAGGGCTCCCTCGCTGACTCTCTCGCCCTCCTCCTTGCAGAATGCAAGCACCTCCTCTCGCGCATGCTCGTCACCGTCCCCGCTCAGCGCGCGACCCTCACCGAGGTCCTCAACCACCCGTGGATCCTCAAGGGCTTCACCTCGGCGCCCGCCGCCCACATCCCGACCCGGGTCCCGCTCCGCTTCGGCGAGCTCGACGACGAGGTCGTGCGCGGCATGACGGGCTTCGAGTTCGGCACCGAGGCCGAGATCTCGGCGCGCCTGAGCGACGTCGTCCAGAGCGAGCTGTACCGCCAGGCCGTCCGCAACTGGGAGAACCGCGGCGGCAGCGCCGGCAGCGGCTACGGCGGCGCCGGCGAGGGCTCGAGCGGCGCGAGCGACAGCGACAAGGAGCGGCCGGCCATGCGCGTCGACGGCAAGGACATGAAGCGCACGCCGACGGGCAACAAGCGCTTCTCGGGCCTCGGCTTCTACGGCAAGAAGCTCACGAGCGGGTTCAACGCTGCGTTCGCCGGCGCGACGGCGGCACCGCCTCGGGCGTCGGACGAGCAGGACCCGCTCGGCGGCGTGCAGGGCGGCGTGCAGGGCGGCAGCTACGGCGCCAACGGCGCGTTCGCCGCGGGCAACGGCACGGCGCCTCGACCCGAGCAGCTCGACCCGACGCGTGGCTTCCACCCGCTCATCTCGATCTACTACCTCGTCAAGGAGAAGATCGAGCGCGAGCGCATCTGGGGCCCGGGCGTCTTCGCCTCGTCCACCCTGTCCCTCACCGGCCCTCCTCCTCCTCCCGCACCCGCCCAGGCGTACCAGGCCGGCTCGGGCGCACCTCTCTCGCCGCCCGTCCAGGTCGACAGCCGCCCGCCGATGCCGACGCCGCCCATGCCGCTCACGCCTCAGCCGCGGCAGCGGGCGACCGGCGACGAGTACGCCCCGGTCCCGGCGACGGCGCCCGCTCGCGCCGCAGGGTTCGACATGTCGCAGCCTTCGACGGCGTCCAAGCGCACGAGCTACATCGCTGGCTCGCCGGCGCCGACGACGAGCTCGCGCCCGCCGCCGCAGGGCGAGTACGAGGCGCCCGTCTCGCCGTCGCCGCGCGAGCGCAAGTCGTCGACCAACCGAATGAGCCTCATGCTCGGCTCGTCGGCCGCCGACCGCGAGCGCGAGCGCGTTGCCGAGATCGCCGCCGCCGGCGACGACGTGCCGCTCGCTCAGGCCGCGAGCGGGTCGAGCCCGGGCCCGTTCGCCCGTCGGTTCGGCTCGCTCCTCGGCCGCTCGTCGTCGACGTCGACCTCGCCCGACGGCAGCTCGTACGGCAAGGGCCATCGGCAGCGCGCCAGCATCGCGACGATCGGGCACAAGTCGGGCAACAAGACGGCCGCCTCGACGCTTCCTCTCGTCGTCGAGACGGGCAGCTCGCCCTCGTCGACGCTGCGCCCACCGGCGACGCCTACGCCCGCAGGACGCCTGCCCTCGAGCGGGTCCGAGGTGCCGCTCGCGAGCCCGCCCGACGGCAAGCCGGTCGCACGAGCTTCGACCGTCGGCGACATCTCGCCGAGCAGCCGGCACGCTCGCGGCGTCTCGATGGCGGCCGGCGCTGCGTCGCCGCTGTCGCAGTCGGTCGCGACGTCGGGCGGCGGTGCGGCGAGCGAGTCGGCGTCGCTCGGGCGCGCGAGCGGGAGCGCCGGCTTCTTCGAGCGGCGGCGGCAGGGCTCGGTCGGCGGCGGCGGGGCGACGAGGCCGCCTCGCCCGAGGACGCAGAACGACATCGCGGGCATGTTCGAGGAGGAGGACGAGCACGTCGGCGGGGGCGCGGGTGAGCCGGACGACGCCGGGTCCGCCGCGGCAGGACGGCGAGCGTCGGCCGCTCCCGCCGAGGCGTCTACGAGCGCGCGGCAGGACACGAGCGCGTTCGGCCCGTCGAGGTCGAACGACAAGGCGTCGTCGTCGTCGGAGAAGGGCGAGGGCGCCAAGCCCGTGTGGCTCAAGGGCCTCTTCTCGGTCAGCACGACGACGACCAAGCCGATCCACACGCTCCGCGCCGACCTCATCCAGGTCCTCGACCGCCTCGGCGTCCAGCACCGCGACGTCAAGAACGGCTTCGAGTGCGCGCACGTGCCCTCGATCGACCTGTCGACCGTGCCCGGCGCCGGCGGCGCTGCAAGTTCGAGCGCCGGCAAGGCCAAGCGCGACACGCTCAAACGCCGCGCGAGCAAGCTCCTGCTCTCGCACGGGTCGAGCCAGGCCGGCGACAAGCAGCCGTTGCCGACGGGCGGCGCAGCAGAGTCGCAGCAGTCGCTCCCGACGAGCACGAACGAGCCTCGCGGCAGCGACCGGGCCTCGTCGTCGTCGTTCCACCAGCCTCTCCCTTCGACTGCGACGGCGGCCGGCGCAGCACCGTCGTCGCAGCCGGGCTCGGCGAGCGCGTCGCCGCAGCAGGTCGACGTCTCGCAGTTCGGCGGCACGTCGAGCTCGGCGGCCAACAGCGACATGATCGTGCGCTTCGAGATCTTCCTGATCAAGATGCCGCTCCTGCCGGGCATCCACGGCCTGCAGTTCCGCAGGATCGGCGGCAGCACTTGGCAGTACCAGGTCCTCGGTGCGTCGCCTCTCCTCTTCCTCCCTCTCGAGACTTCTCTCCTGCCGCTCGACGCTCGACTGACACCTTCTCGTACCTCACAGCTCGCCGAGTCCTGCAGGAGCTCAAGCTCTGACGACGTCGCCCTCGCCCTTCTCCAAAAGTAGCCGCCCCTCCCCCGCGCACGGACCTGTACCACCCCCTCGTCTCGCCCCCTTCCCCCTTCATAGCAGACGCTCCTCCCTCCTCTCCTGTTCATTCTCGCTCGGATCATCTTGCGCATGTCGTCCGTCTCGTCGTCCATAGCTGCGTCCTCACCTCGCGCACGTGCCTCCTCGTCGTAGTTCGTCCTCTCCTCGCAAGCAGGCGTTCGTGCTCGCC
>Ga0308169_10004751_pt1 | contig 12569 bp, 12 predicted proteins | sample PhyBR1_2_FD_202139 | JGI IMG/M metagenome (GOLD analysis project Ga0308169, IMG submission 202139) | Phyllosphere microbial communities from UC Gill Tract Community Farm, Albany, California, United States - DLSLSB.R1 | ecosystem: Host-associated > Plants > Phyllosphere > Unclassified | place...
GGTGTTGAAGAGGTAGTTGGATCGGACGTCGACGCCGGTTTGGGGCGGAGCGTCACCCAAGCTTTGATCCAGAGTCAGGTTCTCCGATCCAAGCTTGTTGACCAAATCCTTCAGCGCGACGAGCGACTCGGTGTCCGCGAGGTGTCCGGCAACCGCCTTGACTTCGTCGCCCTTGGCGCCCGAAGCCTGCAGTCCATGCCTGATCTTGTCCATCGCCTCCTCCCACGTAGCCGGGACGAATCGCTCGCCCTCCCGGATGAGGGGGTGGGTGAGTCGCTGGTACTTCAGACCGTCGTAGGCGTATCGCGTCTTGTCGTTGATCCACTCCTCATTGATCTCGTCGTTGATCTTGGGCTGGATCCGCATAACCTGCACACCTCGCGAGTCGACCCGGATGTTCGATCCAACGGCGTCGAGCACGTCCACGCTCTCCGTCTTCTTCAGCTCCCACGGCCTGGCCTGGAAAGCGTACGGCTTCGACGTGAGCGCGCCGACGGGGCACAAGTCAATGATGTTCCCAGACATCTCCGAGTCGACGGTCCGCTCAATGTAGGTACCGATCTGCAGGTCGTTTCCTCGCCCGGTCGTTCCAAATTCCTCGACACCAGCAACGTCGTTGGCGAATCGGACACATCGAGTGCACTGGATACACCGGTTCATCGACGTCTTGACAATCGGTCCAAGGTCCTTGTTCTCCACAGCCCGCTTGCCTGTGATCTCGTGGAAACGCGTTCGGTCGGAGCCGTATCGCATTGACTGGTCCTGCAAATCGCACTCTCCTCCCTGGTCGCAAATCGGGCAGTCGAGGGGGTGGTTGGCGAGCAGGAACTCCATGACACCTTCTCGGGCCTTGTGGACGAGCGGGGTGTTGGTGAAGACCTTTGATCCGGGCATCGCGGGCATGGCGCACGAAGCGACAGGTTTTGGCGACCGCTCGACCTCGACCAGACACATTCGGCAGTTTCCGGCGATGGCCAGTCGGTCGTGGTAGCAGAATCGAGGGACGTTCGCGCCAGCCTGCTCACATGCTTGGATCAAGGCGGTTCCTGCTTGTCAGCGCGGCAGTCGAAGTCACAGTACTACCCACCCTGGGGAACGGTCACCTCCTTGCCATCGATCGTAAGCGTGACGTCCGCCAATCGGGGTCGGGTCGAAGCGAAAGACCGAGCGGCTGCGAGTGAGCGATTGCTTCTTTTTGTCCTCCTTCATCCAAACCCACCCTGAGCGTTGACCGCCAGCCTCCTCGAGACCGACTTTGATGCGAATCGACGGAGCATGATGAGGGGGATGAGTAAGGGTGTATAGAAGTATGGACCAACCACGATCAAGGCATTGAAGGTGAGCGGCGAAGAGCGTGCAGCGGTGGGTGCGATTTCAGTTGCGGAATTCCGATGTGGCACTTTCCAACCAATGATATTCAACCCGTTTGCTACAGGGCCTTAATGGTCGCGAACCCGGTTGCTTTCGTGCATCGATGCACAAAGTGATCTCTACATCTCCTCAAGCTTACGCATCGAGAGCGAGCTGGCGAGGTCGAGAACGGAGGGTATCACAGCAAACATAGCGACAGTGTCGGGTGCATCTCCTCACATCATGTACCGACCCTTCAGTCTGAACCTCCACACGAGCCCCGCGTCCGCTCCTCTCCTTTGTTCCCCTTATCGCTGAGCAATCTGTTGATGAACGGGAAGGAAAGCTTCTTCCCAGCGATGAACTCGAAGTCGTATAGTAGCGTTTGACGGGACTTGTGATCGAAGATCGCCAGCTCGGCAGGGAGGAAGGTGGGCGTACGGTCCGGTGCAAGGTGTGTGATGGTCCGGGCCGGCGGTGACGAAGATGCCGTTGGGCTCTGAGATCGTCGGGATCGTGAAGCACATGCCGCACCCTTGGGCGAGGTTGGCGGAGACGACGTAGCGAAGGACGAGACCGAGTGACTAGTGTGATGCGGGGGGATGTAGTAGGTTGCGAACGGGTGATTCGGCGGCAGCGATGCACCCTTGGGCGGGGAAGGAGCTGGCCGAGAGGGGTACATCGTAGGTCAAGATTGTGACTTGAAGGCGGTTGGCGTTGTGAGTGTGCTCGAGGCAGCAGCAGTTGCAGGCGGATGAGTATATCAGTAAAGCTCGTGAGCATGCTTCATATACTCCTGCTCGTCGCCTCTCAGCATCTCGTCCTAATCGAGATACGTCGCATCACCATCACGACTCTTGATGAGCCGGTGACATGAACGCCGGGTGTCGTGTCAACATCTCGTCGCATGTCCGAGATACAGTTTCAAGGACAATAAAATACCCGGGCGGGACCGGCATCCCAGTCGCTCAGCGGCTCGACAATCTCACCTCCCCTGCCCTCCGGCTCCCTTTCCCCCGACTGCGCCAGCGTCACCTGGCAGTGCATGCCCATGCATGAGTGTATGATTACTGCATGGCATATACATGTTACTACCACGAGCAGGAGCAGGGCAATGCACAATGGATCGACGAGCGGCGGCGATGTCCGACCTGTGTGGCAGTTTTATCCTTCTCCCTGAATTCGCTCGAGTTCGCCTCCCTACCGCTTCTAGCAACATCGCCGCCCTTCTCGGCGAGAGACAAGGATAGCGCACAGGGATTCGGGCGATATTCCCGATCCTGAGAAGACTTGGTGCGGTCCAGACTATCTGGACAATGGCAGCGCGACGATGACCGCCGACCAAGTCACCAGTTTGCTCCTCTTGGGTCGACGGCTGAGCAACCACTGCCATAACCTCTGCTCTCGGAGACTGACAGTCAGCTCATCAAAAGAGACCCTATTCACGACAACGTCGGCAAGAAATCCGTCGAGTGCCTTCTGCCGACTTCTCCCCGTCATTGCCCCAAGCAAATCTATGAGCTGATGCCGTGGCAGCATGACACCAAGATCGCCGGACATCTGAAGTCGATCCACGGTCGTTCAAGCAAGGGGAAATGCAACGGCTTCACCTGCATTCAGGGGTCAGGCGACACGTGGAGATGTACAAGTTCACTTAGATTGATCTTGTCAGGGTCTAAGGCACCCGCTCACAGACTCTGCTGGATCCTGTAGGCACTCAGCAAAGGTTCTCGGGCGAGGGATCAACCGGTCGGAGAAGATGCCGGGTGATCAAGAGGCCCTCTCCCCGCTTCAGGTCCCCACATTCAAAGCGCTCGACCTCGATCTGATGAACTTCCCCGCCCCCAACACCAGACGATTTGAGCCCGCTCCTGACCCCCTAACGTCTGGTGGCTTCATTTTCGACACTCGGGACCGCAGGGGTGGCTGTGCTGAAGCAGATGACACAACGGGGGAGCTGCTACGGACCATAGACATAATCGCTCGCGGTCGAGGCGTTGATGATAGAATTGTATGCAAAATGTGACATGCGCCTGGGCACGGCGACAAGCGGTCTTCGGTGCAGCTTGTGTATGAGCGACTCGGCATGTTGTCTGACATCAAGCACGTATGATGGCGCCTGAAGACTGATACAACTCACGGTACAACCTGCACATTGGGTGGCGACGAGGTTCAGAAACTGGTGACGGCCAGCTGCAGCTGTTATCACCGGTGTTGATCCCGCCCTTGTACGACCCTCCTTCGAGTCTAGTTCTCAGGTTCATGTTCAACCTACACCACCTTTCTCCTCGAATATCCCTCGTCTGCTAGGCATAAGGCCTTCGTACGACTCTGGCGAGTAACGACAAAAGCGCTCACCGCCCAAGCACCCCCCCTTCAACTGGTACAATCTCCAGGACCAGCCGACCATGCCCGCTCACGCTCACTGGGTGATCCCCAGGGGGAAGCCCGTACCTAAGCTGACCGATGGCCGGCGGGACCTCCTGTACGACATCGCCATCATCTTGCGCCATATCAAGCCGAACTTCGATTCCAGGGCGAAACTCCTGTACTCGAGAGACGTTTTCATCAGGTCGATCAAGGTCCTCTTTCAGTACGCCAGCGTCATCGTGTTCTCCGGGGGGGCACAGGTTACAAACACCCACAACCCTTTCTCCGCTGTCATCATCCATCCCCCCTGGTTGCCGGTGTGACGCGCTGCAAGTCACAACCGGAGGGGAGTTTTCAGACTTCCCTTCGCCACAAACGTTCCGTAAAAGCATGATGTGGGATCGTCTGAACAACACCCGGAGGAACACGGTCCGGGGTGAGACCAAGCGCAGTGGTGCGGACCGCGAAGAGGTGGAGTCCTTCGATCTGCGAGAAGCGTTCTGGCAGGCATGCACGTCAGTGGCGGATCGCATCGGGCACAGGGTTTATAGGATTGCCAAAAGGAGCGATGAAGTCCTGGGTATGAGACCTGCTGGAAGGGTGCTGGACTCGCTGAAGGAGGAGCCAGCTCGACGGACTCGGTGAGCCTCACGGACGACCACGAAGTCACTGACAACCAGCCTTGACACGCTGGCCGACGGTCTGGCCGGATCCAAACAGCTTTCGGAGCTGCTGTCGCGTGGTCGCATCCTCCCCGATGGGAGTTTGCGCCACGGGAACATGTTCGTCCTCGCGACCGGTGCCGTGAAAGCGAGTTTGATGGCTATGTTGGGTCTGGGGAACGAGCAGGTGAGTTCCCGGGGTCGCCGCGTGAGCTGGCAATCTGAAGACAGGCATTTAACATTTTCGAAGCAAGCCTCTGGCAGTTCATCGAGCCGGCTTTGGTCTCCCAGGCAATCGCGCTCAGAGCCGAGAGGGACACAGTTGTCCCACTGCGAGTGAGTTGGACATCCCGCTCAGACAAGCTTCCCTACAGGCGCTGACGCCCAGTACTGCCGATCATACCCTTACGAGATGGACCGTGATGTGAACGCTGCGGCTCTAGCGGTGGGCGAGCCGTACCGGGACTCCAGAGAGGTGAACACGGACCTGACAGGGGGTGGTGGCAGCTGACTTCAGGCAATCGGTGCCCAACTGCAAGCCTCCCGCATCGATCCGACGACGTACGATACATTCGACAACCAGCCAACCGTTAGATCGCCGAGAACCGATATCCTGGCGAGCCGAATAGCCCGGGGAGATGCAGTCGCGACTCGGTCCATCGCCAAGCTCGAGGTTGCCTACTTGGAATGGGCGTCCAAGATCCGCTTCGTGAACGCGATGGCTTGTCCCTTGGCCACTTCGACGAAAAACAACTGGCATGTGCAGGGCGTCGATAGTCCTCTGTTCGTCGTTGCCGATAAGGTCACCCTTGTGCCCGGTTCCAAGCAGGGAAGGTTGTCGGCGAAGGCTAGGAGAGAGGGAAGGCTGGACAGCTCCAGGCTCGGGGAACTGTCCAGACATGTCGGTCCGAGCGGGGCGAAGGACACCGTAGACGACAGCGAGGATGGCGGAGACGACGAGGACGGAGCAGACGAGGCCGGGGTGGAGGGTTCCCGTAGCGTGGCGGGGAGGCAAGGTGTGAAGATCGAGCGCAGCGAAAGCGGAGCTGATCTCACCGAAGCGGAACGATTCAGCGGGGAACTCAAAACTGCGGCGTCCGGCGGCGAGGTTGCATTTCTGCTCAACCTCAATCGAGACATCAAGCCAGAGCTCGGTGAATCTGGCGATTGACGAGAAGAAGACGATTTCTTCGAGCTGCTGGACGATAACCATGACGAGTAGCAACTCCCCTCCTTGCCTTCTTCTCTCTTTTCCCCCTCTTTTGGGAATGGTGCGACCTCTTGCAGCAGCTGATGGGCCATCTCATCCCAGAGTGTGACATATACGAGATGCAGCTGTGATACATACACACCAGTACTTGGCCCGTACTCGGGACAGCAGTCGGTGTTCCGTGTGATCACGTGACGGTCGTCGGAAATGGGCGGCGATCCATCCGCGAGTCATCGGCGTCAAGCGATGACGGCGGAAACCGTGTCGAATACCAGGCAGGCAAAGCAAAACCAAACCCTGCGTATCCCATTCGACCCACAATCACATCCATTAAACCCACTCGACCCCTCTTGCACGCATCTCGCGACTCGACCTCCCTCCTCACCCACCCCACGATGATACGAACACCTGCCCGATGCATCGCCACCGCCTCGCGGTCAGCCATGGCCTCGACGAAAGCCGTACGAAGTACCAGCGTCCGAGGAATGGCCTCTGCCCGTGTTGTCACCCGGTCGAACATGTGAGCGGGCTGTGGTACAGGGGAGTAACTTGTGGCTCACACAACAGCTCACGTTTGCCTGCTGTCCCTTCCACTCTCTCCCGCGCCGCTTTCCACTCTTCCGCTTCGCGACTTGGTGCGTGGAAACAGGAAATCTCGGGCGCCAAGCTGACAGACAGTCGAGACCGTCAAGGTCCCGCAAATGGTCAGCCAGCGGCTACACTTACCGCTCGAGACAAGCTGACGCCCCAGGCCGAGTCCATCACGGAGGGAACGCTGAAACAATGGACGAAACAGGTCGGAGATAGCGTCAGCCAGGATGAGGAGATTGCGACCATCGAGACGGACAAGGTGAGCCAGCCCGGACTTGCCTCTTGCCTGTGCTCCTCGGCTCACCCCAGATCGACGTCTCTGTCAACGCTCCCATGTCCGGAAAGATCGTCGAGTTCCTCGTCAACGAGGAGGACACGGTCGCGGTCGGCCAAGACTTGCTTCGAATTGAGCCTGGAGAGGGCGGAGAGCCAGCCAAGGACGACGCACCCAAGGCCAAGCCTGCCGGCGGCGCTCGATCCGAGCCCAAGAGCCCGGAGGAGGGCAACAAGGACGAGGCTGCCCCCGCCGCGCAAAAGGAGAAGAATGCTCCCGAGGACACGCACAAGAAGCAGGAGGAGAAGGCCCCCAAGCTCGAGAAGAGCTCCGAGGAGAAGCCCGCGCCGAAGAAGGAGGAGAAGCCGGCACCGAAGCCGCAGCCCAAGGAGGAGGGAAGCGGAGCAAAGTCCATCGGAACGAGGAACGAGACTAGGGTGGGTGCATCTGAGGCAGACCTGCGCTGACCCCAGGTCAAGATGTCCCGAATGCGACAGACCATCGCCCAACGCCTGAAGGCCTCGCAAAACGCCGCTGCCTCGCTGACGACGTTCAACGAGATTGACATGTCGTCGATCATGGACTTCCGAAAACTGTACAAGGACGGCGTGCTCAAGAACGAGGGCGTCAAGCTTGGTTTCATGTCTGCGTTTGCTCGAGCTTCCGTCTTGGCGCTCAAGGAGATCCCAGCCGCGAACGCTTCCATCGAGGGTGACTCGATTGTCTACCGCGATTACGTCGACCTGAGCGTTGCCGTCGCTACGCCAAAGGGTCTCGTAACCCCGGTCGTCCGAAACGCCGAGGCCATGGGTTTGGTTGACATTGAAAAGGCGATTGCGGAGCTCGGCAAAAAGGTCAGCTCGCGGGTGTTTCGACATCAAGCAGCAGCTGACGCTTAGGCGCGTGATAACAAGCTCGGCATCGAGGACATGTCCGGCGGATCGTTCACCATCTCGAACGGCGGTGTCTTCGGCTCGCTCTACGGTACCCCCATGTAAGCTCAGCCACTGCCGAGCGTTTCGCGCGCTGACGAGCAGTATCAACTTGCCCCAAGCTGCTGTCCTCGGTATGCACGCCATCAAGGAGAAGCCGGTTGTTGTCAACGGACAAATCGTCATCCGACCCATCATGGTTGTTGCTCTCACTTACGACCACCGACTGCTGGATGGCCGAGAAGCCGTTACGTTCCTTGGTGCGTCCGGTAGTCATGTTAGCGGGGCAACAACTGACTCCCAGTTCGGATCAAGGAGTACCTCGAGGACCCGCGACGAATGCTCCTCCCCTCGCCTGTGTAAGGGGCATTGTGAATGGGGCCGGAGTGTGTCTTGCATTTGCGGGAGAATGGGGTGTGGTAGTGTATCATTGGCAGAAATGCAGCATATATCATATCGTCCGGCATGATGAGACTCGGCGCAAAGGTACACTCGACACGGTCCAGGTTTATCCCTGTCTGGCCCACCGAAACCAACCCCCTGTGTGGATCCGGTCTAAGCGGCACGCGTTCATTCGGGCAGCTTGATTGCATCGTGATGCTCTGAACTAGGCGTTGATGTGACCGACAACTAAAGCCTTGCGCGCTAGATTCCCCTTGGTACCCGATTGTCCTCGGCGCGTTAATCAAACTTGGATCGGTCGTAGTTGGCTCCTCCAGCCCGTCGCATACGCTGAACGATTTCGTCCTGAACGTCAGCTGCGGCGCAAAAAGGCCATGAGCGGAGCTCACCTCTTTCAAGTCCGCGGGCGTCGAGGCCGACACCTCGATAGAGTACGTTCGCAGCACATTCTTCACATCCGCTGCGTGTACCGAGACCTGGGGTGTGAGCTATCACTCATCGCTCTGCGCGTCGACAGCGCACCCTCGCCCTCCGCATGACCTTGACCTCTTCGCCGATCCAGATGACGAGACAAAACTTCTCCCGGAACGAGTGGTCGTCGTTGGCGTACTTGACGCGGACGTAGCCGAACGAAGCCCGTTGAGGCTGGAGCTTGGAGGTGAACTCGGCCAGGTCGCCCGAGCCGGTGTCTGAAAGAGTGAGGGTGTTGGACTTGTCCGACTGCAAGTCAGCCGCACTCTTATGGATTCTCATGCGAGAGCCTGGCAGCCCCGTGTTGCGCGGAGACCAACAGCTCACCTCATAGTCGAGCAAGAGCCAGGTGAGCTCGTCGTTGTTGCTCCGGACCTTCTCGTACGCTGGCGTGAGCTTATCGGCGATCAGAACGCGCGCAGAGGAGCTCACCCTCGGCAATCTTTGGGTCTTTGACGTCGGCCATGATGAGAGGAGTGGTCTATACAACAGAATACGGGGTATACTGATACTTGGGGGAAACAGAGGATGGCCTGGAACGGTGACGAGCCGGGTCCGTGGTGACATTGACGCGTGTGATTACAACTCTATTTGACCCCGCTAATAGGGGGATTACAATCTCAGGCACATATACACCCTCAGTGTAATTCAACCTCCACCTCGAGTGTTCCGGTCCGTCGACTGATTTCGGTCCAGGTTGATCACTTGTTCCTCATCGTCGACACAAAGGAGCATGTCCTCGGTGCATCTCACAAATGGCCACCATGCTCAGTCTCAGACCCCTGGGCGCCCCATAGCGACATCTTCAGCCATGTCAGGCCGGCCCATAGGACCCGGCGGCGAAGCCGACCGAGCCAAGATGAACGCTTTCCGAAAGGTACGGGAGGATGACATTATCCACCGCTCACGAGCAGGTCAAGCCCACATGCGTCTCGCTCATGGCCATAGCGGCATCACCTCCTACATCATACTCTGCCCACGCTGGACTCGTCGATACGCTCGACAAGGCGCTCAGATCGGTCCCACCCTCAGCCTTCACCCCTAGCATGATCAACTATGTCCTCTTCCCCGTAACCCAGATCCTGCGGCATCACGATCCACTGCTCCTTCCAGACCTGTTCCTCGAATCGACATTTCGACTGCTAGGGCTCCTTGTTGGCGTATGGAAGGGTCAACCGGGCGGCATAGACTTGGGAGCATGGGAGCAGCTCTGGAAGTTTACGACATCGTCAGTCGCACCTCGAGTGGTAGATGGCGGGAAAGGGAAAGGCAAAGAGGTCGGACAGGAAGTGCAGCTGCAAGCAGTCATCCTCCTCGATGAGCTACTATCGCCCGCCGTACAGCATCCCCGGTCCGACATGCTCGGCAAGGTATCATCACCAAAGTCGCCCCTCATGCCGACGCTCTTCCACACGATCACGCTCTTACTGGCGCTCATCTCCCCCTCCCCTCCACATGGCCCGCTCCAGCTCTCAGCTTTGGGTCTACTCCGCTCGCTCATCACCACCTACCTTCCCGGTCAGCACTGCGTCCTCGCCTCGGTGCTCCCCGGGATAATCAGCTCCGTGTCAAAGCTCTTCACGAACAGCTCGTCGCTCAAGGGCGAAGTGGCATCCCGAGCAGCTGGCCTGGCGGAGACGATCATAACAGCCACCCTCTCAGACATCGATTTGCAGCGCCTGGGCATACTGCGAGCTGGAGTAGACGACCTCGAGGAGCTGGCAGAGGACTGGGAAGCGAGGAGCGAGGTCCCGCCGTCACCAACACCGAGCACATCTACGCTAGGCGGAAAAGACCCATTCCCGCCGCTTACAAAATCTTACCTCGACTTCACGTCGGCGCAGCTGTTCACCACCATCCGACCGATTCTGTCATCTCTCGCTTCTCACCCCTCGCACCTCGCTCGCCAAGCTGCTGCCTCTCTCGCCTTTGCCCTATTGTCTCGGTGTCACCTTTCGCTTCCCCAACTCGCGCCGTTCGCCTTGTCTTCACTCCTTCGACTTACACGTGATGACTTTGACCTCGTGCGGGATGTTGCCGGCATCAACCTTCGCTCACTGCTGTCGGCCGACAACCGCCTCGAGCTCGACGCGGCGCTCATCGATCTTCTCGGCGAAGCTGTCAACGCGCTCCCCCGCCTCATCGTCGCACACCACGAAAGCAAGGTGCTCGAAGCCGCCAGCCTCCTTACTGCCATTGCCGACTCGACAGGGGCGCAATCAACCATCAATCCAATAGCGGATCTGCTTGGCCCACGGGGCAAGGTGGAGCGCTGGGGCTGGGCTCTGCTCGACTGCTTGGAATTCGGACGCCCGACCGGATGGAGCTCCATGGGAGCTTCTGCGGCCCAGTCAGCCGAGAAAGGCTGGATGGGTGGACTGCTTGGGTCTAGCTTACCCCTGCTGCTCGAAGGCTCAAGCGGATCAGCGTCATCATTCCCGGAACTGCCATTGCGGTACATTGAATCCGAAAACACGATCAAAGCGGTCAAGACGGCGCTGGTGTCGCTAGGAGCAGCTGGTGGTGAATCCGCACTGCACGCGGTCGAGCATTTTGTGCTCCTGGCCAAGGCAAAGCGGGCGGACAACCCAGCGAAAGCGGTTTCGGCGCTGTGGGTCGCACAGCTGCTGCTCGAGGGAATCGCCAAAGGTCAAGAACAAGGGTCCGAGGGGAAAGTTGGCAAGGCTACGCGGAAGATGGCCAAGGAGATTACTCGAATCATCGTCGCGATGGAAGAAGCGGAGGATGATGACGACGACGACGACGACGTCGACATGGACATCCCGGCCGAGGAGGAAGTGAGCGAGGCGCTGATCCCTGTGGAACGCACGAAAGGGCTGGATGTGGTCACTACGCTACTGGATCGACCATCGCGACCGGATACACACGCGGCAAAGGAAACGAGACGATTACATGTTCAGGCTCAACGCGTTCTGCTCACCTCCGTGTCGCTGTCGACCCTCGCTACGACATCGAAAATCCTTTCGTCGGCATTCCGTCCTCTACTGCTTACCGTCTTGTACACCATCCTCGCGCAACTCGCCTCGCCGCACGCTGTCGTCAACACTTTTGCGGAGACGGCCCTTGGTCAAGTTGCATACAATACCGGTTATGCGAGTGTGCAGAACCTCATCCTCGACAACGTCGACTACGTCATCAATGTCGTCTCGCAGCGCCTCACGCCGGCTCGATTGTCGCCCACGGCTCCGCTCGTACTCATCGCGATGATTCGCTTGACCCGGTCAGAGATTGTTCCGCTCGTGCATGACATCGTCGACGAAATCTTTGACGCGCTGGACGACTACCACGGCTACGAAGTCTTGGCGAGCGGGCTGCTTGCTGTGCTGGTCACGCTCGTCGATGTCATGTCGGACGATGTATCGTCGCAAGACGTCAGCCCTGAGCGTAAGCAGAAGCTGGCGGAACTGAACCGGGTGGGCAAGCCGCCCAACCCAGAGGACGACTTTGCCAACTTTACAAAGTGGTGGAACGATCGGCAAAAAACGAGATCAGACGCAGTCAACGATATCCTCGACCGCGCACCTAATCATGCTTGGGGAAAGAATGCCCCAGGAGCGGAGGACCAGCCGGACCCGGAGCAGGATACGCCGATGGACGAGCCTGAGGAAAAGCCGACCCGCTCACAGGAAATCACAACGCAGATCCTGGATAAATCGCTCAACTTCCTCTCGCACCGCTCGCCCTTTCTCCGCGCGCGTATTCTCTCGCTCATCTCAAATGCGATCCCCGTTCTGGCGTCGGGCAACCGAGAGTCCGAGCTCTTGCCGCTTGTCGACCGATCATGGGGTATCATCCTGCTTCGCTTGGATGATCCCTTGCCCTATGTCGTGACGGAAGCGGCGGAGGTGATTGCGAGTCTATGCGCGCACGTCGGGGACTTTATGTCCCGCCGGGTATTGGATCACGCATGGCCAAAGTTGAAGAAGATCATGGCGAGTCAGCAGAACATTGATGCGCGGTCGGCGTTGGCGCGCAAGGGCGCAGTGGGGACGACTAGTCAGTGGACGGTCTCGCATCGGCTGCATCTGGCTACACTGGCCATTGCGACATTCGTGGCGAGGGAGGTGCCGGTCGATGACAATGTGCTGTGGGATATGATGATCCTGTTCCGGCCGTTCATTGACAAGCGAGCGCACGAGGAGATACAGGCGAAAGCGGTGCAGCTGTATGCAGACCTGGGCAGGCGCGACGGAGATGCTTTGTGGGTGGTCATGACGGCTACGATGGGTGATGGACGGGGCGTGTGGGGGTATCTCAAGGACGACAAGCTGGAGATACGCTCCAAT
>Ga0308169_10004752_pt1 | contig 12569 bp, 16 predicted proteins | sample PhyBR1_2_FD_202139 | JGI IMG/M metagenome (GOLD analysis project Ga0308169, IMG submission 202139) | Phyllosphere microbial communities from UC Gill Tract Community Farm, Albany, California, United States - DLSLSB.R1 | ecosystem: Host-associated > Plants > Phyllosphere > Unclassified | place...
GACGACGAGCGCGACAGGGACTCGGTGCCGTCCTTGCGCATGTCGACGCCCGGCCCGAGCCACGCGCCGCTCCCGACGACGCCCGAGCTCCACTCGACGCTCGCGCCGCCGAGCACGCCGTGCCGGTCCTGCATCGTCTGCGCCGCCTTGTCGCCCTTCTTGCCGCCCGCCGACCCGGCGCCGTCGAGGAGGTCCTGCGCCCGGTCGCCGCGCTTCTTCTCCTCGGCGCTGCGCCGGCGGCGGTAGAACGGCCCCCTGAGCTCTGCGTCGAGGTGCGGGAAGCGGTCGCCGAGGTCGGCGTACGCGGCGGGCGTCCCGGCGAGGACCTTGGTGCGCTGGAGCCCGAGGCCGACGTGGTCGCCCCAGTTGGTGACGGCGTCTGGGTGCGTGCCCCACGCGAGGGCGCCCGTCGCGTACGTGGATGGGTCGCGGCGGCGGTCGAGGAAGGTGTGGAGGGACGAGACGAGGGAGGACAGGGCGAGGAGGGCGAGGAGGGCGAGGAGGAGGAGGGAGCGCCGCGGGTGGCGCTGCTTGTAGGTGCGGGCGCGGAGGGCCCAGGGGTGCGAGAGGGCGCGGCGGGCGGCGGCGGGGAGGCGGTCGAGCGAGGCGCGGCGGGTTGGCGAGTTGGGTGAGGAGGGTCGGGGCGAGGAGGTCGGGAGCATGGCGGCGGTGCGCAGAAGGGCGAGCTGGCCGGTGCACAGAGACGCCTGACGGCTAGGCTGCTACTCAGTGAGGAGTGACAGTGAGGGACAAGGGAGGAAGAGCGACGCGAGGCGATGAGACGGAAGCCATCTCCGCGGAGTTCCGCTCGGACGAGCCGGACGAGCAGTGCTGTCTCTGCGCTGCACGGGGCCGCGATTGTCGTGCAAGCTCTGGGATAGTCGTCTCAAGCTTGATCCGGCTGCACCCGTCCAGCCAGCGAGGGGCCGAGAGCACCGCCTCCTCGTCCTCGTCCATCTCTTCCGTCGCGTCGCTCGCTCCTGCTCCTCCGCACCCAGCTACCACCGCACTGCTGCCAGGCACACTCGCCAGACCACACACAACCTCTGCACACCTCGAGACGCGCCCCACCCCACCGTGCCGCCCTCCCTCGCTCCCCCTCGTCGTCCTCCTCGCGCGTCGTTGAACCCGCCTCGACCTCTCCTCGCACACCTCGAGCACCCGCACCCGTACGCACAAGCACACGATGGACGGCGTCTGGGCCCGCTTGAGCGGCAACGAGGCCGCGCAGGCTGTTGACAACATGACGACCGGCGTGCGTTCCTTCTCTCTCTCTCGCTCGGGGGAGTGCGGCGAGCATGACACGCTGGCGAGGGGCACAATGGCTGACGCTGGCTTGGCGACATGCAGGACGAGTCGGCCTTCAAGTTCCTCGACCTGACCAAGAAGCAGCGCCTTTACGGCTTCGGCATCTGGTGCGTCCCTCGCTCCCCCTCCTCTCCCTTCTTCGTCGAGCTGACGCGCTCGACTTTGCGCGCGCAGCCTCGTGACCGGCTTCGGCCTCTCGCTCCTCGGCGCAATCCTGTTCGCACTCGGGCAGGTGACGCTGTTTGCGATCCTGTACGTCGTCGGCGCCATCCTGTCGCTCGTCGGCACGGGCTTCCTGCTCGGGTGCGTCGCGCGCTCCCCCTCTCTGTTTCGCCTTCTCAAGCGCGTCGAGAGACTGAAGGATGGGTCGCGCGCAGGTTCATGAAGCAGCTCAAGCTCATGTGGGACCCGGTGCGGCGGTACGCGGCAGGTGCGCCGCGCTCGCTCCCTCGCTCGTCGTCCTGCGCGCTCTCGAAGTGCGCTAGCTGACGTAGCGCGGTCGTCTTTGTCGCACAGGTATCTTCCTGCTGTGTATCGCCCTCACCTTCGTCTTCGCGTTCGCCATCGAGATCGAGTGCGTCGTCGGCGCAGGCCCTCCCTCTCTTCGCGCTCGGCGAGCGCTCCTGACTCACACTCCTCCTCGTCTCGACGCTCGCAGCATCCTCGTCATCGTCTTTGCCATCTGCACATACCTCGCCTACGCCTGTGCGTCGTCATCTCTTCCCTCGAGTCCTCCTCGAGTCGAGCCGAGCGGAGCCGTCGCAGCGTACTGCACAGCGTGCCCGTTCCCGAGCTACTTGCTGACTCTCTCGACGTCGTCGCACGCAGGGTACTCGCTCAGCTACATCCCGTACGCACGAACGCTCGCCAAGAAGCTGTGGCCGTGGTCGTGAGGCGGAGGGAGCTGGCTCTCCTTCGGCGACGAGGGGTTTTTTTTTTCGTGCGGTCGCCGCGATAGACAGTGCGTTCTTCCAGCGGTACAGAGGCTCGAGTCGAACCGAGCCTTGCTCGAGAGAGCGAGGGAGAGAGAGGAAAGCGACGAGCAGCCAATCGCGCGCGAGCCGAGCAGAGAGCGGCGAGGCGAGGAGAGAGGAGGAGAGAGGCGGCCACCCTCGCCCCTCCCTCGTCGCCCCTCGTCGCCTCCAGCCAGTCCAAGCACCATGTCGGCAGTCTCCCGCAAGGCCATCAACCTCGCGCCCACCGCCCTTGTCCGCCCGACGGGCGTCCCCGTCGCGCGCGCCCTCAACCTGGGTGCTCGTGCGTCGGCCTCCTCTCACGACCACGGCCACGGTGCTGCGGGCCCGCGCGCCGACGCTCCCGCCCGCTGGGCTGCGACCCACTCGGTCGGGCCCTTTGGCCTCACGGCCGCGTCGAGGGTCAACGGTGCGTCGAGCGCCCTCCTTCGGCGGGCGACGGGAAGGAGCGGCGGGCGAGATCGAGCGGCGCGGCGGGGGCTTTGACGGCCTCGGTGGCCTGCTGGGCGGATTTCAGCGGATTTGAGCCGGGCAGAGCGCGCCTCGAGCGAGCTGCGGCAGCGCCACCGTCGTCGCCCGGATCTCGCACCGCCCGGCCTCATCGGCACCCTCGCCTCGCCCCGCCCGACGCGCCCGTTCCGCCTGCGCACCAGCAGCCTCGACAGGAGCATCTACAGGACCCGCACGCTGATGCTCACCCCCTCCCCCCGACACAGTCTCGCCCGCGTCGTCGTACCAGTCGCGCACCCTGTCGACCTCGGCCGCCAACCTCGACGCCGCGTCGCAGATGCCGTCCTTCTCCAAGTACACCAAGGCAACCTCGCAGGACTCGGGCCGCGCCTTTTCGTACTTCATGGTCGGCTCGCTCGGCCTCATCTCGGCCGCCGGCGCCAAGTCGACCGTGACCGACTTTCTCACCAACATGAGCGCCTCGTCCGACGTCCTCGCGCTCGCAAAGGTCGAGGTCGACCTCTCGGCCATCCCCGAGGGCAAGAACGTCATCATCAAGGTGCGTCCCTCGTCCTCGACGTTGTCTCGTCGCGCCGGCCGGAGAGCTGACCCCCCTCCTCCTCCTGCCTCGCACGCTCGCAGTGGCGCGGCAAGCCCGTCTTCATCCGCCACCGCACCCAGGGCGAGATCGACGAGGCCAACGCCGTCGACGTCAAGTCGCTCCGCGACCCGCAGACCGACTCGGACCGCGTCAAGAAGCCCGAGTGGCTCGTCATGCTCGGCGTCTGGTCCGTCCCCTCTCCCTCTCGCTCTTTCTTCTCTCTAGTTGCTCGTGCAGCGTTGCTGATGCCTGGACGTGCAGCACCCACCTCGGTTGCGTCCCGATCGGCGAGGCCGGCGACTACGGCGGCTGGTTCTGCCCCTGCGTGCGTCTCTCCTCTCTCCCTCTTCCTCCCTCGACCTCCCAGACAGCTACTGATGCTCTTATACACACAGCACGGCTCGCATTATGATGTAGATATGGATTTCCTTGCGCTCGTTTCGAGTACCAAAACTTACCCTCGTCGTCGCCCGCAGATCTCGGGCCGCGCCCGCCGTGGACCGGCACCGCTCAACCTCGAGGTCCCGGAGTATGCGTTCGATGCCGCCGACGAGAACAAGCTTGTGCGCACCGTTCCCCGACTTCTCGGTCCGCCGAGTCTGAGAACTGACCCACCCTTCCTCCCGCAGGTCATTGGTGCGCCCCTCCTGCGCCCGGCCGCCTCTCTCTGCGCCTCGCTGACCCTTCCTTTCCCTCTCCTACGCACGCAGGTTGAGCACCCCTCGTCGATCGACTGTTCAAGGCGTGGTAGAAGCGGCGGCGGCTCTGTTGATTTCCCTCTCTCCCCTTCTCTTTCCTCCCTCTCCCTCTCTCTCCTTCGTACCTGTGCCGCAAAACGTCGCAACGAGGAACCGAGGGGAGGCTTTTCGTGCTCGATGGATGCGCTGACGCGAGAGGAAGGGAGGAGCGAGAGCGAGGCGAGGAGGAGAGGCGCGAGCGAGAGGTCGGGCTCGAGGTGCTGCTTCGCCGTCGCTGCGCCGCTCGGCGACGCTGCAGACGCTGCAGACGCACGCACGAGGGCAAGGAGAGCTCTCTGCAGGTCAGCTGGCGTCTCCAAGAGCGAGTCGTGCGCACCGTCGCGGCGACTCGGCGGCTCGCCGGCTCCGCCTTCCTCCTCTTCCTCCTTCTCCCGCCACCCGCTCTCGCTTCTACCGTCTGTCGCCCTCGCTTCTCTGCCTCGAGTCCTCAGTACTCGACAGCAAGCTCGCCCCGCCTCAGCATGGCCTCGAGAGACGCGAGCTCGAACGCTTCGAGCGTGCGGTTGAACGAGTTCACGAGCCTCGACGAGCTCGCCCTGTTGAGCGGTCCTGGTGCGTTCGCCTCTCTCCACTGCATGCTGAACTGTCCAGAACGCTTCGCTGACCTCGCCGAGCCCCCCCTCGTTGCCTCTGCAGGGTTCGCGCGCAATGGCCGTCCTCCGCTTCGCACGCTCTCCTCGCTCGACGGCGTCGGCGTCGTCCGCCAGAGCAGGGTCGGTCTTCTGCGGCTTCCACGGTGCGCCGTCGCTCTCTTCCTCGTTGTCGTGCTGTCGTTCGAGACGAGCGAGCGCTGACGCCTCCCTCCCCTTTCCTCGCCGCGCCTCCTTGCAGCCTGCGCCTCCTCCGCCGGCTCGCCAAGCGCTTCCGGCTCGCCTGCACCTCGCTCCTGCACCGTCCTACCGACCGTTCCGACCCAGTCGCCACCCCCTCTCTCGACCCGCCCGCCGGAGCCGGGCAGGACTCGGACGCGCTCCCCTTGAGCTCCGTGCTCTTGCTCGATGGACAAGAGCAGCTCGGCGACCTGCCCGACCACCTCAAGTACGACCCGGTGCGGCATGCCCGCGCCGACCTACCCGCCTACTCGTACATCACGGAGGAGGTCTGGCGCTGCATCGGCGAGCAGGCCGCCGGCTTCTACTTCCCAGAGGGGGACGGGGCCGACGACATCGTCCAGTTCTACGTGTCGGTCCTCATGGTCACCGACGAGGTCAAGTGCATCCTGCCGCCGAGCCTCGAGCGGGACCACAGCATCAACACGATGCGCAAGCTCGCGAGGGACATGCTGAACGACCCGTTCCTCCGACACATGGGCTACTTCTTCTGATTCTGAGGTGCGCCGACTGCATCCTCTCGCCTTCCCCTCGAAGCACCCACTGACGCAGCCGCTGACCCGCTTTGACGTGCAGATGTCGTCGTCGTCGTCGTCGTCGTCGCGCTTCCTGCCCTTCACCGCCTCGAACCGTCCTCCTGCACAACCCGGAACCCTCTCTCGCCTCAGCTGTCCGTGCTTCACACGGTGCCCTCTTTCGCGCCTGATCTAGTCGTGCTGTCCCTCCCTGTAACGCCGCCTGTCGCTTTTCGTGCTCGACGCTCGGGCCTCGCGCCGAGAGGAGAGAAGCTGCGACGCTGCAAGCTGCTTTCGGGCTCGAAAGCTGCTCGAGCCTACGCTTGCCTCTTGAGCGCTCGCGGCAGGTCGCAGAGCCGCCGCAGAGCCGCAGAGCCCGACGTCGCAGTTTGAGAAGGTCGACGACGAGCTCGAGCTGCTCTTCCGAGCTTCCTCTCCTTCTCGCTCGAGCTGCTCTTCCGAGCTTCCTCTCCTTCTCGCTCGAGGGCAGCGAGCAGCAAGAGGGAGAGCAGAAGAGGAGAGGGATAAATTACGAGGCTATGGCCGACCTGCGCAGCCGGGTTCAAGAGGTATCTACGAAGAGGGGTGCGCGCGCTCGAGCCTCTGAGAAGGCCGGCAGCGACGCAGACAAGAACGAGAAGGACAGCTTCTATACGGATGAGGGAAGGAGGCTCTAGGATGAGAGTGCGACGAGAGCAGAGTAGTCTCGCCAGGCGGCCTCGAGGAGGAGGAGGAAAACCTCGCCCTCGGGGCTCGCCGACGACTGCGCCTTGAACGAGAGCGGGTTCTGAAGGGGGCGAGAGTCAGCGTAGGCTCTCGAGAAGAAGGACGAAGAGAGGGAAAGCAGGACGCACGACGACGGGCGAGACCCAGCCGGTTGACGAGCTGATCTTGCTGTTGACCGCCGAGCGGATCGTTGCGGCCGAGTTGATGAGGTACGAGCTGCTCGTGCCGTCGAGCTGGGCGAGTCGGTACGCCGATGCGGCGAGGAGGGCAGAGCCGGCAGCGTCCGAAAAGGACGAGCCAGACGCCGAGTCGTAGTAGTTGGGGAGGAGGCCATCCGACTGCGAGGAGGACGAGGTCGAGCGTGAGCTCCTGCTTCTTCCTTGAGACGACGATGAGAGAAAGAAAGGACGCACCTTGATGTGCGAGAAGGCGCTCGTGAGGATCTCGGTCGCCCAGGTCGCCAAGTCGGCCTTCTCGTCGGCGAACGTCGCGTTCCACTCGCTGTTCTGCATCGTCGCGAGGACGCGCACGATGCCGTGTGCGGCCCAGCCGTTGCCCGTGTTCCACAGACCGGCGTCGGTGAAAGACTCGCCGCCGACGACGTGGCGCCACGAGCCGCTCGTCGACGACTGGAGGTGCGAGCGGTACAGCTTGAGCTGCGTGTAGGCCTGCTCGACCATCGAGCGGTCCGAGGTCGCGACGCCGTAGTAGGCGAGGAAGGGAGGGACCTGTAGGAGGGAGGGAAGTCAGCGGCGGCCGGGCAAGAGGAGAGAGAGAGAGAGCGGCGCGACGCACCATCGAGCAGAAGTCGGCCCACGCGGAAGGCGCCTCGCCGGGCGGCCGGTGCGAGATCGCGCCGTCGCTGAAGCGCGGCACCGTGTTGAGCAGGTAGTTGACCTCCTGCTTGGCGTACGACTCGTACGCCGCCTGGGTCGACTCGCCGGCGAACGCCGCCGCGACGAGCCAGCCGACTCCGAGCGCCGCCGGGTCCGCCGCTGCGCCGCCGTTCTCCCACGCGAGCTCCTTCGTCCAGCTCGGACGCTTGGCCGCCCAGGACGCGACGATCGAGTCGACCTCGTACGGCGGCGAGGACGACGAGGGCGGCGGGTACGCCGCCGACGAGAAGACGCTCAGCTCCGGGTAGTCGAGCTCGAGGAGCGCCTCCATGTGGGTCCCGCTCGTCCAGGTGTCGGTCGCCGACTCGTTGAGCCGCTGCTTGATGAGGTCGACGAGGCTGTCCGAGAGCGGCGCCGTCGACGCTGAGAGCGGTGCGGCGCGGGCGGTGAGCGCGCTCGCAACGGCGGCGACAGCTGCTCCCGCGAGGGCACCAGGGCAGCGCATGCTTGTCGAGGTGCTGGACGAGCTCGTAGCTAGCAGACTGGAGCGAGAGGAGAGAGGACGAGAGGCAGCTGGGCCAGGAGGCGGCTCAGGCAATGTCGCGACTTGGCCGCTTCGAGCTGATCGAGGGGAGCGCGTGCAGCCCGGTTCCCGCATTCAGCGCAGCGCCGCAGCGCCGTGCTTGTTCACGGATAAGCGGGGCGGCGAACTCGAAGCGGAAGGCGGCCGCGACAAGGAAGCGGAGACCAGGTCGGCCTGCTCGACCTTCTTAAGCTTGTGACGGCAACGCCGGCTCGGTGGTCATCGCGAGCTCGGACGAGCGCACTCCCTCGGCTACAGACGCGCTCACTTGAGCAGACGAACCGGGCGACGCGCAGAGCTGGCCTCGCAAAGCAATTGCTCGGGCCCCGTTCGCAGCGAGCGAGCGGTTTGAGAAGGCCGCGAGCGAGGCTGCTGCGAACGAGGCGCCCGAAGCGGCAATTTGAGATCAAGCCGGACGGGCGAGAAGCCGACGATGCGCGTCACGGCCAACTCGCTCTCCAGCTTCGCTCGTGGATGGCGCGCGCTCGTCTCGGCGGGCGAGAAACAAGGAAGGGAAAGCGTGTTTCGATTCTTGGTGGTGTCAAAGCGGACTAGGACATGCGAGGGGAGAAGAGAGAGTGAGGAGGGGCGTTACGAACGAAGGGCGGAGGGGGAGGGAGAGAGAGAGAGAGACGACGGCGACGGTGACGGCACGGACCCGACGACGAGAAGGGGCAGCTATTGGGTACAGCGGGAGGGGCAGGGTGACACGATGAGGACAACAGACAAAGGGAGCGGGGAGAGGAGGGGGTACTGAGAGAGAGGGAGAGACGGATGGACGAGCGCTCACTGCTGCTGCGCCCGCATCCACTGGTCCTCCTCGACCTTGGGGAGCGACGAGAACGACATCGGCGGCGACTGGCCCGAGAGCGGCGCCGGCGAGATGCTCATCGGCTGGAACGCGGCGAGGACCGACGACGGCGACGCGAGCGGGCTCCCGCCGTTGCCGCCGGCGAGCTGCAGGCCCGACGACCCGCTCGAGCTGCTGCCCGACGACGCCGCGGCCTGCTTTTGCGACTTGGCCCACCGCAGCCCGCAGGCGTTGCAGAGCGTCTTGGCGCCGTTCGGGCCCGAGCGCCACCTGCGAGCGAGGGAGGAGCCGAGGGTCAGCTCGAGCTCGTCGGCGGGGCGAGGCGAGAGGAGAGCAGGGAAAGAGGGGGACGCACTCGGGAGAGTCGGCCCTGCCACAGTTCTGGCACATCCTGCCCGTGTTGGAGCTCGACGCGCGCGAGCCCGAGTCGGACGACGCCTTGCGCGACCGCTCCGACTGCATGCTGCCGCGCTTGCGCCGCAGCGCCATGAGGTAGTCCTTCTCGTCGCGCAGCTTCTTGTTCATGTTTTGCACTGCGCACGCGAAGAGGAGGAGAACGTCAGGACGAGTCAAGGAGAGGGACGCCGAAGAGGACGCACGCTGGTGGAGCTCGAACTGCCAGCTCGTCGGCCGCCTCGTCTCGAGCTCGTCAAAGACGTTATCGCTGACCGAGCTCGGGTGCGTCAGGCTCTTGAACGTGCTCTGGAACGCCGTGCCGCCGGTCGAGCTGCCCTCGCGGCTGCTGCCGCTCGAGTCGTTCGAGTCGACGTCCGAGATGGCCGGCGAGCGACCAGTCGAGACCCAGACGGGCGCCGACGAGCCAAAGATGCTCTTGGCCTTGCGCTGCTCCGAGCCGAGCTCGTTGGTCTGGGCGCTGCAGGTTGGGGAAGGACTCGGCGTCAGCGGTCGGGTCCGCCGAGGCTCGAGCGCCGAGAGCGAGAGAGCGAGACGCACATGATGCAGACGTGCAGCGGGCCGTTCTCGACGCGCTCGGCGTTTGGATCGCTCGGCTCGCCGTAGCGCGGGTAGAACTCTGCAAGGCAAGGTCGAGAGCGTCAGCCTCGGGGACGGGTCCGAGCGCGGCGACAGGAAGGAGGAAGGGCGAGGGAGGACGCACTCGTGACGACGTCGATCATGCCCCTGCGGCCTCGCACCTTGTACTGGACGGTAGCGGGAGCGCCGAGCTGCGCCTGCTGGAGGGCGACCTCGACGGCGCCGTGGTTCTCGGGGATGACGTACTCGAGGAGCGACGAGCCGACGAGGTCCTGCGGCTGCGTGCCGAGGAGCATCTGCGTGCCGTACGTCGCGGCGAGGACCGTGCCGCGCGGGTTGAGCTTGAGCCAGAACTCGGTGTCGCCGAGGCCGCCGCTCTGGCGCAGCTCGTTCCAGTTCATCTGGAGGACGTCGCGCGGACGGGCGACGGCGATGACGGCCTTGCGGCCCTTGCCCGGCTCGATGTGGAGCTTGCCGATCGACTCGATCCAGACGTAGCCCGAGTGCTTGCGCCGGATGCGGTACAGGAGGCGGACGTGCGGGTTGGACGCCGACGACGCGTCCTTGAGCTGGCGCATGACGGGCACGACGTCGGACGGGTGGCACAGCGACGACAGGGTGGCGCCGACGAGCTCGCTCGCCTCGTACTCGAGGACGCGCGCGACGGCGGGCGAGCAGTACAGGAGCGAGCCCTTGAGGCTCAGGACGTGGATGAAGTCGTCGGCGTGCCCGAGGAGGAGCTTGTTGAACGCGCGCTTGTCGGGCTCGAGCTCGAGGGCGCCGGCGCCGCGGCTCATGACGATGTTGAGGAGCTCGTCATCCGTCTTGGTCGACGGCTCGCCGCCGGCGCCGCCCATCGCCGCGCCGGGCGTCGGCTTGACCGTCTGCGGCGCGACCGTGCCGGCCGACGAGACGGACCCTGCGACGGACCCGCCGCCGTTGCGCGGGCGCTGCTGCTGCTGCTGCTGCTGCTGGGCCGGCTGCTGCTGCGAGGCCGAGCTCGACGTCGGCGACGCCCGCTGCTGCTGCTGCTGTTGCTGCTGCGGGACGAGCGCGAGGTCCTGCATCTGCTCCTCGGGCTGGTCGTCGGGCATGGCCCACTCGTCGAGCGCCTCCATGACGCCGCCGAGCTCGATGCTCTGCATCGAGATGGTCTTGTTCGAGTCGGCCTCGGACGACGCGATGACGCTCGGGTTGCGCAGGATCGTCGTGTTGTACGCGTTGCCAACGAGCGAGTAGTTGACGACGTACGAGCCGTCGCGCATGCGGTCGAGGATGGCGTTGGGCTGGTCGACGAGGTCGACCTGGAACCCGACAAAGTAGGCGATCTCCTCCGTGTCCCAGCAGATCGGGATGCTGCAGGGTGGCCGAAACGTCAGCTGTGAGTAGAGGAGTGAGTCGCAGCGAGCGAGATGAGGACGCACATGGTGACGAGGTTGATGAACGGTCGGCCGGCCTTGGTGTAGTTGATCAAGCTCGACTGGCTCTCCTTGCCCACCTGGATGTGCTGCCGCATGTGCCACTGCGTGCGAGAGAGTCGGCGAGAGCGTCAGAGACGAGCTCGACAGGTGGGTGAGCGAGGGAGGGAAGAGCAAGAGGGAGAGAGACACACCGCCGCGTTGCCGTCCGTGTACTTCCTCGGCGCGCCCTGGATCGTGCCGCCGCCGGGCGTCTGGAGGAAGCGGCAGTTGCGCCCGATGATCTCCTCGTTCGTGTAGCCCGTCATCTTGACGAACGTGTCGCTGACAAAGACGAGCGGCTGGTCCCACCGGCGGGCGTCAACGACGGCGAACGCGCACGACGAGTCGACAGGACCGATCTGTGCGCACGACGAAGAAGAGGGGAGGGAGGTCGATGAGAAAAGTCAGTCGTGCCGCTCGGCGAGGAGGAGGAGGTCGAGCCGGAGAAAGAGAGAGAGAGAGACGCACCTGGATTTGAGGATTTGGTCGCGCCGCAACTCGAGCGAGGACGCCGAGCATGTCGAACCCGCTCGACGAGTACAGGCCCGCAAAGTTGTTGCTCGATCCCTGCGCCGGCGGTGCGGGCAAGCCGAGCGCGGCCGGGTTGAACGGGCTCCCCGGCTGCGCCGCCGGCGGGAGGTTCATGGCGAGCGAGGGGAGCTTGTACGCCGCGTTCGACGTCGGGTTGATGCTGATGACGGACGAGCCGTACGGCGCGTAGACGGGCGACTCGAGCTCGGCGGCGGTCGGGAGCGGGAACTGGGCGCCGTTGCCGTTGAGGAGGCCGTTGGTGCCGTTCGTCGTCGGCGCGGCGACCTGGCGGGTCGAGGCGGTCGAGCCGTTCGTGTGTGCCGGTGCCGAGGCGTAGGGGACGGAGGAAGGTGGAGGGGCGGGCGCGTAGGGGACGGCCGAGGTGGACGCGACGGCGGAAGTCTGGGCGGGGACCGAGACGCTCGACTGGCCGGCAGTCGTGGCGGGAGGGTACACTGACTGGGACGACTGGCCGTTCGAGTAGAATGGCGAGGGCTGGGAGGGGAACTCGGCGCGAGGGGTGGAGCCGCCGCCAAAGTCGAAGTTGAACGGCATGGGCGAACCGCCCATCATGTTGGAGCTGCGAGGAGGACGAGGCGGGGTCAGCTCGCTGCGCGCCTCCTTCGAGCTCGGCATAGCGAGAGAGGAACGCACCCGCTGGGCGGATCCGTGATGCCGACGCCCAAGCCGAACGGGTCCGAGGGGCCGCCACTGGCGAAGCGGGGGACGATGAACTGGCGCGAGAACGAGCTCGGGTCGAACGCCGAGGGGCTGAGGCGGGCGTGCTCCATCGGGTCGAACCCGCTGTAGCTCGCGCGGCCGCTCTGCCCTGCGCCCGCCGAGGACGACGCCGCCGAGGGTCCTGGTCCCGCTCCCCCGCCCGCACCCGCACCACCGCGCGACGACGACGACGAGCCATGGCCGTTGACGCTCGTCATGCCGAGGGTCGCCCCGAGCGTCTGCTGCATCTCCTCGCTGACCGTGCGGTGCAGCGGGGTGCGCTGAGCGCCGTTCGAGGTGCCCGGGGCGGGCGAGTATCCGCCAGCGCCGTTGGACGCGTCGTGGTCGTCTGCGCCCGTCTGGAAGGACCAGTAGGCGTCTGCGCCGTTGTTGTTCATGGCGCACGTGTCGCTCGAGGTCGAAGAGGGCTGCGAGGGCGGCGATCCGCGGCGAAAGGCGAGTGGAGGCGAGGC
>Ga0308169_10004753_pt1 | contig 12566 bp, 11 predicted proteins | sample PhyBR1_2_FD_202139 | JGI IMG/M metagenome (GOLD analysis project Ga0308169, IMG submission 202139) | Phyllosphere microbial communities from UC Gill Tract Community Farm, Albany, California, United States - DLSLSB.R1 | ecosystem: Host-associated > Plants > Phyllosphere > Unclassified | place...
TCGACCAGAACGGTCGTCACGGGCCGGACGAGCCCCACGGTCATCGCGACCCTGGTAGCCGCCACGGTCGTCACGACCCTGGTAGCCCCCGCGGTCGTCGCGCGCGGGACGAGCCCCGCGGTCGTCGCGCCCCTGGTAGCCGCCCCGCGCGTCGCGGTCAGGGCGAGCCCCACGGTCGTCGCGACCCTGGTACCCACCACGGTCGTCACGGCCCTGATACCCACCCCGGGAATCGCGGTCGGGACGAGCCCCACGGTCATCGCGCCCCTGGTACCCACCCCGAGAATCGCGGCCGGGTCGAGCCCCACGGTCGTCGCGACCCTGGTACCCACCCCGGTCGTCGCGAGCCGGGCGGGCCGCTCCGGCGCCGCGGTCGTCGCGGTTCTCGCGGCGACCGGCCTGCTGGCGTCGCACCTCGGAGCGACGCGACGTCGCGGCGCCGGTGTCGCCCTTGAAACCCGACGGGCCCCGGCGGCGCTTGGCGTCGCGGGCGTCGGTGGCGGGGTCGAACTCCTCGTCGTCCTCGTCGTAGAACTCCTTCTCGACCTCGGTGTCGTCGAGCGCCACCTCGACCACGTCGGCCTCGACGACCGGCGCGTCGGCGCTCTCGGTCACGGGGGCGGCGTCGACCCGGGGCGAGGCGGTGGCGTCGCGGGCGATCGTCAGGATCGCTCCGAGCTCTGCCTTGTTCAGGGTGCGCATGTGACCGACCTTGAGCGTGCCGAGGTGCAACGGACCGAACGAGCGGCGCACGAGGTCGATGACCGGGTGGCCTACGGCCTCGAGCATGCGGCGGACGACGCGGTTGCGGCCGGAGTGCAGCGTGATCTCGATCAGCGACGAGTCGTTCGAGCGCGAGAGACCCGCCCCTCCGCCGACGAGCGCCGCCTTGTCGGCGGCGATGTGGCCGTCGTCGAGCTCGACGCCCGACAGCAGCTGAGCGATGACGTTCGGCGTGATGACGCCGCGCACCTTCGCGATGTAGGTCTTGGTGACGCCGAACGACGGGTGCGACAGCACGTGGGCGAGCTCGCCGTCGTTGGTCAGCAGCAGCAGACCCGAGGTCTCGACGTCGAGGCGGCCGACGTTGAACAGGCGCTCCTCGAACTCGTTCGCGAACTGCCGCAGGTCGGGTCGCTCGTTCTCGTCGCTCAGGGTGCTGACGACGCCGACGGGCTTGTTGAGCATCACGTAGCGGCGCGTGGTGTCGAGCTGGACGGCGCTGCCGTCGACGACGACCTTGTCCTTCTCGGGGTCGATGCGTCGACCGGCCTCGGTGACGACCTTGCCGTTCACCGTGACCCGGCCGGCGGCGATGAGGTCTTCGGAGACCCGACGCGAGGCGACGCCGGCGGCGGCCATGACCTTCTGCAGACGCTCGCCCGAGGGCAGATCGTTCTCGTTCTCAGGCGACATCGTCGAACCCTTCTTGACCGTCGGAGAGCAGCGGGGAGATGAGCGGCAGCTCATCGAGAGAATTGATGCCGAGATGGGTCAACAGGAGTTCCGTCGTTTCGTAGGTGATGGCTCCGGTCTCGGAGTCGGTGGACGACTCGGTGATGAGACCGCGCCCGAGCAGCGTGCGGACGACCGAGTCGACGTTCACCGCGCGGATCTGCGCGATGCTGCTGCGGGTGATGGGTTGCTTGTAGGCGATGACCGCCAGCGTCTCGAGAGCCGCCTGCGACAGTCTGGACGGGTTCTGCGTCAGCACGAAATCGCGGACGACCGGGTCGAACTCGGGTCGGACGTAGAAACGCCAGCCCCCGCCGACCTCCCGCAGCTCGAAGCCACGGCGGGTGCCGCCGTCCGAACCGTCGAAGTCGGCCACGAGCCCCTCGACCGCCTGCCGCACCGCGGCCGTCGGCGCACCGACCGCCGCCGCCAGCGACACGAGCGACTGCGGCTCGTCGGCCACCATGAGGATCGCCTCGAGCGAGCGGGCGATGGGCACCGCGGGGCCCTCGGCCCGCCCGTCGACGGCGGCGGCCCCCGACGACGTGTCGGTCGTCGAGGAGGCGCGGCGCCCCGAGGAGGCGCGGGTCGGCTCTCGCACGCCGGTCGCCTCAGTCGTCATAGTCGGCCCCCAGGCTCTCGAGCGCGTCGTCGTCCCAGTCGAGCGCCGTCCACCGGACGCTGAGCTCGCCGAGCGGCTCGATCTGCTCGAACGTGATGCTCGCGTGGCGATAGAGCTCGAGCAGGGCGAGGAACCGCGCGACGACGACGCCTCGCTCGCTCACGCCCGCGACCAGCTCGCGGAACGTCAGGCCGCCCTTGCTGCGCAGCATCGCGACGATGACGGCCGCCTGCTCGCGGATGCTCACGAGCGGTGCGTGCAGGTGGTCGAGCCCGACCGTGGGGACCTCGCGGGGGGTGAGGGCGAGGGTCGCGAGCGCCGCGAAGTCGGCGGGGGTCAGCGTCCACACGAGCTCGGGGGTGGTGACCCGGTACTTCTGCTCGAGGCGGACCGCTCGGGCGTGCCGGGCGGCCTCCGAGGCGCCGTGCTCGCCGAACCACTCGGCCGCCTGCTTGAAGGCCCGGTACTGCAGCAGCCGGGCGAAGAGCAGATCGCGCGCCTCGAGCAGTGCGACGTCCTCGGCGTCGACGAGCTCGCCCTGCGGCAGCAGACCCGCGACCTTGAGGTCGAGCAGGGTCGCGGCCACGACGATGAACTCGCTGGCCTTGTCGAGGTTCTCGCCCGTGTCGACCGTCTTGAGGTACGAGATGAACTCGTCGGTGACCGCGCTGAGGGCCACCTCGGTGACGTCCATCTCGCGTTTGCCGATCAGCGACAGCAGCAGGTCGAACGGGCCGCTGAAGTTGTCGAGGGTGACGGCGAACCCGGTGCCGGCGGCACCGGGGGCGGAGGACGCGTCGATCACGACGCCGGCGTCAGGCCGCGGCGCCACGCGCGATCAGCTCTCGGGCCAACTGCCGGTAGGCCTGGGCCGCCGGGTGCTCGGGGGCGAACTGGGTGATGGGCGTGCCGGCGACGGACGCGTCGGGGAACTTGACGGTGCGGCCGATGACGGTCTCGAGCACCTCGTCGCCGAAGGCCTCGACGACGCGCTCGAGCACCTCCCGGCTGTGCAGCGTGCGCGAGTCGAACATGGTCGGGAGGATGCCGTCGAGCGTGATGGCCGGGTTGAGCCTGTCGCGGACCTTCTCGATGGTCTCGACCAGCAGCGCGACGCCGCGCAGGGCGAAGAACTCGCACTCGAGCGGGATGAGCACGCCGTGGGCGGCGGTCAGGGCGTTGACGGTGAGCAGGCCGAGCGACGGCTGGCAGTCGATGAGGATGACGTCGTACTCGTCGCTGACCTGGCGGATGATGCGGGCGAGGATCTGCTCGCGGGCCACCTCGTTGACGAGATGCACCTCGGCGGCGGACAGATCGATGTTGGCCGGCATGACGTCGAGGTTCTCGACCCGGGTGGGCACGATCACGGCGTGCGCGTCGCGCTCCGAACCGATCATGAGGTCGTAGATCGTCGCCTGATCGTGAGCCTGGACCCCGAGCCCCGCGGTGAGGGCGCCCTGCGGGTCGAAGTCGATGGCGAGCACGCGGCGGCCGTACTCGGCGAACGAGGCGCCGAGGTTGATGGTCGTCGTGGTCTTGCCGACGCCGCCCTTCTGGTTGCAGAGGGTGATGATGCGGGCGGGGCCGTGCCCGTCGAGCGGCGCGGGGACGGGGAACTCGGTGCGAGGGCGACCGGTGGGGCCGTTGACGGGCCCGGTCGACGCCGGGGTCGACGGAGCGCTCTCGAAGAGGGCGGGGGTGCTCGATGTCGGCTTGGTGCTCACACGACGATGGTAACCGCGACCCCCGACGGGGGCGGGCTGCCGCGCCCGGCTCCCGACCGAAGAAGGTTCATGCCGTGGCTGAGGGTTTTGCCTGGTCAGGAGTGGGATGCCGCGACCGCGCCCGACCCCGCGGCGCCGGGCCGCGGTGTCTTCCATCGAGCCCGGGGGTGCGCCTGCGAGTACATGTCGCGGAGGGCGTCGGCCGTCACGAGCGTGTAGATCTGCGTCGTCGCGACCGACGAGTGCCCGAGCAGCTCCTGCACCACCCGCACATCGGCTCCGCCCTCGAGGAGATGGGTGGCGAACGAGTGGCGGAACGTGTGCGGCGAGACGTCGACTCCGAGCTCGGCGCGCTCGGCCGCCGCCCGGATGACCAGCCAGGCGTTCTGACGCGACAGCCGAGCCCCCCGCGCCCCGAGGAACAGCGCGGGCGACGCCTCGCCCCGAGCCGAGAACACGGGCCGGGCTCGGACGAGATAGGCGTCGAGCGCTCGGCGAGCGAACCCGCCGAGGGGCACGATGCGCTGCTTGCCGCCCTTGCCGAACAGACGGACGACATCGCCCTCGACGACGTCGTCCACGTTCAGCGACACCGCCTCGCTCACCCGCGCCCCGGTCGCGTAGAGGACCTCGAGCAGGGCCTTGTCCCGCACGCGGACGGGGTCGTCGCCGTCCGTGGCCGCGAGAAGCGCCTCGACCTGCGCGACCGAGATCGCCTTCGGCAGCCGACTCGGCAGCTTGGGCGGTCGCGTCGTCGCCGCGACGTCGGCGTCGACGAGCCCCTCCTCGAGCAGGAACCGGTGCAGCCCCCGCACCGACGACAGCACCCGCGCGATGCTCGCCGCGCCGAGGGGCCGCTCGGGCCGGGTCGAGAGCGCGACCGGGAACGCGGCCACGTCGGCCACGGTGACGTCCCCCGGGGAGGCGCGGTGCGCCTCCTCGAGATGCGCCTGCCACAGCGCGAGGTCGCGTCGGTACGCCGCCACCGTGTTGACGGAGAGCCCCCGCTCGACCGTCACGTGCCGCAGGTACCGGTCGACGGCCTGCTCGACGGTCATCAGGGGGCCGGTCATTCCGTCACGACTCGTCGACCGGGGTGGTCAGCGCGAGGCGTGGGCCGCGAGCGCCGCGATCGCGAGGATCGAGTTGCGGAGCCGACCGGCGAGGACGCCCGACACGATGTCGTCGAGGGCGACCCAGCGCACCTCGATGTCGGCCTCCTCGGCCTCACGGGCGAATGCCGTCTCGGTGGCCGAGACACCGGTCGCCTGGAAGACGGTCACGGTCTCGTCGCTGCCGCCGGGGGTCGTCTTGAACACGACGAGCTCGCGCCAGTCGGTCGCGACGAGGTCCGCCTCCTCCGCGAGTTCGCGCTGCGCGGCGGCCAGCTCGGGCTCGCCGTCGACGTCGAGCAGACCGGCGGGGAGCTCCCATTCGCGCGAGCGGATGGGGTGACGGTACTGGCGGATGACGAGCACCCGGCCCTCGTCGTCGACCGCGAGGATGGCCACCGCACCCGTGTGGGCGACGTACTCGCGGACGATCGTCGACCCGTCGTAGTCGAAGGCGTCACGACGGACGTTCCAGACGGCGCCCTCGAAGACGACGTCGGACGAGATGACGCGCGGCTCGAACGGCTCGTCCGCGAGGAGACCGGACGAGTCGCGCCCACCGGCCCCACCCGCCGAAGGTCGCGAGTCGCTCATGCCGTCGCCGTCTCGGTGAGGGCGCCGGTCGCGTCGTCCGCGTCGTCGGCGAACAGACGGCTCGAGTTCTGGCGGTCGAGCGACGCCTCGACGAGCCCGCTGAAGAGGGGGTGCGCGTGGTTCGGACGCGACCGCAGCTCGGGGTGCGCCTGCGTCCCGATGTAGAACGGGTGCTCGGCCCGGTCGAGCTCGACGTACTCGACGAGCGTGCCGTCGGGCGACGTGCCCGAGAAGCGCAGACCCGCGTCGGCGATCTGCTGGCGGTACTGGTTGTTGACCTCGTAACGGTGACGGTGGCGCTCGTCGACGAGCTCCGAGCCGTAGAGCTCGGCGGCCAGCGAACCGGGCGTCAGCGCCGCCGGGTAGAGACCGAGTCGCATGGTCCCGCCGAGGTCTCCCCCGGCGATGATGTCGACCTGCTCCGCCATCGTGGCGATCACGGGGAACTCGGTGTCGGGGTCGAACTCCGACGAGGAGGCGCCGGCCAGGTCGGCCTCGTTGCGCGCGTACTCGATGACCATGCACTGCAGACCGAGGCAGAGGCCGAGCGCCGGGATCCCGTTCTCGCGAGCGAAGCGGAGCGCGCCGAGCTTGCCCTCGATGCCGCGGATGCCGAAGCCGCCGGGGACGCAGATGCCGTCGACCTCGGAGAGGGCCTTCGCGGCGCCCTCGGGGGTCTCGCAGTCGTCGGAGGGGATCCAGACGAGCTTGGCCTTCGCCTGATGCGCGAACGCCCCGGCGCGGAGGGCCTCGGTGACCGACAGGTACGCGTCGGGCAGGTCGATGTACTTGCCGACGAGACCGATGGTGACCTCGTGCTTGGGCTCGTGCACGGCGTCGAGCACCGACTGCCATCCCGACCAGTCGACCTCGCCGGCCTTCTCGTCGAGACCGAGGTGGCGGATGATGTAGGCGTCGAGGCCCTGGTCGTTCAGCATCGTGGGGATGTCGTAGATGCTCGGCACGTCGATCGCGTTGACGACGGCGTCCTCGTCGACGTCGCACATGAGGGCGATCTTCCGCTTGTTGCCCTCGCTGACGGGGCGGTCGCTGCGGAGCACCAGGGCGTCGGGCTGGATGCCGATCGAGCGGAGCGCGGCGACCGAGTGCTGCGTCGGCTTGGTCTTCTGCTCGCCCGAGGCGCCCATGTAGGGCACGAGCGAGACGTGCACGAAGAACACGTTCTTGCGGCCGAGCTCGTGACGCACCTGACGGGCGGACTCGATGAACGGCTGGCTCTCGATGTCGCCGACCGTGCCGCCGACCTCGGTGATGATGACGTCGGGCTTGAGGTCGCCCTCGGCCTGCTGACGCATGCGGCGCTTGATCTCGTCGGTGATGTGCGGGATCACCTGGACGGTGTCGCCGAGGTACTCGCCGCGGCGCTCCTTCGCGATGACGGTCGAGTAGATCTGGCCGGTGGTGACGTTCGCGGCCTGATCGAGGTTGATGTCCAGGAACCGCTCGTAGTGCCCGATGTCGAGGTCGGTCTCGGCTCCATCGTCGGTGACGAACACCTCGCCGTGCTGGAACGGGTTCATCGTGCCCGGGTCGACGTTGAGGTACGGGTCGAGCTTCTGCATGACGACGCGCAGACCGCGGGCGGTGAGCAGATTGCCCAGGCTCGCTGCGGTGAGGCCCTTGCCGAGCGACGACACGACGCCGCCGGTGACGAAGATGTGCTTCGTTACGGTGGGCTGCGAGGCCCCCGTCGTGCGGTCGATGCTGTCGGACGAGCCGGCGTCAGAAGGGCCGCTCCCGTCGATCGAGGAGGAATCAAGGCCCGAGTTCTGTACGTTCACCACGGGATTCCATCCTATGTCACGCGAGGGGCCGAGACCAGCCACCGGGTGTTACGAACGTGTGTCGGCGCGGTCGCGGGCGAGATCGAGCAGCTCGCGCGCGTGATCGAGTCCGCTCGAGCTGTCGGGCAGTCCCGACAGCAGACGCGCCATCTCGGCGACGCGGTCGTCGCCCTCGAGCTGCTGGACGCTGCTCGCGGTGACCTCGCCCGAGGCGTCCTTCACGACGCGGAGGTGGTTCGTCGCGAACGCCGCCACCTGGGCGAGGTGCGTCACGACGATCACCTGGGCGCGTTCCGCGAGCGCGGCCAGCCGTCGCCCGATCTCGATCGCGGCCGATCCCCCGACCCCGGCGTCCACCTCGTCGAAGACGAAGGTGGGCACATCGCTCGACCCCGCCATGACCACCTCGAGGGCGAGCATGACGCGCGACAGCTCGCCGCCCGACGCACCCTTGCCGAGGGGCCGCGGCTCGCTGCCCGGGTGAGGGCGCAGCAGCAGCGAGACGACGTCGGCCCCCGAGGACCCGAGGTCGTCGCGCGGCGACACCTCGACGACGATCTCGGCCCCGGTCATCGCGAGGGCTCCGAGCTCGGCGCTCACCCGCTCCGAGAGATCCGCCCCGGAGGCGCGGCGCAGCTCGGTCAGCCTCTCCGCCCTGGCCTCGGCCTCGGCCCGGAACTCGCGCACCTCGTCGTCGAGCTGGGCCAGGCGGTCGTCGTCGCCGTCGAGCTCGAGCAGACGACGGCTGCCGTCGTCGAGGAGGCGGATGGCGTCGTCGAGCGTCGGCCCGTGCCGACGGACCAGGGCGGCCAGATCGGCCCGGCGGGTCTGCACGGCCTCGAGGTCGCCGGCGGCATCGCCGTCGAGTCCGCCCAGATAGCTCGACAGCCGTGACGACGTCTCGGAGACCTGCACGCTCATCTCGGCCAGGAGGTCCGCGATCGGGGCGAGAGCCGGGTCGTGCGGGGCGACGCGATCGATCTGGCGCCGCGCCTCCTCGACGAGACCCAGCACGTCGCGGGTTCCGTCGACGGCCTCCGTCGAGAGGATCTCGTGCGCGAGTCCGGCGGCGAGACGCAGGTCTTCGGCATTGCTGAGGCGCTCGGCGGACGCGTCGAGCTCGTCGAGCTCTCCGGCGACCGGGGCGACGCCCTCGATCTCGGCGATGGCGGCCCGGAGGTCGTCTGCCTCGGCGCGACGGGCGTCGCGGTCTCGCGTGATCTCGTCGAGCTCGGCGCGGGCGGCGAGCCAGGCCTCGTAGGCGACCCGGTACGACGTCGCGGCCTCGGCGAGCGGCGCTCCCCCGTGCGCGTCGACGGCGGCGCGCTGCGCGGAGGCGGACTTCAGGCGGATCTGCTCGGATTGACCGTGCACGACCACGAGGTGGTCGGCGAGGTCGCCGAGGACGCCGATGGGAGCGGCGCGACCGCCCACGATGGCCCGGCTGCGACCCTCGGCCGACACGACGCGGCTGAGCAGCAGCTCGCCGTCGTCGACGTCGCCGCCGGCCTCGGTCACACGGTCGACGACCGGACCGTCGGCGGCGACGAGCCAGCGACCGTCGACGACGGCCTGCGCGCTGCCCGAGCGGACGATGCCGCTCTCGGCCCGTTGCCCGAGCAGGAGTCCGAGCGCGGTGACGACCATGGTCTTGCCCGCACCCGTCTCGCCCGTGACGGCGGTGAAGCCCGGTCCGAGCGGCAGGGTCGCGCGGCCGATGACGCCGAGATCGCGGATGGAGATCTCTTCGATCACGACGTAGCCGCCTGATCGGGGCCGCGCCAGCCCGTGACGGGCAGGTGGAACTTCGCGACGAGCCGGTCGGTGAACGGGCCGTGCCGCAGACGCGCCAGGCGAACGGGCTGGGTCGAGCGGGTGCACTCGACCCGGGCTCCCGGCGGGAGGTCGTGCTCGCGGCGACCATCGCACCAGAGGATGCCCTTCGCCTCGGTGCGGTTGAGCACCTCGACGGCGAGCACGGAGTCGGGGCCGACCACGAGGGGCCGGGCGAAGAGGGCGTGCGCGCTGAGCGGCACGAGCAGCAGGGCCTGCACCTCGGGCCAGACCACGGGGCCGCCGGCGGAGAACGAGTAGGCGGTCGAGCCGGTGGGGGTCGACATGACCACCCCGTCGCAGCCGAACGACGAGAGGGGTCGACCGTCGACCTCGATGACGACCTCGAGCATGCGCTCTCGCGAGGCCTTCTCGACCGTCGCCTCGTTCATCGCCCAGGTCTGGTACACGACCTCGGAGCCGCGGGTCACGGTCACGTCGAGCGCGAAGCGCTCCTCCACGTCGTAGTCGTGGGCGAGCACGCGGCGGACGGTGTCGGTCATCTCGTCGCGCTCGCTCTCGGCGAGGAACCCGACATGGCCGAGGTTGACTCCGACGATCGGAGCCGACGTGCCCCGGGTCAGCTCGGCGGCGCGGAGGATCGTGCCATCGCCGCCCAGCACGATGACGCACTCGAGGTCGTCGCAGCCGACGTCGTCGCCGAGGATGCCGACTCGCGCGAGCCCGGGCTCGGCGGCCTTGATGTCGTCGTACTCGTCGTGGGGCAGGACGGGCACGACGTCGGCCGCCGCGAGCAGCCCGCAGACCACGAGGGCGGCGTCGATCGAGTCGCGTCGCCCCGTGTGCGACACGACGAGGATGTGTCTCGTCGAAGTGATGTCTCTCACGCTCCCGTCAAGCTGTCGGCCGTGCTGAGCCATTCTGTCGGATTCGTCCCGGCGGAGGCCGAGAACCGGACGCAGTACTCCTGGTTGCCCGCGCCTCCCACGACCGGTGAGGGGATGAGCCCCGCGGTTCCGAGCCCGAGGTCGTGCGCGGCCCACATCACGCTCGTGACCGCCTCGTTCCGGAGCCCCGGGTCGTGCACGACGCCCTCGCGGATGCCCTGACGACCGACCTCGAACTGCGGCTTGATCAGCAGCACGAAGTCGCTGTCCACACCCACGCTCTCGACGAGGGCCGGCAGCACCATCGTCAGCGAGATGAACGAGACGTCGGCCACGACCAGGTCGATCGAGGCGGACTCCGCCGACATGGCCCTCAGCTGCGGTCGCGTCAGGTACCGCGCGTTGACGCCCTCGACGGTCGTCACCCGCGGATCGGACCGCACCCCGGGCGACAGCTGGCCGTGCCCGACGTCGAGTGCCACGACGTGCCGAGCGCCGCGTTCCAGCAGCACCTGCGTGAACCCGCCGGTCGAAGCGCCCACGTCGAGCGCGACTCGTCCTCCCGGGTCGACGCCGAACCCGTCGAGCGCGGCGATGAGCTTGTGCGCGGCGCGGCTGACGTAGTGGTCGAGACCCGCCACGTCGATGCGGTCCGTCTCGGACACCCGCGCCGACGCCTTGACGACGCCCGAGCCGTTGATCGAGACGAGACCGTCGGCGACCAGTCGGGCGGCGTGCGTCCGCGAACGAGCCAGGCCCCGCCGTGCGAGGGCCGAGTCCAGGCGCTCCCCGTCGGCCCCCGGAGCCGTCGGCGCGTCGATCACGACGGCGCCGCGGTGTCGTCGCCGGCGCCCTCGAGCACGCGACGCAGGTCGTCGTGCAGCTCGCCGAACGCCGCGGCGCGCGAGACCAGCGGCTGCTGCTCGATGTCCCGGAGGCGCGCCTCCAGACCTTCGATGGCCTCCGTAGCGTCCGTGGGCGCGTGAGTCATCTCGGGGTGGTCGTCCATGGTGGCGTCCACCCTAGTCAGCCGCGTGCAGGGCAGGGTCGACGTCGAGGCCGTAGATCGCCCGATTCGTCCCCCAGACCGCGGCGGTGCCCGCCCGGACGAGATCGGTCGGATCCGTACCCGCGGACAGCACGCGGACGACGCTGCCGCGCACGGCGACGCTCGCATCGCGGACGCTGACGACGTGCACGTCGTCCTCGTCGTGCTCGACGATCTCGGGATAGGGCTGCTGCAGCTCGCGGAGGTCCCCGACGATGAAGTCGGGGCGCGAGGCGGCCTCGGCCGACAGGAGCTGCTTGGAGCCGTCGATGCCGGTGAGGACGAGCACCGACACGAGACCCGCGCGGTTCGCGCCGATGATGTCGGTGTCGAGGCGGTCGCCGATGAACAGCGCCTTCGTCGCACCGAACCGCTCGACGGCGGCCGTGAAGATGGGCGTCTCGGGCTTGCCCGCGACCTCGGGCAGACGCCCGACCGCGGTGTGCACCGCCGACACGAGAGTGCCGTTCCCGGGCGCGATGCCGCGCTCCTGCGGGATGGTCCAGTCGGTGTTGGTCGCGATCCAGGGGATGCCGGTGTGCAGGGCGAACGACGCCTCGGCCAGCTGAGGCCAGCCCACCTCCGGGCTGAACCCCTGCATCACCGCGGCCGGCTCGTCGTCGGCGGATCGGGTCACGACGTAGCCGTTCTCCTCGAGAACGGACGTCAGCCCCTCTCCCCCGACCACCAGCACGGTCGACCCCGCAGGGACGGTCTCGCCGAGGAGGCGCACGGCCGCCTGCGGGGACGTCACGACATCGTCGGCGGTCACGTCCAGACCGTAGGCGGCGAGCTGCTGGGCGACGGCCGCAGCCGTGCGCGACGCGTTGTTCGTGATGTAGCCGACGCGTCGAGTCTCGGCGATGGCCGTCAGCGACTCGACCGCGTGATCGATGGCCTGACTGCCCCGGTAGACGACGCCGTCGAGATCGGCCAGGACGGTGTCGACACCCTCGAGCGGTGTGGGCGCATCAGCCACGATCGTGCGCCTCCTCGGAGTCGTCCCCTTGGTGCGACTCGACGCCGACCTCGCCGTCCGCCTCGTCGTCACCGTCAGCCAGCTCACCGCCGTCCGTGACCTCGGCCTCGCCGGCCTCGTCTTCGTCAACCGCGACCTCGTCAGCCACGTCGACTTCGTCAGCCTCGTCGGCTACTTCAGCCACGTCGGCTACTTCAGCCACGTCGGCTACTTCAGCCACGTCGCCTTCATCGACCCCGTCGGCTTCATAGACCTCGTCGACCTCGTCGATGGACTCGAGCGGCAGCTCGGTCTCGTCGAACTCGAGCTCCTCCTCGACGATCTCGACGGTCTCGCCGTCGTCACCCTGCAGGTGCCGTTCGATCGCCGAGGAGGCGCGCTCCGAGAGGGCGCGCCACTCGTCAGCTTCGACCTCGCGGCCGAGGTCGTCGAGCACCGTCGCGTAGGCGTCGAACAGGTCGGGGCTGTACGAGAACGCCTTCGTCCGATCGAGCTGCGGGATCTCGAGCTCGCGAAGCGCGGCCTCGGCCTGCCCCAGGTCGA
>Ga0308169_10004756_pt1 | contig 12562 bp, 18 predicted proteins | sample PhyBR1_2_FD_202139 | JGI IMG/M metagenome (GOLD analysis project Ga0308169, IMG submission 202139) | Phyllosphere microbial communities from UC Gill Tract Community Farm, Albany, California, United States - DLSLSB.R1 | ecosystem: Host-associated > Plants > Phyllosphere > Unclassified | place...
TAGCATACACCGTTGTCAAATCATCAACGCATACATTATGGGTTTATCGTATATCTTCGTGAAGGTCATCCGCCGTATCGTCGTTGTTGTCATAGTCGAACCGCTACATGTCAGCTCGGAGTCGAAGTCATCATCAGCCAAGACTCACAGCTCTCGTTCCACCCTCCCATCGCCGAGATCTTGCTTCGAACATCTACCACCGAGTCATGCCGGACCGGATCCGGCGGCAGGGGGGACGAGACAGACCCACGAGGTGATCGGACAAGCGGGGACCAACATGATCTGTGCATTTCCTGCTTGTCAGTCTACCGTCACGTCTGGACCCGAGCAAGAAGCCCGCAGTCTGGAAACGTGAATAGCAGGGAGACAAGGAGAAGTGTACGTACCGACTCGAGCGGGGGAATGGCGATCATGGGCGATTCGAGCGGTGTTTCCACCTTCTTCGGTCGACACAGCAGCGCGCCCATGGCCAGCTGGGGGTGATGCCGGGAATGATGCGGGTGTGTGCGAGATGATGGTGGATGGCGGATGACGAGTGTTGGTTGAAGCGTTGTGTCGACAGCGTGTGCGTGTCAAGTGTGGTCGACCGGGGACGGGCATAGGAAGGACACATTGGTTGTGTGCCGGTCTGCGTATCTGAAACGCTTGGCAGAGCCTCCTTAGTGACGCATCACCGCCGCTTCCCGCATCACCGCTTGCCCTTCTTCTTTCCCTTCTTCCCGACGACTTCCTCCTCGTCGTCGTCTGCATCCCGCCCCGCATCCAGCTCCAGATCGACCAGCTCTTCCCATTCCCTCACCGCGTTCCACCTCTCGCCCCGGATCGCCAGGTCCCGCCACCGCTCCAACGCTAGCTTTGCCTCGTCGAATGCTGTAGCGGGGTCGACGATCTTGGTAGAGAGGGACGTGAGGGTGACGAGGTGGACGTGGTGGGCGGAGACGAGCGGGCCGAGGGTGTCGACTTTGCGTCAGTTTGGATCCTGCCCGATCAACGAGCTACCCACCGAAATGTTCCAACGTCCAGGTGAACCACAAAGGCTCGGACATTGCGAAATCGACGCCTTGTAATCGGTACGCTTCAAAGTACACCTTCTCGGCCTGCTCGACGAGCATGACCATCTTGCCTATGGCCTTCTCCTGTCATGAGCCAGACCCCCAGCGGCGTGATACCTTCCGAGCTCACAAGCTTGGATATGACCGCTTCCATGGCGCTCTTCGAGTCATAGTACTTCTCCAGATGGACCACCACGCTGGGCCGCTCATCCCCCTCCGCCAGGGCTAGAATATTGCTTCTGATCAGCGCCCTGTGCCAGCTATTGCGGTCTCTGCGACTCACTCCATCTCGGTCCCCGCATCGATGCACCCCTTGCCTGCTCGCACTCCATCCACGAGCACGAGCTCATCCCATGTCTTGAACACCGACCGGAACTCGTTGATAATGAGCTTGACCATCCGGTGATGTGTCGTCTCGACCGCTCGTGACGGCGTCGTTCCACTTGGCGTGCGTGGACTGGCCGGCGCTGGGGAGCCGCCAGTATCCCTCGTAGGCGTCTGCGACCTGCTCGGCGTCGCCGAGGGCGTCAACGAAGCCAGCCGCGACATGTTGTGCAGGTCGTTCAAGGTGGTGTGTGATTTCAACGTCGACTCTGGAGCCAAAACTTGAAACTGGGTTTCTCGTTTCATCCGTCAACAACATCGCTTGCGCCGACAGCTGGACTCGACGGATTCTCGCCTTTTCATCCCGCAGCTGCACGTACACAATACCAGCAGCTCGGAGCTGATTTTTTGGAGCGGGAACAACAGTACATGGCCCCACAGGCGCTCGACTCTGCGTTGTCCGACCCGTCATGACGTCTAACCCAGCCAGAGAGTTCCGGACCGACGCCATCCGCCCATCCGCCATCCAGACAGGCACCTTGGGCCGACGTACCGTCTCGCAACTCCCCAATGCGGGTGGAGTGGACGGCGACGATGCAGCCGACGCCCTCGAGAAGGAGTATCAGCGCTGGAACACACGTATAGACACCGAGATGGTCGCGCTCAGCTCGGGTCTGAGGGAGTTGATCCAGTTCGCCAATGTAAGTCGCGCCGGGCCGCCTCGTTCGATGGCTACGCGATCATGGACATCCGCCATCTTTGTCTGGAGCGCTCGGGATCCAACCGGAGCATCGCTCACTCGCAGATATCGCCCAACCCCCCTCCGCACATCCACCAGACCACCCCGCTCCAGCTCAAAGTGACCACCTCGCAGATCATCCGTTCGACGCAGAATCTACGGGACATAGCGCACGATCTCAAGCTTGCGCTGCTGCTGTCGAACCAGGCCGACACGACGGAGAAGCGGGATGCGGAGATGAGGCTCGTCAGGGAGGACATCGTCCGGGCGCGGCGGAAAGTCGGGGAGGGGATCGTTGAGCTACTGAACGGCGGGGTCGAGTCGAGTGGAGACATGATGAACGAAACCAGCGATCATGTGAGGGGATCTGAAAGAGGCGGCAGCGTGGAAAGTCGAGAGACCGAGCTTGAGGAGGTCAAAGCCGATTCGCCGGAGGACGCGCAGCTGGACCAGCCGGCAGCGATGCAACGGGCAGAGGACGTCGAGTCGCCTACGACGGTGCAGCCGGAAACGACCACGACACCAGCAGTCGACGACGCGGCGCCGTCCCCGAACGAAGCGCCGCCGCCTGTAGCTCAGCCGCAACAGGCGCAGGACGCCTCCATCATAGTCGATTCGGATGACGAGGAGATGGAAGAGGTCTGACCGCGGAAACACCGTCAGCTCTCGATTCACACATGACCTATCGCTCGCTACTCGTTGTATCACCGCCCTGTACCATAAGTGTGCCCAAGCATAATGCATACATGGCATGAATGACTACCTACTCCGTACACTACAAGATCCCATTCTTTCACAAGTCTAACTCTTGATTCGCCATCCAGATGCCGACACGATCGACTCCGTTCCAGTACTTATACTATAGGTGTTGTGCTTGATCCTCTAATCCTCGCCCTCATGGAACGGCCACGCGACAGTCAGCCTCGGCGGCGCGCCGTCCAGCCTGCCAATACCATCCTCAGACCACCACTCGTCGTACTGTCATCAGCCCAATCCACGCCTAAATTATCTGCAACTCACCTCCTTCTGCGCATCCTCCAGCTCCGCCAGCATGCGAATCGCATATGCGTGTAGCTTCTTGTCATACCCCTTCTCCTCCTTCTCCACCTTGACCAGCCGCTTGTGCCGCGGACTGGGGCTCTCGTTCGCGAGCGCATTGGCCGTGGGGGGCGGAAGCAAGCTCGCGCGCTTGGAGAACGACCGGGACATGTGCGGCGACTGCGGCTGTCTCGGGCTGGGCGGCTGAGAGTTGCGTTGCGGGCTCTGTGGGGTCGGGACAGGCGTCGGGTCGAACGTATCGCTCCGCGGAGACATGGTCGGGAGTTCAAACTCAAAGGCGACGGCCGAGGGGGATCGAGTCGCTTCAGCGACTACAGGCGACGACTCGGATGTGGTGATGCGAGGCGGACGGGCTTTGCGCGTGGGCGGCTCCGTCGTCGTGGGCGAGCTGGACTCGGCTGAGCTGGCGGGCGAGTCGAGCACAGGCGAGACGGGCTGTGGGGGCATCTTTGGCGAGTTGCGCATCTCCGGCGTCTTCTTCATGTACCCCAACAGCGGCGATCCGCCAACGGACGAGCTCGAGCTGTCGGGGGAAGCGGCCAAACCGGGCGACGAGCCTATACTGGGAGAGGCATCGGTACTCGACTCGCCCTTTCGCTTCTTCTTTGCGCCAAAGCTCTTCTTGAGCCAGCTGGTCGCCTTGCCCATAACCTTGGTAGCGGGGACTTCTTCCTTCTCCACGTCGCCGAATCCGAGCCCGAGCAATCGCTCGGCCTTGTTGGAAGATGCCGCTCGCGGCGAGTCTGCCACCATCGTGATTGTCGACTTTGACCGAGGCATCGAACCACCGTCCAAGGGAGTGAGGTACAGCTCGTCGACCTCTTCCTCGACATCAGACGCTGCTTTGGGCTCGAGCTCGTCGTGTCTGCGCCTGATTCGGTCCAGGCGGGTTTGGAGCACTCGGACCGATTCGATCTCGACCTCATGGGCCCTGCCATCCTCGATCTTGGTGTGCAGGTGACCCAGTCGGAACACCTGAATGTCAGCGATCATCCCCGCAAACGATCAGCGCACTCACCACGAGACGCAGCGCGTAGCTCCGCACCGACTGACTCCAGAACAGCAACAGACGCTCAAACAAGTCCTTTTCCAGCAAGAGCTCCAGGCAAAGCTCCTTGCGATCCTCATGCCGCGCAGTCAAGACCTCCCAGTGCGTGAATACAAAGGCAATGACCTTGACCAGCGTCAAGGCGTGCTCGCCCTGCGTGAGCACCAGCCGGATGACGTGGATCAGGTGCGGCACATCCAGCAGGCTCGTCTCCGTGAGTCGCCTCTCGCCCGTCACGTAATCGAGCGGCGGGTCAACGATCCCGTCTAGCAGGTCGAACAAGCAGAAGACCCCCTTGGGCGCGTACAAGCTCGTTTTGCTGACGAGGTTCTTGGTCCACAGGTCGAGCATGCCGCCGTACAGCTGCTGTCCGTCGCATTCGATGACGCCGTCCGATGTTGGCACGCACACGCGCGCATTCGCAAACGTCGAAAGGGTCTCAACCAGACGCCTGTTGGCCGTCTCGAGGACGGCGGGCTTCTGGCTGCCCCGGAACCCGGCCGTCTCGGTCGCCTCGAAGGACTGGGCCGAGCTCGACGTCGTGACCGCGTTGACCGAGCCAAGGATGTACGAGTGGCACTTCTTCGCGAAGATCGTAGCGAGGTGGGCGTACCCCGGGGCGCGGAGCAAAACGGCAGCAGGGAGAGGCTGGTTGAGCTCCTCGTAATGCTTTATCGCAGGTGCGAGGTAGATGGCCAGTTGTCGGTGGTAAGCGCGGTAGAACGCGGGGAACAGCTCCGAGTCGTCCGACTGCCATCGCCGTAACCAGTTTCCGGGCGTAAACAAGAAGGCATCCTTTTCCTTCTCCGTATTGAACTCGGCCGCAAGTGTGCCGAGTCGGGCAGTGTACGATCGCGAGTTGTCAAAGCATAGCGGGGCGAGGTGCTTCGGGTACTGCGGTAGCGCCAATGGTGGCAGATTAGATCCGACCAAAGCAGGACGGGTGAACCGCATAAGGGCGCCTCGGGGCGGAGGAAGCACGGTGACAAGCTGTTCGCCAATGTGCGGTACCCGGAAGAACGCAAAGGCCTAGGGTCAGCCGAGTCAACCACTACCTGGGCACTCACCAAGAATCGCCCCGAGAACAACAAGGTGTTGTGGAAGACGCCCTTGGCGCCCAGCTTGCTCATGACAAAGCTCATGCACTTGACCATGGCGTCGGTGAAACGCGTCTGGTGCACGAGATCGCCGTCAAGACCAGCTTCGGACAGGCAGCCGCTGCCGTTAGCAACGCAAAGCCCAGCACCGCGCACGTACCTCTCGAAGACCGAGCCGAGACCTTCCAAGCACGCTCCTCGCTCATTGGCAGCTTGCTCCACTCTCAGCTCAAAGAGCAACTCGTCGATCCACTGGAAGCACTGCTCTCGGAGCGCTTTGGACCCGTGCTCGTCTTCGCCAAAGGTCCGCTTGTTGATCTCGGCCAATACAGGAGTGAGATCATTTCGGACAATGTTGGCCCGATCGACCGAGGACGCCGAAGAAGAAGGCGATCGGAAGCTGCTGTCAGAGAAATTTCATGGACGCGCAAGCGACCACTCACGCATACAATGCTCGCTCCAGATCACGCGCCAGCGAGATGATCGTTCGCTCTTCGTCAGGTCGCACAACCACCGACCGGTTGTTCAAAACCGGCTTGTTGACTCGCGCAGCACGCACAACCGGCTGAGTGGGCTCGATCGGCTTCAAGTCGTGGATCACCGCGGCGGGGGCCAGAGTCACGCTGTGCGGGTTAGGAGGAGTCACCGGCGCCTCTGCCATGGGAGGCAGGGCTGGCAGCGGGATCGTCGGAGCCACGCCATACGCCGAATCCTGGACTTTTGGCACAGGGGGTAAATCCGGGAACGAGGTCGGCTTGACATCCTCGGGCGTTTGAGGGGGACTAGGCGATGCCGTGTCATTTGTCGACGCGTACGAGTCTGTGCGGCCATGACTGCTCGAGGGCGGCGCGGACGGCGCAGAGTCCGACATAGCCGTCGGCGCCTCTCCGCTCGCGTGAGAGTCCTCGCTGGAGCTCGGCTCCAGAGGAGCGGACATGACTGGCGCCGAGGCGTTCTGTGACGCCGCGAAGAGTTTGTTGATCTCGGCAGAGTCGAACCCGTATGAGTCGCCCTCGAGGCGACTCATCCACGTCAGCGGACTAGTCAAGCCGTCAAAGCTTCGTGAGCGCCGACGTTCCGAGTGGACCCGGGTGATTTTAGGCGAAGGGGACGGGCGGGGCGATTGCCGAACAGTATGACTTCGCTGTGGCGTGGGACTCGACGGCGACGCGTGACTTCGCGTCTTGTTTGGCGATCGGAGCGGCGTCGAGGGCGAAGCGCCGATACGATCGAATGCGGAGTCAAAATCGAAGTCCAGGTCGAGGTCGGGAAGAGACAACAGGTGTAAGGGCTGCGATGTAGCAAGCGGTTCCTCCGCAGTGGGCGTGGTGTTGCTCGTGCTGGGTCGGGTGGTCGATGCAGACGAGGCGGGCGAAGAGGACGATGTCGCGGACAACGCAGCAGCGAGCTCGTTGACAGCAACGGTCGATTCGACCGATCCAGCCGTTTCCGCAGCTGCATCGGAAACTGGACCGCTGCCGCTAGACTCAAGCAGAAAGGACGCTCGAAGAGGGCTGAGGTATGGCAGCGACGAGAGTGGCAGTGCGTCGGTGGGGTTTGACAGCTGCGGCTTCGTGTCGGCCTGCTGAGGTTGATTCGGCTCGTTGGATGTCGGCGCCAGCGGAGATGACGGAGGCAAAGGAGGAAGATCCCTCGACGGCAATCGTTGCCTGGTCGGCAGCTGCAACGTCGGATGGCTTGCACCGTTGTCATCCTCGCCAGTCTTCCCCTTCAGAATCGCATCCGCGCCGTGCGATCGCGTCCGCATCATCGGCGGCGCCGGGTACAATGTCCTCTCCACACCAAGACTTCGCCGTCCTTGCTCATATTCGACCGGCGCCAGGTTGGACGCTTTGCGTTCGGCTTGATCAGACGGCTCGGGTGCCTTTGAACCGAATGGCTCGGACGTTTCGTCCTTCGGCGCCGTGGACGGTCTTCGCGATTTTGACGCCTTCCTGTCCTGTTCAACCGGATTCGGCAAAGGCGGCGCCTCGAATCGATCCTTCTTTCCCGCACCTCGGAACAACGCCTTGAGAGCCCCGGAAGACTTCTTCAACGAGAGGCCAGACGACTTGCGCTCTTCCGTGGGCGCATGGCTAGGCACGCCGCCGTTGACTCCCAACGCCTTGTGCTGCGCTTTCGATATCGCCTTGGTGTCTTTTGTACTCGCATCGAGAGATGGGCGCAAGACATCCTCCGACTTTCGCCCCTTGAGCTGAGGCTTCTGTGCCGCCGCCTTGTTCGGACCGGTGCGGAAAAGACCAAGTTTCCCACCCGAGCCGGTCGGCTCGGCATTCTGCGCGGCGTCGAGTACTGCAGCCGGCGGAGTCGAGAACGAGCTTTGCCTAGGCCGGCTCGGTCCCGCGCCGCTGCTATAGCTTCTGAGCTGATCCAGGGATCCCCGACCGGGTCTCTGAGCTCGTCCAGCTTCGTTCCGATCTGCTGGCGAGGGAGACAATGGCGGAGCCGTGTTTGACCGTTCGTATGCTGGTCGCTCAGGCGAAGGCGACGAGTTCTTCATGGGAACCATCATGGGCGCCGGAACGCCCGGCCGGGCGTGCGAGTCGGACAGGGCTGGAGGTGGCGGAGGCATGACAGGGAGCCTGGGTGACGCCCTCGGAACTCGATACTCCTCTGCTCCGTCCAGATACACCCAGTCCTGGCTCAGACGCTTCGTCTCCCTAAAGTCGAGCGGTGGAGGGGGCGCCTTCGATCGACCTGTCTTCGCCTTGTTCTGCGGGGGCGACGTCTTGAATGGGTGTCCCGCTTCAATCGGCTGCGGGGCGGGCGGGAGAGGTCCTTGGGCCGCTGCGGGCGACTGCCTGACCATCGTGGCCACGGAAGAAACGCTTCGTTGCGTAGGAGTCGGGCTGCGCATTTCCCGCGATTCGGTCGAGCGCCTCGTCGTATCAGAGCGGTCCTTCAACTGCATGGCGGGAGACGGACTGCCATGATTGCTCGACATCCCTAGCGAGTTGTGCGAGTCGCTGCTGGAGCTACCAGCCATAGTTGTCCTGACGCTCTTGGCCAACTGCATGTCCAGCTTTGAGTGGGGTGTCTTGAGCGTTGATGTTGAGGCAGACGTGGAGAGTGACGAGTTCGACGCGCCAGGATTCGACATGTTGGACTGCTGGGACCGGGAGCTGGATGCGGATGGTCGCGAAGAGTGATGCGTCGCGGTCGTGGGGCTCGAGCGTGCGGACTGCCGAGCCAGAGGGGACGGGCCCCGCTGCATATCTGGGAAGGCGGGGGAGACAGGTGTGGGGAACGAAGGCGACACGGGCGAGTGGGAGCTAAAGTGAACGGGGAAAAGAGGGGAGGTAGCCCGAGAGGCGGGTTGGCTGGCAGAAATGGTGCGTGGGTGCAGTGTGCTCTGATGGTCAGCACCAGTGCAAGGTGAAAGGGGAACTGTGAAGGGTGGAGCGGTGCACAAAGGAGCCCACTGCTCTGGATGGAGTGCCCCTTTGGTCCGCTCGCCCCGGACAGCTTCGGCCGTCTTGCAGTCCTGCTCGTCCCGGCGAATGAAGTCGAGCTCACCTCTTGCACGCGCTGTTGCGAGGAAGCCGTGCTCGTGGCTTCATCCTTTCGCTCCGCTGGCGTCTGACCGGATCCCAATGCCCCCGCCCCCCCTCCTAGCAGGACCGCAGGTCCCGTACTTCCCCTAGTCCTCCTTGACGACTTGGCCGTTCGTCCCGACATCCTCGACGGGCCAGCGGGCGGCTGCGGCAGCGTGTGGTATGCTGCAGTGGGCGACATGTTGGACGACGAGATTGACACGCGTTGGTGATGATTCTGCCATCAGCTTCCGCCGCATTTGAATTGCTGGACAAGATGCCTTTGACAGCTCGACTCACAAAGGGGCGCCGGTCGAGATGACTATTCAGGTCAACTGCATCAAGCAGGAGGAAACGTTGTCGACCTTGTACGTGAGGAACCTGCTCAACGCGATCGGCGGACGTTGACGCAAGCAGCAAAGGCTGGCTGTCCGATGGCCGTCGTCACTTAGCTGTCTGTCGTGCGAGCGGGGCTTCGAGCGTAATGTCGTAAAAGTCTCGACCCAGCGCACGTCCCCGAGTCCTTGTACGTTGCGTCGAATCGGGATCACCAGTATCACGCCCTCTGAATCAATGTTGACACGCCACGAAACCAGTCGTTTCAGCCCTTGTTGTCGAGACAGAGGTGATCAGATCGCCTGCCGGAATGTAATGTCGACGAAGGGTCGAGTTGGTGAATTGCGGTGATGTACGAGAGAGCAGAGTGCACAAGGAAGGGGCTGTCTGATGGACCTGTGGGGGTCTGTGGGCTTTGTGAGATGTCTCTGTAGATTGTCCAACCGGGTGCACGAGACCTACTACCTACCGAGCAAGAGCACAAAACGCAAAGAGACGCGCCTCGTGTGAGCCCTGAGCGATAATTACCGAAACAAGCAGTTTTGCCCCTGAAACACATGTCGTTTGTCCAAAACGCGTCGCGTCATGTCCCTGATACGATGCCTGCTCGACCCGAAAATAAAAAAGCATTCCTGTACGAGGAAGACCCTGTCACTCTCGCACCCGCCGTCGAGCCTCGTCCGCGTCGTAGATCATTCAAGGGCTGTGTAGGTCATCTCCCGCTTCCCACGCAAAAGAACGCCAGGGAGCCGAGTTGTCGATTCAATTCCATGAGCGAAGCCACCACATCGCTGGACGCGAACCCACTTGACCACGTACAACGCGAGCCCCTTCCGCAACCGCGTGCTTATCACGCTAGTCTGATGCTTGCCTTACTTGGCCATGAACCGACCGGGGTTCTGGCTGGTGTTACAATCCGAGCAAAGCCCAAGATACATTTCAGAAAAGTACCAAAGGGCGAGGTGACGCAGCGATCCGCTGAAAGTCTGTAATACTAATCGCAACGAGCGTAGTCATAACGCGTCGTGAAGTGGGAGATAGAATTGAAGGGGCCGTGGCAAGTTTCGCGCCGTTGAGAGCTGTGTTGTCAGGCGGTGTGATGCAGCTGTGGCGTGGCTCGGTGGGTGTTGTGTGTTGACGCGAGGCTTGGCTATGCACCGGCACCGACACTTCTATATGCGTGCTGCGTGTGGAGCACTGTCCTCCACTACAAACAAAACGTCCACGCCACCTACCAGCCTCTCGCTGTAGATAGCTCCCTCGAGAGGAAGCAGCGTTATGAACGGTACAACGGCAACGGCGGAGGCAGCCCCACCTCCCCAAGCAACCCTGAACGGAATACCACCTGACGTTATATCGCTCATCACCACGTATTTCACCTCCCGAGATGCAGCATCTCTTGGTCGCTCTAGTCGCACGCTATACACAACCGTCAAACGCAAAGCATGGGCATCGCTCTCGCCGCCTGCTGTACAGCCTGTACCAGAAAAGCGAGCAGAGGCAAAGGCCTTGAGGCAGCGCTACGCGCCGCAGGGGAGAATCTGATACGAAGGGAAGGTAATGGAAAGGCGCGGACCGGCGTGCCAGTAGACCGCTTGTGCATGGTACTGAATACATGACACGCCCCGTGATGACTCCACCATAGCCTATTAGGGTTTTATGCTGTACCTCACGCGCTCTAGTGACCCGCCAAAAATGGGTGCCTCAACGCCTCATACGGTGTCAAGCGTTTCGCAGGGTCGAGATGCAGACACTTGTCCAGTAGATCCACAAAGTTGTGTAGCTGCTTCAGCTCGTCATCCTTCATCTTCAGCTGCACGCTAGATGGCGGAAGCAAGCGCGACTTGAGATCCCTCGTCGCTTTCGACAGTGCCAGCGTCTTGAGCACGTCCTGGAGTCAGCGCCGTCATAATGGGCAACATGAACTCACCTGGCCGGTGATCTTGTCCTTCTCTACCGAGATGAAGTTCATGTTCTCGTCAAAGTGCATCTCGCCTAGCGACGCCTTCTTGATCATCCGATGGTTGAGCTTGCCCTTGACCTCCATCATGAGGAAGAGCATGTGGTTGTTCGAGCGACCGGGGAAGAGGATTTTGCCGGTGTAGAGCTCGTACAGCGTGCAGGCGACGGACCAGACGTCGATGGCGGTGTCATGTGGGAGTCCGAGGACTACACATTAGCACGATCGTTAGGACACATCTGCGAGCTTACTGATTTCAGGAGCACGGTAAAATCGCGATACGAGGTACGGGGTGATCTCTCCCTCCGACACATCGGCGGCGGAACCCAAGTCACACACTTTCAGCGTCGCCTTGTTCTCGGTTACCTGCAGGTCAGCAAAGGCTGCCGTGAGAGACCTTGACGTACCAAGATGTTGTCGGGCTTGATATCGGCGTGAACAATGTTGCACTTGCGGAAAAGTGACAACGCTAGGAACATCTGGTGCGCATATGCTCGTACCGCACGCATGTTCAATCCGACGTCCTTGCCGAAACGCTTGATGACGTCTCGCAGGTTCATGCTGATGTCAGCTCTGACACCCAAAAACTCGAGGTGGCTCACCTCAGACTCTCCGTGACAATGCACAGATGCCCACGATGTTCAAATGTCCTGTCCATCCGCACGACATGCTTCTTGTCCTCAGGATCCGCGTCGTTGAGCTTCTTGAGGATCTGCGCTTCCTTGCGCCCCGCAACGTACATGCTCTCCTGCGAACGAATGACCTTGATGGCAACCTCTTTGCCTACCACATCCTGTCTCCGCTCCTGATCCACCGCCTTGAGCACCTTGGCCTTGACGACAGCCGAGAACATTCCTTTGCCGAGGTTAATGGTGATCTGGTACCGCCCATCGTCCATGATCTCTCCCGGCGTGATCCGATAGTACCCATCCGTATCGTCCACGTTGTCCACCACGTCCAGCACGCTCGCAACCTTGGGCTTGTTGACGAATTCGACATTGCCGCCGCCGTTCTTCTTCCGCCTGACCGTAACTTTTCGCTTCTTCTTGGGCGCATCCTCGTCGCCGAACGCTGCGAACATATCGACATCGTCGTCTTCGACTTCTTCCTCGATCTCGACCTCCTCCCACTCGTCCTCCACAGGTACTGGCTCAGCCACTGGCTCACCAACACCGTCCGCTGCGTCTTTGCGCCTCTTCTCCTCGTCGTCCTGCTTATCTCCGGTCGGATCGTAGTCTGCCGCCGAGATGCCAGCCTTCTCTGACGTGACCTCCTTCTGGACCGCCTCCTTCTCGCCGTTCTCCTCGTGCTTCTCCAGGTCAAAGTCTTTCCCACCGGGCGTAGGAGCAAGAGACGGTTCGCCGACGGGTGTAGAGCTGTTTGGTGTGAGGAA
>Ga0308169_10004757_pt1 | contig 12561 bp, 14 predicted proteins | sample PhyBR1_2_FD_202139 | JGI IMG/M metagenome (GOLD analysis project Ga0308169, IMG submission 202139) | Phyllosphere microbial communities from UC Gill Tract Community Farm, Albany, California, United States - DLSLSB.R1 | ecosystem: Host-associated > Plants > Phyllosphere > Unclassified | place...
ACGGCGAGCGTGAGGAGGGTCGCGAGCGCGCGGCGCATGGCGAGGAGGTAGGCGAGCGAGGCGACGCCTGCGACGAGCGACACGAGGGCGAGGAGGGACAGGGTCGGGAGGGTCGCGAGGAGCGACGCCGAGGGCGCGCCGGGCGCAAGCGGCGGCGCGGACCACCAGGCCTGGAGCGCGAGCGCGGCGACGGCGAGGAGCGCGACGCCGTACGCGACGATCCAGCCCGTGTCGCGGTACGCCTCGTGCGCGTTGGCGCCGCCGCCACCGCTGGGCCCGGGTACCGGGTAGACGAACAGGGTGCGCCGCCCGACGAGCGGCTCGTCCATGGCGTGCGGCGGTTCCGGCTCGTGCGCGCCGCCGCCTCCGAGAGGGAGCGACACGAACGCGCCCGGCAGCGGCTCGTCGTCGTCCGTCTCGTCATCCTCCTCGCCGTCCGAGTAGACGGCCGCTGCGCGCCCGCCTTGCCCCCCACCACCGCCGCCGCCGGCTCCCGGCGCGACCGACTCGTACGCGCGCCAGCCTCGGCCAGGCCCGGCGCCAGCACGGCCACCGAGCCGCGATACGAACGCCGGGATGGCCTGGAGGTGGCTCGCCACGCCGTGCGCCGCGTACGAGCGGGTCGTCGTCGTCGGCGGCGGGCCGAGGTCATCATCGCTCGCGGCGTCGTCGCTCGCGAGCGAGAAGCGGCGGTCGGAGCGGGTGCGGGTTGGGTGGCGGTCGAGCGAGTCGTCTGAGCCGCCGAGGATGTCGGAATCGGCTGCGGCGGCGCGTCGCGGCGGGGCTGATGAGGACGAGGTCGGGGGAGGAGCGACCCAGTCGGTGCGGGTCGAGTAGAACAAGGGGGCGGGCTGCGCTGCCCCGCTCGTAGACTGGAGCAGGTTGCTGGCAAACTGCGAGAAGTTCATCTCATCGAGAGCGAGAGGTGAGAGGTGCGTGTGGTCGAGGAGGAGGCGAAGGGGCGCCACCTCCCGAGCCGCGACCGTCTCTCTCTCTCGCTCGCGCTCTCTCTCTTTCTCTCGCCCGGCTTCGTCTCGCTGGACACGGATAAGGGCGTTGCATTGCTCGAGTGCCCCTAGTGCCCCTTCTCGTCACTGCCGTCGCCCGAGAACCACTCCTTGACCTTCTTGGCGTCCTCGCCCTCCTTCTTCTTGTCGGCGTCGGGCCCGCTCTCCTCGTCCTTCTTCTTGTCGTCGGCCTCCTTCTTCTTGGCCGCAGCTGCCGCCGCCTCGTCCTCGTCCTCGTCCTCGCCCGACGCCGCTTGTGCCGCCGTCTGCTTGTTGAGCACCTGCGGGCGGAGGAGAGCGAGAGCGAGAGCTCGAGGTCAGCGTACGGGTCGCGCAGAGCGAGGAGGCACGGTAGGGAGGGAGAGGGGACGCACGAGGTCGTGCAGGGCGATGACAGCGCGGATGAGCGACGAGAGGTACATGACGAGGAGCTGGTCGTTGGTCGCGACCGTGAACGGCCGCTTGCTGCCGTCGCTCGTCTCGCCGCCGCTGACGGCCGCCTCGAGGTTCGGCAACAGGTTGAACACGTCCTGGAGGTTGTACACGATCTGGTGGTTGATCGGGAGCGTCCCGGCGACGACCTGCTCGAGGTACTCCTTGATCTCGCCGAGGCGCACGCCGAGCCCACGGAGCGACGAGAGCTGGCCCGCGACGCGCGACGACAGGGTCCCGACCGACAGGTTCTTGATGTCGCGCAGGAGGTGCTCGACCCCGATCTCCTCGGCCTCCTCGGCCTCGATCGATGAGGGGACGTGCACAAACGTGCGCTGCGACTGGGTCCCGTCGTCCTTGATCTCGTCGACGGCAAAGTAGGCGTCGGTCGGGATCCCGCCCCCGCCGCGCTCGCCGTCCGGCCGCACGTCGACGATGACCATGACGGGCTTGGGCGTGAAGCGCTTCATGACCTCGTTGATCTCGAGGTCCGACGCTCGCAACCGCGGGCCCGTGTGGTACCACCCGATCAGCTTCTCGCGCGCTGCGGGCACGGTCGGCGGCGTCAGCAAGGCTCTCGCTGCATGTCCTCTGGTCGGCTGCGAGCCCTCGAGAGCGAGCGGGGACGCACCGTTGACCTTCTTGAACATGTCGTTCATCGCCTCGACGTAGTTGTGGTCGAGGAACCACGTTCGTGGGTCCTTCTCGTCCTCCTCGAACGGCACTGCGGGCAGGGCGAATGCGCGCGCGTCAGTCCTTGTCCTCCTTGTACTAGCTGTCGCCCCATCTCGACTCGAGCGAGGGGGCCGACACCTCGAGAGAGAGGGGGAGGGCGCACCTGCAAACGAGTTGGCGACGTTGTACCCTTTCGGGCCGAGGTCCTGGCCGAGGAGGATGCCGACGACGCGCTTGCGCGTGTTCTTTGCGACGCGGTGGAAGTGGTCCTGGATCGAGAGGAGCACGAGCGGGTGCACGACGCAGCTCTTGGCCGACAGGGCGAGGACGTCGTCGGTCGTCGACATGGGTGCTGGTGCGGGTGCGGGTGCGGGTGCAGGTTCTGGTGCTGGTGCTGGTGCTCGGCGAGGGTTCGTGGAGATGACGACGCGCTGAGGAGATGGGAGGGGGAGGAGGGGCGAGAGGGCGCTGCTCGAGAGGGTGGCGCTGCTGCGGGTGGTGCTGGGTGTGGTGCTGCAGAGCTCTGGCTGGAGCTGCTGGCTGCGAAGTGGTCGAGCGAGATGAGGCCGGCCCTCGCTCGCTCGTCGTCGTCGTCCTTCGCCTCGAACCGCTCACCCGCCCTGCCGACTCGGGCGCAAGGTCGGCTTCTGCGACTGTATAGCTGCTGTGCATAGCTGCTGTGCTCAGCTGGCTGTATAGCTGCTGTGCTCAGCTCGCTCGTGCGGCTCACGGCCGCTTAAGCGCACCCTCGAGGCCGCGCCGCTCTCCCACCCACCCACCTCCGCCGGTCCCACCACAGCGCTCTCGTCCGGTCTACCAGCTGCGCTTGCTTGCTCGTCGAGCCATGCAGAAGTCCGACCGAGCTGCTCGTCGAGCCGCCGAGTCGCATGTTCTGCAAGTCGGGCCGAGCGGGCCGCTCAAGCCCGACTCGCCGCACAGAGCGTGCGTCCTGCCTCGCAGCGCTTGTGCGCTCCCTTGCTGCTCAGCTTCCGCTTCTGTGCCTCGCCTGCTGGGTACCTCTGGCCCACCGAGGGTTCTCGGCGCAGTCGGGCCGCCTCAGCCTCGCCGGGTCGAGCGGTGTGAGGCAGCTCCAGCGGTCGAGCGCGGCCGGCCTGCTCCAGCTGAACCGTTCGAGCTCATCCACAGCTCGTACACGCTGCGCCGACTCGGCACGCGGAGCCTGGGCGGCTGCAAAGGCTGCCTCCGTGCAGGAAATGACGACGCAGACCTGCTTTCGCCGCCGGGACAAGCTCTGCTCGCCGCTGCCGAACGTGCAGGGCTGCCTCGCCGAGCGCAGCTCTTCTGGCGATCGCGGAGCAGTTTGACAAGGACTGTCGAGCGCGCAGGGGAGCCAGTCGGGCAGGCAGCGTTGCAGCGCTGGTGAGCGCGAGCGAGCTGCGCGAACGGGCCTCTCGCGACCGTCATCCGGCCTCCATTCCTGCTTCAATGGCCTCGAGCTATGCAATGACAGTCCGCGTGCACCGGTGCCCGATTCTACCAACCGTGCAAGCGGAGAGCGAGCGAGCAAGGTCACGTGACGAGAGAGAGCACTCGAGCTGGGTCGGCGTCCCTCTCCTCGCTCGTCTCCGCGCTCCACCTCGACCCTCGACTCGCCTGCCGGCCCCTTGCGCCATGTGCGTCCAGCTCGAGCACTCTCAGCGAGGCGCAAGCTGACCCTCGCGCCCACAGGCCCGCCCCGAAAGCCGACTCGGCAGCAGCAGCGCCATCAGCATCCGCCGCCGCCGCTCCCCGCTCCTCGCGCGTCCTCGCCTTTACCGGCGCCGCGCACCTCCGCCACCGCCTCGTCCTCTCGCTCCTCTCGCGCCGCCCCGTGCGCATCGACCGCATCCGCGCCGACGACGACGAGCCGGGCCTGCGCCCCTACGAGGTGTCGTTCCTGCGCCTCGTCGAGAAGCTCACCCAGGGCTCGCGCCTCGAGATCTCGTACTCGGGCACGGCGCTCCTGTTCCACCCGGGCACGATCCAGGGCGGCCAGGTGACGCACCAGTGCCCGAACGACCGCGGCGTTGGCTGGTTCCTCGAGCCGCTCCTCGCCATTGCGCCGTTCGGCAAGAAGGACCTCGCGTTGACGCTCCGGGGCGTCACGACCGATGGGAGGGACGCGAGCGTCGACACGATCCGCACGAGCGGCCTTCCCCACCTCGCAATGTTCCTCGAGACGGACGGCCTCGAGTTGCGCGTGCGTCCTCCTCTCTCTCTCCCTGCCTTGCTCCCTCCTGTGGCGCGCACGAGCTGACGCCGACTCCTTGCCCTGCAGATCACGAAGCGCGGGCACCCCCCACTCGGCGGCGGCGAGATCACCTTCACCTGCCCGTCGGTGCGCGCCATCAAGAGCGGCTTCGACTTCACCCAGGTCGGCCGGATATCCAAGATCCGCGGCATCGCGTGCGTTCCTTTTCCTTTTCTCGGGCTCGAGGAGTATGCAGGAGGCTGTTCTGCTGACGCCTGGACCCCATGCAGCCACTCGGTCCGCGTCTCGCCCCAACTCGCCAACCGCCTCGTCGCCGCCGCCCGATCCGTCCTGAACCGCTACATCCCCGACATCTACATCTACACCGACGTGTACCGCGGCGAGGACAGTGGAAAGTGCGTCCCTCGCTCCCTGTCTCTCTCGAGGACGAGCTCGCAGTGCTGACGGACACCCCGCTCCTCGCAGGTCGCCCGGCTACGCCATCACGCTCCTCGCCTCGTCGACCTCGCACGTCCTCCACTCGGCCGAGGCCACCTCGTGCCCTCCACCTCCCTCCCCCTCTTCGAGCACCGCCGAGCCCGCGCACCCGCCCGTCCCCGAAGACCTCGGCATCGCCGCCGCGCGGCTCCTCCTCGACGAGGTGCGCCGCGGCGGGTGCGTCGACCGCGGCTGGGAGTGGCTCGTCACGACCATGCTCGTGCTCGGAGGCGAGGACGTCGGGCGGGTCGTCGTCGCCGGGCCGTTCGAGGCGTTCTTGTGCGTCCCCGCTCCTCGCCTTCCTCTCTCTCTCTCGTTTGCACCGAGGCTGACAGTTGCTTCCCCCAACACAGGATCGAGCACCTGCGCGACCTCAAGGCCTTCTTCGGGACGACGTTCAAGGTCAAGGACGCGGTGCGCACGGCGGCGGCGGCGGGCGCGAGCGAGGCGGCCGACGACGAGGACGAGGACGCCGCGATGGCGAGCGCGTCAAGGGCGCCGCCGCCAGAGGAGTACGTCCTGAGCTGCGTCGGGACCGGGTTCGTCAACACGGCGAAGCGGGCGGGTTGAGCGCGAGGGCTGGCCTGGACGAGGACGAGGAGGAGCGTCGGCGAGGAGAGGAGACGAGTAGATCCGCATCCGCCCCCTTTGTTGTACTACCAGTTGCGGCTGCTTCTCTCATGACATCGTGTGTGCGTCGCGCAGTGTTCTAGAGCCAGGCGAGGCGAGAGCGACTTCATCGCTCGCCTCGTCGAGCGAGGAAGGGGAGAGGGAGCGGTTGACCTCGATCTACCGGCGCTCGCTCGCCAGACCGCGCTTCAGCCCCTCGCCAGGCTCCCACAGCACCCCCGTCAGCAGCCCCAGCACTCGCCGAGCCGCAACAGCCCCAGCATGGTGGCCACCACCGCCGCCGACTCGTCCCCCGCCGTCAACGGCACCTCGCCCGCCATCTCGACGAGCAACAAGTCGCGAGGCCAGCTCAAGCGCCTCAAGAAGAAGGCCAAGGCCAAGGGCCAGCCCGCGGCAGAGCAGCACGAGCCCGTCGACGACCGCCCTCGCGAGCGGGCACCCACAGTCGTGCGTCCCCTCCAGCTCTCCCTTCCCACCCTGTCGAGGCGCGCACGAGCTCGAGAGCATCAGCTGACGGTCTCGAGAGCCCCCTTGCAGGAGCCGAGCGCCCAGGACGACGATGTCAAGGTCAAGCTCGAGGACGGCTCCGGTGCGATCCCGGCGGCGTTCGCAGACGTCTTTGCGCACTTCCAGCTGCCAGGACAAGCTGCAGCGGTGCGTCCTATTCACTTGCTCGAGCGCCTCGTCCGGCGTGCACGAGCTGACTCGACATCTGATCCCTCTGCGCAACAGGGCGAGAACGGCAACGACGGCGGCGACGAGAAGGGCCAGGTCATCTACTCGGACGACGAGCTGCCGTCCGAGGACGAGGACGAGGACGCGGCCGAGCTCTCAAAGCGCAAGCAGCGCAAGATGAACCGCCTCAGCGTCGCCGAGCTCAAGCGCCTCGTCAAGAAGCCCGAGGTCGTCGACTGGGTCGACGTGTCGGCCAACGACCCGCGCCTGCTCGTCGAGATCAAGAGCCACCGCAACACGGTCCCGATCCCGCAGCACTGGCAGCAGAAGAGCGCCTACCTCAACGGCAAGCGCGGCATCGAGAAGCCGCCCTACCAGCTCCCGAGTGCGTCCCTCTCTCGCTCGCTCTCTCTCTTCTTCCTGCCCTGCCCTGCCCTGTCCTGTGCCGCCCGCTGACGTTCACACACACACAGGCTTCATCGCCGACACGGGCATCGCGACGCAGCGCGACGCCGTCAAGGAGAAGGAGGACCAGCAGTCGCTCAAGCAGAAGACGCGCGAGCGCGTGCAGCCCAAGATGGGCAAGATCGACATCGACTACCAGAAGCTCCACGACGCCTTCTTCCGGTACCAGACCAAGCCCAAGATGACCGAGTTTGGCGAGGTGTGCGTCCGCCCGTTCCTCTCTGTCGTGCTCGTTCGCCTGTTCGCCGATCAGGAGCGAGAGCTCATGCTGTACATCTTGCCGCGCGCAGCTACTACGAGGGCAAGGAGTACGAGACCAAGCTCAAGGAGAAGCGGCCGGGCGACCTGTCGGACGAGCTCAAGGACGCCCTGTCGATCCCGCCGCTCGCGCCGCCGCCGTGGCTCATCAGCATGCAGCGCTACGGCCCGCCGCCGAGCTACCCGAACCTGCGCATCGCCGGTCTCAACGCGCCCATCCCTGAAGGGTGCGTCCCTCTCTCTCCTGAGCTCGCTCCCTCCTCTTGAGGCGGCTCGCTGACCTCGAGAACCCCTGCTCGCAGCGCCGCGTGGGGCTTCCACCCCGGAGGCTGGGGCAAGCCGCCCCTGGACGAGTTTGGCCGACCGCTGTACGGCGACATCTACGGCGTCGTGCCCGAGGGCGAGGGCGCGCAGGCGGGCGAGCCCATCGTCAAGGAGCCGTGGGGCGAGCTGGAGCCGGAAGAGGAGGGTGCGTCCGCCTGTCTCTCCCTCTCTCGCGCCTCGAGCCGCGCACTCACTGACTCTCGCACCTGCGCGCAGCTTCGGACGACGAGTCGGACGACGGCGACGACGACGACGAGGACGGCGAGGCGGCGCCCGCCGACGGCCTGCAGACGCCCTCCGGGCTCGAGACGCCCTCGGGCCTCGCGTCCGTCACGTCGACCGTGCCCGGCGGCCTCGAGACGCCCGACTTTCTCGAGCTGCGGAAACGCCGCGAGGAGACGGACGCGTCGGACGCCGACGCCGGCCCCAAGGAGCTGTACCAGGTCCTGCCCGAGCGCGAGAGCCGCATGCGCGGCTTCATGGGCTCGGACCGCGTGTACGACGTGTCGGCGCTCGGCGCAGGAGCGGGTGCGGGTGCGGGCGCAGCGGCGCCGCCCGTGCTCGGGCAGGAGGACCGCGGCACGAAGCGCAAGGCCGGCGCCGGCGGGGTCGAGGTGGCGCTCGACGCGGCCGACCTCGAGGGCCTGAGCGAGGCCGACCTGCGCGCGCGGTACGACCAGGCGAACCGCGCGAGCCGGGGCGGCACGCACGAGGACTTTAGCGACTTTGCGGCGGCAGAGGTGGCCAAGCGGCGCAAGATGGCCGAGGGGAAGAAGCGCGAGGGCGGCGGCGGCGGCGGGGCCAAGGAGAAGTTCCGGTTCTGAGCTGAGCGGCTGCGGCGAGGTCGTTGCAATGCTCGTGCAGTACTCTTTCTGGTCCTCGAGAGCTCCAAGGCAGCGAGAGCGACGGCGAGAGGGCTCAGCTCAGCGCGCCTTCTCCGCTCTCCGACCTTCGGCGGCGGCGGCGGCGAGCGGCGACGACTGCTCTCCGCCTCGTCACCTTTCTCGACACGCACCCAGAATGCTCCGCGCACCACTCCGCACTCTCCCTCGTGCCCTCCCGCGGCGACCGATCCAGCCCGCGCCGCAGCTGCGCAACGTCTCGACCGGGTCGACCCAGCGCCGCTTCGCCGTCTACCAGTCGCAGACGACCAACCCGGTCGTGTACGCCTCGCTCGGCCTCGCCGCCCTCCTCGGCTGGACCGCCGCCATCCTCACTGTCGGCGGCAAGAACGGCAAGCGCGCAGAGAAGATCAAGGGTTCGTCGCCGCTTCCTCATCTCCCCCTCCTCGGCTCCGGCGGCCTCGCTCCTCTCTCAGCGCGTGCGTGGGCGGCAGGAATGGCGCAGGAGCTTCTTTAGTGGCCTCTCGTCGAGCCCGAGCACACATAGCCTCGGAGCACCGCTGACCCGCCTCTCGTCCCCTCTCCCTCTCTCTCCTCTCCCTCTCCCTCCTCGCCCGCTCACAGCTCTCGCCGGCGACGCCGCTAGCTCGGTCAAGGAGACGGCTCACTCGGCCAAGGAGACGATCGTCGACAAGGCGCAGTCGGTCAAGGACGTCGTCGTAGACAAGGCCGAGGCGGCAAAGGAGACCGTCCAGGACAAGGCGCAGGCGGCAAAGCAGGCGGCGTCCGACAAGGCGCACTCGGCCAAGGAGGCGGTCGCGGGCAAGGCGCAGGCGGCCAAGGAGACCGTGACGGATAAGGCGCAGGCGGCCAAGGAGTCGGTCGAGGACAAGGCGCAGTCGGCCAAGGAGTCGGTCGCCGACGCAGCAGACACGGCCGCGTCCGCCGCCGACCCGGCGTCCCAGCAGGCGGCGTTCAACCCGGAAACGGGCGAGATCAACTGGGACTGCCCGTGCCTCGGCGGCATGGCCGACGGGCCCTGCGGCGAGGACTTCAAGGCGGCCTTCTCGTGCTTTGTCTACTCCGAGGCCGAGCCCAAGGGCATCGATTGCGTCGACAAGTTCCGCGGCATGCAGGAGTGCTTCCGCAAGCACCCGGACATCTACGGCGACGGTGCGTCCCTTCCCTTTCCCTCCCTCTCTCTGTCCTGGCGTTGCTCGAGAGCTGACGTCGCTGCACCTCTCGCTCGCAGAGGCCGACGACCTCGAGGCGTCCGAGGAGGACGAGGGCTTCGACCTCGTGTCGCGGGCAGAGGCGGCGCTCGCGCTCCCGGACGACCACTTCCTCGAGCAGGCGGCAAAGGAGGCGCCGACCCAGAAGCAGGTCGACGCGGCGGCGACGCTCGAGTAGGTGCGCTCCGTCACTGCAACGATGCACATTCGCAGCTCTTCCTCGTTCGTGGCTCGCTTCGTTCGACTCGAGTCTCGAGAGTAGGAGAGGAAGAGCTACGAGCGCCGCCCTGAGAGCTCGAGAGAGTAAGTAGCACGGCTCGGGGTTTGAGAGCTGGCGAGAGACGATTCTTGGGCTGCGTGAGTGTATCTGGAGCTGCCCAGCAGCTGAGAGGGGAACCGAAGTGCGCCTCTCGGGGGCGTCAAGGTGGCGCAGGTCGTTGCAGAGGCAGGCGCCGGCGGACGCCCGTGTGCGCAGCTTGACGTGCCATATATGTGTTATACCGGGCAGCGTCCCTCCGCCCGTGTGCGCAGCTTGACGTGCCATATATATGTTATACCGGGCAGCGTCCCTCATCAGATCTTCGATAGTATAGTGGCTAGTATATTGCCTTGTCAATCCCTCATTCGGATCAACGCGGCAGAGACCCGGGTTCAATTCCCGGTCGAAGAGTTTCTCTTTTGCCACCGGCAGCCTGCTGGCATCTTTGCTTTTGCTCGTCGCGGCTGCGAGATGTTCGAAGAGGGGCGTTCCATTTTTCGGACGAGGCGGCTAATCGCCATCGCATCCTTCTCCGCGATGCGCTCGGACCCTTAGCAGCTCGTTGACTGCTCTCCTCGTAGAGCAAGGTAGACTCGAATTAGGCTCTCCTCCGCACTTGCTTGCTGCGATGAGCGCTCGGAAACTGCTGGCGCGGCCGGGAGAGGGCCAAGCACATCCGGCGGCGCGTGGCTCTTCGTGCGACGGGGTTGCCCCTCTGACCGACAGCGCGTGGCTCCAGGGTTGCCCACGTCGCTCTGCAGTGCGGCACCATTAATCGTTCTGTCGCGAGAGGCCCGTCGAGATAGGAGGGAGAGGGAAGGCCGAGCGACTTGAGAAGGTCGCCCTCTCGACCGGCTGTTCTCACTCAGAGCCTGCTCTTCACCCGTGTGCGCCTTGTGCAAGCAAAGGGAGAGTGTCACCTTGTGCTAGAGCAAGTGTCAGGCCAGCCAAGGAGTGAGGCAGCGTCCCTTGGGCTCGAGGGCAGCAAAAGAGTGAGTCCGCACGCCTGACGGCGCGGGTGCTTGCTCAGTGGCGGGATCAAACCGCCGACATTGGACTTGTCACGCAGTCAGGGAGAGAGCGACAAGGAGTCAGGGACCGTCACTTGTGCTCAACAGCAGCAAAAGGGTGAGTCCACACGCCTGATGGCGCGGGTGCTTGCTCAGTGGCGGGATCGAACCGCCGACATTGGACTTGTCACGGACTCAGGAGAGAGCGATATTAGGTCCACATCATAACCAACTAGATCAACCGAGCTTGTTATGTGGGCTTGACCCTTGGCTACATCACTAAGGACTTCAGCTCATCGCGCTCGAGAAGCGGTTGCATGCCTGACCTGGGCCTCATCTGACGCTCTCAGTCATCCTGGTAAGCAGCAGAGCCACTGCCGCATCGCTGCCAGGAATCCTGAAGCGTGTGGGCTGACTCTCCGAGGTCCGTCCTGCGTCCTGAGCGCTCTTCTGCATCCGCTCTGAAGGCCCTGATCTGGGGTAATTGCTGGAATCTGTCTACAGTCGGTACAACAAGAAGGGAGCCGCCCAGTGAGGGAGGTGCAGGCCAGCAGGAGAGGCCTGAGCGCACACCGATAGCTTGACTGTTGCCTTCTCAACCTCACATTGGCTACGCAGCAAGGCCTCCTGCGCTCGAGCAGCAACCTCGCCCTCACTGCGGCCTTCCCTGCAACAAACAGCAAGTGAAAGGAACAGGTGCTGCGATCAGCTCGAGAAGGTGGACGGGCGCGCGAGGCGTGCACTCCCTGCTCCGTCTCCTGCGGGTCCAGCACTGTGCAGACTTCATATGCACGTGCAGCAGAGGATCCAAGGCCAGCAAGGACACACAAAGGGGAAGCCACCGGTGGGAGCCTGGACAGCACAGAGGGCGAACGCGCCCGACTCGTCGACCTCGACGCCCTCGATGCCAGCCTCGTTGCCATTTTCTGGGAAGCGGGTGTCCATGATTGAGAATGACTTGCAGTAAATCTCTGCAAGTGCGCACGCCAGCCAGGGCAGGGGCAAGGACGGAGAGAGGGCAATGGCAAAGCGCTCAAACCCATCACACCGCCACCCTCGCCGGCTTCCTCAAAGCAGCACGCACAGCTCGCCCGCGTCGCTCACTGCCCGTTCTGGGCGCCGGCAAAAGAGCACAAAGCCTGCTCAACTTGAGGGCACCAGAGCGCCAAAAAGAAAAGGCGTGACTGGGGATCGAACCCAGATTGCTCGGAAGCAGAAGAGATCAGAACCGAGTGTACTAGCCATTATACTATCTCGCCTTGCCTTTGCCGGCGTTGCTGTTGTGTTTTTATTGTCCGCATTGTAACGGGCGGCCAACGGAGCGGTCCTCAGCCGCGAGTCGAGTGCACGAGCTGCCGGCTCTTTCTGCTTCAGCTCAATCTCCCGAGCCGAGGCAGCTGTTCGCCTTTCTCTCTCGCTCACAAGTCTGAGCGCAGCGCGCGAGACCCAGCCCGGCTCTGCAGCGTGCGCCGCCGTGCCTGTTCCCCTCTCTCTCGTTCCGTCCTGATGACGCTCCTCCTCTCGAGACCCACTCGCTCAAAGGATCGAGCACGTCGAGCGGGTACAGCGCGATACAATTGCAACAGGACCCTCGAGGGGCAGGGCAAGGCAGGGGGTACGGGACGGGACGGCGCGCCCGCTCGTAGGGGAAAGGGCGAGCGAGCGGACGAGGAACGACGGAATGCGAGGCGGGCGGGCAAGCTGGGGTGCTGCTTCGGTGGCAGCGGGACGGACGGAGGGGACGTGTCGAGGAGAAGGGAGCGGGGTGCTCAGGCGAAGTAGAACTGCGCGAGGGAGGGGCGGGGTCAGCGACGAGGAGGAGGAGGGGTGAGAGGGGCAGAGAGAGGGGACGCACGTGGTCGTTCTTCTTCTTGGACTGGACCTCGCTGTGGGGCAGGACGAGGGTCAGTGCCTGTCGAGGAGGGTCGAGCGAGGAGGGAGGGGACGCACAGGATGCCCGACAGGTAGTGCTCGTGGTTGATCTCGGTGAACCCCTCGCGCAGCGCAATCATGCCCGCCTCGACGCACACCGCCTGCGCGCGCGCGAAGGAGTCGAACGTCAG
>Ga0308169_10004758_pt1 | contig 12558 bp, 8 predicted proteins | sample PhyBR1_2_FD_202139 | JGI IMG/M metagenome (GOLD analysis project Ga0308169, IMG submission 202139) | Phyllosphere microbial communities from UC Gill Tract Community Farm, Albany, California, United States - DLSLSB.R1 | ecosystem: Host-associated > Plants > Phyllosphere > Unclassified | place...
CATGTTCCGCGTTCGATGGTGAAGCGTCCACCCAGGCTCCGGCCCAGGGAATCGTAAGCGCAATGGATTCTACAAGTGCCTGATGAACAAAAAACCCGCGTTCTCACTATGAGAGTCGCGGGTTCAATGGGCTTTCCTGGACTGCTTAAGACCTGTTTTTTGGTGCTCCGGCCGGAATCGAAAGGTGCTCTGAAACCCGCATGAATACTGGGTTTTGCGTTTCCGTACTGCTGAGATACCGCTAAAACTACCGTCAAATCTTCTCGTAGCTACCCGCTCTTACACAATCTCATCAAGACGCAGCCCAGTGCAACGATCAAAGTTTACCACGTCGACTCGCGCGGCTAACGCTCCGTCGCTTGACTGGCTTAGTCTGTCGTCCCGATATTCGACGCCTTTGGGAGCGAGATATGGCTACGAGGTCCAAGTCAATATATGAAGCTACCGTGGCTCTTCAGGACGTTGCAAATGCAGCCAGTGCCATTGTCCGCGCCGCCAGTGCGTTAAGCCAGGCTTTGAAGAGTGTTGTCGAACTCGAGGCGCGTATAAAGGTGCTTGAGCAGGCGATCTTACCTCCGGAATTTGTAGAGGCCAAAGGCCGCAGGGAAAGATTAGATTTGCAATCGACGGTGTGGGAAGACGTGCGCAGTCACGTTGACACAAGCACGGCGGCGCGTCTGCTTAGTCGGACGCCCCAAACTTTGCGCAAATGGGCATGTTATGAAGATGGGCCAATGCGCCCAGTTCGGGTCAACGGTCGCCTTGCGTGGGCAGTTGCTGATATTCGTCGCTTACTTAGCAACGATCGCGGCTAGCTGACTATGGTGGCCTGCACGCGCTCGCCGCAGCGGTTGCGGACATTGTCTTCATAAATTTGGCCAAGGCAGTCGCCAGCAGCCGCGTGGCCCGCCCGGCCACAACGTTCCCTACCCGCGCGGGCGGAATGCCGGCTAAGCAGGGATCCGACGCTTGCCCCGGGAAACCCGCGTCGGCTACGGCGGATTTTTAGATGGGATGGGGAAGATCGTAGACCGTCGCGGTGGCCTTGCCGTCGTCATCGACGTGGATTTCCAGTACCTGATTGAACAAGCCACCGTGGTCGGAGAGGTAATCCAGCGCCAGTTCGAAGATGGCAATTTGCTCGGCCTTGTCCTCGTTGTCGGCCAGATCCAGGCATCTCAGGCCGGCATGCAATTCCTGGCCAGCGTACAGGCCGCCTGGGGCAGGAGGGCGTGCGCCGCGAAAGTCGACGTTGTTCTTTGTGACCAGCGTGTAATCATGCTCGATGATGGGGCATTAGCGCCCAATCCTTCTTGCCGGTCCAGCCGCGATTGCGCACACATGTCGACGTGACGCCTATAATTGATCAGAATTGCCCGGTTAACAATTGACGTTGTCGATGATGGACCACATCCCAGAAAAGTTCTACAAGTACCGAAGTCTCGATGGCCAGGCGCTCGAGTGGGTCGAGCGGACTGTTCTGCATGACGAGATTTATCTTGCGCCAGCGGAATCCTTCAACGATCCCTTCGATCTGCGTGCCGTATTCGATTTCGAAGCGGATCCTGCAATACAACGAGCTGACTTCATCAGGAAATCGCGGCATTTCGAGCCCCACCTTTCAGAATGCGAACACAACGCGGCGGCCGATCCGGTAATGGCTGACGCACTCGATCCTGCCAACATTGCCTCGACAACGATGCTGTTCCAGTTCATGCACAACCAGATGATGAGGAGCGCGGTAGGCATCTACTGCGTGTCGACCGTGCCCGACAACATCCTGATGTGGTCCCATTACGCTAGCCACCACCGGGGCATTTGCCTTGAATTCGATGGTCTTAGCGCGCTGATGGCCCACGCGCAGCAGGTTCGTTATGTGGCGGAACGACCGGCCATCAATCCCTATGTCGGCGAACCCGAGCGGATGATGGAATGTGCGCTCCTGACCAAGGCAAAGCAGTGGGGCTACGAAGCCGAGTGGAGGATCATCAGCCAAGGGGGGCCAGGAGCCCTCCGGTTCGACCCGGCCGAACTCACCGGCATCATCATCGGGGCGTCGGCGCCGCAAACTACGGTCGATACCGTCAGAAAGTGGTGCGCGCAGCGCAGCCTGCCCCTCCGGATCACGCGGGCACAGGTGGACGCGCGCACGTTTCGGCTCAATCTCGTTGCCGATGCGATGCGTCCGCCTGCTCGGGCGGTCCCGACCAGCCCCGATGCAGGCGACAACTAGGCCGAGTGAGGCGGCAGCCTATGTACACCGAACTAATCCCGGGAACGGTCATCAGAGCGACCGCCTTCGATGCGTTCGTCACGCCGCGGCTCGAGCGGCGGCGCCAGCGCGCACTCGTCGATATAAATTGATCGCCCAGCTTGCCGGCGTCGCCGGCGGCGACATCGATTTCACTGTGTACGGCTAGTACCGGGTTCTAGCCCAGTCCGGCTGGACCCGCGCTACCGCGCCCGGTTCTATTACCGCGACCTGTCGGTCCTCGATCGCCAACATGACCAGTTACCAATCGCCTTCCGTTCACCCTTGCCCCGGCTGCGACACTTATTTTCTTCGCCGTCGCCTTCGTAGCGTCAATTATTACGGCGTGCGGGACTGGTCGGATGGGGTGCCAGCCATGTCCTGGCGCCAGGAACCGTTGGTCCGCTGCGGTGCCTGCGCGGCGCTGTTCTGGCTGGACGATATCGAGCCTGTTGGGATCATGCCCGAGGAGCCAAGGGCGATAGGGCGGCTGGCACGCGCATGCATGGGTTTGCGTGGCGATCCCCAAGGGCAGCTTCGGGAGAAGGAATACTCGCAAACCCTTGTCTTATGGGGGAGTGCGCAGTATATCGGCAGGGCCGGTTTTGAAGATGTGGCGTATGTGTTGGCGCGATCCGACGGGGTGAGTAGAGACAGACAGCTGTGGCTGCGCAAGCGCATCTGGTGGAATCTGAATGACCGCTACCGGCGCCGTGCAGACGACACGCCAGTGCCCGACGTGCCCAGTTGGCCGGAGGCTGACGAACGGGCGAATATGCAGGCGATCCTGGACATGCTGCAAGAGGGTGAGGTGCTGCCGGGTGACATGATCCAGCAAGGCGAGCTGTTGCGCTTGCTGGGACATTTTGACGAGGCCGTCGCCGTACTGGAGGCTGTGCCGGCGGACGGTCATAGCGAGGTCAGGGCGGTAAGGATCGAAAGACTCGCGCGAGCCGGCGACACGCAAGTGCGGCTCTTAAGCTCTCCAACATGGTGAAACTCTGTTTGTTCGCCCCATCGACACCACCGCCCCGCTGGCTTGCTCCCGCCCACTGCTGATCCAAGCGACTGCAAATTGAATCGCTGCCCGTGACCATATTTCCCCCTTCCGGTGTCTCGGGCTGACCGCAGCTTCACCACATTTTCAGCTGAGATTTCCTCTTGGTAAGGTAAAGTATCGCCCAACTGTTGTCGATGACGCCGGGCGTTGGTCGCTCGTGTATAAAAAGGAAATTACTAAGCATGTCCGCTCTGTCGAATCTTCTCGCTACCTTTCGCAACGCCGCCGTCAGCGAGCGCGAAAAAGGAACCTATTTTGAAGAGCTGATCGTAGCCTACCTACGGAATGAGGCAACCTACCGGGACCTCTACAGTGATGTCTGGACCTATGCAGAGTGGGCCAACCTGCAGGGCGTAGATGGGCGCGACGCTGGAATCGATCTCGTAGCTAAGACAGCGGGCACCAACGAATTTCACGCGATCCAATGCAAGCTGTACGCCGAGAACTACCGGCTGCAGAAGAGCGACATCGATAGCTTTTTCACCGCATCAGGCAAAAAACCGTTCGTTCATCGCGTCATCGTCTGCACCACAAACCGTTGGAGCACTCACGCTGAGGAGGCACTGCGTGACCAGCAGCCACCCGTCAGCAAGATTGACCTGAACGATTTGGAAAACAGCCAGATTGAGTGGGCTAAGTACCAGCCGAAGGCTGCACCGGTACTCAAGGTCAAGAAGGAGCTTCGGCCGCACCAGCAACATGCGCTGGACGCCGCGCTGTCCGGGTTGCAGACCGCCGACCGAGGCAAGCTCATCATGGCCTGCGGCACGGGCAAGACATTCACCAGCCTGAAGATCGCGGAGGCCCTGGCCGGCCCCGGCAAGCGCGTGCTGTTCCTGGTGCCAAGCCTGTCCTTGCTCTCCCAGACGTTGACTGAGTGGACCCAGGAGAGCGCCACGCCGCTGCACAGCTTCGCAGTCTGTTCAGACAGCGACGTTGGCAAGAAGCGCCAGAAGGACGACGATACCGTCCAGACCTTCACCCACGAGTTGCGCTATCCGGCCACGACCCAACCAGCCCGCCTGGCCTCTGAGATGGCTAAGCGGCACGACGCGGCGCACATGAGCGTGGTCTTCAGCACCTACCACTCCATTGATGTCATCAGCCGTGCTCAGCACGAGCACAGCCTGGTCGACTTTGACCTCATCGTCTGCGACGAGGCGCACCGCACCACGGGCGCCACCTTCGGCGATGACGATGAGAGCAACTTCGTCAAGGTGCATGACGCAGCCTACATACGGTCAGACAAGCGTCTGTACATGACAGCCACGCCGCGCATCTACGGCGACAACGCGAAAGCCAAGGCCGAGGCGAGTAGTGTAGCGTTGTGCTCGATGGACGACGAGACCCTCTACGGCCCGGAGCTCCACGTCATCACCTTCTCCGAGGCAGTCCGGCGCGGCTTGCTGGTGGACTACAAGGTCATCGTTCTGTCCGTGGAAGAGAGTCACGTCAGCCGTCGTATCCAATCCCTGTTGAAGGACGAGAACAACCAGCTCAAGGTGGATGACGCCGCCAAGATCATCGGTTGCTGGAAGGCCTTGGCAAAACAAGGGCTCACGGAGGACCTGAGCGGCGATCACGAGGCCATGAAGCGTGCCGTGGCCTTCTGCCAGGTCATCGAGGTAAGCAAGGGCGCGAAGACTCACAAGGTCAGCTCCAAAAATATCGCCGGTATGTTTCAGGCAGTGGTCGAGGCTTACCAGGAGTCTGAGGAGGACGACGCAGCCTCGACACTGGCATGCGAAGCCGAGCATGTGGACGGTAGCATGAACGCCAGTGAGAAGGAAACCAAGCTCGCGTGGTTGAAGGCCGAAGCCGCCCCCGACACCTGCCGAATCCTGAGCAACGTGCGCTGCTTGTCCGAAGGCGTCGACGTACCGGCCCTGGACGCAGTGCTGTTCCTGACCCCGCGCAACTCCCAGGTTGATGTGGTGCAGTCCGTCGGCCGTGTCATGCGCAATGCGCCGGGCAAGAAACGCGGTTACGTCGTCCTGCCGGTGGTTGTCCCGGCTGGCGTAGAACCCCACGAGGCACTGAACGACAACAAGACCTACGCAGTGGTGTGGCAGGTACTGCAGGCGCTGCGCTCGCATGATGACCGCTTCGATGCGATGGTCAACAAACTGGACCTGGTCGGCAAGGACACCAGCAAGATGGAGGTCGTCGCCATCACGGACAAGATTCAGCGGAAGCAGGAGAAGCCTAAAGGACCAAAGAACAGGGACACGGGCAAGGGCGGCTTCTTCGTAGGCGAGGCGCCCGCCAAACCATACTACAAACAAGAGCAGGCCTCGCTGGCGTTCGAAATCGGTGAAATTGAGAAGGCCATCTACGCAAAGTTGGTGCAGAAGGTGGGCAATCGGCATCACTGGGAAGACTGGGCCAACGACATTGCCAAGATTGCCCGCACCCATATTGACCGGATAACTGCCATCGTAGAGGACCCGGTCCATGAGAAGGAGCGAGCCGCCTTCAATGCCTTCGCCCATGAACTGCGCGATGACCTCAACGGCAGCATCAGTGACGGCGAAGTCATCGAGATGCTGGCCCAGCATCTCATCACCAAGCCGGTCTTCGACGCCCTTTTCGAGGACTACAGCTTTGCGCAGCACAACCCCATGTCGCTGGCTATGCAGGCTGTTCTCGACGTGCTGCAAGAGCACCGGCTGGACAAGGAGGCCGACACGCTCCAGCGCTTCTACGACAGTGTGAAGATGCGCGCACAGGGCGTCGACAACGCGGCTGGCAAGCAGAAGATTGTCGTCGAGCTCTACGACAAGTTCTTCCGCAACGCCTTCCCCAAGATGACCGAGCGGCTGGGCATCGTCTATACGCCGGTGGAGGTGGTGGACTTCATCATCCACAGCGTCGCACACATCCTGAAGACCGAATTCGGGCAGACACTGGGCAGCGAGGGCGTGCACATCATCGACCCGTTCACCGGAACCGGCACCTTCATCACCCGGTTGCTGCAGAGCGGCCTGATCGCGCCCCAGCACCTGCCTCACAAGTACAAGCACGAAATTCACGCCAACGAGCTGGTGCTGCTGGCCTACTACATCGCTGCCATCAACATCGAGGCTGTCTATCACGGCATCGTAGGCGGGAACTACCAACCCTTCGAGGGCATCTGCCTGACCGACACTTTTCAAATGTATGAGAAGGACGACTTGGTTGACGCGCTGCTGGTGGACAACAGCGCACGGCGCAAGCGGCAGAAGAAGCTGGACATCCGCGTCATCATCGGGAATCCGCCTTACTCCATCGGTCAGGGCAGCCAGAACGATAATAACCAGAATGTTGCCTACCCCCACCTGGACGGTCAGATCGAAGCGACCTATGCGGCGCGGTCGGACGCAGCCCTGTCGAAAGGCCTCTACGACAGCTACATTCGTGCAATCCGTTGGGCGAGTAATCGAGTCGGCACTAGCGGCGTCATTGGATTCGTGACTAATGCCAGTTTTTTGGATACGGGAACCTTCGATGGGCTTCGCAGGTGCTTGGCCGATGAGTTCAGCACTATCTACGTCTTCCACCTCCGAGGAAATGCTCGCACGTCGGGAGAATTGCGACGTCAAGAAGGCGGTAACGTATTTGGCCTTGGCAGCCGTGCCCCGATTGCAATTTCGTTCCTAGTCAAAAACCCAGAAAGCAAGGACATAGGCCAAATCCGGTTTTGCGAAATCGGAGACTACCTGAATCAAATAGACAAACTGGCCAAGATCGAGTCGTTGCGCAGCATTGATGGCATCACAGCTATGGGGGGATGGCAGACCATCACGCCGGATGCTCATGGAGACTGGTTGAAGCAGCGGGACAACAGCTTCCAGGCTCACATCGCGCTTGGCGATAAAAAGGGCGATGGTCTAAAGTTGTTCGAGACTTTTTCCTTAGGCGTCGTTACCAACCGCGATGCTTGGTGCTACAACGCGTCGAAGGCGGAGGTGGAGGCTAACATGACTCGGATGATCGGCTTCTACAACTCGGAAGTCGACAGATTTGAACGTACACACCCAGGCCTCGACAAGAAGCATAGGGAGGCTCTGGTCGACGGTTTTGTGAGCGGCGATGCCACGCAGATTGCTTGGACCGTGAATCTCAAACAGGAACTCGTTCGTGACCGGCACTTCACCATGGACAAAAACTGCATTGTGCCTGGGCTATATCGCCCCTTTAACAAGCAGTGGCTATACTTCAATCGTAGCTTCAATGAGAGGGTCCTGAAGATGCCCCGTATATTCCCGCATGCGGGCGCGAAGAATATCGTAATAGGCGTGTCAGCCTCTGTTTCTCGGAGTGAATATTCGGTCTTCATCAGCGACCATGTCGCCAGCCTACACGCCGTGGATATGGTGGGCTCACAATACTTCCCGCTTTATCTCTACGACGAGCCTAAGTCAGAAACAACTGAATCCAGCCCATTACAATCCGCCTTATTTGGCGAAGCCGCACAGTCGGTTTCCAGCTCGGCACCTCAGCGCCGCGACGCCATCACGACTGAAGGGCTGGCGCACTTCCAAACCGCATACCCGGGTGAAGTGATCAGCCGTGAAGACATCTTCTACTACGTTTACGGCCTGTTGCATTCGCCTGACTACCGCGAACGCTTTGCGGACAACTTGGGCAAGGAACTGCCGCGTATCCCATGCGTCAAAACGGCGATCGACTTCTGGGCGTTCTCTCGCGCTGGTCGCAAACTGGCCGACTTGCACCTGAACTATGAAAGCGTCAAGCCTTACCCTCTAAAGGTCGAAAGTTTAGGCGGTAAGCTCACCGATGCCGACTATCGTGTCGAGAAGATGCGCTACGGCAGAAAAGGAAAGGACAAGGACCTGACGACCCTGCACTACAACGACAGAATCATCTTGACCGGTATCCCATTGGAGGCCTACGAGTACGTTGTCAACGGTAAGCCGGCGCTTGACTGGGTAGTCGAGCGCCAAGGTGTAAAGACCGACAAGGACAGCGGCATCGTCAACGACGCTAACGATTGGGCCAACGAAACTGTAAACGACTCGAAGTACCCGCTCCAACTGTTCCAGCGGGTTGTCACGGTCAGCCTGGAAACGATGAAAATAGTTCGTGGGTTGCCGGCACTCGTGCTGGCTGACGGCAACGCTCAAGCAGCGTTAGAAGTAGTGGCATCAGCTGCGTGACGAATTGGCACGGATAGACGGCATCGCGCCATTGCCGACGGTAGGCGGGCTCTATATGCGGGTGCTTGGACAGAAGCGCGATTGACGCTGAATGGCGGAAATATGCCCCCGCCGCCGACCAATCGATTTCACATATATGTACGCCGAAAAAAATTTTGAGGATCGGACCTATAAGGCAGCGCGAGACGCGAGTATGGCTTTGGCCTCCCCCTGGGGGTAGGGCTGACTTGCCTCTCCACAGTGGCTTTAGAGCGCCCATTGGATCAGGCGGAAGGGCAACACCCGGTCCCGCAGTGCATAATTGCAGGACCGGAGTGTCGAGCATTGACCATCAAGGCAAAGTATTAGACGCTACTATTGGGCGTCAGAAACGTTGATCCAGATCACCCTACACGTCGTCGGTAAACGCGCGGGCTTCGTCGGAGGCTTCGGCCGCTGTATCGTCAGGGAACCGGGCAGCACGGGGCGATTCACCTGTCCCAAATGCGCGTCGGAACGTCCGGGCCCAAACGACGAACTCGTCGTCCATCGTCGCTAGCATATCGCGCCACACCGTACATGAGCGGAAGTCGACGCCTTGCGACTCGACGAGCGGGCGCCCGTCATCGCCTGTAACCGCCGCTAACGCTTCGAACGCGCGCCGGACATCATCCATCGCCGCCGTGAATGCGCCAAGCTTGTTATGAAAGTGATCTTGGGGCGTATCTCCAGGACGGTCTGCACGCTTCTTGCCGGCGGGAGGAAACTCGTTGCGCAGATACACGTCGTTAATGGTAAGCGGACCGGCCCCATCTTGACGCTCTACAACATCACCCGCTTCATCTACAGCCCGCAAAGCAATTCCTGCATCGAAATCGGCCAACGCCTGGCCGAGCTGCATCACCCCCTGCTGCGTCTGGCGCATAGCGTCGATTACTTCGCCCGGGTTCCTGCGGTCTGGCTGCTCATTGTTCGACGAGCCTCGGTCGGCGTTGAGCCGGCCTTGGACCACCAAAGGGTAGGCCGCCCGGACTGCCAGTTCAATCGAGGCTGGCGCGTTCACGAGAGGCACTCCAGCCGTAATAGACTCACGCAGCTCGGCAAGAGCAGCGGCGACCAAGTCGCCTGTATCGCGCCCGGTGCTCTCCCAGGTTTCTTTGTGGACCGCCTTGCCGAACGCATGGCGCATGTAGCGGCGGATCTGGTCCGTCCTGGCCGGTTCACCGGCGACAGAACGCAGGATGAGCGCGGTCGCCAGTTCATTCGACAGCGCGCCAGTGATCTTCTTCCTTGTCGACTGGCTCGTAACGGCGACGCGAATGGCTTCCGTGTACTCAGGACGTTTGCTCGTCAGTAGCTTGACGATGCTTGCTGCGCGCACCACTGGATCGGGGGACAGGTGCGCCGCTTCGGCCTCCGCCTTGGTACACGACCCGGCGTAATAATCGCGCTCCGTCGCGGAGATCAAGTCTCGACGGTACATCTCATCGAGCACTTCGTCCGCCAGCGATTCGTTTTCCGGTCCTTCGCCCCATGGTTTCGGCGGGTCAACGTGCCGCAGAGCGACAAATGATTTGACGGCTGTCGGGAATTCCGTGGAGCTGGACGGGTAACGCGTGAACCCGACGAGAACGAGCGCTGGGATTTGCTCGCATCGGAGTGCGATCAAATCCTGAGCGCTGGCGCCGGACTGCCAGTTGGTGTTGAGCTTTCGGATGTGAGCGCGAAAGGCTGCTTCGTTCACCTCGAACGGGACGTCGGCCGAGCGAACCTCTAGAAGCTTGTGAACCGCTGTAACGCGGGACGATCCCTCCGCAGTCGTAAGCGCTGTCGCCGGTTCGGTATTGTCCGTGGGGCGATACGTCGTCGGCACGAGCCAGACTGCCTCCATGACACCTTGTGAGGCGATGGAGGTGGTCCAGTTGTTTTCGGAAAGAACATACGCCGCTGCGTGCTGCGACGCCCAGTTCAGTTGGTGACGGCTCTCGATTTCGACTTCAAGCTCGGCCTGCTCCGGCTTCGCCCTGTCCAGCGCACGCGGCTCAGGAATAGGACGGAACTTGGAGTCCTCTCCGCCGGTACCTGGATCGATGGCGAATGGATGCCGGCGCGAGGGCAGAGTGCGCGGGTTGCGAGGATCGGGCATGACCTTCCTTGCCCAGACCATGGTGCGGATGCCGAGCAGGGTTCCGCCAGGCACTGCGAGGCGCTCGACTTCTGGGTCGTCCGGATCACCGATGGCCTTGCGAACGGACGCTGGATCGACCACGGCATTGGCAATGGCCGTTGCGCTAGCGCTTGAGAGGTGGAATGCGGTAGTGAGTTTCTCGGCCAGGGTGCGGCGGGCTTGCGCGCTTGCGTATTCAGGCAGCGCCGTCACCGGGCGAGGGAACAGGTGGGTTTCAACGTTAGAAGTATTCATGACAGTGTCCTCAAATGGGCGACCGACGACATCGTCGTTTGTCGGTCTCGGTCGCAACATGGTTGCAATGATCCGAGGTGCCCAGGACACAGTGTGGCCGAGCGCATCCTCCTTCCGTTTACCCAGCAGAGGCCGGGCGTCGCCGAAGGCGGCAACAGGCACAAAACGTAGCTTCAAGACGTACGGGGAATTGGCAAAGTCTGCATGTCCCCGCGTGATCGCCCATCCCCAGAGAGGATGGTAAGCAACACCGATGCCCGCGTCGCGGTGCAAATAAGATAATTTTGCCGGTTGAGGTTGTCAAGCGTTTTCGATATGGAAGTGCATGAGAACACTAAATCGCAATCGAGTATGCTCACGGCCCGTCTAGCGCTGTCAGGCTGGCGGCTTCGCGATACGCATGACGGTTGCCCGTGAAAGATTGTGGATGCGAGCCAGTGCGCTGATCGACACGCCATTCGCATGCGCCTCGGTAATCGCCCGGCGATCAGCGTCGGTAGTTAGCGTTGGACGGCCCAGCGTTTTGCCCTCGGCCTTGGCGCGGGCCAGCCCTGCTTGGGTGCGCTCGACCAGTAGATCGCGTTCCATCTCAGCCACGGCCGCCAACATGGTCAGCATTAGCTTGCCGGCGGTGCTCGTCAGATCAAGCTTCCCCAGCTGCAGGACGATGACCTCGATGTGGCGCGCGGCAAGCATCTTGATCGTGGCGCCGACATCCTGCGCATCACGGCCGAGACGGTCGAGCTTCGTTACCACGAGAGTTTCACCGTCGCGGATCTGGCTGAGCATCTTGGCAAACTGCGGTCGCTGCGACGCCGATACCTTGCCGGACACGCCTTCGTCAGCAAACCAGTACTCGACTTGGTAGCCGGCCGCTTCGATCTCGCGGCGCTGGTTCTCCGTCGTTTGTTCTTTGGTGCTGACCCGGCCATATCCAAAAGTTGCCATTTCCACCCCCTTAGCTGTTTAGGACATCTACCAATGTCCAATAACGTGCATCATACATCTGAACATGTTCAAAAGTAAAATACTTATTTTATGAACATGCGAAAAGCTGTCGAGATAGACCGTTCACAAACGGTCGTTTTTGGCGACTCGAAACCATAGGCAATATTGCAATTTTCCTGCATAATGCCCAGTTGTAACTATTGTGCCTGCTTCTTAGTTAATGGCATCAACCGAGAGTTCCAAGATGAAGACGAGCCAGAAATGAAAAGTATCGCTTTCTTTAATAACAAAGGTGGAGTCGGAAAAACCACGCTCTTATGCAACCTCGCGAGCTACATATCAAAATATCGCGGCAAGCGGGTGCTGATCGTCGACGCTGACCCGCAAAGCAATAGTACGGCTTACTTGATGCCGGAAGAGGAACTTGATGAGTATTATATGAAGTTCGATTCGACCAATCTATTCGCATACTATGAATCTATTGCTCGAGGCAAGGGCTTTCCTGCTGCACCACCTTTCATTACACGGTCCGAACGGTTTGGAGTTGATATTTTGCCGGGTCACCCTAAGTTTGCGCTTAGAGAGGATTTGCTGTCAAAAGACTGGGGCGAGGGCCTTCAAGGACTAGAACGCGGGTTGCAGACAACTTTCACGTTCAAACACCTATTGAATCAGGTGGCACCTGAATACGACTTCGTCTTTGTCGACATGGGGCCTGCGCTTGGGGCAATTAATCGTT
>Ga0308169_10004759_pt1 | contig 12558 bp, 21 predicted proteins | sample PhyBR1_2_FD_202139 | JGI IMG/M metagenome (GOLD analysis project Ga0308169, IMG submission 202139) | Phyllosphere microbial communities from UC Gill Tract Community Farm, Albany, California, United States - DLSLSB.R1 | ecosystem: Host-associated > Plants > Phyllosphere > Unclassified | place...
GCAACACCACCTGGAGCTTCCGACGTGCCCTCAGCAACCTCACCTAGCTGTGAAACGGTGCGAAGGCTTTCTTGAACGTCTGCGCATCTTCTTTCTCCTCCCCTTCGCTTTGTCCACAATCCTTCCAGTCAATGCGATGCTGGTAGCCCAACAAGCTGCCCAGGACGATACTGCCATAAGCGTCCATCCCTTTGACCTGACTTCTCATCCGTCGAGATGCTTGCACTACGACTTACCGCCCGAATTGCAGGTCAAAGTTGCCCTTGAGCAGATGCACAAGCGTCGTCCCATCCGGGCATTCCACCTTGAAGTAGCTGCCGCTATCCCCGACCCGCTGCAGGGCTTCCTCAGGGTCTTGTTCCCAGTCCAGACCCTGCTTCTCTCCAGCAATCTTGAAGCTCGATGCGACCTGTTCGGCGAGATCTTTCGGGACCGGCACGATCTGCACATGCGCATGACCTCCGCGACCGCCTATACGCCCCACCTCCCACACGACGGGCACGGCATTGTACTTCTCGTAGCATTTCCGCAGGGACTCCTTGTATGAGTCGATCTCGGATAGGATCTTCGTCGCGTCATCGGCGGGGATCGAAAGGAGTGTGGGATGATGCGCAATGGGGATGATCTGCTGTTTAGCTACAACGCGGAACAGGCACTAGAGCTGACCAGAACGTGTCCACCGCCGGGAACGAGCGGGGTCGATCCGCCTTGTGCAACATGCGCCGGCGTGGTAGGTATCAGCTGCCCCTTCGGTAACGTCACGTATGTTTCCTCGCCAATCGCAACAATGAGGTGTTTGGTGACCTTTGGGTTGCTCAAGCAGAACCAGCCTGGACGTCAGCGCTGACCGATGCGGTCCCAGAGTTCCGACATACATTCCGCCGGCTCGGTTTCTCTTCTGCGAGGTCCACCTCTCCGGCCATCTCCTCTGCCCCTGGCAGGTCGCAATTCCCCTCGATTCGGGCACTCTCGGATGAAGTGGTCAGGCTGTGCGTGAGCTGCATGTCCGACGATAGGTCATGTAAGCTCACAGATTGGCAGATGTTGCACACGTAGCCGGCTGGGGGTGCAGCGCCCTTCTCCCACTGGCCGTTATCTACGCATGAGCTTTCTGGCGCGATCCACGAAACGGTAACTGACCCGTCTTAGCTTTCTTGCCATTCCACAGATCACTCTGATCCTCCAAAGCAGCCCTCTTCCTCTCGCTTCTGCTCGGTCCGGCAGTCTCCTCCACCTGCACTGGAGCCACCACCGCCGCTGGAAGTTGCACCGGAGGTTTGACATTGAACGGGTTCGGCGTAGCGTTCGCCGGCTTCGTGGGCAGAGCAGCCGAGGGGCTCTGGGCAGGGAGCGTGAAGGCGTAGAACCACTTCAATGAGCACTCGTCCGTACATACAGGTCCAACACTCACCCGAGGCTTTTTCACACCGGGAACTTCCTCCCCACCTAACGCGCCAAGCTTGACAGCCCTCGTCCACCTCTCATCCTGGTCATTCTCGCCTGCCCAGCCAAATGGCTCCCTCTCCCAGAAACCCTCGCCCTCGCCCCAAAACATGTACCTCGGTCGCGCCTTGACCACCACATCTGACAGCGGCGCAACTGGACTGGCCAGCGAGAAGGGTAAGGAGGTCGCCGAAGGTGAAAAGAGGGATAATGAAGGAGGAGGGGAAGAGAAGAGGAGAAGGTCGAGGCCGTGGAAGGCGGACGGGAGGGAGATGGCCGAGTCTCGGGCGGAAGCGAGGGAGGAGGCATTGTCGGTAGGGTTGAGGATTGGGGAGGAGAGGAAGGAGGTGATGGTCGATTTGGTGATCGTTGCTGAAGATGCAGGCTGAGAGTGAGCTCAAGCGTTCCACGTCGGGTGCCAGCTCGAGGGAGACATACGGCTTCGGCTGCAAAGCTGGCTGGGTCGTATGTGCCGCCGATAGCGCCGATCTTGAGTCCTTGAGCCGTCGTGAGAATCGCAGACTTGCCTGCTGGTAAGCATGGACGGACGGGGTGACTAGCCGAGACATACCGAGGAAGACGAGATTTTCGACGACTTCTCCGCCAGAGTTTTGCATCATCTGCTGGATTGGACCGGGCAGCTCATATTTGCCCAAGGTGAAATACGTTGGCACCGGGACTAGGTCATCAGCATACAGGAACAGTCGACGGAGCTTCCAAGAGTGTTGCCCGTGCTATGAAGTTTGGCCGGATCACGCACATTTCAAGCCGGACACCTCGCTCCCGTCGCTTCCCTCCGCGAACACATCGCCCACAAGCACGCAGGCATCGAAGGGACCATGCTTGGCGTTGATGGCGGTGATCTTGGCCACGCAGGTCGACAGTGCAGACAGGGGCGAACCTATAGCAAGGCTGAGAGTGTTGGACAAGCGGGAAGTATAAGGCGGGTGTGGGTGACGAGTGGACGAAGCTGCGTCAGCTGTAGGCTCCTGTTGGTAACATTGATGAAGCTCACATTTTGAGAACACTTCGCTGATGCGCCATCGTGCGGAACGAGCGCTTGGGGTATATGCGGGATGGAAGATGGGAGTAGTACCAGGCTCGACTTGACAGCATGAACCGACCCAGATGGGCGGACATGTTGCCGGCGGCGTTCGCCGATCGCCTTCGTCTGATTGTTGGCTTCTTCGTCATGGGATGCGAATCCTGCATGTTGCTCATCGTCGTCAGCTTATGGTCGATGAGAAGGCGGGAGCCCGATCACTGAGCCGATAATCGGTCAATCCTGGACCTCCTATTGGAGTCAGACAGCGCCAGACGAGACCTCGATGCCCGACCAGGAGATGCGAAGGAGAGTCGAGCTTTGGGCTGCGGCTCGGTGAACTGCTGACGGCTATCACACCCTCACCGCCAATGCGGCCAGGTTGCTGTGGGAGATGACTCTAAATTGTGCATCCAGATATCAGTCTATGTTTCGGAACGATCTATAGGTTCCGGACGAGCCGCCACTTCCCGTCTGCGCACGTCACCAGGAGCCAGTACACACATGAAGACCTCCTCAACCTCCTCATCCCCCTCCTTCGGAATGCAACGAAATGAAGTTTAGGTCCGATCACCAGGGGAAGGCTGCGCATCAGTGTGCGTGCGGCAAAGCGATGTGAGTGGAGGAGCAAGCCTGTACGCACGTTGGTGCTGCGATCCTCCGCCCATAAAATCAAGGCTGTCCGGCCCGCCGGTGGTTACAGCAGCGGCGGACTCTGTGAACGTCTCTTGTGGCGCGGGGGCAGCGACGACCACGCTGATGAGGGCGAGGATGATGAGGGACAGCTTCATCGTTAAATGTAGTGGCGGCGGGGCTGGTGCGGGTGGTGGGCTCCTCAGTGCTGGGGTGTTGAAGTGCTGTGGTGGGCGGCAAGGCGTCCTCTGATGCGGGCTCGTCTCGTTGGCAGTGGGCGGGGCAGGAGTCTGATTCTGATTCACATGGACCCTCATAGCTCCATCATCTTATAAATTTTTGCTCACTCACGCCAGGGTGCCAGGGACGCAAAAAATCCATCAAAGGGAGTCGTCCCTTGATGTCTGGACATGTTTCGTCGCTCAAGGCAACGCTCGAGTCGAGGAGCTTTCCGATCTCACGCTCTCTCACGCTCTCCTCCCTTTGGTTGCTGCGGCCCTGATGGTCAACGCTTGGCTCCTTTCGATCACGCCCCGGATGCTCGTCTAGTCCTCGGCTGCAGGCTGAAGGCTCAACTTTGCGAGCCATCACTGCCCCGCTTGACCCATGATACGCCATGCTGAGCATCACCTGCAAGCGTATCTTTAGAGGAAGACGGCAACACGGCCCTCGGCTGGGGTAATTGATGGACCGTCGCGGTATGCGCTGCCGCACTCGTCGGCCGACCGGCGGTGGTCATGCGTGACATACCGGGATCAACGGATCACCGGGGGGTGATGGCCAACTTTAAGCCCGATCCCGACGTGAGCCCCGACGGGCCTGTTGCTGGAACCCTGATCGTACGCAGTCGGGCAGACGGTCCCATTCCACTTGGCAAGGTATCGATCGGCTCATCCATCGGCTGTCTGTCATTGTGGATCGGCAACTCATGGTCTTTGGGACTGATCGAGGAGCCTCATAAGTCACTGCATGCTCGCTGGTGCCTCCAGCCTAGACCTGGTCAAGCTTTCGATCGGAACCCGGCCACACTTGGTGATCTCGATCTCGATCCCAGAGCAGGGTCACGCATCGAGCTCGAAGTGACAGTCGCCCAAGGGTTTTATGAAAGGACCAGCTGAGCTGTCAAACGTGACACAGCGCTTCGGGTGAAAGATGTCCTGCAGGACACTCGACCTCGGCCACCGAGCTATGCATCGTCTGCTACGTCAACAGGTGCGGTGTCATGATCAGCCCGTGATGCTGCGTCGAACGCTTCGGCTACCGCGATGTATGATGTCAACGTATCCACGGGCTTGGACATGGCTTTCTCATCGAGCGGCAGTATCTGGCCAGATCACGCAGGTGGAGGTTGACCAAAAAGTCGGTTCGGATTCAGTAATGTTCCCTTCATCCATACTCAGTCATGTCATTCACATTCGCCTTGCCAGCGCTCGGACGGGCACTACGGAGTAGTTCAGCCTCGCGCAGTAGGGCATGCAGGCGATGCCTGGCGAGCACAGCTGTGCGGCGGAATCATTCGCTTCCACCGACGTCCCCACTGACAACCCCTCCCTCGACTGTATCGACATCGCCTACAACTTCCGCAGTCAAACATGGCGGACCGCTCGCAAAGGTCATCCGCGATTCCGTCAAGGTGAGAGCCAGGCGATCAGCACTGTATCAAAGTATGCAGCTAAACTTCAGGCCACCGGACCGATCTCGATATCGCGGTACATGCAGTTCTGTCTGTCTCATCCGGTACATGGCTACTACGCTCAAGGGGATGTCTTTGGCCGTAAGGGGGATTTTATCACGTCCCCAGAGATCTCTCAAATCTTCGGCGAGGTGAGCGAGGCAATCACATGTGCAGTGCGACATGCTGAACACAGCTCGTCGCGATATGGCTTTTGACGCGGTACATGTCTGCCGGATCGCCCGAGAAATGCCGGCTGATCGAGCTCGGTCCCGGTCGGGGAACCCTCATGGATGACGTTTTGCGTGTGAGTCGAATGTTCGATGATATACGTTGCTGACGTACAGACGCTGTCTACATTCCCAGGGATCAAGGATGCCATCAAACGAGTTCACCTCGTCGACAATTCGGAGAAGATGAGAGCAATCCAGGCGGACAAGCTGGGCAAGCGGTGTGCGGACCTTGATATCGATCTGACATGGAACGACCAGTTTGACGATGTGCATCCGTGTACGTTCTCCTCAGTGTGATCTCGCTCTGCTGTATGGCTGACCACAGCTGACGAGTACACCATGTTCATCGCGCATGAGTTTTTCGATGCGATGCCGATCAACCTATTCGAGGTGAATTCTGCCTCGTCTTCTGACCTCATAGGCCTGCTGACGACAGCGCACCGCGGATGGTTTCCGTGAAGTCTACGTTGACACCGACCCGGCATTCGACCCGTCCTTGCCGACGTCTGCGTCGAGCTCAGGGCTGCGCCTCGCCCTCTCTCGCGAGGCTAACACTCTCTCTTCAATCTTGCCGACGACGTCGCCTCGATTCGAAAAGATTCCAGTCGGAGCACGTGTGGAGATCGCGCAGGACTCATTCAAGATCATGCGCAAGGTCGGGGAGATCATAGGCTCGTCCGAGGGGAAAGGCGGTGCGGGATTGATCATTGACTACGGCGCGGCGAAGACGTTCGACTCGAGCTTCAGGGTGAGTCATCCCATCTGCTTTCGGGAGACTGGCTCAACTGCAGGCGTTCAAGCAGCACAAGATCGTCGATGTCTTCGAAGAGCCCGGAACAGCCGATCTCACGGCGAATGTGGACTTCGAGTACCTGAAGGAGTCGCTGGCCGGGACTGGTGAGCCAGAGTTCAGCTTATGCGATGACAGACTGACGGCAGGCACAAATCCGCTTGGCCCCATCCCGCAATCCATGTTCCTGCTCCGACTGGGTCTCGAGGCACGGCTGCGCAAGCTGATAGACACGGCTACGACCTTAGAGCGCAAAGACGATATACGTAAAGGGGCCACGAGGCTGATCGACCCGCTGGGCATGGGCAGTCAGTATCAGGTCATGGGTATCTCGGCGACCCCGGAGGGAGAAGAGGTTTACCCGTTCCCTTTGTTCACTCCGCCTGAGCTGGCAGCAGAGAGGCCAGAAGGCGAAGAGAAGAAGCCGGCAGTGCTGACTCCGTTGTGAGCGGGGCCCGAGCTCTCTATGTAGCATGATCGTTGCATGTCGTCATCGATGCGTTAAAGGATATCCTGCGTGGGCGACTAGGCCACGGTGAATGCGTTCGCGCTGAGCGCTTACGAGTCAAGCTTCTTGACCCTCTCCTCCAGGTCCTTCATTCTCTTCTCCATGCCCTCCCAGTTACCCAGTATCGTCTTCCCCGCCTCGTCCAGCCCTTTCTGCACGCCCTCCACCACGGCCTGCAATTCTTTCACCTCTTCAACGCCTTTCCTTTCAGTCTCCTTCAAACGCGCAAGTCCCTCTGCCACTCCGCCCGCCGCAGCATGCAGGCCTGACAAACTGCGAAGCCGGGCCAGAAGGGGCTGTATGATCGGCAAGAGCGGGTCCAGGCGCGGTAAAGTGGCGAACAGGGCCTGAAGGGCTGTGTAGTCCGCATTGGAGAGCGTCACGTTCTTGTCGCCCGGCATTGGGTGGGTGGATGATCCGGCGGGTTGCCGACGAGCGGCAGCGGCCGCTCGGTCCAGATCGACCAGGAGGAGCTTGACCCGGCGGGAGATGGCGTCGAGGTGGCGCGGTTGTGTAAGAAGGGTCAGGATGTGGTCTTGCTTGTTGAGGGTCGTCGAGAGGGGTGCGGACTGAACGTTAGCTGAGCAGACTCCAGGGGACTGGACGGCTTACACCGTCAAGCGCGGGATCTAGGGGCCCGATGAGATCCTCCAGCGTCGCCAGCCGCTTGTCAATCTCGGACAGGCCCGCTTGCTTGCCGTCGTTGACTGGGCCCTGTGGCTCGTCTCCATCGCCTTGTGTCGACCCCACAGGTTGCGACAGCTTCTGCAGACGGCTCTTCCACTCTGTGCCCCCAATAGCGCCAGTCCGTGGCACCTCCCCCGCCGCGACCGCCTCCAGCCGGTCCTTCAACCCCGCCAGCTCGCCGACGAGGTCTAGCGGCTCTCGTGGAGGTAACACACTCCGCCGCTTGCCTGGCACGTCCTCCTCCACGCCCCGCTCGTCCGCGGTCCCACTCCGCCTTGATTTGCCAGAGCTTGACGAAGGCCCATCACGCAGCTCCGCCTCGACCTCCTCCAGCTCGGCCTTGAGGCGACGCAATCTCGCACCGGGCGTCTCGCGAGCAATGAGCCCTTCGTCCGATGACGAAGATGACCGGTGCCGGTGTGAGGGCGGCAAGCGCGGGCGGAAAGATATGTCTGATGGATCCCGTCGGACCCCTCGACCGAACACCCTTTCTGCTTTGCGGCGAGCTGGCAAGCCCGATGCGTCGATCAGCTCCGAGTGAGGTTTGATTGGTAAGTCGTCATCGTTTATCCCGTTGTCTTTCTGCCCATCAGCCTCGTTTGCTCCAATTGCGCCACTTCAAGACCGCGACGTACGGGCCGAAGGATGGGCTCGGGGTCGTCGGACGTTTCGAAGATATCAGCCGCTGTATCCTGTCGTCAGCTGCTTCCTATAGACGAGCGTAAGAGCTGACTATATCTGGCAGACCATGGTATTTCGAACTCATGCCGGTGTCGCTGGGATCATCAACGTTGCGCGGTGCGAGCGGAAAGCGAGGTGCAACAAGTGGCCTGGACAATATCAGACCGACGCGCTCGAGCCCCGGGTATGCGTGCAAAAAATGTAAATGTACACCCCACTTAGACTGACCCGGATATTAAAGTAGGCGACTGTCTTTTGCCGAAGCGGTCGCTCTCCTTCGTCTCCCCCCTCACCCTCCCCTACAGCCTCAACAGCCGACCGAACACCTTCTTCGGCCAGCTGCTTTGTACATCATGTCTGCCGACCACACTTGTGAGCTCTCCACGGTCTAGATTTCACAGCTGACAACCAGTCCCCATTCTCAGGTTCCATGTCGTCGAGTCTCTCATACCCCGTTTCAAATCAGCCAACTCGGATGTCAAGTGGAATATTCAGTGAGGCTACACCACAAACACACCCATAGAGCTGATGGAAAGCAACGGAACAGGGTTGAGCATCACGTTCAAGGTGCACCAACCGGACTATACCGAGGTGGAAGTCAAATCGCCCGATGGGAAGATCGAGGTGGGTCGTGCACCAATCTCCCACGACCGAGATGCACATCGGCCGTAGCTCACGAGCAGTTCAGCCGGAAGATTGCGTCCAAGGCTTCGAGTCAGGCACCCTTTGCGCACATCATGACGCACGCGCAGGAGCGCATCCTGTTCAAGTACGCTTGGCCTATGGGCTCGAAGTCAACCGAGGTGAGCTGGTCCCGCTGTGGCCCGTTCAATACTACTTCAGATTGGTGCTGACAGCCATCGAGACTAACGAGCGATTTCAGATCCGACTCCCGGACGTAGCGACTGCGAGGCGTGTCGGCGAATTGCTATCTCCTTGCTTCAACGGAAATCCTGCGCTGAGTCCCGCGAAGAAGCGTGCAATCGCGGCTGCGTCCCAACAGAACGCCGAGTCACAGACGCCTGCAAAAGCCCCTTCGCCTCCTCAATGCCTTCCTGCGAGTCGAGAAAGATCCCAGGAGAGGTCCTACCCCGAGACATCGGACCGATCGGTGAAGTCCTCACGTCGACGAGACTCGCGTTCCGCGTCGCCTGTTTCCCTCCCGGACCGTCATGTCGCGAGGTACCGCGACACACCTCCCTCAGAAGATGAGATATCGCGCGAGACTGTCCGCCCCGATTCCACCAAGAACGAAGCTGCGCATATGCGCGCGTCATCGGTCAAGGGCGCCGGCGACACCCCCTGCCTCCCTGGACAGGCTGAGGGCGTGAGATATCCTGCGGTGCCGCAGATACCGATGTCCCGACCTCAACGCCTGGGAGTGTCCGGAAATCTTTCGCTCGAGGAAGCGAAAGACCAGGTCTACTACCCTGCGCTTCAGCCAGCGTCGAGCCAGCCACAGTTGCCGAGTCAACCCCTCATAGACCTGACCGGCTCGCCTCCTACGTCGTTCCTGCGTGAACCCGATGTCGAGCCCTCAATTTGGCGAGACCTATCCCGCTCCAGCACGCCGGACAACCTCATCCGCCTGAACTCTGGGCTAGTCGACAAAGCGGGACGACAGGACCTGGAGTCATATTCCGCGATGAGCGTCATGCATCCGACAAGCAGGATGCGGGCCGAGAGCGCCTCAACGCAAAGTCCGGAAGCGGTATGTGCTCAGCGCGGCATGTCGTGTCTAGCACTTGGCAACGCTCATGACAGGTAACAGGACCGAACTACAATATCACCACTGCCTACTCATACAACGCGCCTTTGCCGACGTGGCCGCCCATATACCCTACTCCTGTTTCCGCGATACCCTACATGCCTGCTGGTCAACGATTGTACGACCTTCGCTCTGACGATCTCGAGATACAGCTCGAAGCTTTCATGCGCGAGCGCGGCTTGGAAGATCTCGTACGAGACCCGCGACAGGTCTGAAATCGCTGATACAAGGTCATCCGAATCGCGGAGATTCTGTCCCGTCGCAACCCTTGCAACACTAATCGATTCCCGCTCCACCCAGCTCAGTGGTCCAGCAGTCAAGGTCGTCCTGCCTCAAGTCAAACCTCTCAATTCTCGCAACAACCCCTACACCACTCTCAACTGTCTCCTGTCCGTGAACCACAAGCCTACCGATCACCAACGAACCCGCAGCCTCGATATCCTCACCAGCAAGACTTGCCAGCATGGATGCAACAGCCCATGCCTCAACACCACACTGAATCACAAGCCGAAGACGCCGACGAGAGTGGTTTAAGCACCGCCGATACGACGCTGGACGACTTCGAAGCGCAGATGAACAGCTTCTGATTCTAACCACGACACGCAAGCGAGACTGGTGACCAGAGGATTCGAGAATGGCGGATCACGGCTCGAGTAACAATGACTTTGTAACGAACTCACGACAGACAATCTGACTACGGATTCGAAGACCATGTTACACAAGCTTTTAGACGCATAGGGATCGTGATGACATTATGTTTCTGAATGGTTACAAAAGGTTTCGCTTCCGAGGTGGGGGAGATCGTGAGCGGGATGGGGAGGCTGACCGGCTTGGCGATGGTGGTCGTCTCGACTTTGCATCCTCCTCGTACCGTGATACTTTCCGTAGAGGTCGAGGACGGAACCGTTCGTCCCCTTCGTCCACTTTGCGATCGCCAGAAGCATGCCCATGTCGTTCTCGCCGTGCCTTGTGATGGCTTCTTGGCGGATCCTCAGTATCTTCTGATCGTTCGCGATGTCGTCCGTACCGCCTTCTGCGCCTGTCCTCTCCCTCCTCGCTTGATCCACCATCGGTATCATCTCCCGGTCCGCGACGATGCCGTCGGAAGCCGTCTCGATCCTTATCGTTGCCCTCCACTCTCCTCCGCACGTCCCTCTCCTGCTTCTCGACACCGTCGTCGCTCTCGTCGGCGCTCGTTGGCTCCTCTTTGCCCGGTTTCCACGTCAACTTCGCCTGGCATCTGCTGCACAGCTTGACCTTCACCAGCGCCTCCTTCCGTTCGCCCGCTTCTTCGTAGACGAACGGCAGCTCGAACGCCCGCAGAGCCGGCATACGTGACCGCTTGTGGCGCTTCTCGGACCTGCCATAGCCCCTCTCGGAGACGGAGGGACCCGGGGTCGATGCGTCCTCCCACATCGCCTCGTTTCGCCGCGGAGAGGGCACAGCGGGTCGGTGGTACTTGCACCGAAGGGAAGCGCAGGTATCTTCGCCTATGCCGTCCACGACCTCTTCGGCGGTCCGCCAGCGAAGAGCCAAGCGCCGGGACTTGAAGTGTTTCAGGTCAATCTGGCGTGAGCACAACCTCGAACGCATCATTCACGAGGCCAGATGGCGGAGAAGAGAGAGATCCCGCACCAGGGCGAACTCCTTGAACAGCTTGCTCTCGTAGGCCCTCGCCAGCCGTTCTTCCCAGCTGACCTCGCCTGGCTCCTCGTCATCGCGAATGAAACTGGCATCAGCCCTACTGAGCAGCACCGAGCAGATCCGAGATGACCGACCGGTGGTTCTCCTTGAGTACATCCCACTCCGACCGCCGCACCTCGGGTTCGGCCTCTCGCCCGCCATATCTCCCCACCAGTTGCTGTTCCCTCTGGAATGCGTTGAGTCCGCCTAGGTTTGGTCTGAACCGAGGGTCGAGCTTGTTCGTGTTTGAACTGGTGGGGGGACCGGACAAGAGCTTCCCGCTCGTCTTCCAGCTCATTCCGTGTCGGCGTGACAGGCGGTGTAATGGAAAAGGAGACTGGCAGGTACACCTGGCGGCCGAATGTAACCGGATGATCGAGGTCGGGAGAAGATTACGTAAAGCGTAGCGACGGACTAGGTCTTCGTTGACGATCGTGATTCTGAGCAAGCTTCTTGCACACTAATCATACATACGCGTTGGCGGGGGACTTGGAGCGTCAGGTCAGACTCTCGCTTCCATCTCATTTCGCTCTCTGTCGTCGCCGGATTTGGAGGATTGCTGCAGATCGGTTGCCGGAACGGAAATCTCGGACGCGACGCGCTTCAGTCCAGTCATCCCATTCACCTGTCCACTCGTTTGGCTTCAGCACTCGCAGAGACGGCACGAGACCTGATGGACCGGTGATATGGCATGACGACCCTCCGCCCCTCACTTCCTCCCTCCTCCTCTTCATCTGCCTCCTCGGCCCCGCCTACCGCCAGCATCCCCGCTCAATCCCCCGCCAAACGATCTAACCCGTTCGCTCGCCCCACCGTCTCTCACTCTCCCTCTTCTTTCACCCGCTCATCACTCCTACCGACTCTACCTTCCCCTTCCCGACCCTTCAATCCACTTGCGACCCCCTCGGACAAGCTCATCAGCACCAATGGCCTTGCGGCTTCGACGTTTTCGGCCGGCAGGCCAAGAACAGGATGGAGGATACTTTGGCGGGGCGGGTTGGAGATCGGTACAGAAGGGTGGAGATTTGACGGTGGGGTCACATCTCGTCCGACTACAGAACAGATCGAGCTCACCGACAGGCGTCACGTTCATCGCGCAACTGTCCTTCCGCCCGGCAACACCCTCTGCGCCCACCGCAAACCCCTTCGACGTACCTATTCAAGCAAATACGTCAGTTACCGCCTCGCCTTTCGACGCCCTTCCTGCGGCCGATACAGACCTCTGTCTCTCGTTCGAAAGCATGAAAGGGCGAAAGTTCTTTCAGGTGAAAGGCTTGGTCGAGCTGCCCGAGAATGAAACGCTGGACGGAGGGGATGATGCCGGGGTGCAGATGTGAGCTTGTCGAAGACCGGAACGGAGGATAGCTGACGACCAGGTCAATCGCTCCGGATGCGTCGCTACTGGCTGCGTATTTCAC
>Ga0308169_10004765_pt1 | contig 12549 bp, 11 predicted proteins | sample PhyBR1_2_FD_202139 | JGI IMG/M metagenome (GOLD analysis project Ga0308169, IMG submission 202139) | Phyllosphere microbial communities from UC Gill Tract Community Farm, Albany, California, United States - DLSLSB.R1 | ecosystem: Host-associated > Plants > Phyllosphere > Unclassified | place...
TCGACGATGTTCTGGTCGTCGGTCAGCATCAGCGCCTCGCCCGGCTGCTTGTTGCGGATATTGCCGCGGAAGCCGATCTCGGCGGTCTGCACCTGGGCCACGTTGACGATCTCGTGCGCCTGGAACGGGGCCGGCCAGCGCCAGTTGAAGCCGGGGCCGGCCTTGTGGGCCAGGCGGCCGAAGGTGGTGACCACGCCGACCTGCCCGTCCTGCACGATGAAGGCGCCGCTGGCGAGCCAGATCAGCGCGACGATCGCGACGACCACGGACACGGTGATGCCGACGCCGCGCGAATCCGGACGGTAGGGACCGCCGCCGTCGCGCTTGCCGAACAGGCGGTTCAGACGCTGGTTGAAGTCGCGCCAGAGCTGGTCGAGATCGGGCGGTCCTTCGTTGTCGTTGTTATTTTTGCCGGGGCGGCGCCCTTCCTGGCGTTTGCGGCCATCTTCCAGGCGGTGGCCCCAGCGCGGGTCATCGAGCATATGCTAGTGTGGTCCGACTTGCGTGGTTGTGGGAATACTGTCAGCCGGCCCCTGCTCGTAAGCATTCGTCAGACCGGGCCCGGAACGGGCTGCCTCGACGATCGCGTCGCGCAGCAGGTCCAGGCCTGCGCCACTGTGGGCGCTGATAAAGACGCGGCTGATTTTATCATATTCATCACGTTCCACGCCCGGCTCGAGGCCGGCCGCGTCGATCTTGTTCCACACCAGGATCTGGGGGATGTGGTCTGCGCCGATCTCGCGCAGCACCTCGTTGACCTGCTCGATCTGCTCCATCCGCACCGGCGACGAGCCGTCGACCACGTGCAGCAGCAGATCGGCGTGGATGGTTTCTTCCAGGGTCGCGCGGAAGGCGGCGACCAGCTGGTGCGGCAGCTCGCGCACGAAACCGACCGTGTCGGACACCACGACGTTGCCGACCTCCTCACCGAGGTAGAGCCGGCGGCTGGTGGTGTCGAGGGTTGCGAACAGCTGGTTCGCGACGTAGACCCCGGCCTTGGTCAGGGTGTTGAACAGGGTCGACTTGCCGGCGTTGGTATAGCCGACCAGCGACACCGAGAATGTCTGGTTGCGCCCGCGCGAACGGCGCTGGGTTTCGTGCTGCTTGCGCAGCTTGGACAGGCGGCTGCGCAGCATCTTGACGCGCTCGCCGATCAGGCGGCGGTCGGTCTCGAGCTGGGTTTCACCGGGGCCGCGCAGGCCGATACCGCCCTTCTGGCGCTCCAAGTGGGTCCAGCCGCGGATCAGGCGCGTGGCCAGGTGCTGCAACTGGGCCAGTTCGACTTGCAGCTTACCCTCGTGGCTCTGGGCGCGCTGGGCGAAGATATCGAGGATGAGGCTGGTACGGTCGACCACGCGCACGTTCAGGCGGCGCTCCAGGTTACGCTGCTGGGCGGGCGAGAGGGCGTGGTTGAAGATGACGATCTCGATCTTGTCGGCCAGGCAGGCCTGGGCGATTTCGTCGGCCTTGCCGCTGCCGACGAAATGGGCGGGATCGGGACTGTTGCGTTTTGCGGTGATCGTGGTGATCGGCTCCGCGCCGGCCGAACGCGCCAACAGGGCCAGTTCGTCGAGGCTGGCCTTGAAATCGCCAACCCCGAAATCGATACCGACCAATGCTGCACGCATGGAATTGCCGGGAACGTCAGCCATCGACCTCACTCGGCGTCTTGCTCAAGGTTGAGGTTGACGGCGCGGGCCGGGACGACGGTGGAAATGGCGTGCTTGTAGACCATCTGGGTGACGGTGTTACGCAGCAAAACCACGTACTGGTCGAACGATTCGATGTGTCCTTGAAGCTTGATGCCGTTGACCAGGTAGATCGAGACAGGGACGTGCTCCTTGCGCAAGGCGTTGAGGAATGGGTCTTGTAACAGTTGCCCTTTGTTGCTCATAACAGCTCCGTAATGTTGTTGTCGTGTGAAGGTTGAGGCGCAATTCCGGTTTTCAAGTGCCTGGGTCCGCATTCTCAGATTGTGAATGATAACCCGTGGCTACTTTAACCTGTTTCGCTACTTTTCGTCGTACCGCTATCGTAAGTCTTTTGCGGAAGTTCGGGCAGGCCCTGCGGGCGGCCGTAAAACGCTTCCCCGAAGCGTTTTACTCTTTCGCAAACGGATTCTTACCACTGCGTAGCTCGATCCGAAGCGGCGTGCCGACCAGGTCGAAGGTGTCGCGGAAATGCTTCTCCAGATACCGTTTGTACGGTTCGGTGATGCCGTCGAGCGCATTGCCGTGGATGACGATGATAGGCGGATTCTGGCCGCCCTGGTGCGCGTAACGCATCTTCGGACGGGTGCTGCCCTTGCGCTTCGGCTCCTGTTTTTCGACCGCTTCCTGCAGCGCGCGCGTCAGCTTCGGGGTGGTCAGCTTGGCGGTGGCGGAGGCGTAGGCCTTGTCGACCGCGTTCATCAGGTGATTGATGCCGGTGCCCTTCAGCGCGGAGATGAACTTCATCTCGGCGAAGCCCAGGAAATCAAGCTTGCGGTCGATGTCGTTCTTGATCTGGTCGCGCTGGTCGGAGGTCAGTCCGTCCCACTTGTTGACCGCGACCACGAGGGCGCGCCCGGTCTCCAGGATGAAGCCGGCGATGTGCGCATCCTGCTCCGAGATGTCCTGCTGGGCGTCCAGCATCAGCACGACCACGTTGGCTTCCGAGATCGACTGCAGGGTCTTCACCACCGAGAATTTTTCGATGGCTTCGAACACCTTGCCGCGGCGGCGGATGCCGGCGGTGTCGATCAGCGTGTAGGCCTTGCCGTTCCTCTCGAACGGCACTTCGATCGAGTCGCGGGTGGTGCCCGGCATGTCGAAGGCGATCACGCGCTGCTCGCCGACCAGGGTGTTGATCAGCGTGGACTTGCCGACGTTCGGGCGGCCCACCAGCGCGATCTTCACGCCGTGGTCGGCCGGCTCGAGTTCCTCGGCTTCTTCGGGACGCTGGGCCAGGGCCTGGTCGATCGCTTCGTTGACCAGGTCGTGCACGCCGTCGCCGTGGGCGGCCGAGATCACGTAGGGATCGCCCATGCCGAGTTCGTAGAAGTCGGCGGTGACCGAGGTGTACTTCATGCCCTCGCTCTTGTTCACCACCAGCATGACCTTGCGGCCCGACTTGCGCAGGAAGTCGGTAATCGTCTTGTCGTGCGGGGTCAGGCCCTGGCGGCCGTCGACGATGAACACCACGACGTCGGCCTCGGCGACCGCCTGGCGCGTCTGCAGCGCCATCTCGTGCATGATGCCTTCCTTCGCGACCGGCTCGAAGCCGCCCGTGTCGATCACCAGGAAGGGACGCTCGCCGATCCTGCCCTCGCCGTAGTGGCGGTCGCGGGTCAGGCCAGGAAGATCGGCCACCAGCGCATCGCGCGAGCGGGTCAGGCGGTTGAAAAGGGTCGACTTCCCGACGTTCGGGCGTCCAACGAGTGCAATTACCGGCTTCATTGAGTTTTTATTCGACCGCGATCGCGGTCACAGTTCCGTTTTGTGTTTGAAAAATCAGGTTCGAGCCGACCACGAGCGGGTTCGTGGCGATCGGGCTGCCATCGGTCGCCACGCGCGCCAGGAAGCTGCCGTCTTCGCGCGACAGGAAGTGGATATAGCCCTGGTAATCACCGACCGCGACCGCGCGTCCGAACGAGACCGGGGTCGACAGGCGGCGGTAGGCCAGCTTGTCGTTCTTCCAGGCGCTGGTGCCGCCGTCGCGGTTGAAGGCGAACAGCGAGCCCTTGTCGTCCGGGACGAACACGAAGCGCTGGTCGGCGGCGACGCCGACTTCCGACGACAGGTCGCGGGTCCAGCGGGTGCTGCCGTTGCTCAGGTCGAAGCAGCCTACACGGCCCTGGTAGGTCACGGCGCACACGTCGTTTTCGACCACCACCGGGTAGCCGCCCATGTCGGTCACGCGTTCCAGTTCGGTGGCGCCCTTGGCCACGCCGACTTCGATGTCCCAATGCGGCGCGCCGGTCGCCAGGATCAGCGCCAGCAGGCGGCCGCCCGGCTGGGCAATGATCACGTCCTTGTCATGCACCACCATGCCCGGCGCCAGGCGCAGGGTCAGCGCGCCGACGGTGCGCTGCACGGTCCACTTCTTCTGGCCGGTCTTGGCGTCGATGCCGACGATGTGGTTGTCGATGCTGCGCGCCACGACCATGCCGCCGCCCACCGCGGGCGCCGACAGGATCTCGCTCGACAGCTGGGTCTTCCACAGCTCCTTGCCGTCCATGTCGAAGGCTTTCAGCGTGCCTTTCGAGCCGCCGATCGCGATCACGGCGCCATCGGTGCCCGGACCGGTGGTCAGGTCCATGCCGGCCTTGATGCGCCACAGCGGGTGGCCGTTGTCGGCCTCGGCGCGCACCAGGGTGCCGTCGGCGCCGGCGGCAATCACGGTGTTGCCGGCCAGAGCCGGGTTCAGCACGTAGCTGCCGGCCTTGCCGACCTCGAGCTTCCACGCGGTGCGCACCGCCATCGAGCCCTTCAGCTCGACCAGCGCAGCGGGCTGCGGGCCCTTGGGTTTGGATGCGAACGGGTTGAGCGAATGGATAGTCGAGCAGCCCGTCATCAGGGCGAGGACACCGACACCGACAAGCTTGCGGGTAATACGCATATTCTTTTTACCTTGTTCTTTGAAAGACGTCGTCCCCGCGAAGGCGCGGATCCAAGTTGGACATTCAGCCGAAAAACCTGGGGCAAGGCGCTGCCTCGCACCTGCGCGGGAACGACGGATTAAGCAGCGGCTTTCGCGCCAGCCGGCGCCCCACCGATCGCATCCAGCTTGATCTGGACGAGCTGGCGGCCCGGGTTGTTCTTGTCCATCTTGTCGAGCGCGGCCTGGTAGGCGGCGCGCGCTTCCGGCAGCTTGTTCTGGGCGCTCAGCACGTCGCCCTTGCGGTCCGCCACTTCGCCGGCGAACTGCGGCAGGAATTCACCGTTCAGCAGCGCCAGCGCCTGGTCGTAGGCCTTCTCGTCGAGCAGCACGCCGGACAGGCGCAGGCGCGCCACCGACTTGTACTCGTCGTTGCCGTTGTCGATCGCCCATTGCAGCTGGGCCTTGGCGGTTTTCAGGTCGTTGGCGTCGAACGCGGCCTTGGCGGCGCTCAGCGCGGCCATCTGGCCGTAGGCGGTGCCGCCGAACTGCTTCTCGATGTCGCCGGCGATGCGCTGGACCTTGGCGTTGTCGCCCGCCTGCATGTTGTCAGTGAGCTGGCTGTACAGGACCGAGGCCTCGGCCGCCTGCTTGCCCTTGTGCGAGTTCCAGTAGTTGTAAGCGGCGTAGCTGCCGAGGGCGATGATCAGCACCCAGCTGATCAGGTTGCCAAAGCGGTCCCAGAAAGCCTTGAAATTGGCTATCTGTTCCTGTTCTTCGAGATCGTATGCCATGGACGTCCTAGTTGTTATCGATTTTGAATGTGGTATTCGGGAAAACCCGGTACTGCTCAGGGATGATAATGCACGTGATCGTGATCGTGGTCGTGATCATGGCCGCTGACGATCTGGTCGACCAGGTAATCGACCGCTTCGTCGAAAGGCACGCTCGACTGCTGCTGCGCGCCTTCACCGGCGGCTTCACGCAGCGACTTGACCGCCACCACGCCGTTCTTGATCTCGTCCTCGCCGATGATGACGGCGAATGCCGCTCCCGACGCGTCGGCCTTCTTCATCTGGCTCTTGAAACTGCCGGCGCCTTGCGCGGTCGCGCAGTGCAGCACCACGTCGAGGCCGGCGTCGCGGATGCGCTCGCCGAGGATGAAGGCTTTCAGCTGGGCTTCCTCGCCCTGGTGCACCAGGTAGACATCGCACTGGCTCGGCGCGGCCGGCTCGCCCTGCCCCTTCATCAGCTCGATCAGGCGTTCCATGCCCATCGCGAAGCCGATGCCCGGGGTCGGCTTGCCGCCCACCATCTCGATCAGCGGATCGTAGCGCCCGCCCGCACACACGGTGCCCTGCGCGCCCAGCTCGTCGGTGACCCACTCGAACACGGTGCGGTTGTAGTAGTCGAGGCCGCGCACCAGGCGTGGGTTGACGGTGTACTGGATGTTGTTGGCGTCGAGGATTTTTTTCAGCCCCTCGAAGTGGGCCAGCGACTCGCCGCCCAGGTAAGTCAGCAGTTGCGGCGCCGCGTTGACCAGGTCCTGCATCGCCGGGTTCTTGGTGTCCAGGATGCGCAGCGGATTGGCGTGCAGGCGGCGCTTGGCCTCGGCGTCGAGCAGGCTCTCGTTGGCTTCGAAGTAGGCGATCAGGTCGGCGCGGTGGCGCTGGCGCTCTTCGGCGTTGCCGATCGAGTTCAGCTCGAGGCGGATGTTATCCAGGCCCAGGTCATCCCAGACGCGGCGGCACAGCATGATGAGTTCGGCGTCGATGTCCGGGCCGGCAAAGCCGATCGCTTCGGCGCCGAACTGGAAGAACTGGCGGTAGCGGCCGCGCTGCGGACGCTCGTGACGGAACATCGGGCCCTTGTACCACAGGCGCTTCGGGCCGTCGTAGGCCAGGTTGTGCTCGACCACGGCGCGCACCGCGCCGGCCGTGCCTTCCGGACGCAGGGTCAGCAGGTCGCCGTTCATCGAATCTTCGAAGGAATACATCTCCTTCTCGACGATGTCGGTGACGGCGCCGATCGCGCGTGCGAACAGGCCGGTTTCCTCGACGATCGGGGTGACGATCTTCTGGTAGCCGTAGCTCTTGAGCACGGATTCCACGGTGTTCTCGAACAGTTCCCACAGCGGCGCTTCGGCCGGCAGGATGTCGTTCATGCCTTTGATGGCGACGATTTTCTCTTTTTTGTCAGACATTCTATTTCCTCGCCGTCGTCCCCGCGAAGGCGGGGATCCAATTTTGCATGCGTTTCGATGACTCATGCAGAACTTGGGTTCCCGCCTGCGCGGGAACGACGTTCATATAGTTTCGGTTTCTTTGCCGTAATTCTTCTTCACATAATCCAGCACGATCTGCTGGAACTCTTCCACGATGCGCTCGCCGCGCAGCGTCGCCGCTTTCTGGCCGTCGACGAACACCGGCGCCGCCGGCGACTCACCGGTGCCCGGCAGCGAAATGCCGATGTTGGCGTGCTTCGATTCGCCCGGCCCGTTGACGATGCAGCCCATCACGGCCACGTTCATCGCTTCCACGCCCGGATAGGTCTTCTTCCACTCCGGCATCTGCTCGCGCAGGAAACTCTGGATATTGTCCGCCAGTTCCTGGAACACCGTCGAGGTCGTGCGGCCGCAGCCCGGGCAGGCGATCACCATCGGGGTGAACTTGCGCAGGCCCATGGTCTGCAGGATTTCCTGCGACACCACGACTTCCTTGGTGCGGTCGCCACCCGGCTCCGGGGTCAGCGAGACGCGGATGGTGTCGCCGATGCCTTCCTGCAGCAGCACCGACAGCGCCGCGGTCGAGGCCACGATGCCCTTGCTGCCCATGCCGGCCTCGGTCAGGCCCAGGTGCAGCGGATAGTCGCAGCGCTTGGCCAGCTCGCGGTAGACGGCGATCAGGTCCTGCACGCCCGAGACCTTGCACGACAGGATGATCTTGTCGCGCGCCAGGCCGATTTCTTCGGCGCGCACGGCGTTCTCGATCGCCGAGGTGATCAGGGCCTCGTACATCACGGCCTGGGCCGACCAGGGCTGGGCCCGTGCGGCGTTCTCGTCCATGATGCGCGCCAGCAGCGACTGGTCCAGGCTGCCCCAGTTGACGCCGATGCGCACCGGCTTGTCGTAGCGGATCGCGGTTTCGATCATCTGGGCGAACTGGGTGTCGCGCTTGGCGCCCTGCCCCACGTTGCCCGGGTTGATGCGGTACTTCGACAGCGCCTGCGCGCACTCGGGATAATCGCGCAGCAGCAGGTGGCCGTTGTAGTGGAAGTCGCCGACCAGCGGGACATCGACGTCCATCTTGTCGAGCTGCTCGCGGATGGCCGGCACCGCAGCGGCCGCTTCCGGCGTGTTGACCGTGATGCGCACGATCTCGGAACCGGCGCGCGCCAGCTCCTTCACCTGGATCGCGGTGCCGATGACGTCGGCGGTGTCGGTGTTGGTCATCGACTGCACCACCACCGGCGCATCGCCGCCGACCCAGACCTTGCGCTCGCCGTGCTGGACCAGCACGCGGCGGCTGGCGCGGCGCGCCAGGGGACCAGATGGGATGGGAGAGTTCGAAGTCGTCGTCATAGCGTTGGTTATTGCAGCTTTGATTATTGCAGATTGATGCGGGCCAGCTTCTTGCCCGGCACGGTCGGCAGCGACACGGCGTTGCCGCGCAGCGTGGCCGTCACGCCGTCAGGATTGCCGACCACGACGCGCACCGGCTGGTCGACGTTGACCGTCTCGGTGCTGCCGGCCTTGACCAGGCGCGAGATCAGCGCCGCGCCGCCCTTGGCCGGCGTAACTTGGATCCAGGAATCCTCGCGGACGTTCAATACCAGTGCGTTGGCGCCGGTATGGCTCGGGACGGTCTCGGCCGCCGGCTGGGCGGTGGCGGGCGCAACGCCGGGGACCGCCACGTTCGCACTCGGCGCTTTCTGGGCCGGTGTGGTGGTTGGCGGCGTTGCCGGCGCGGCCTGTGCCGGTACGGCCGGCTGGGCCGTGGGCGCAGGCGCGGCGCCGTTCGTGGCGGGCGCCGAGGCGCCGCTGTTCTGGCCCGGCACCGAGATCAAGGGGACGGACGGGTTCTGCAGGGTCTCGACGGCATTGCCGTTGGCGCTGCCGTTCGCGCTGGCGCTGCCGGCGCCGCCTGCGGCCGCCGGTTCAGTGGCCGTGCCGGCCGGCGCCGCCGTTCCAGCCTCGCCCGAGCGATGCGGCACCACGCCGAAATGCCAGGCCGCCGCGGCCGCGACGACCACGACCACGCCGCCGACGATCCAGCCGAGCGGCAGCGCCTTGCGCTTGCCATGGCTCGGGAATCTCGATTCCGAAAACGAGGCCGGGCTGGCGCGGCGCGTGACGGTGGCGCTGCTGTCCGGCGTCGGCGGCGTGTCCATGGCGATCTGCGCCACCAGCGGCGCCGGGTCCATCTTCATCAGCTTGGCGTAGGCGCGCACGAAGCCGCGCGTGACCGCGGGGCTCGGCAGCGAGGCGTAATCGCCCGCTTCCAGCGCCACGACCTGGCGCACCTGCAGTTTCAGCTGGTCGGCGACCTGCTCGACGGTCCATCCCATCGCCTCGCGCTGGCTTGCCAGGGCCCGGCCGGGGATACCGTGGGGATTGTCGGGCGTCGCCGGTTCGTCTGCACGCTCGGAACTCATTGTCGTCTCACTCATTAAAGGCACCGCGTTCGAATGCCGCGTATTCGGGCGAACCGGGGAAGCGCTGGCTTAACTGCGCTGCCAGGGACGCCGCCAATGTCCGGTTGCCGAGCACGTGCTCAACCCGGATGGCCAGCCACAGCACGTCGGCCGACAGCGAGTCGAGCTTCGCTGTCTCCGTCAGGCGGTTGATGAAAAACCCGGCGCGCTGGTAATCGCGCCGCTCGAAATAGACGCGCGCCAGCCCGCTATTCACGGCCGGCAGCGCGGGGTCGACACGCAGCGCATCGAGCAGGTAGCGCTCGGCCGCGTCGATATTCTTCATCTTCAGGCTGCAATTGCCGGCGTTGACCATGGCTTTGACCGGCGAGGCGTAGTGCGGATCCTTCAGCGCGGTGTTGAAATAGCCCATGGCATCGAGCGGCTTGGCGCCGGCGTCGCACAGGAACAGCCCGTAGTTGTTCGACAGCTCCGGATTGCGCGGCGCCAGGCGCAGCGCGTGCCGGTAGTTGTCGTCGGCGAGGGCCTGCTCGCCCATCGCCGTGTAGACCAGCGCACGGAAGCCGTAGGCGTCGGCGTAGTCCGGATCGGCGGCGATCGCCTTTTTGACCTCGTCGAGCGCGATCTCGTACTTGCCGGCCTGGTAGTAGTCGACCGCCAGCTGCAGGCGGATCTGCGCGCGCTTTTCCATCGCGGTCTGGTCGGACGCGGTTTTCAGTTCCTGCACGGACCCGCCTGCGCCGCCGGCGCAGGCCGACAGCAGCGCCACGCACGCGAGCACGCTCGCGCGCAGGGTGGAACGCAATGCGGCGCGTCCGGACAGGGCACGCATCAGGACGAGATCTCCACGATCTTGCCGAAGTTGGGGCCGAACTTTTGCTGGTATTCGGCCATCTTGCTCATCCGCTCGTTCACGCGGGTACGGTCCTTGACCTCGCCGGCCAGCTGGCCGCAGGCGGCGTCGATGTCGTCGCCGCGCGTCTTGCGGATGGTGGTGACGATGCCGCCATCCATCAGGACCTGGGCGAAGGCCTTGATGCGCGGATTCTTGGAGCGCACCAGGCCCGATTCCGGGAAGGGATTGAACGGAATCAGGTTGAACTTGCACGAGACGCCCACCACCGGGTCGTTGACCAGGGCAAGCAGCTCGCGCGCATGCTCGTCGGTGTCGTTGACGCCGTCGAGCATGCAGTATTCGAAGGTGATGAAGTCGCGCGGGGCGAATTCCAGGTAACGCTTGCAGGCGGCCAGCAGTTCGCGCAGCGGGTACTTCTTGTTCAGCGGGACCAGCATGTCGCGCAGCGGATCGTTCGAGCCGTGCAGCGAGACGGCCAGCGCCACCGGGCATTCCTGGGACAGCTTGTCCATATTCGGGACCACGCCCGAGGTCGAGACGGTCACGCGGCGGCGCGACAGGCCGTAGGCGTTATCGTCCAGCATCAGCTTGAGCGCGGTGACGGTCGGTTCGAAGTTCAGCAGCGGCTCGCCCATGCCCATCATGACCACGTTGGTGATCTGGCGCTCGCCCTTCGGGCCGGGCTCGATGCCCTTGGTCTTGCGCAGCTCGAACTCGGCCATCCACAGCTGGCCGATGATCTCGGCCACCGTCAGGTTGCGGTTGAAGCCCTGCTTGCCGGTCGAGCAGAAGCGGCAGTTGACGGCGCAGCCGGCTTGCGTGGAGATGCACAGCGTGCCGCGCGTCTCTTCCGGGATGAACACGGTCTCGACCGCGTTGCCGTTGCCGACGTCGACCAGCCATTTGCGGGTGCCGTCCGAGGACGTGTGGTCGCTGATGATGGCGGGCGCCGTGACCGTCGCACGGGTTTTCAGTTTTTCGCGCAGCGACTTGGCGAGATCGGTCATGTCGTCGAAATTCGACACGCCGAACTGGTGGATCCAGCGCTGCAGCTGCTTGGCGCGAAATGGCTTCTCCCCCAACTCGGCGCAGTAGGCGACGAGCTGTGCGGGATCAAAGTCCAGCAGATTGGTGAGAGTTGCCATGATGTTGGGATCCTAAATCTTTGGACTGCAAAATAAGTTCCGCCCGCCGGGGCCTGCCGAGCGAGGCAGGCGAGCATGGGCGAGCGGGATACTGCGATGTTAAGTCAGCCGGAACCGGCTTACCAACAAACTTGCTACAAAAATCAACGCGAGTAGACGTTCAGTGCCGGGAAGTAGTAGGCGATTTCCACAGCGGCGGTCTCGGCGGCGTCCGAACCGTGCACGGCGTTGGCGTCGATCGAGTCGGCGAAGTCGGCGCGGATGGTGCCCTTGTCGGCCTTCTTCGGGTCGGTGGCGCCCATCAGTTCGCGGTTCTTGGCAATCGCGTTGTCGCCTTCCAGCACCTGGATCATGACCGGGCCCGAGACCATGAAGTCGACCAGGTCCTTGAAGAACGGACGCTCTTTGTGGACGGCATAGAAGCCCTCGGCTTCGGCGCGCGACAGCTGGGCCATGCGGGCAGCCACGATCTTCAGGCCGGCGCCTTCGAAGCGGCTATAGATTTGGCCGATCACGTTTTTAGCGACTGCGTCCGGTTTGATGATCGACAGGGTGCGTTCGATTGCCATGTAAAAACTCCAATAAAAAGAAAGGTTTAAATCGTGATTTTGGAACTCAATCAACCTTCTATTTTACCATACATCGGCCGGCTGGCCGGATATTGCGCCACCGGGATGCCAGGTGCTACAGTGATGCCAATAAATACCTCATCCACGATCGGGATGCGCGGCTTGCCTTAAATAAAACTTAACCGTGGCATGCGCGGCCTTTTGCGGATGCCAGCCAACCCCATATGGGGCATGGGTCGATGTAAAACACCCTGATTTTTCAACCGGAGGCACCAAATGATCCCTAGCCTGCAGAAAACCTACGACGCATCGGGCATCCGCACCTCGCGTCACCGTGTCCTGCGCAACACCTACTGGCTGCTGGCGTTGTCGATGATCCCGACCGTGCTCGGCGCCTTCGTCGGCCTGAACACCTTCCTGCCGATCTTCTTCGGCGGCATGGGCGTATTGCTGTTCTTCGTGATCGCGTTCGGCTTCATCTTCGCCATCGAGAAGACCAAGCACTCGGCGGCCGGCGTGCCGGTCCTGCTCGCCTTCACCTTCTTCATGGGCTTCTGGCTGACGCCGCTGCTGCGCTTCACGCTGCACTTCGCCAACGGCGGCGCGCTGATCATGACCGCCTTCACCGGCACCGCCGTCGTGTTCGCCGTCATGGCCACCGTCGCCACCGTGTCCAAGCGCGACTTTTCGGGCCTGGGCAGCTGGCTGACCGCCGGCGCCATCGTCGTGATCCTGGCCGCCTTCGCCA
>Ga0308169_10004769_pt1 | contig 12544 bp, 7 predicted proteins | sample PhyBR1_2_FD_202139 | JGI IMG/M metagenome (GOLD analysis project Ga0308169, IMG submission 202139) | Phyllosphere microbial communities from UC Gill Tract Community Farm, Albany, California, United States - DLSLSB.R1 | ecosystem: Host-associated > Plants > Phyllosphere > Unclassified | place...
ATTCGATGGCCGCTAATCTGAAAGTGATCGACACCGGCATGGCAACCGCAACCAACGACCGGCAGAAGGCGCTCGACGCCGCGCTCGCGCAGATCGACCGCGCCTTCGGCAAGGGCTCGGCGATGCGCCTGGGCTCCAAGGAAACCATGCAGGTCGAGGTCATCTCGACCGGCTCGCTCGGGCTCGACATCGCGCTCGGCGTCGGCGGCCTGCCGCGCGGCCGCGTGATCGAGATCTATGGTCCGGAAAGCTCGGGCAAGACCACGCTCGCGCTCCACGTGATCGCCGAAGCGCAGAAGGGCGGCGGCACCGCGGCGTTCGTCGATGCCGAGCACGCGCTCGATCCGGTCTACGCCAAGAAGCTCGGCGTCAACATCGACGAGCTGATCGTCTCGCAGCCCGACACCGGCGAGCAAGCGCTCGAGATCGTCGACACGCTCGTCCGCTCGAACGCGATCGACGTGCTCGTGGTCGACTCGGTCGCAGCACTCGTGCCGCGTGCCGAAATCGAAGGCGAGATGGGCGACAGCCATGTCGGCCTCCAGGCCCGCCTGATGTCGCAGTCGTTGCGCAAGCTGACCGGCTCGATCAGCCGCTCGCGCTGCATGGTGATCTTCATCAACCAGCTGCGCATGAAGATCGGCGTCATGTACGGTAACCCCGAGACGACGACCGGCGGCAACGCGCTGAAGTTCTACGCCTCGGTCCGCCTCGACATTCGCCGCATCGGCGCGATCAAGGCCGGCGAAGAGGTGACGGGCAACCAGACTCGCGTAAAGGTCGTCAAGAACAAGGTCGCCCCCCCGTTCAAGCAGGTCGAGTTCGACATCATGTACGGGCAGGGCGTCTCCAAGCTCGGCGAGATCCTCGATCTTGGCGTGAAGGCCGGGCTCGTCGAGAAGTCGGGCGCGTGGTTCAGCTACGACAGCGTCCGCCTCGGTCAGGGTCGCGAGAACTCGAAGACGTTCCTCAAGGACAACCCCGAGACCGCCGACCGCCTCGAAAAGCAGATCCGCGCGCGCACCGATAAGGTCGCTGAAGAAATGATGGCCGGCCCCGAAGACGGCGACGACGCCTAACCCTACTTTCCCTCTCCCTCAGGGGAGAGGGAGGGACCCATTGCTTCGCAATGGGAGGGTGAGGGCACGCGGGACATGGTGTCCAGTGCTTGGCTCATGGTGGCCAAGCATGTACACGGCGGACGGCTCAGACGCGTCGCGAATTGAAACCGCGCCAACCTATCCCTAACACCACCCCGGCGAAGGCCGGGGCCCAGTTGGCATGATGCAGCAATAGAGTCGCGCGCTAGGCCGAGCTCGTTCGATTCGGTAACTCCGCATTTGACGGCGAGCCTGCTTCCCCTTGTTCTTATTCTTGCCTTGTTCTCCCGCGAAGGCGGGAGCCCAGTCTGGATCCCCGTCTCCGCGGGAAACAACGCTACTGATGTCAGTATGCTCGCCTACACCGACCGCAAAACACCGCTTCACAAATACCGCGCCAGCGTCTGCACTTTGTGCACTTCGGACCCGATGTACCGATTATGTGAGGCCCTCTAGACCGTCCAATCGTCCCCCCGCCCGAGTATGAAACGGATCACCGAATGACCACCGCCTACGACTGGACCGGCAGAATAGGCGACGTCTGGGCAGAGGAATGGCGCCGAACCGACCGCAGCTTCACCAACCTGACACCGCACCTGAACGCAGCGATCCTGTCCGCCGCCACCCCCCAAACCCGCAAGATCATCGACATAGGCTGCGGCGCCGGCGCCACTACGCTAGCCACCGCGCAAGCGCTCCCGAACGCGACCGTAACCGGCATAGACCTCTCGCCCAACCTGATCGAGATCGCCAAACACCGCGCCAAAACCGCATTCAACGCCAGCTTCGAATGCGCGGACATCACCGCTGCCGCCCCGAACCACGCGCCAATCGACCTCTACGTCTCCCGCCACGGCGTCATGTTCTTCGCCGATCCCGTCGCCGCCTTCACGACATTCGCCGAAGCCGCCGCTCCCGACGCGACGCTGGTCTTCTCCTGTTTCGCCGCCCGCGCCGCCAACCGCTGGGCCACCGAAATCATCACCGCGACGGGCGGCAATGCCGACGCTCCGGCAAGCACCACGCCCGGCCCCTTCGCGTTCGCCGATCCAACCTACGTCGCGAGCATCCTCGAAAAATCCGGCTGGCACGTCGCGTCACCCGAGCGTGTCGAATTCGCCTACCGAGCAGGGGAGGGCGCCGACCCCGTAGCCGACGCCATCGACTATTTCCGCCGCATCGGCCCCGCCGCCTCCGCCATCCGCGACGCCGCCCCCGAGGAACGCGAGCGCCACATCGCGCGTCTCACCCAGGTCTGCGACCGGTACCGAAGCGGCGACACGGTGGAATTCCCCGCCGCCGCCTGGATCTGGACCGCGCGCAAATCGGCGAATTGAAACCAGGGGTTCAGCATGATCATCGTCCACCACCTCGAAAACTCGCGATCGCAGCGGATCCTGTGGATGCTCGAGGAACTCGGCCTGCCCTACGCAATCAAACGCTACGAGCGGAACAAGGCAACGATGCTCGCGCCGCCCGAACTCAAGAAGGTGCACCCGCTCGGCAAGTCGCCGGTAATCGAGGATGACGGTCAGGTGGTGGCCGAGACCGGCGCGATCGTCGAATATCTCGTCGACAAGGCGGACGGCAAACTCGGCGCCCCCGCCAACCGCGCCGATGCGCTGCGCTACCGTTTCTGGCTCCACTATGCGGAAGGCTCGGTGATGCCGCCGCTGCTGCTGAAGCTCGTCCTCGCGCGCATCCCGATCCTGGGTAAGGCGGCGACCAAGAAGATCCAGCCGATGATCGACGTCCACCTCGACTATGTCGAATCCGAACTGTCGCAGCGCCCCTGGTTCGCCGGCGCCGAGATGACCGCCGCAGACATCATGATGAGCTTCCCCCTAGAAGCCGCCCGCAGCCGTGGCGGGCTCGACGAGTCCCGCCCAGCGACGATCGCATGGCTGGCAAAGGTCCACGCACGGCCCGCGTATCAGGCCGGCCTCAAGAAGGGCGGCCCCTACGCCTACGCTTGAGTAGCGCAAGTCGGGAACCAGACGGGGGCCAAGAAGACGACCTCTCCCCCAAACACCACCCCGGCGAAGGCCGGGGCCCAGTTGGAAAGGTCGAAATAACGAGACACTACGGTGATCACTGGCGTCTCCCAACTGGACCCCGGCCGTCGCCGGGGAGGTACTTCTTCAGTGGTCCGCCAGCGTAAAAGGGTATCCTTGAGCAGTTACCGGTTCAAGATCGCCGTCCAACCTCAAACCTACCCCGGCCCGATCTTCTCGTAGCTGTCCACGTCCACCTTCGGCCCATGCCCGGTAGGCGCTTGCGGAAAATCACGATCGGCCGGCTCGCGCTCGTCGAGCCCGCCCTCCCACTTCGCCACCACGGTCGCCGCCACCGCATTCCCGATCACGTTGGTCGCCGAGCGCCCCATGTCGAGGAAATGATCCACCGCCAGGATCAATAAGATCCCCGCCTCCGGAATCTTGAACATCGACAACGTGCCGGCAATCACCACCAGCGAAGCCCGCGGCACCCCTGCAATGCCCTTCGACGTCACCATCAGCACCAGCAGCATCGCGATCTGCTGCCCGATCGGCAAGTGGATGCCGTACGCCTGCGCGATGAACAGCGACGCGAACGTCATGTACATCATCGACCCGTCGAGGTTGAACGAATAGCCCAGCGGCAGCACGAAGCTCGCGATCCGCGGGGGCACCCCGAACCGGTCAAGCGCCTCCAGCGTCCGCGGATACGCCGCCTCCGACGATGCCGCCGAGAACGCCAGGATCAACGGATCGCGGATATACCGCACCAGCAACCGAGTCCGCGGGCCGATCAACAGGAACGCGATCCCGATCAGCATCGCCCACAGCAGCGCGAGACCGATATAGAAGCTCAGCATGAAATAGCCGAGTTGGCCGAGGATGGTCGGCCCCCGCTCGGCGAGCGTCGCGGTCACCGCAGCGAACACCGCAAACGGCGCGAACCGCATCACGTAATTGGTGATCTGGAGCATCACCGCGACCAACGCTTCGATCGCCTTGACCAGCGGCGCAGCCTTCTCGCCGACCGCGGTGATCGCGACGCCGACGAACACCGAAAACACGACGATCTGGAGGATCTCGTTGCCCGCCATCGCCGCGATCATCGAATCGGGCACGATATGCGAGATGAACTTGGCGAGATCGAACGCCGCGCGGTCGACGCCGCTCGACGCGGTGGCTGGCGGGATCGCGAGCGCGAGGCCAACGCCCGGTTGCAACACGTTGACGAGGATCAGGCCCAAGGTGAGCGACAACAGGCTCGCGCAGATGAACCAGCCGAGGCTCCTAAGACCCACCCGTCCAAGCGCGCCGGTATCGCCCATATGCGCGATACCGACCACCAGCGTAGAAAACACCAAAGGCGCGATGATCATCTTGATCAGCCGCAGGAACAGCGTCGTCACGATCGAGAAATAGCCGGCGATGTCCTTCAGCCGTTCGGCGGACTCGGCCGTGCCGTTGTCGATCGACGCATTCAGGATCCAGCCGACGACCATCCCCGCGACGAGGCCGAACAAGATGTAATAGGTTAGCCGCTTGGCCATTAATCGCTCCCGAGAAGTGCAGACAGGGAAGGGGATTGCGGCGCCCGGGTCAAGGACCCTATCGTCCGACGATGTCGACCGCACGCCACAAGCCCGCCTTCAGCCCCTCGCGTCGCGACCTGCTGAACCTCGCTATCGCGGCGCCATTGCTGTCGACCACCGCGATCCTCCGCGCCGCCGAACCGGACCTGTTGGCGCTGTCCGACATCACCGGCACGACCAGGCCGATCGACGCGACCGAACGCGTCGCGCGGCTGGTCCGCGCGCAGGCGTTGATGAAGGCGGCTGGCATCGGCGCGGTGCTGATCGAGCCGGGGTCGTCGATGATCTACTTCACTGGGGTCCACTGGCATACGAGCGAGCGGCTGACGCTGGCGATCCTCCCGGTCGAAGGCGAACCGTGCATCGTCACGCCGTTCTTCGAGGAGCCTTCGGTGCGCGAGACGCTCGCCGTCCCCGCCAAGGTACGCGTGTGGCAGGAAGACGAGAACCCGCTGGCCGTCGTCGCTGGATTCCTGCGCGACCGCAAGCTCGCCGCGCGGCCGATCAGCCTGGAGGCGGAGGTGCGGTACTTTGCTTATGCGGGGCTCCAGCGCGTGCTGCCCGAGGCGAGGATTGTCTCCGCCGACCCGGTCGTTCGCGCCTGCCGGATGATCAAGACGCCCGCCGAGATCGCGTTGATGCAGGCGGCGACCGAGGTCACGCTCGCCGCCTATCGCTGGACGAAGCCGCGCGTCGAGAGGGGCATGACCGGCCCCGAAATCGGCGCGCTGATGAACGCCGCGACCCGCAAGCTTGGCGGCGCTCCCGAATTCGCGCTCGCACTGATCGGCGAGGCGTCGGCCTATCCGCACGGCAGTCGCGAAATCTACCGCGTCGCCGACGGTCAGGTCGTGCTGATGGACTGCGGCTGCACGGTGCAGGGCTATCAGTCCGACATCTCGCGCACCTGGGTCCACGGCGCGGCAACGGCGGACCAGCGCAAGACGTGGGACCAGGTCGCCCGCGGTCAGCAGATCGCGTTCGCCGCCGCCAGGATCGGCGCACCAGCGGGCAGTGTCGACGACGCGGTCCGCCGCTATTACGAAACGCTCGGTTATGGGCCGGGGTACAAGCTCCCCGGCCTGTCGCACCGCACCGGCCACGGCATCGGAATGGACGGCCATGAACCCGTCAACCTCGTTCACGGCGAGACGACGAAGCTGGCGGCGGGGATGTGTTTCTCCGACGAACCGGGCATCTACATTCCCGGCAAGTACGGGGTCCGCATCGAGGATTGCTTCCACATGACCGACGCAGGGCCGAAATGGTTCAGCGAGCCGCCGAAATCGATCGACGCACCGCTGGGGTAATGCTGCCAACGAGGCAGTCGCCCTCGCCGCGCACTCCACCACCCCGGCGAAGGCCGGGGCCCAATTGGGGGACGGCGGTAACGAAGCACTTCTCTCCGTTATTTCCACCTTTCCAATTGGTCCCCGGCCTTCGCCGGGGTGGTGTTGCTCTTGCCGAATTGCAGCACTCCCTTGTTCTCCCGCGAAGGCGGGAGCCCAGTCTGGGGCCCCGCCTTCGCGGGGAAACACGCTTGCTTCGTTTCAGTCGGATACGTCCGCACCTCCTCACACACCCGACTTGAGCGAACCGCCCCGCTCGCCTAAGTCCCCGCGCATGACATCGACGAACGACATCCGCCGCGGCTTCCTCGACTATTTCGGATCGCAGGGGCACCAGATCGTGCCCAGCGCACCGCTCGTGCCGCAGAACGACCCGACGCTGATGTTCGTCAACGCCGGGATGGTGCCGTTCAAGAACGTCTTCACCGGCCTCGAATTGCGCCCCTACACCACCGCGACCTCGTCGCAGAAATGCGTCCGCGCCGGGGGCAAGCACAATGATCTCGACAATGTCGGCTACACCGCGCGCCACCACACTTTCTTCGAAATGCTCGGCAATTTCTCGTTCGGCGATTATTTCAAGGAACAGGCGATCGTCCACGCCTGGACGCTGCTCACGCGCGAATGGGGCCTGTCGCCTGACAAGTTGACCGCCACCGTCTACCACACCGACGACGAGGCGTTCGATCTCTGGAAGAAGGTCGCCGGACTGCCCGACCACCGCATCATCCGCATCCCGACCAAGGACAATTTCTGGTCGATGGGCGACAACGGGCCGTGCGGGCCGTGCTCGGAAATCTTCTACGACCACGGCGATCATATCTTCGGCGGCCCTCCCGGCAGCCCCGACGAGGACGGCGATCGCTTCGTCGAGATCTGGAACCTCGTGTTCATGCAATATGAGCAGGAGAATGCCGAGATCGTCGGCAACTTGCCCAAGCCCTCGATCGACACCGGCATGGGCCTCGAGCGCATCGCCGCGGTCATGCAGGGCGTCACCGACAATTACGACACTGACACCTTCAAGGCGCTGATCGCCGCGAGCGGAGCGCTGACGCACACCGCGACCGACGGCGCCAACACCGCCAGTCACCGCGTGATCGCCGATCACCTGCGCACCGCCGGCTTCCTGATCGCGGACGGCGTGCTGCCCGCGAGCGAGGGCCGCGGCTACGTCCTGCGCCGGATCATGCGCCGCGCAATGCGCCACGCGCACATCCTCGGCGCCAAGCAGCCGCTGATGCACCGGCTGGTTCCCGCGCTCGTCACCGAGATGGGCGCCGCCTATCCCGAACTGTCGCGCGCACGCCCGCTGATCGAGGCGACGTTGCAGCAGGAGGAAACGCGCTTCCGCCAGACGCTCGACAAGGGGCTGAAGCTGCTCGACGAAGCGACCACCGGGATGACCGACGGCACGCTCGCCGGCGACGTCGCGTTCAAGCTCTACGACACCTACGGCTTCCCGTACGATCTCACCGAGGACGCACTGCGCGAACGCAACATCGCGGTCGACCGCGCCGGCTTCGACACCGCGATGGCCGAGCAGAAGCGCGCCGCCCGCGCCGCCTGGAAGGGCTCGGGCGCGAAGGCCTCGGACGACATCTGGTTCGACATCGTCGAGCAGACCGGCGGCACCGAATTCCTCGGCTACGCATCGGATACGGGCGAGGGTGAAGTTGTCGCACTGGTCAAGGATGGCGCCCGCGTCGACCACGCCACCACCGGCGACGCCGTCGCGATCGTCGTCAACCAGACGCCGTTCTATGGCGAGAGCGGCGGCCAGGTCGGCGATGCGGGCCATATCTCCAACGACACCGGCCTGCGCGCGAACGTCACCGAAACCTCGAAGCAGCTCGGCCGCGTGTTCGTCCATCATGCGATCGTCAGCGCGGGCGAGATCAAGGTCGGCGACCCGGTCAAGCTCCAGATCGACGTCGCCCGCCGTGCGCAGATTCGCGCCAACCACTCCGCGACACACCTCCTGCACGAGGCTCTCCGCGAGCGCCTCGGCACGCACGTCGCGCAGAAGGGCAGCCTCGTCGCGCCCGACCGCCTGCGCTTCGACTTCTCGCAGCCGGTCGCGATGACCCCCGCCGACATCGCGCAGGTCGAGGCCGACGTGAACGCGCAGGTCCGCGGCAACGGCGCGGTGACGACGCTGCTGATGACCCCCGACGACGCGATCGCGATGGGCGCGATGGCATTGTTCGGCGAGAAATACGGCGACGAAGTCCGCGTCGTGTCGATGGGCTCGACCGAAGACGGCACCTACTCGATCGAGCTGTGCGGCGGCACGCACGTCAACGCGCTCGGCGACATCGGCCTTTTCAAGGTCGTCGGCGAAGGCGCGGTCTCCAGCGGCATCCGCCGTGTCGAAGCGCTGACCGGCGAAGCGGCGCGCGCTTATTTGATCAGCCGTGACGACCGCCTGCGCGAGGCGGCCGCGGTGCTGAAATCGACCCCCGACGAGGTCCCGGCGCGCGTCGCATCGCTGCTCGAAGACCGCCGCCGCCTCGAACGCGAACTCGCCGACGCGAAGAAGGCGCTGGCGCTGGGTGGCGGTGGCTCGGGTGAGGCGGCCGGGCCAGAGCAGGTCGGCGGCGTCGCCTTCATCGGCCAGGTGCTCAACGACTTCGAAGCGAAGGGCCTGCGCGGCGCAGTCGACGAAGCCAAGCAGCGCCTGGGCTCCGGCATCGCGGTGATGGTCGCGATCAACGACGGCCGCGCCTCGGTCGCGGTCGGTGTGACGGCGGACCTGGTGACGAGCCACAACGCCGTCGACCTGCTCAAGATCGCGGTGGCTACGCTGGGCGGGCAGGGCGGCGGCGGCCGTCCCGACATGGCGCAGGGCGGTGGTCCCGATGGCGACAAGGCTGCGGAAGCAGTCGCGGCAGTCCGGGCAAAACTGGAGGCGGCGGGCGCCTGAAACTCGCCGACGTCGCACGCTAACCCCAAGCGATGTTCCCCCGCGGACGCGGGGGCCCAGCTAAGTACCGCTAGCTGCCCTGGCTCCTGGCCCCCCGCCTTCGCGGGGGAACAGTGGCTGCGCTGATGAAGTCACCCGCGACAACTGCCTCCACCCCGGCGAAGGCCGGGGCCTAATTGGCACGTCCGAGGTAACGAAAGACCGCGCTCAGTTACCACCGTCCCCCAATTGGGCCCCGGCCTCCGCCGGGGTGGTGCGCGTGCTGGGCCTTGGCGCTGGCGAAGACCGAAGCTCAGCCCCCACGAACCTTCGCCAGCGTCGTCCCGGCGGTAATTGCCTCGATATCCGTGACAAGATGCAACAACCGAACCCCAGACCGCGATATCGCCCGATTTAGCACCCCTGCAAAATCCTCGGTCCGACAAACCGTTTCGGCCCAGCACCCATAAGCCCGCCCGAGCGCGGCAAAATCGGGATTGCGCAAAGCCGTCCCCGAAACCCGCTCCGGATACTCCCGCTCCTGATGCATACGGATCGTCCCGTACCCGCCATTGTCGATGACCAGCACCAGCATATCGGCCCCATGCGCGACTGCCGTCGCCAGCTCCTGCCCGTTCATCAGGAAACAGCCGTCGCCTGCCAAAGCGACAACGGTCCGCTCCGGATGTCGTAACGATGCCGCGACGGCGGCTGGGACGCCGTACCCCATCGCACCGGCGGTTGGCGCTAGTTGCGTCCCCGGCCCGGCATACGCCCAGTACCGATGCCACCAGCCCGAGTAATTCCCCGCCCCGTTGCAGATGATCGCATCCGCCGGCAACCGCTCGCGCATCGCCGCCACGCACGGCCCGAGGTCCATCACCAGATCCCGCGGCGTCGGCGTCGACCACGCCAGCCACTCCGCATGCGCCTCCGACCCGGCAGTGCGCGGCGGCAGGTCGACCACCAGCAAAGCCTCCGCAAACTCCGCCATCCCCGCACATACCGCCACATCCGCGCGGTACGCCCGCTGCAGCTCGTCGGGATCGGGATGCACATGGATCAGCCGCTGCCCCGGATGATCGGGCGTGATCAGCGCATACCCATCGGTCGTAGCCTCCCCCAGCCGCGGCCCGACGACCAGTAGCAGATCCGCCGCCTTGACCCGCTCGACCAGCTTCGGATTGGGCCCATACCCAAGGTTCCCAGCCCACACCGGACAGTCGTTCGGAATAGCGTCCTGCCGCCGAAACGCCGCCGCCACCGGAATGCCGTTACGATCTGCCCACGTCGAGAACGCCCCCGACGCCGCCACGTCCCAGCCCGCCCCGCCGACGATCGCCACTGGCCGCTCGGCCGTGGTCAGCAGATCGGCGAGCAAGTCCATCGTGTCGGCGTCACAGCCTTGCGCCACCCGCTCGACCCGCGGCCTATCGACCGCCTCCACAACATCCAGCAGCATGTCCTCAGGCAACGCCAGCACCACAGGCCCCGGCCGCCCCGACATCGCGGTCGCATAGGCGCGCGCGACATATTCAGGAATCCGCCTGGCATCATCGATCCGCGCCGCCCATTTCGCGATCGGCGCAAACATCGCCTGGAAATCGATCTCCTGGAACGCCTCGCGGTCGCGCGTGCCGCGGTCGATATCGCCCACGAACAGGATCATCGGCTGCGAATCCTGCATCGCGACATGCACGCCGATCGACGCGTTGGTCGCGCCCGGCCCACGGGTCACGAACGCGATACCCGGCCGATGCGTCAGCGTCCCGTCCGCGCACGCCATGAACCCGACACCGCCCTCCTGCCGACACACGACGAGATCGATCGCCGGCGTGTCGTGCAGCGCGTCGAGCACGGCCAGGAAGCTCTCCCCCGGCACGGTGAAGATCCGGTCGCAGCCCTGTGCGACGAGTTGGTCGACCAGGATACGGCCGCCGGTGCGTGGTGTGATCATCCGCGCATCCTGCCGTCCGTTGTGCGCGAAGTCGAGAAACGGTTACGCTTGCGCCGAAGTCGGGACCAACCCGACTCGCCCGGAGAGGATTATGACCGACTTCACCACCGTCGCCGACGGCCTGCGCTTTCCCGAAGGCCCCGTCGCGATGCCAGACGGCAGCGTCATCCTCGTCGAGATCGAAGCCGGCCGCATCACCCGCGTCGCCCCTGACGGTACCAAAACGACGGTAGCCGAACCCGGCGGTGGCCCCAACGGCCTCGCGATCGGTCCCGACGGCAAGCTCTATTGCTGCAACAACGGTGGCTTCGCGTGGCGCGAGGCGAACGGCTTCCTCACCCCGCACGGTCAGCCGGACGACTATTCGGGCGGCCGTATCGAGCGGATCGACATCGCCACCGGCGCAGTCGAGATCCTCTACAAGGACGGCGATTACGGTTGCTCGCTGCGAGGACCCAACGACATCGTCTTCGATTCGCACGGCGGCTTCTGGTTCACCGACCACGGCAAATCGCGCGACCGCGCCCGTGACATCACCGGCATCTTCTACGCGAAAGCCGACGGCAGCCATCTGGAAGAAGTGATCTTCCCGAGCGAAAACCCCAACGGTATCGGCCTCTCGCCCGACGGCACGCGACTCTATGCGGCGGAGACGTTCACCTGCCGGCTGATGGCGTTCGACATCGTCGCCCCCGGCAAGGTCGCCAGCGCCGCGGGCACGCCGCTGTACCGCCCGGCCGGCTACAAGTTCTTCGATTCACTCGGCGTCGAGGCATGCGGGAACATCTGCGTCGCGACGATCGGCGAATGCGGGATCAGCGTGATCTCGCCGGCGGGGGAGCTGGTCGAGTTCGTCGCGACCGACGACGTGTTCACGACCAACATCTGCTGGGGCGGCGCGGACGGCATGGACGCGTACATCACCTGCTCGGGCAGTGGCCGGCTGGTGAAGACGCGGTGGAAGCGGCCGGGGTTGAAGCTCGCGTATTGAAGCCACTGTATCCTCCCCCGCCAGGGGGAGGTGGCTGGCACTTGCCAGACGGAGGGGGAGGCACACGAAACCTCTGTTCCGTATCCTCCCCCTCCGTCACGTTCGGCGCCACCTCCCCCTGGCGGGGGAGGATCGTAAGATCGCGGTCTAGTCTACGTTGCCGACCGAGCATCGCCGCCTTATGCGAGGCGAAAGACGATAGGAGGATGCATGGCGAACAAGCGCTACACCGACGCGGCGACAGCACTCGAAGGCGTGCTGTTCGACGGCATGACGATCTGCGCGGGCGGGTTCGGGCTGTGCGGCATCCCCGAGCGACTGATCGACGCGATCGAGGCGTCCGGGGTCAAGGACCTGACGATCGCCAGCAACAATGCCGGGATCGACGGGCAGGGCCTCGGCAAGCTGCTCCGCTCGCGCCAGGTCAAGAAGATGATCTCGTCCTATGTCGGCGAGAACAAGGAATTCGAGCGGCAATATTTGAGCGGCGAACTCGAGGTCGAGTTCTGCCCGCAGGGCACGCTCGCCGAACGTTGCCGGGCAGGGGGGGCGGGCATCCCCGGCTTCTACACCAAGACCGGCGTCGGCACGCAGGTCGCCGAGGGCAAGGAAACGAAGGTCTTCGACGGCCAGGAATACATCCTCGAACGCGGCAT
>Ga0308169_10004771_pt1 | contig 12543 bp, 9 predicted proteins | sample PhyBR1_2_FD_202139 | JGI IMG/M metagenome (GOLD analysis project Ga0308169, IMG submission 202139) | Phyllosphere microbial communities from UC Gill Tract Community Farm, Albany, California, United States - DLSLSB.R1 | ecosystem: Host-associated > Plants > Phyllosphere > Unclassified | place...
CGAGGCCACTCGCACCGGTCGCTCGCGAGCAGGAAAAAGCCATCGGCCCCTCGGGGCCGGTGGCTTTTTTGCTGGGGCGCACCGGACGTGCCGGAGTCCGCAGGAGGCGGCGAGCTACCGCCACCGCCACCGCCACGACGGCGCCGGCAGGGTTCGGAGGCCCTTCACGGACATCCGGCACGACCGCCGCGACCGCCGCGACCACGAGGAAAAGGCCCTCGAGGGGCCTTTCGTGCATGGGTTCCCTGTCCTTCTTCCGGGGTGGTACCCAGAGAGGCGGAGACCCCGGGAGGGGAGGAGGAGGGACGGGTGGGAGGCAGGCGCGCGAGTGCGCGGGATGAGTGAGCAGGCGAGGCGGCGCCGCCCGGGCGCCGCTGGCGTCAGCGGCGGGCGCGACGCTCGTCGATGCAGGCCTGCAGGTCCTGCTCGAAGCGTTCCAGCACGGCATCGCGCGCGAAACGCGCCTCGGCGCAGGCGCGTGCCTTGATACCGAGCTCGCGCCTCAGTTCCGGCTGCGAGGCCAGCGAGAGCATCGCATCGGCGAAGGCGCTCGCGTCCTCGGGCGGCACGATGCGCCCGCAGGTCGAGACGACCTGTCCCAGCTCGGTGTCGGCCCGCGCGCCGGCCAGCACCGGGCGGCCGCTGCTGAGCATGCCGGTCAGCTTGGATGGCATCACCAGGTCGGCCGCGTCGGCGCGCTGGGGCAGCAGATGGATGTCGGCGAGGCCGAGCAGGTCGCCCAGGCGTTCGACCGGCTGGAGGTCCATGAAATGCACGTTCGGCAGACCGGCGCAGCGCGCCATGAGGTCGGCCCGGCCGGCACCCATGCCACAGAAGACGAAGGCGATGTTCGGCACGTCGCGCAGCAGGACGGCCATGTCGGCCAGGACCTCCAGGCCCTGTTTGCCGCCCATGTTGCCCGAGTAGAGCGCGACCACCGTATCGTCGGCGATGCCGAGCTGGGCGCGGAACGGACTGGGGCCGGTCAGGGGCCGGATGGCCGTCACGTCGGCCCAGTTCGGGAACGAGATCAGCCGTTGCGGCACCACGCCCTTGCTGGCGGCGCGTTCGAGCATGCGCTGCGAGATCGTGGAGACGCGGTCGAAGCAGCCCATCAGGGCACGTTCGACGCGGGTCACCGCCGCGCGCCAGCGCTCACCCTTGAGCAGGCCCAGTTCGAAGGCGGCGTCGACCTCGTAGTCCTGGATGTGCAGCCAGGCGGCGGCCGATCGCATCCGGGCGAACGCCAGGCCGGCCGGGGTGCAGAACAGCGGCGGCTCGGTCATCCAGACCACGTCCGGCTTCCAGCGCCATTGCGCCAGCAGGGCGGGGATGCTGGCCAGCGCGAAGCTCGCCAGATGCACCAGCCGGCGCAGGCCATTGACCTTGCGGGGCACCCAGACGGGCGTGCGATAGACGCGGGCGCCGTGCCAGGTCTCGGTCGCGTAGCGCGTGGCGCTGTAGCCGGGCCAGACCTTCCATTCGGGATAGTAGGGCGGTGCGGTCACGACGCGGACGTCGTGTCCGCGCTCGACCAGCCAGGCCACCATCTCGCCGGAATATTTGCCGATACCGGTCAGTTCCGGCGCGAAATTGATTCCATAGACCAGCAGCTTCATCGGCGTTTCTTGACGAACAGTTCTGCCGAGGGGAACTTGCACATCAGCAGGAAGAAGCCCAGCAGCAGACCCAGCATGGCGTTGGCGCTCAACTGGCCGATGGCCGGCCAGGTGAACAGTCCCAGCAGCAGGGCCAGGCCCATGAGCATCGGGAAGGGCGAGTGGGTCCTGAACGACAGGCGCCAGCTCTGCACCAGGGCGGCCACGAGGACCGCGATCTTCAGGGCGATGTAGGCGAAGCCGAGCAGGCCGCCCTCGAGCAGGATCCGGCCGGCTTCCGATTCGGCCAGTCCGAAGTTGTCGGCACCGGACTTCAGGGAGGTGGCGAGGTTGGAGCCGGTGCCGATGCCCGACCCGAGCCAGTCGAAGGCCTTCATCACGGTAGGTTCGCCGAAGAAGACGGCCGTCAGCCGGTCGAGGAAGTTCTCGTCGCCGGCCGCCGTCTCGAAGCGTTCCTGCGTCACGCTGACGGCATCGGAGAAGAAGTAGGCGAAGGCGCCCACCAGCAGCAGCGCCATGAGCGCGGCGATGATGGCGGCGGGCCGGTCGCGGCCCCGCGCCAGGATCACCCGGCCAGCCACATAGGCCGCGAGCAGGCCACCGGCCGACAGCACCGCCGTGCGCGAGCCGCTGACCACGCTGCCGGCGAGCAGGGCGGCGAACACCGTCAGGGCGAACACCCAGTGCCGCTTGCCGTACTTGCGGGTGCCCAGGTAGCCCAGGATGAGGGGCGCCGCCAGCAGGATGAAGGCGGCATAGCCGGAGGTGAAGCTGAAGGTGCCGGTGGTACGCACCACGCCCGCCACCACCACGAACACGCTCTCCTCGTCGCCGTCGATCTGCCGGTTGATGGTCGAGCCCTGCGAGGAATAGTGCTGCAGCACCGCCAGCGGGGCCAGCATCAGCATCAGGAGCGCGACGATGCGGATGGCGACGCGGTAGTCGGTCTGGTTCATGGCGGCCGCGGCGGCCACCGCGAACCAGCTGTAGAGCAGCCAGAAGCGCAGCCCGACGGCCAGCAGGACCAGCGAGCTTTCACCGGCGATGATCTGCATCAGGCTCCAGGCCAGGACGCAGCACGTCCACGCCACCATCACCGTGGTGATCCTGATGTGCTGTCTCAGATGGCCACCGCGCCATGCATGGAAGACCAGATAGAGCGCCAGGCCGTCGCGCAGCAGCAGCAATGGCGCCGTCGCACCGGCGGTGATCCACTTGCGGATCGCGCCCTCGAACACCACCGTCAGGAGCACGACGATGAACGCGTAGCCGGCCCGGCTGAGCTTGACCGGTGGCGCCGTGCCGACGGCGCGTCGCGCCGGCGCCGCGGCGGGCGCCGGCATCCGGCGCATGGGGAGGGAAGCGGCAGATGTCGTGGACGTCATGTTCGGGCCTCTGCGTGGAGTTTCTTCAGGGCGTCGACGTGGGCGTCGACGCAGTGGGGTTCGTACCAGTGCCGCGCGGCATGGCCGATCTGGCTGGCACGCGCGAAGAGATCGGCACCGGTCGCCCCTGCGAAGGCATCGAACCCGGCCGCGTAATTCAGTCCCGCCCGCAGGCCGTCATGCGGGTCGTAGTCGCGCCACAGCAGGATCGGGCACATGCCGTGCGCCGCGTATGCGGCGAAGATCCCGCTCTTGCAGGTATCGATGGGGGGGTACTCGACGACGCCGAAGCTGGCCGAGAGCATGGCGCGGCTGACCTCGGCCTCCGAGAGCATGCCGTGGACCACGACGCCTTCCTTGGCCAGGCGCTGGGCCATCGGTCCGTCGGGCAGCGGACGGCCGATGTCGTGGATCTTCAGTCCGTGGCGTCGCGCGAACCGATGGATCTCGCCGTCGTTCCAGGCATAGGTCCGGGCGCGTGAGGAGCCGGCGCCGAAGACCACGAGCGAGGGCTCGCGTGAGCCTTCGGCCATGCCCGGCTCGCCGATGTTGGAGAACACCGGCAGCACGCGATGCGGCGCCACCGTGCTGCGCGAGGCCTTGCGCAGCCACTGCGCGGCGGCTTCCCGGTTGGTGTGCCAGAAGTCGGCCTCGTGCAGCATGTCGCGCGCGATCCGCTGCTGCATCAGGCTCAGCCAGAAGGCCGAGCGCCAGGGCGGTCCGAAGGCGTAGAGCTCGTGGAAGACGACGCCGAAGACCTTGAACTGCCGGCGCAGCGTGCGGACCCGTTCGGGAACCCAGGTCGGGATGCCGCGTTTCTGGTAGCCGTAGTTGGAATAGTGGAGCAGCAGCAGGTCGCCCGACCAGCCGGAGATGTCGGTGGTTTCCGAGAACTCGGTCAATGGCGCCTGCAGGCCGCCCGCGAGCTTGGTCGCATAGTCGAACACGCCGCCGGTGCCGGGCGTGATCAACTGGAGCGAGGAAGACGCGCTGCGGGACATCGCGGATATCGAGGGAAGGGGCGGTGTCGCGGCGATCACCGCGCGGCGAGTGCGGGGGATTGCGCGGCGGAGGCGCTGGCGAGATAGGCCTTGAAGTCGCCATAGGCGCTTTCGATGCCTTCGCGCAGGGCCACGGTCGGCGTCCAGCCCAGCTCGCGGATGCGCGAGATGTCGAGCAGCTTGCGCGGCGCGCCATCGGGCTTGTCGGCATCGCAGCGGATCTCGCCGCGATAGCCCACCACGTCGCTCACGAGCTGCGCCAGCTCCAGGATGGACAGGTCCTCTCCGCTGCCGACGTTGATGTGGCTGTTCATCGGTTCGGTGGAAGCGGCGTAGGTCTCGTGCGGCAGATTCATCACGTGCACGCAGGCGGCCGCCATGTCGTCCACGTACAGGAACTCGCGCTTGGGCGTGCCGGTGCCCCAGATCACGACCGTCGGCGCGCCGGCGATGCGGGCCTCGTGGAAGCGGCGGATGAGCGCGGGCAGGACGTGGCTGTTCTCGGGGTGGTAGTTGTCGCCCGGACCATAGAGGTTGGTCGGCATGACGCTGCGGAAGTCGGTGCCGTGCTGGCGGTTGTAGCTCTCGCACAGCTTGATGCCGGCGATCTTCGCGATGGCGTAGGGCTCGTTCGTCGGTTCGAGCTTGCCGGTGAGCAGTGCGTCCTCGGCCATCGGCTGGGCCGCCAGACGCGGGTAGATGCAGCTGGAGCCGAGGAACAGCAGCTTGCGCACGCCGCTGCGCCAGGCTTCGTGGATCAGGTTGGCTTCCAGCATCAGGTTGTCGTAGAGGAAGTCGGCCGGATAGGTGGCATTGGCATGGATGCCCCCGACCTTGGCCGCCGCCAGATACACCTCGTCGGGCTTCTCGACCGCGAAGAAGCGCCGCACCGACGCCTGGTCGGTCAGATCGAGTTCGGCGTGCGTACGCGTGATGAGGCGTGTGTGGCCTTGGGCCGTCAGGCGGCGCACGATGGCGCTGCCGACCATGCCACGATGGCCGGCGACGTAGATGCGCTTCTGAAACTCGTTCATGGGGATGGCGTCTGCAATGTAGTGAACAAATGTAAACGAGGCGGGAAGCCACGACCATCGTCGCGAGCGCCGCCTCCGTTTATTCGATCGCGTGCCGCGATCGCTTGGGGCCATGGCCCCCGGGCAAGGTCTAGATGCTAGCGCCGGTGCTCAGCGCGAACCATCGCCGGAAATCACGGTATAGACAGTTTTTGCAAGAATCTTGATGTCCAGCCAGAGCGACCACTCGTTGACGTACTTGGCATCGAGTTCGACGCGCTGGGCGTAGGACAGCCGGTTGCGACCGCTGACCTGCCAGAGACCGGTCAGTCCCGGACGCACGGCGCAGTAGTGGCCCCAGGTCTTGCCATAGAGGCTGCGTTGGCGCTCCATGCAGGGGCGGGGACCGACGATGCTCATGTCGCCCTTGAGCACGTTCCAGAACTGGGGCAGCTCGTCCAGGCTGAGCTTGCGGATGAAGTGGCCCAGGGGCGTGATGCGGGGATCGTTGTCGAGCTTCTGGAACGTGTCCCACTGCTGGCGGGCCGCATCGTTCTTGCTCAGGTAGTCGTCCAGGATGTCCTCGGAATTCCGCACCATCGAGCGGAACTTGAAGAACCGGAAGGTCTTGCCATCCACGCCCATGCGGGTCTGGCCGAAATGCACCGGCGTGCCCATGCTGATGCGGACGCCGAGCGCCACCAATACATACAAGGGACCGAAGATGGCGAAGAACACCAAGGCTCCCATGATGTCCATGGTGCGCTTGGCCGCACGTTCCATCAGGGTGAATTGACGTGGCTGCGCGTAGAGAGGGGCAGGCTGTGAATCTCCGCCACCACGAGGCAGCCGACGAACCAGATTAGCTTGCGTGGTCGAATCAGAACGGAACATTGGGGTAACCCTCAAAGAGCTTGCCTTACAGCAAAGTTGTTGTAACGCTTTACTACTAACAGAAAGAATTTGAACACATTCGTTCTAGTTTGTCCGCAGCAGAAAGCCTCAAATCAACGATGCGCGAGGTGTGAAAGAGGTAATTTTTCACGCGATCCTCGGTTGTGCAACGCAGCATTGCATCATGCCTGTAATGAATTCGTACGCCAAGTAGTAACCAAATCTAAAAAAGATCCGGGTAAACGCTCACTAAACGCCCACGATTCGGTGTCGCATTGTCAAGGTAATTAAGTTAGCTAAATGTGAAAAATATCACGCAGAAAAGGCGTCCCGGGACCGGGTGTCGCTGTTACATACGGTAAGGCTCATGTAAGACAAAGCCTCATTGAAAAAGCCGGAGCGTCTTTCGAGCACTCCGGCTTTTTCATGCCCGACGATGGAGCGAGTTTCAGCGCGGAGCGACGTCCTCGGCAGGCATCGAACGCTCGAACGGCAGCACCGTATGAGCGAGGTCGCGCTTCGTTTCTACCAGCACCAGAGGGCCTTCATCGACGATCACGACCGGCGGTCGTTCACGTGGCACATGGATGACCGCGGGTTCCGCCGCGATCGCCGCCTGGGCCTGCGCGATGCGCTCCGCATTGGAGTTCACCCACTGTAGGCCTGATCCTTCAGCGATCTGTGCCAACGCGGCCACCGGCAGCGCGAATGGCTCGATCTTCGGCATTTCCCCCGGATGACGCGCGGGCGCCTGCATCGCCGCCGATTCGGGCCTCGAAGGCGCCTCAGACTTGTTACCCATGCTCACCAGATGGTTGTCCACAGGGGACAGCTCGGGGCCGGATGCGATCTTGGACTGTGCCTTTTCAGACACAACATCGTCCATCACCGACTCGGGCGCCGCCACGACCACCCGTGCGGGGCGTCCATCTTCCCCGCCGTCGCGGGCTGCGTCGCCAGCCGTCCCATCGCCGACCTGGGTCGATGCCTCGTCGCGCGGAGCCCTCTCGCGGCGATCGCGACCATAGCGGTCACGCGAACGGCCGCGCCGCTCCTCGCCCTCGCGCCGCGTCGGTGCTTCCGCGGGAGTGACAGCGCCATCGGCCGGCGCCCCTGCGGCCGCGTCGTCTCCGGAGAGCGTCACGGACGCCGCACCGGCATCCGACGACAGCACGTCGGCTGCCATCGGCTGCATTCGGCGGTCGTCGGCCATGCCGGGACCGGCTTCGGAGCGACGTTCACGTCGCGCGCCGCCGGTGCTGTCATCACGTGGCTGACGCTCTGGCGCCACGGACGGGCGTTCGTCGGCCTGCGCGGTGGGTGCGTCGGGTGCCGACATCCCGGGGATCGCGGCGGCGGCGGCGAAACCCGGATCGCGTGCCGCATAGACACTGCGCTCGCGTCCGTTGCGGGGCTCGCGCTCGCCGGTGCGGCTTTCCGGACGTTCCTCCGAACGTTCGGTGCGTTCGCCGGCTTCGATGGTGCGTTCACCACGTTCCTGACGCTCGCCACGCTCGCCGCGCTCGCGTCCACGACCTCGGGACGCGCGCTCGGGTGCGGCGGTTGACGCATCGACGGCCGACGCATCCGGAAGCGCCGAGGCACCTTCGACGACGGCGCCTTCGGTCAACTCGCTCACCAGGGCTCGGTTGTCGGCGTCGGGACGTGGTCCGCGGCCATTGCGACGCTCGCCATCGCGCGGCGCCCTGGCTTCGCGCGGGCCCTCGCGGCCCTCGCGTGGTTCACGTGCTTCGCGGGGTTCACGCGGTTCACGCGGTTCACGTACCGGAGTGTCGGCGCGCAGCTCGCCACGGATCTCGCCAGCGTCGCGACGCTCGCCTTCGCGGCGTTCGCCGCCGCGTCCCTGACGGCGCTCACCTTCGCGTCCGGGGCGTCCTTCGCCATCGCGACCGCCACGGCCTTCACCGCGGCCACCGCCACGGCGTGCTTCGCCATCCCGTGCACCGCGGGGCTCGCCTTCACGGCCGCCACGCGCGCCTTCGCGACGTCCGGACCGGGCCGGCGCCTCGGGGGTCGCAGCGGCGGGCGCGGGCGCGGGTGCCGGCGCAGCGGGTGGCGTCGCCGGCGTGCCGAAGCCAAAGAAGCTCTTGAGCAGCGCCCAGAAGCCGGTCTCGGCCGGCGCGGCCGCGGGAGCCGGTGCCGGTGCCGGCGAGGGCGCCGGAGCCGGGGCGGGAGCAGACGGCCGCGCCGCCGCCGGGCGCACCGGTTCGGGACGTGGCACCGCCGCGGGTGCCGGCGCATCCGGCAGCACGCCCTTGATCACCGGTGTCTGCTTGTTGGTCGGTTCCTGCGAGCGGCGGGTGACCGAGGTCGGATCCTCGATCTCGTCGGCCATCTTGTAGCTGGCCTCGATGTGGTCGAGACGCGGATCGTCGTGCTTCAGACGCTCCAGCCGGTAATTCGGCGTCTCCATGGTCTTGTTGGGAACCATCAGCACGGTCACGCGCTGCTTGAGTTCGATCTTGGCGATCTCGGGGCGCTTCTCGTTGAGCAGGAACGAGGCCACCTCGACGGGCACCTGCACGTGCACGGCGGCCGTGTGGTCCTTGAGGCATTCCTCCTGGATGACGCGCAGGATCTGCAGCGCGCTCGACTCGGTGTCGCGGATGTGGCCCGAGCCGCCGCAGCGCGGGCAGGGGATCGACGAGCCTTCGGAGAGCGCCGGCTTCAGGCGCTGGCGGCTCATCTCCATCAGGCCGAACTTGCTGATCGAGCCGAACTGCACGCGGGCGCGATCCTGGCGCAGTGCGTCGCGCAGCCGGCTCTCGACCTCGCGGCGGTTCTTGGACTCGTCCATGTCGATGAAGTCGATGACGATCAGACCGCCGAGGTCGCGCAGGCGCATCTGGCGGGCGACCTCGTCGGCGGCCTCGAGATTGGTGCGGGTCGCGGTCTCCTCGATGTCGCCGCCCTTGATGGCGCGCGCCGAGTTGACGTCGACCGAGACCAGCGCCTCGGTGTGGTCGATCACGATGGCGCCGCCGGAGGGCAGCTGGACCGTGCGGGCATAGGCCGATTCGATCTGGTGCTCGATCTGGAAGCGGCTGAACAGCGCCGCGTCGTCGCGGTAGCGCTTCACGCGGGCGGCATGCTCGGGCATGACGTGTGCCATGAACTGCTGCGCCTGCTCGTAGATGTCGTCGGTGTCGATCAGGATGTCGCCGATGTCGTGATTGAAGTAGTCACGGATGGCGCGGATGACGAGACTCGATTCCTGGTAGATCAGGAAGGCGCCCTTGGCGCCCTTGGCCGCGCCATCGATGGCGCTCCAGAGCTTGAGCAGGTAGTTCAGGTCCCACTGCAGCTCGGGTGCCGAGCGGCCGATGCCGGCGGTGCGGGCGATGATGCTGGCTCCCTTGGGATATTCCAGCTGGTCCATCGCCTCCTTCAGTTCGGCGCGGTCGTCGCCCTCGATGCGGCGCGAGACGCCGCCGCCGCGCGGGTTGTTGGGCATGAGCACGACATAGCGGCCGGCCAGCGAGACGAAGGTGGTGAGCGCCGCGCCCTTGTTGCCGCGCTCTTCCTTCTCGACCTGCACGACCAGTTCCTGGCCCTCGCGGATCGCGTCCTGGATGCGGGCCTGGCCGGCCGGGACACCCTCGGCGAAATACTGGCGCGAGATCTCCTTGAACGGCAGGAAGCCATGGCGGTCTTCGCCATAGTCGACGAAGCAGGCTTCCAGCGAAGGCTCGACGCGCGTGACGACGGCCTTGTAGATGTTGCCCTTGCGCTGTTCACGCCCCTCGATCTCGATTTCGTAGTCGAGGAGTTTTTGTCCATCGACGATGGCCAGGCGGCGCTCTTCGGGCTGCGTGGCGTTGATCAACATCCGCTTCATGATGCGTTGTCCTTATAGATATGCGTTCGAACCGGCCCATGACGGGCCAACGATGCACGGACGACGCCAGTGAAACGAGGGGAATTGCCGCGGAACCCCGGCTGCCTCGGCCGTGCGGCGCGGACGCCGGGCGGCCATGTCGAGCTTCAGCTCGACGGCAGCAAGGGTGGTGGAGGCGCGTGGAAGGGTGCGAGCCCGGGATGATGTCGACGGGCTGCCTCATGGTCAGCCGGTTGCGCGGGGATGGCGCACGCCACGGGTGATCCGATGCCGCGGGCCGCTGGCAACGGCCAGGTCGGCTTGCGCAGGCAACGATGAATCAGCAGCAGCATCAACACTAGAGAGAACTCGCTTCGATCCGCCGGCCGCTTGGAAGCTGCCGGCTGGGTATTCCGTATCGGTATTTCGTGGGCGTCGGCTTGACTCGGGTGCATCGGCTGCCACTTTGCGCTCAAGCGCGGGGTTTGCAGTCTGCGCGCCCAAGCGGCATCGACCTCACAGCGCATTCAATGGTGCTCTAAACTTCTGATTAATCAAGCACTTACAAGAACGCGCTGGTGAAAAATATTATAGGTGCGAAGCCCGAGCCCACGACCACGGAGGTCCGCTTTGTTACGGTGGACGAAGAATCCGCCGGACAGCGGCTCGACAACTTTCTCTTTCGTCATCTGAAGGGGGTTCCGAAGACGCATGTCTATCGGATCATCCGCTCGGGCGAAGTGCGCCTGAACAAGGGCCGTGTCCAGGCCGAGACGCGCGTCTCGGCCGGCGACGTGCTGCGCCTGCCGCCCGTGCGGATGGCGACGCCCGCGCCGGAAGGCGCCCCGATCGCACCGGCACGCGACTTTCCGCGGTTGCATGAGGACGATGCGCTGCTGGCCATCGACAAGCCCGCCGGCGTGGCGGTGCATGGCGGCAGTGGCGTGAGCTTCGGCGTCATCGAGCAACTGCGTGCCGCGCACCCGGGCGCGAGATTCCTGGAACTGGTGCACCGGCTGGATCGCGAGACCTCCGGCATCCTGCTGGTGGCGCGCAAGCGCAGCGCCCTGACGGCGTTGCAGGCGCAGTTCCGGGATCGCGAGACGGGCAAGACCTATCTGGCGCTGGTGGAGGGCGCCTGGCCGGCCAACCGCAAGGTGCTGGATGCGCCCCTCGCGCGCTATCTGCTGCCGGCGGCGGCGGGCGCGGCCGAGGGCGAGCGTCGGGTCCGCGTCGTCGCCCGGGACCATCCCGACGCCATGCCAGCGGTGACGCTGGTGCGGGTCCTCGCGCAGACGCGACTGGCGGGCGATGCGGCGCCGATGTCCCTGCTCGCCGTGACGATCAAGACCGGCCGCACGCACCAGATCCGCGTGCATCTGGCCTCCGCGGGCCATGCCATCGCCGGTGACGACAAGTATGGCGACTTCGAACGCAACCGAGCCTTGCAGAGGGCCGGCCTCAAGCGCATGTTCCTGCACGCCTGGCGTCTGCAGTTCAATCACCCGGCGACCGGGGAGCGCATGGCGCTGCAGGCCGAGCTGCCGTCGGAACTACGCGCCCTGATGACCGCCGAGACGCTCGACCTGCTGGCGCGGCAACCCCCGCCGGCCGGTTCCTCCTGATTCCCCATCGACCCCCACGTTTCCCATGACCGAACCTTCCTCCCGCCGCTTCGACCTGATCGCCTTCGACTGGGACGGCACGCACTACGATTCGACGGCGCTGATCGCCCAATGCATCCAGGAGGCCGTCGTCGATGTCGGAGGTGCCCGGCCGAGCCTGCGCGATGCCGCCTGGGTGATCGGCCTGGGTCTGGCCGAGGCGCTGGCGCGCGCCGCTCCCGACGTGCCGCGCGAGAAATACCTCGAGCTCGGGGCGCGCTACCGCTACCACTATGTCAAGCGACAGGACGACATCGTGCTGTTCGACGGCGTGCTGCCGATGCTCGACGCGCTCAGGGCGCGGGGTCATCGCCTGGCCGTGGCCACGGGAAAATCGCGCCGGGGCCTGAACGAGGTGCTGGCCAGTTCGGAGTTGAAGGACCGTTTCGATGCCTCCCGCACCGCCGACGAGACCAGCGGCAAGCCGCATCCGCGCATGCTGCTCGAACTGATGGAGGAACTGGATGTGCCGGCCGCGCGCACGCTGATGATCGGCGACACCACGCACGATCTCCAGCTCGCCATCAATGCCGGTTGCTCGAGCGTCGGCGTGAGCTATGGCGCGCACGAGCCAGCCAGCTTCGACGTGCTGGCTCCGTTGCACGTCGCTCATTCGGTGGCCGACCTGCATCGCTGGCTGGTCGACCATGCCTGAAATGTTTCGAGGACACCAGGAGATTTTTTCATGAGCGAGAACGAGATCCTCCCCCTCTGCCAATCCTCCGATCTGGTGGAGGGCGGCCTGGCCGTGCCATTCGATGTGACGCACGGCGGCGAGACCTGCCGCGCCTTCGCGATCCGCTTCGAGGGGCTCGTCCATGCCTATCTCAATCGCTGCACCCATGTCGCGATGGAGATGGACTACCAGCCTGACCGCTTCTTCGACGACACCGGACAGTGGCTGCTGTGTTCCTCGCATGGTGCCGCCTATCGACCCGATACCGGGGAATGCAGCGGTGGGCCGTGCCGGGGCGGCCTGGTCAGGATCGAGCTCAGCGAACGTGACGGCGTGGTGCACTGGCATACTGCCTGGAACCTCCATCCCCTGACTTTTTGACAATGACCGACCCGAACCGCACGGAACCTGAAGGTTTTGATCCTTTTGAGCCGGCCACTCCCATTGCGTCCT
>Ga0308169_10004772_pt1 | contig 12542 bp, 15 predicted proteins | sample PhyBR1_2_FD_202139 | JGI IMG/M metagenome (GOLD analysis project Ga0308169, IMG submission 202139) | Phyllosphere microbial communities from UC Gill Tract Community Farm, Albany, California, United States - DLSLSB.R1 | ecosystem: Host-associated > Plants > Phyllosphere > Unclassified | place...
TGGATAGTTTGCCGCGTCGTTTTCACTACGGCGTCGAAGTCCGCCATCCCGCTTTCTTTGCCAAAGGTGACGCAGAGCGGGCGCTGAATCGCGGATTGCTTGAGCGCGGCATCAATCGCGTCATGCTAATGTAACCTGCCTTATGATACACTCTGGATCAGCAGACTATTCAGGGTTATCCCATGCCAAAAGCCATAAGTTACATTCGCTTCTCAAATAAGCAACAGATTGAGGGGGACTCCACCAAACGCCAGAGCAGACTTATCAATTCATGGCTTGAGCATAATCCCGGTTATGTTCTGGATGAACACATGCGTTTTCAGGATTTGGGAATCAGTGGTTACTCTGGCGCTAATGCTAAATCTGGGGCGTTTGGTGAGTTTCTGGCTGCTGTTGAGTCTGGTTTCATCGAACCGGGTTCCGTACTGCTTGTAGAGTCACTGGACAGGGTATCCAGGCAGGACATTGATAAGGCTGGTGAACAACTCAGAAAGATACTCAGGGCAGGCGTTGAAGTGGTCACGCTGGTGGATGGAAGCTGGTACAAAGAAGAGAGTCTCAGAGACAGCCTTTCTATGATCAAGGCGATGCTGGTGATGGAGCGCGCGCATGAGGAGTCGCTAACCAAGTCAAAGAGGCTTCAGTCAGCGTGGGCTAACAAACGTCGAGAAGCAGAATCAACGGGCAAGATTATGTCCCGCCGGTGTGTAGCGTGGCTCAGAGTCTCTGAAGATGGTAAAGAGTTTGAACAGATCCCGGAAAACGTAAAAGCTGTTCAGCGTGTCTTCCAGCTACGTCTTGATGGTCTGTCCCATGTGAAGATAGCCAGACAGATGAACGAAGAAGGTTTTGTCACTCTCAATCAGTTCAGGTCAAAAGCTGGTGTATGGTCTCAATCTACGGTTACCGAGCTTCTGAGCAATCGTGCGGTGATTGGATACAAAGTTCCGTCCAAATCGATGGTTGTCAAAGGTGTGCAGGAAATCCCCGACTACTACCCCGCTATTATCTCACAAGAACAATTCTTCGCTGTACAGCAACTCAAACAAGGTTCAGGCCGCAGACCATCATCTGATAAGCCACTGCTGACGAATCTGTTTAAAGGTGTTATGCGTTGCGCTCAGTGTGGCTTCATTATGATTGTGACTGGCGTTACTGAGAAGCGGTCTGGCAACTACAGATGTTCAATGAAGTACGAAGGTCGATGCAACGCTAAGGGCATATCCCGGTTACAGACTGATAAAGCACTGGTTCAGGGGCTGCTGTACAACGCACACAGGCTCAATCTGAGCAGCGATAACAGTAAGGTAATAGGTAACCTTCAGTCTGAGCTTGAGACGCTACAGAAGCAGCGAGAGAGACTTATAAAGCTGGCAATGTTGACGGATGACACAGAGTCAGTCGCTGGTGAATTACGTGGACTGAACAAACAGATCAAAGAAGCTGAAAAGGCTGTTGCTGTGGCCCACCAGCGTGACCAGTCAAGCAAGCTGGATACAATCAACCATCTGGATATGACTGTTAAAAAAGATCGTGTAGAAGCGCAAATAATTATCAGGCGCATGATCCGCACTATCACAGTCGATACAGCAAGGAAGGTATGCAAGATCGAGTTCCATAATGGTCTTGTTTTCCATGATTATCCACTGGACAGAGTTATTGACGGTGCCAGAGATCTGGAGCTGCTGCCTGTTATGGGGTACTCAGAAGTGCGGTTTACCAATGGGAAAGGTCACACGCCGAATCACGTGTTGACGGCTGATGCGCCTAATTGGGCTAAGGATTCGGACGATGCCTATTGAGTTCATTTGGAATTTTATTTCACTTTCACTTAACAGCCATTGTTAACTACTGTAGACGTAGCGTAAATTATGCTAATCAATAACGTTCTATGGAGAGAGTTATGTCTTGGGTGTGTCCACACTGTAATCATGCATCTGTCATCAGAAATGAAGACAAGATTGCTACACATTTTGATTTTGACACGAGTGATGGTTTCAAACGTTATGGTCTACAAGGTACTAAATGCCCTAACCCAGCGTGCGGAAAAGCAACCATAGTATTTGTAATTAAAAGGGTTATAAATTCTTTAGGGCAAATCGGAGTGATTTCTAATCAAGCTCCGACTGTTGTTGGTCTTATCCCTTCTAACTTGGTGCCAAATATCAAGGATTACCCTGACTATATCCCCTCTGGAATCAGGCAGGACTACCAAGAAGCGTGCTCGATAGTCGAATTATCACCGAAGTCTTCAGCTACTTTAGCAAGACGTGCATTGCAGGGTATGATCAGAGACTTCTGGAAGATTAAAGAAGAAAATTTAAGCAAAGCGATAAAGGCTCTTGAGGATAAAGTAGACAGTAATATTTGGGCCGCAATCGACGGTGTAAGGAAGGTCGGCAACATTGGCGCTCATATGGAGAAAGACATCGACACCATAGTTGAAGTTAGTCCGGGTGAAGCAACATTACTCATTGAAATGATAGAGATGCTTTTAGAAGAGTGGTACATAGCGAGGCACGATAGAGAACAGCGGGCTGATAAGATGAAAAAGTTAGCTGACGAAAAGCAAGCAGCAAGAAAGCCACAGAATACATAAAATAAAAACCCCGTCGGATTTCTCCAGCGGGGCTATTCCAATAGCTTTGCCTTGAAAATTTAAGCAGCAGCTTCTTGAATTGTCAGACGATAAGCCTTTGCCTCTTGTATCCACATCATTTTTGCTTCTTGGTTGTCCCAACTGGCATGGGCCTCATCATCAATGAAGTCAACTACGTAGTAATGTCGCACAGATGCATGTACAAAATATGAATAGATTATGTAGCTGTTGCTTGTACATTCCCATTGGACAAGAGGGTCACCATCTTTATCAACCCAATCACTGTCATCTTGTTTGGCATGAAGGTGGCCTAAATCTTCTTGTTTTTGAAGAAATGGTTTTTCCTCATCAACATTTGCCCTGTCTCTTCCAAAAAGTGCAGAAATGGATGCATATTCATTCTGTTCAGTTTTGGTAGGACGAGCATGTCTGTCGCTGTTGCGCTTATAACTTTCAAACTCTTGGTAGAAAGGTGCAAACTCAGCGTCAGCCGCTAACTTGTCACAACACTTAATGTCAATTGCAAGCTGCATGAACTTTACTGTACTCCGCTAAGCGTGCATCAGTCTCGCGGGAGCTACGACGAGCAACTGTTCTGGTAGTCTTGACGAGAGCATCAAGTGTTTCCCGACTCATACCGGTAGATACAGCTCTTACTTTAGCCTTAGCCATTGTGTATCTCCTAATGATGGGTGAATGGTTAATCTACTACGCTTGACGTAATAGTATTCTATTACTGACGAAGTCGTCAACCGATTACCGTATTGAAACCTTAGTTGTAGCCGCTAACTTACGTTACCTTTAAACGATAAGTTGCGGCTTTTAGATACGACAAAGTTAGTTAGTTTTCTTAAGAAGTGAAGGACTCCAGCCAGCATTCTGACCAGGACTCTGCCAGCCACCAGCAAGGCCAGTTGCAGACATCATCTGAAGTTCATGCTGTTGATTGATTGTGTCCAGAGCTACACGTTGGATCGTACCATCTGGTAGAGCAACGTTAAGCTGACCGTTCGAGACTACTTCAATGCGTAGAGGTGCAAACTGGATAGGCTTCTGGGCTAACAATGCTGACTGACTCTGCTGTGCATACGGGTTATAACCTGCCAGAGCTGGATCTTTAAGACCACCTTTACCGAGTCCATCCCACATGTCGCCGATCTTAGTGAATAACCAGTCAACAGGGCTGTCTTTAAGCGTATTGCCACCATGTGTGGTCTCAGTACCAGTTGCACCGCCCCATCCCCATTCCTTGTTAGCGAATTTCTGGAACTCTGGAATCCACTTATCAAAGATGAGGTTACCGAGTGTCGTACCAATTTCAACCGCTGCCGCAATGCCGAAAGTACGCCCTGCTGCACCCATCATTTCGCCTGTACCGAGACCTGTCATCTTACCGACTTTAGAGATACCAGCGAGAGCGAGCTTTCCAGCTACAACAGCAATCAGCACATCAAACCACTCGTTGAACACACCTGAAAGCTTCTGGAGATTACTCTGTGTGCCTTTGTCCAGGTTACTGTAAAAATCTGACCAGTGTTCTGAAGCGAGTGACGAGTAGCCTGATAGGTTCATTGCTGCAACGTTAGCTTTATCGCCAATGTCTGACAGTCGATCAGCAAAGAAGCCCACAGCTTTGGATACGGGTGTCAAAGTTGTTCCGAGATTGTCAGCACTATCAGTAAGCATTCTGAAGAAACGCACCATAGGCTTTTCCATGTTGTTGAAAAAGTCACGTTGAGCGAACTGGATTGAACCAGCTAACCTACCCTGTGCAGCAATGATGTTTTCCTGAGCCATAGTCTTTTGCTGATCTGTAGGTTTCATCACCTTAAGGCTGTCCGAGACGAATGCGCTACCGGGGACAGTTTTATAGTATTCCTTCAACTGGCTGCTGTTAGTGAATCCGTGCAGCTTCTGGAGACCCTTAATAAGTGCTGGCGAGGCATTCACAACCTGTAAGAAGTCCTGACCCATAAGATGTGCGCTGGTGGCGATCTGCTGGAAAGCATAGTTAAGACGACCGACCGCATCTGGTGACATCCCTGTTGTATGCGCAAAGACTGACTCGTTCTCGAATAGTTCAGCAATCTGATCATTCTTGAAACCGTCAGGCATCGTCATACGCATTTGGGCCATTTGTTCCCTGGTCAGTAAAGGGTCAAGGCCATAAGCACGTGATACGGTGTCTGCCTTCTGCGTCATACGGGTATTTTCAGATTCTGAACCGTAAGCTACGACACCCATTGTATGAGCTTGGGTAAACTTACCACCGACAGTGATTGTTTCCTGAAGGGATGACAGTGCTCTGTTTAGTGCGAAGAAGCCCCCGATCAGACCTGTAGCGCCATCTGCAAGACGTGATAACCCTGCTCCAGCGTTTGATGCTTCGAGAGCCTGTAAACGCTGCTGTGAGCGTTGGATCGAGGCTGCACGTTGAGTCTGAGCGAACTCATAATTAAGATTTTTCAAAGAGTTTCTGAAACCACGCATATCACCAGCAGCCGTGGATTCCATTCTTAGACGCTCAAGGCGAGAACGATACTGAACAGCGCGATCAGCGTCTTGAAGTTGCATTCTTCCGTAAAAGCCAGATGTTAGCTGGCGCTGGTGGATGTCCTCAATTACCTGACGAGGGTTAGCCCTTGAACGTGGCTGACCAGGACGAGGTAGAGGTGCTACAGGTGGATTGATCGAGCTGCGTACACGGTATGCATCACGGATTGCTCGACCTACTTCACGAGCAGCGTTCTGCCCTTCACGCTGATAACGGGTAAACAGACCACTGTCAGCGCCCCTGATACGGAATGAATTATTAAGAGCTTTGTTGATGTTGCGACCAGCGATAGCAGCACGCTTTTCCAGTGCTTTGAAAGTGGGTTCAGCTAACTTTGCCCGGTTTCGGGAGAAGACTCGGTCAAGATTCGTTTCGATACGCTTAGCTACTGGCAGGATCTGCTTTTCGAGACGTGTCAGCCCTTTCAGGACAGTTTCCTGTAGCGACATTTCAATAACGAAGCTGTCCACAGTGATTTGGTTCGACATTATTATTTACCTATAAAAAAGGCCCACCGATAAGGTGAGCCTGTAAAGGGGGATGCTTAATTGTGTGAGGGTTACTTCTTCGCACGTTTAACCGCGTCTGAGATCAACTGTTCAAAGGTGGGAATTGAATCCAGAGCTGTCCGAGCTGCCTGTTTCGCTTCTGTGAGTGCTACAGCGGCTTTCTTACGGCGATTGATGAGGCGTTGTAGATCTGCATCGTAAAGCGCTTGCGAGTGGGCCAGAGCCTCTGGGCTGTGTGCGTATGACATCAGACTTTCAACTGCAACAGGGATATAGACCAAACGAGATGATCCTGGTGTACTAACAGCAGCACCGTTAACCATCTGTACACGTCCACCCAGAGACCTGCGCTCAACCAGTTTATAACCTTCAATATGCAGGCCACCCGTTTTAAGTAACTCATTAAAATGATGGTCACCAGCACAGTCCACCGTTCGCACTTCAGAATGTTGCAGGTTAAAGGCAAACTGAGCCTGAAGGTTAGAACGGTAACGGGTCTGATCGTCTTCAAATTCTGCAACCTGGTCACACAGTTCTTCATGCTGTGCAGCGAGTTTCTGGATGATTGGTGTGTAGTGGCGCTCAATTGCGAGGCGCTTTTCAGATGGGAACAGATCATTAAAATCAGCCTGTCGATCAAGTTCAGCCTGTTCAGATTTATTCTGTACAGAAGATTGATGGACGATGGCCTCCTGTTGGATGCGTTCTGTTAGCGCCTCATCAACGTCAACGAAGATGGGGGGCTGGTCTTGCTTGATATGATGTGACTCATTTTGCATGTGTTTTAAAGTGATCATTAGTGTGTGTTTCCGTGGTTTGCAGGGATTTGTACATAAGGTTTTGAACGGAGACGGTCGATCATTGTGTCGAGTTGGCTCCGAGTCTGTTCATAGAGTTTATGAGCCATCTCAGATGCTTCAGAAGCCGAATAGCGCATGATCAGAAAGCAGTCAGCAAACGCTGAGATGAGTTCTTCTGGTCTCTGATAGATGCTGGCGAAGAGTTCTGCTGCTGAGATATTTTCAAGGTCAATAATGAAACCTTTGGAAAGATCAGCCTCATCACGCCATGAAACGATTTTTTGGATTGTCATTAAGCGCCAACCTCTTTACGAATCTGATCAGCACGCTGTTCAAGCTGGTGGGCCTCAGCGAACAGTTCCGGTTTCTCTTTCATTACCTTCGCTGTGGCGATATCACGAAGCAGCTTGACGATTTCGGGGCCGAACATCTCAGGATTCGTCTTCAACATCTGTTCAGCGAGTTGCTGATAATGAGCGATGTTCTTACGGGTCACGCTGAGTTTGTTGTTTACCGCGACAAGTTCTGATTCGAGATCAGCGAGATGTTCTGTGTTCTGTGTATGTTGATCAATGGTGTGGCTGGTGGACTCTTGCTGTGATTCCATCAGTTTAAGGAGTTCGGTTACTTCAAGCATTGCGTTGTCTCCACATGGAATCAGCGCGGCATAGAAGCACAACGAGAATGGTTGTCAGGATTGCAGGGATCATTATTAGTCTCTCTCATTAAAAATACCCACCTCCGTTGCCAGAGGTGAGCTTTATCAGGATTGGATAGTGAAATGACAAGACAGCATCCGCAAAAACCACTGAGACGCTCACCCTGCAAGGAGAAGTGGCTTTGCACCTGCGATCTGAACCGATGGAGAAGCGGAGAACCTACAGGATTTTGAGGGGAGAGGTTTTTGCGGATACAGCGAGAAGATAGGCGGTGAAGACGAACAACACCGCGCATAGGTGAAGCTGAAGATCTACCACTGAGTAAATGTTAACACTATTGTAACAAAATGTCAATACTTTATTGACATCTGGTTAGCAAAGTGATAGTGGCAAGTTATTACAGGTCACACTGTAACCTTCGCTGTTCTGGTAACGGTGTGCAGGTTCTGTCGGGAGAACTCTGAACAGGTGAGCTTGTTCATGCACGTCACGGTAAGCCTGTTGGCGTAGTAGCTCACGCTGACGATCTTCTTCTACGAGACGTTGAGATTCAAGGGCGTCTGCTTGGGTTGGTTGGCTGGGCATTGCTGGTGGGCCTTTTTAGATTTTTTTAAAATTAAGGGAGGGTGTTTTTTTGATACGGGGTATGGGGAGTAGATAGGGGAAATATCTGTAGCGTATAAATTGAGGCACTTAGAGGCTCAAAGCTGAGCATTAGGTTCCTTTTGCAGAAAGGTAAAATATTGATTATAAAGGATTTATTTATCCTCGCCTCAATGCTTCTGGTCAAATCTGGTTACATAAGCCTGTGAATTAACGAGGCATAGCCTTATCCATCTGAGCAACGATGCGCTGCGCTGTTGATACAGTCCATTCCTTACCGTGAATCGTCTTGATACCACGTTCGTTCATGTAAGCTGCTAACTGACGTAGCGAGACATAACCTTTAGCACGTGCAGCGTGAACAGCATCCTCAACTTTGAGCATGTATGCTTTCGCTGTTTCCTGACGAATCTGTGAAGACTTCTCTGTTCCGAGATGACGAACATGCATCACAGTTGCGTTTCGGCGTGACAGCTTAGCCATAGACTCAGCATCGCCATTATCAGCACGATCCTGAAGTTTGGACAGTGCAGCCTTAGTACGCTGAGCGATGAACTCCCTTTCCTGCTGTGCTAATGCTGCGAACAGATGGATCTGAAAGTTATCTGCATGGGGCATGGTAGCGACCTTTACACAGACTCTTTTCATGATTGCTGCTGTGTGCTCAACGTCACGGGACAGACGATCCACCTTAGCCACCAGCAGACAAGCGCCCTGCTTCTCACACTCTTTAAGAGCAGCCTGTAAGCCTGTACGGAGTTCAATCGAAAGCGCACCTGACAGGCCATCGTCTGTAAAGCTGCCTACTTCGTCCCACTCATTGGAAGTAATCGCAGACTGGCAATAGTCATGCTGTGACTCTAAGCCTAAGCCTGTTCCCTTCTTTGATATGCGGTAGTAAGTAACAACTTTCATAGTCTGAATCCTCAAATGGTGTATGAGGATTGTACTTAGATTGCCGTATCCATGCAAGACAGACGTGCTGTAAAAAATACACTTATATTTGACTGATTAGGCGACTGCTTTGGGGACTGAATGGCGCTGGAAGGTTGCCGTTGCTGTTGGGGTCACAGTATTAATGGATGTTGTAACGTCTGCCTTAGTTGGGAGTCCAGCCTGAGCAGCCAGTACACGCTTTGACATAGAACGACGCTGATTGTTATCTGAGGCTAATAGCTTCTGCGCGACATCAATCTGTGTCTTTAGGTCAATTGCGCTGGTGGTCTTATCGTCAACACCATATTTTCGAAGGGTTACAGCGTCTTTGTGAAGAATCGCTTCAAGGAAGCTGTATGAGGCTGACTGAGCCTGTTCAATCACAGTGTCAGCGTTGGTTGTATTGGTTGTGGTAGTCATTCATAGAGTTACCTTTTGTTTTTTGAGAATGGGGATCTGGGAGGTAATAGCGAGGTTCAGTCACTGGTCAGGTTATCGACAAGTTTGAGGATAAACACCGTGAGAATACTTGTCGGAGCTATGTCGTAGAGAAAATGGATGAGGATATGTTGCATTGGTTGTTTACCGGGACTGTTTGTTATGAGTGCAAATGCACTTGTTTACGAGACTCGGGGAGATACCGAGCTGTTTAGCAATTTGGCGGTGAGTAAGACCTTCTGAGCGGAGTTTCAAGACATTCTCGTAGACTTGCGTGTATTTCTTACTGATGGGAATACCTGCCAGTTTACGGACAAGGACTGATTCGTGTGGGTTAAGACCGGACTGTTTAGCTGCGGCTGAGGGAGACAGCCCGGTAGAGATAAATTCTAAGAAGCGTTGCACTTCTGGCGTTGGAATTAGAGAGTACATTTGGTGAGTTACCTGTGTATGAGATGGAGTCTATGCTGACATAAGATTAACGCTCAGCCTTGAGTATTAAAGACTGAGCAGGAGGATTAAAAGGCGGGATTGTTTCGATTGAATTGCTTCTGACGCTCTAACTGATGCGGAGCCATTCCGATACGGTTACCAGTAGCGAAGATGTTCTGATTGGGTACTTTTACATCATCGTCATGGTCGAGTGGTTCATCATCGAAGTCATCTTGGGATGCACTAAATGAATCATCTGAATAATCGTCGCTATGGTCGAGTGGTTCATCATCGAAGTCATCTTGAGCAAGAGGCATACTGGCGTATGTCTTTGTCACCAGTTCTTCTCTCTCTACAGATTTCTCTACAGAGATTTCTTCATCAAGATTAAGATCGCTAATGCTCTTATCACAATGGATTTTGGTTTCACCCAATCCCACGTTTACCTGTGACAGCGAAGCGTCCTGGTTTTGACTTTCTTCTTCTAACTGATCTTCTCTCTGATCTAATACTCTGTTCTTATATTCAGCCAATTTGTCACGTCCAGAGGTGACAGTTTGACACGTCCAGACATGACAGTTTGTCACCTCAAAAGTATTCGACTTGTTGAACCTGCGAGTTTTAACAATTAAACCTGCTTCAGCGAGGGTAGCTGTGGCACGAATAACAGTTCTGACACTCAACCCAAGTCGCTGGGCGATATATTCATTTGAAGGGAAGATTGATTCTACCGAAGCAGCCTCTTGATAGCTCAGGAGGAAGAGATAGACCAGCTTCTCATTCGAGTTGATCTCTGTGGATTCCAAGACATCGTGATATGCCTTGACGAAGTTACGGGACTGCTTAGTTGTTGCTACATGCATTAAGACCTCATGGTACGTGTGGAAGAAAACTATATACAGACCACTCCACAGAAGCACCTTACCAAGAGGTACGCTTCCACACGTTTGACAGTGCTAATGTAGGGTGGTCTGTATATGGTTTAACGCAGATGAGATAGTGATAGGTAGTTGCGGGATAATCATCGACTACAAGTAATGCTAACATTTATGCAACAAAATGTCAACATTTAGTTGACTCAGCTAATGAAGTGTGCGTAGGGTTATTTAACCAATCTTAAATCAAATCGCCTGCATGGTGGCAAGATAAAACCCCTGCCTCCCTTGGAAAGAAATTTCAATACACAAAATTGCCGGTTGAATCAAAGATTCGACGTATCTTTATTAACTCTGCTCGTTGGAATGTACCGCACTACTGTTTGTGCCATGATGCCAGGAATGATCATCTTGCTTAATTCAACCGTGGTAGAGGGAAGTTTCCAAGTAACACTATCTGCATTTGCAAACTCAGGTTTGCCATACTTCTGAGTCAATAACTGATTTAAAGTATTGAACTGACGAACAATGATACCTTCGTTTTTCTGCTCAACACTGGTGACATTTGTCTGAACCAGACGATCAGACTCGTCGAAAAGGAAGTTAACATTGTAGAGACCACTTCCAATGTTCACGTTATCGATCCTAACCTTGCCTACACTGCCTTTGTATTTTTCAGGTGAAATCAGATGTGCGCCATTGCCCTGTGCTGCGACTACCTCAGACGGCCTCATATCCCACTTCGTATTTCCATAGCCAGGCCCTCCATCAGCATGAGCAAACAAAGGCACCACTAAAAAAGTCGCTGCTATAAGAATTTTTTTCATCACCGTTCCTTTACAGTTTTTGTTTATAAGATTCATCTTAAGACTTAGCCACACGAAATCAAGCAGTTGTTATTAGGGTGATATTATTTTCTCATTAGGTTTATTCCGAAAAACCCGGAAACGGATTATCATAAGAAAAACTTCAACTTAAGGGAACTAAGATGGGCGAAGGTCTTACAGATTCAGTCAAAAAGGTGTTAGAAGAAAGAATGAAAAATCCTTTGTGGGGTTTCATTATTCTGGCGTGGTTATGGTTCAACTGGCCTAACCTGGCGATGTTGTTCATGAGTGATGCTCCTGTAAAATTCAGGATCGACTACATCCTTTCACAAAAGCTCTTCTACCTACATTACATGATTGTACCCATCCTATCAGGGAGCGTTTTGGCTATAGTCTCGCCCTATGCCCAGTGGCTATTATCTCAGGCTCATAAGTGGGCTGATGACAGGTATAGCGACAATATCTTCAAGGTTAAAGAAAAAAATTATCAAGATGCGATCAAACTTTCCACTTTGAAAGATCAGGCTGACAGGGCTGAAGAGTTGGCAAAAGCCAAAACGGATGCGGACATCCAGGAGCAGGTAGAGCGCGGCAAGCGTGAAGTGTTAAAAACAGAAGAGATGGAGTCCATAAAAAAGGCATTAAACGATGAAGTAGAAGTTCTAAAACGCTCTATTGCTTCAAAAGAAGCGGATATTGACATCCTTTTGAAGGAGAAGATTGAGATTCAGAACTTCATAGTTAAGTCTCTAACTATTATGGAGAAATTTTTCAAAGTTGATAATAGCTCATCAATTCAAGCACTTAAGAAGGAAATTGAGGAGCTTTACTCGGCAAAAGAAATGGAATTCTCTAAGATTTCAAATGCTCTTGATGCCCATGAGAATTTAACAGATGGGCAAGCATTAACGTTTTTAGATGCTTTGGACGATAAAGTTAAGAAAGATAAGATTATGAATTTTAGAGAGAAAAATTTAGAGAATAAATGATTTATAGCTAAGTGTATCATTAGATAGTTGTAATCCTGGACAGCCGCCCGGTTCACGCCTCCACCTCGCAAAGCCCGGCAGCCTTGGTGGCCCGTGCTCAGAAGCCTAAAGTGCCGCCTCATGCCTTACGAACCGGCTCGCAGCCAATGGTCCGTTTTATCGGCAGCGACAGTGTGGAAGAGACCGTGCCGCTGTTTCAGATCTGGCGTGACAAGCTCTCGCAATGGCAGCAACAGGGCGACGCCATGTTGTTTCTGCATACGCCCGATATGGGTCAGGTGTTTCCGCTGGTGCAGGCGCTATGGCCGCAGCTGCAGCAGA
>Ga0308169_10004773_pt1 | contig 12541 bp, 8 predicted proteins | sample PhyBR1_2_FD_202139 | JGI IMG/M metagenome (GOLD analysis project Ga0308169, IMG submission 202139) | Phyllosphere microbial communities from UC Gill Tract Community Farm, Albany, California, United States - DLSLSB.R1 | ecosystem: Host-associated > Plants > Phyllosphere > Unclassified | place...
CTGAAAAAGCCTTTACAGATAGGTTTGTGCAACAAAGCCATATAGAGGTATAGCTATATCTCTTGATATTTTTTAAAACTGGCTTTTAAATAGCCAGTTTTTTTATTTTAAATATATTATTTTTAATTCTAAAATATTTAATACATTTTAATATCTATTTTTAAATCAATGTTTTTTAAAATAAAATATATATCGATAGGACTGAGTTATCGAATGCTGGGAAAATGTAATTGGAATTTCAAAATCGATAGAACTATATTTTTTTATATTTTATTAAATAGAGAAATTCTCTATTAAATAAAATTATTCAGAATAAGAATGGATGGAATTAACCATTTTCAGGTGGTTAATAAATAGGGAAAGAGAATGAGTTTAAAAAAAGTTCATCGGCATTCATGGGTGTCTCTTGTTGTTTGCTGGTTAATCTGGCTGGTTATTGCATATGATCGTGAACTCATATTCCGCGCGGCAGTCATGATTTGTGAAGAGTTCTCTCTTACACCCACAGAGTGGGGCTATACCATTGCCGCTATTACTGTGTCCCTAGCCTTACTCAGTATTCCGGTAAGTGCCTATTGTGATTTAAAAGCACCGGGCTGGAAACGTGCTATGTTCCAGTGGCCTTTGATTGTCGGATTTACTTTTCTGTCCTTACTTTCTGGCATCATGTCATTTAGTAATACTTTCTATAAGTTTGTTATCTTACGGATATTGGTGTCCATTGGTTGTGGGGTAGCCGAACCCATCGGGGTGAGTAACACTGCAGAATGGTGGCCTAAAGAGCACCGAGGATTTGCAATCGGTGCCCACCATGCTGGTTATCCCGTTGGTGCAATGCTGAGTGGGGTAGTAATGGCATCAATTATTTATTATTTTGGTCCTGAAAACTGGCGTTATGCATTTTATCTCGGCATCATGATTTCAGTACCGGTATTAACATTCTGGGCTATTTATTCAAACAAGAAACGCTATGATGAGTTTCATGATGCATGTATAGATCGAGGACTTACTCCACCGACAGATAATCCATGTCTAGAAACCAAATCCTTAAATCCAGCTGCTGCGAAGAAAGGTTCCTTAAAAAGAACTTTAAAGTCACGCGGTATTTTATTTACGGCGGGTAGTACCTTAATTACACACATTGTATATCTTGGTTTCCTGACTATTTTTCCTGCATATCTTTATAATATTGTGGGACTAGATCTTGCTAAAGCGGCAGGTTTAAGTGCCGTATTTACAATTACAGGAATTATGGGGCAAATTTTCTGGCCTTCTTTGTCCGATAAAATTGGACGCCGTAAAACACTCATTCTTTGTGGAATCTGGATGGCTGTTGGTATTGCCAGTTTCTGTTTAACCCAAGGTGTAATTTCTGTCATTATTATTCAATTAATTTTTGGTTTCTCTGCCAATGCAATCTGGCCAATTTATTATGCCACAGCATCAGATTATGCCGAGCAAGATGCCATGGGTACAGCGAACAGTATCATTACCGTGGCCCTTTATGTGGGAGGAGCGATTGCCCCCATTCTCATGGGTTCATTACTGACGAATTTTGGAGGATGGCATAATGCAACCGGTTATACACTTTGCTTTATTTTAATGTCAGTCTGTGCATTGATTGGTGTGTTGCTGCAAGTTATCTTGGGCTATCTGGACAAGAAAGATCATTTAAAACCTGTTTAATTCCTGATTAATTCCATAAATTTCGACTGTAGTTTCCTCATGGATTGAGGGTGCTACAGTCTTATCCATTTTTATATTTGAGTTAAAGGATTTGGCTTTCATGTGGGTTTCATCCAGCTAAATGAATAGGACGGGCATCGTAATAATGAACCGTCCTATTTTTTATATTAGTTTTTTTATTTAATACTCTCTTTTATAAATTGAACTAAACCAGATTTTGATCATGACCTAAAATATTCTGGTTCACATTACTCTCCAAAATAGAGAACAGTCGTTCTTGAGCTTCATCAGTAGCCCAAGCAATATGCGCTGTAATCATGACATTTGGATGCTTGAGTTTTAACAAGGGATGATCGGCTGCAGGAGGCTCCTGGTCCAGCACATCTGCACCAAAACCTGCAATCTGCTGATTCATTAATGCTTCTGCAACATCCTCACTATGAACCAAACCGCCACGGCCTACATTAATCAAAATGCTATCTTTTTTCATTTGACTGAGTACAGTCCGATCAATCATAAAACGGGTTTCATCATTCAACTCACAATGCAAGGACAGCACATCAGCAAGCTGAATTGCCTGTGTAAATGGAACATATCCTTCACGACAGGTGGTAGCATTCTTACGTTCACTGAAGGTAACTTTCATACCAAATGCCTGGGCTTTTTCTGCAAGCGATTGACCGATTTCGCCCTTACCTACAATGACCAGATTTTTATTTTTGAGTTCACGGATGGGCGCTGCAAGATAGAAAGATACTGGACTATTTGACCAGGTCCCATCGCGAACCGCTTTAACTTGGGAGTCGAAATTTTTGATCAGGTTCATCATCAGGACAAATGCATGTTCAGCCACTGCATCGCCAGCATAGCCACGAATATTGCAGATTTTGATATCTCTAGACTTTAATAAATCGACATCTACATGATCGTAACCTGTGGAACAAAGTGCCAGTAACTTTAAGTTCGGATTATTGTCCAGAATCTGTTCATCAACTTTCAGGTCACTGATGATGAGCACATCCTGATCATGGACCTGATCATAAAACTGTTGCTGACTTAACTGCTCATATTCAGTGTATTCAACAGGGAAATTAAATTGAAATGCTTTATTTAGTAATACGCCTTTTTCAACACAGGTAACTTTTACGGTATTCATAAATCTTTAATGTCTACATAGTGGTACTGCGTATGACTTATTTTTTAATTAAATCATATGCCATTTTAGTATCCTCTAACTGCACCAGCGAGGCATGACGTGCAGAAAGAGGGTCTTTATTTTCAATTGCAGTTAAAATTGCTTTATGCCGAGGCAATGAATGGTTCTGTAAATTCGGTCTTAAACTGGTAACCTGGATTGCCTGCTGCAAAGGTAAAACCAGCATTTTTGACATATATGCCAATAAATCATTATGAGTTGCTTTGGCAATTGAAAGGTGAAAGTCAATATCCGGCTGGATAAACTCTTCGATACTTTCTGCCTGTTCCATCCCTGCATACGCTTTTTTAATGCGTGCTATATCTTCCTCTGTCGCCGTACTTGCTGCGATATAAGCCAATTCCGGCTCTAATACACGACGTACAGTAGATAAAGTTTTAAAAAATTCATTTTCAGGGGTGGATTGTATAAGCCAGTATAAAATATCCGGATCAAGTAAATGCCATTCATCTTTAGGGCGAACAACCGTACCAATTTTAGGGCGAGAATAGGTCAGGCCTTTGGCATTCAGAACACGAATAGCTTCACGAAATACCGGTCGACTGACTTGAAATTCTTCACATAACTCTGCCTCTGAAGGCAATTTTGCATTTTCCGGTATTTCGCCAGATACTATTTTTAGACCTAATTGCTGAACAATAAGAGCATGTTGGCTTTTACTTGGAACAGGATTTTTATAGTCGGCATTACTCATATTTTACAATTGACCATTTATGATCTCATTATGGTATAGATGACCTTATGATTTCACAAGATCATCTAAATTTTAGCCACTTAATGTGAATGTCGGGGTACTTCAGAGCCTCGGCAACCTACCAGAAAATCAAAGTCACAGCCTTGATCTGCCTGAAGTACATGATCTACATAGAGCTGACGATAGCCCCCAATAAAGCTTGGTCTTGGTGGTTCTGGTAAATTGGCTAAACGTTGCTGCAATTCTTCATCAGAAATATCCAGGTGTAATTTTCCGGCATAAGCATCGAGTTCAATATAGTCACCATTTTGAACAGCGGCCAAAGGACCACCGGCCATAGCTTCTGGTGCAACATGCAAGACTACCGTGCCATATGCAGTACCACTCATTCGTGCATCAGAAATACGAACCATGTCGGTAATTCCTTTTGCCAGAATTTTTGGAGGTAATCCCATATTTCCGACTTCTGCCATGCCTGGATAACCTTTTGGACCGGCATTCTTGAGTACCAAGACACAGGTTTCGTCTACATCAAGATCTGGATCAACAATACGTGCCTTATAGTCATCAAAGTTTTCAAAGACTACAGCACGTCCACGATGTTTCATTAATTCAGGGGAGGCCGCAGACGGTTTCAATACAGCGCCTTTTGGTGCCAAATTACCTTTAAGAATACACATCCCCCCATCATTACGAAGTGGGTTATCAATTTGACGAATCACTTCATCATTGTAGATAGGGGAGTTTTGGCAATTTTCCCAGATCGATTGACCATTGACAGTTAATGCTTGAGGATGGGGAAGTAGATTATTTTCACCCATACGACGTAATACTGCTGGCAATCCACCACTATAATAAAATTCTTCCATCAGGAAGCGCCCTGAGGGCTGCAAATCAACAATGGTTGGCATACCGCGACCCACACGGTTCCAGTCATCCAGTTCCAGATCAACCCCGATTCGGCCAGCAATTGCTTTCAGATGAATAACAGCATTGGTTGAACCACCAATTGCAGCATTAACTTTGATAGCATTTTCAAAAGCTTCTTTAGTTAAAATTTTAGAAAGACGCAGATCTTCTTTCACCATATCTACAATACGCATACCAGATAAATGCGCCAATACATAACGACGAGAATCTACCGCAGGGATTGCCGCATTATGGGGTAAAGAGGTTCCTAAAGCTTCTGCCATACATGCCATTGTAGAAGCTGTACCCATGGTATTACAGGTTCCTGCTGAACGTGACATACCAGATTCAGCTGATAAAAATTCATTTAAATCAATTTTTCCTGCTTTTAATTCTTCATGCATCTGCCAGACGATAGTACCCGCACCGATATCTTTACCCTTATGTTTGCCATTCAGCATAGGACCGCCTGTCACCACAATTGCAGGAACGTCACAACTTGCAGCACCCATGAGCAAAGCAGGAGTCGTTTTATCACAACCTGTTAACAAGACAACGCCGTCGATGGGGTTACCGCGAATTGCTTCCTCTACATCCATACTGGCTAAGTTACGGGTAAGCATTGCAGTAGGGCGTAAGTTGGATTCTCCATTGGAGAAAACCGGGAACTCAACTGGAAAGCCGCCAGCTTCTAAAACACCTTTTTTGACATGCTCAGCAATTTTACGGAAATGTGCATTACAAGGTGTAAATTCTGACCAGGTGTTACAAATACCAATAATTGGTCGTCCATCAAACTCGTGATCTGGAATCCCCTGATTTTTCATCCAACTACGATACATAAATCCATTTTTATCGGTTGTCCCAAACCATGCAGCTGAGCGTAAAGGTTGTTTGTTAGACATCTCTATATCCCTATATAGTATTACTATTAAAAACATTAAAACTAAAATACAGTAAATAAAATGCTTTTAAAAGGGTTTACAATTTAAATAGTAATACTATATTTTATTCTGGTAAATTCCTCTTTCAGCATGAAGCTAAAACTAGAAATGGAAAATGGAGTCGAATATGGAATTCGAGAAGGATGTCATCAGGAAGGTAACATTTAAGCTCATACCCGCTTTAGTGGTCTTATATTTAGTTGCTTATATTGATCGTGCGGCAGTCGGTTTTGCTCATTTACATATGGGGGCAGATGTAGGAATAGGTGATGCGGCTTATGGATTAGGTGCAGGTTTATTCTTTATTGGTTATTTCTTATTTGAGGTGCCAAGTAATCTACTCTTAGACAAGTTTGGCGCAAGAAAGTGGTTTGCCAGAATTCTGCTTACATGGGGGTTAATCACCATGGCAATGGCACTCATTCAAGGACCTTACAGTTTTTATATCCTCAGATTTTTACTCGGTGTAGCTGAAGCTGGCTTCTTTCCAGGAGTACTATATCTGATCACCCAATGGTATCCAGTGCGCCATCGTGGAAAAATCATGGGGATGTTTATTCTTTCTCAGCCGATTGCCATGATGGTAGCCGGGCCTTTGGCAGGTGCATTATTGGGCATGGACGGTATTGCCAATATGCATGGTTGGCAGTGGTTATTTGTGATGGTCGGTTTACCGGCAGTGTTATTGTCTTTACCTACCTTGCTTTATCTTCCAGAAAAAATTAATAGTGTTAAGTGGCTGAGTAATGAACAAAAAATTTGGTTAAGTAATGAGCTGGTTAAAGATGAAGCTGAATATGATCAAACACGTCATGGAAATCCGCTTCATGCTTTAAAAGATAAGCGTGTATTGACTCTTGCTTTGTATTATCTACCCGTCACTTTAAGCATTTATGGCTTAAATCTCTGGTTACCCACCATTATCAAGCAGTTTAGTGGTGGTTCAGATTTACAAGTAGGTTTTCTCTCAAGTATTCCTTATGTATTCGGAATTATTGGTCTACTTATTATTCCCCGCAGTACAGATAAATTAAATGACCGTTATGGACACCTGAGCTTCTTATATGCCTTAGGAGCTTGTGGCATGTTCTTTAGTGCATGGCTAACTTCTCCTGTTATGCAATTGATCGCTCTTTCTGTTGTTGCATTCTGTCTATTTTCAACCACAGCCGTATTCTGGACACTTCCTGGACGCTTCTTGACAGGTGCCAGCGCAGCAGCAGGTATTGCTCTTATTAACTCAGTTGGAAATCTGGGTGGTTATATCGGTCCATTTGGAATTGGTTTATTGAAGCAATACACCGGCAACATGGCTTCAGGTTTGTACTTTTTAACAATAGTCATGATTTTTGGTTTGATTTTGACATATTTCGTCTATGCAAAATTTGAGACCAAAACATCTAAAACAATGAACATTAATGAAAATGCTAAAGGATAGCAGCATGAATATTATTCAGTTTGAAGATCATTCTAATCAGCGTGCAATAGGCGTCGTAGAAAACAATCAGGTATCTCAGATTAATACAGTGACTACTGTACGTGAGCTTGCATTATTAGCAATAGAAAAAGGTCTTTCGCTTGAAAAGCAAGTTGAGATATTAGGTTTTGTAGAACAACGTTATGACTATGCTGAGCTGTTAGAGCATCATAAGGTTTTGCCACCATTGGATCATCCGGATGCTGCTCATTGTTTTATCTCGGGAACAGGCTTGACCCATTTAGGATCAGCATCCGCACGCGACAAGATGCATCAACAGAACCTGAATGATCCGGCTTCGATGACAGATACCATGCGCATGTTCCAGTGGGGACTAGAAAAAGGTAAACCTGAAGCAGGTCAGGTGGGTGCACAACCAGAATGGTTTTATAAAGGGGATGGCTCAATTGTTGTACGTCCTGGGAAAGAATTACCATTGCCTCCTTTTGCTGAAGATGGGGGTGAAGAACCTGAGATTGCCGGTTTATATGTGATTGGCCCGGATTTAAAACCGTATCGTATTGGTTTTGCACTAGGCAATGAATATTCAGATCATGTGATGGAACGCCGTAATTATTTATATCTTGCACATTCAAAATTACGTTTTTGCAGTTATGGCCCGGAATTAAGAACGGGAGATCTGCCTAAACATTTGGTAGGTAAAAGCCGGCTGAAACGTAATGGTGAAGTGATCTGGGAAAAAGAGTTTCTTTCAGGTGAAGACAATATGTGTCATAGCCTGACTAATCTTGAATATCACCATTTCAAATATCAACAGTTCCTCAAGCCTGGAGATGTACATATCCACTACTTCGGTACAGCGACCTTGTCTTTTGCAGATGGTATGAAAGCTGAAATTGGCGATGAATTTGAAATTGAAATGAAAGAGTTTGGTCAACCATTGGTAAATAAACTCGCACCTACTCAACCTGAACTACCAATTGGCTCAGTCATTACTCTTTAAGGAATTAATATTATGAATAATATCGGCCACAACTTTATAGCGGGTACCCGTAGCGCTGCAGGCGATAAAGTCCTGAAAAGCCTGAATGCCAGCACCGGTGAAGCCCTGACTTTCGACTTCTTTCAGGCCACCGAACAGGAAGTCAACCAGGCCGTGGAAGCTGCCCATGCTGCCTTTAAAACCTACCGGCATACCTCTCCTGAACAGCGGGCTCTATTTTTAGAATCTATCGCAGATGAACTCGATGCACTGGGTGAAGACTTCCTCAATACGATTTCTCAAGAAACCGCTTTACCCATTGCCCGGCTGCAAGGTGAACGTGGCCGTACCAGCGGGCAAATGCGTTTGTTCGCTAAGGTCTTGCGCCGTGGTGATTTCCTGGGGGCTCGAATTGATACCGCACTGCCAGAGCGTCAACCTTTGCCACGACCAGACCTGCGTCAGATTAAGATTGGTATAGGGCCAGTTGCCGTTTTTGGGGCAAGTAACTTCCCTTTAGCATTCTCGACCGCCGGTGGTGATACCGCTTCTGCATTGGCAGCAGGTTGTTCTGTGGTGGTCAAAGCCCATAGCGGGCATATGGCCACTGCAGACTATGTGGCTCAGGCCATTGAACGTGCCGTTGAGAAAACAGGCATGCCCAAAGGGGTGTTTAACATGATCTATGGTAATGCTGTCGGTGCCTTACTGGTGAAACATCCATTAATCCAGGCCGTCGGTTTTACCGGTTCCCTCAAAGGTGGCCGTGCACTATGCGATATGGCAGCAGCACGTCCACAGCCGATTCCGGTCTTTGCTGAAATGAGCAGTATCAACCCGATGCTAATGCTGCCTGAAGCCTTAAAAAACCGTGGTGATCAGATTGCCCAGGAACTGGCAGATTCAGTAGTCCTCGGTTGTGGCCAGTTCTGTACCAATCCTGGTCTCATTCTCGGGATTAAATCACCTGAATATACACGGCTCATTGAACAGCTCAGTGAAATCATGGCAAACAAGCCGGCTCAAACCATGCTCAATGCAGGGACATTAAACAGTTATGTATCAGGTCTGTCTCATTTAGCTGAGCATGCAGGCATTCAGCACCTGGCCGGTCAGGAACAACAGGGTGAGCAGGCATTACCGCAACTGTTCAAGGCGGATGTGGAGCTGCTACTTGCAGGAAACCAGTTACTGCAGGAAGAAATCTTTGGGCCCACCACGATTGTGATTGAAGTGGAAGACAAAGCCCAGTTACTGCAGGCTTTAAGCAGCATGAATGGACAGTTAACCACTTCACTGATTGCAGATGAATCGGATCTGGCGGAGTTTGCCGATGTAGTACCGGTACTGGAAGAAAAGGCTGGTCGTTTGTTATTGAATGGCTATCCGACCGGGGTAGAAGTCTGTGATGCCATGGTACATGGCGGACCTTATCCGGCCACTTCAGATGCACGTGGTACTTCTGTGGGGACTTTGGCAATTGACCGTTATCTACGTCCAGTGTGCTATCAGAACTATCCGCAAAATCTGTTGCCTGAAGCATTAAGAGATGAGAATCCGCTGAACCTGCTGAGACTCATCAATGGGGAAATGACCCGGGATAGAATTTAAAAGAGAAGGCAGAAACAAGAATGCGGGGGGAACTCTATTTGTCTTGAAAATTGAGTTTTGACCTAAAAGTTTATCAGTACATTTTTATGTGGTTTCAAGAATAGAAATCACATAAATTAAAATTTTTTAAGACGTTTTCTATATCTTTCCGAAACATGCGCATCACCTTGTATCACCAAGTTACAATATTAGACAGTGATACAAGCTTGCAGGCGGTTTAGGGTTCAGAGCAAATCCCCAGAAATAAAAAAACCTCCTAAATTATTAAATTTAGGAGGTTTTTTACTTATACAAATTATAAGAAATCTATATAAAAACTAATCTTGGTAGGTATAAGCAGACTCGAACTGCTGACCTCTACGATGTCAACGTAGCGCTCTAACCAACTGAGCTATACACCTAAGTGCTGTGAATCATATTCATTTTTATTTTTTAAGACAAGTGCTTTCTATTATTTTTTAAAGTATTTGCACAAGTTTTAAGCATTTGTCTAAATTGCTTTATTTGCTCAGGATTTTGCATTAAAGAATATTGCTGTTGCTGATAATGCTGTGCCGTTTGAGCAAATATCTGTTGCTGATCCTGCTCTGCCCGTTCAGCCAAACGTAGCATCCAGCTATAAAACGTTTCTGCAGGTTGCTTGTGCAAGCTGAGCTCCAATTTTTTTGAAAATTGTTGAATGGCGCGATCATAAGCTGAAATTGACTGACTATTTTGATAAAAAATCCAGATAAAATAAATCATCACCACCAGCAGAATACTTAGTAACATGATGATGCTACTGGCATAAGCATTTTTAATCCCCAATTTGGATAACCAGCCTTGCTGCTTTTCAGCATCATAACCCACTACCTTGCTTTGCCATTGATAACTTGCATAGTCACTCCAGATTCGTATGTTTTTCATCACGGCGAATTGGCGGTATTTCCACTTTTGCTCTTTATTTCCCAATATACTGCGATCACTTTCAATATAATTTTGCATTCCCCCATCGATACGCTGTGGCGCAATAATTGCTGTAGGATCAATCCTTTGCCATTGTCCATGCAATCGCACCTCTGTCCAGGCATGTGCATCAAGCTGGCGTACTTCCCAGCTGGCACGATCCGGTGCAAGTTGCCCTCCCTGATATCCCACTACCACACGTGCAGGTATGCCGACATAACGCATCAGCAAAGCAAAACTGGAGGCATAATGCTCACAAAAACCGCGACGTGATTGAAACAGGAATTCATCAATCCGGTTTTCTCCCAGTAATCCCGGATTCAAGGTATAGGCAAAATCATTATTTTTGTACCACTGCAAAATATTATTTACATAGCGTTCAGGTTGCTGTCCGCTTTGCCTAAACATGTCGACTGCAAATTGGCGTGATTGTTCATCTAAACGCTCTGGAATTTTGGTATTGATCTGTTCCAGTAATCCTGTTTTATCTTCTTCTGGCTGAATATTTCCTAACCACTGCAGGGCAATCGGCTGACTCTGCAAAATCTGTCGCACAGGAGTAATACTGCCATCCTGTTTTAATTGATGGCCCTTCTGTAAAGGTCGTGATTGTTCGAGGCCCATAACCCACAGAACATGAGGATCAGCCGCTAAATACTGATAATCAAAACTGGATTTGCTTTTTTTTAAACCTTGAGTTGAAACCGGTTTTTCATTCACCCAGCTGCTGGTCCAGGTTTTCCCATCATACTGGTCTAAAACCATAGCTCGCCAATACAACTCATTGCGGTTGGGTAATTGATTCACATCACCAATAATTCGAAATGCCAGACTGCTCGACTGTGACAACTCGGCAATATCACCTGGCGACATGCTGTCACTCATTCCCGTGACACTTTTTTGTACGGGAATCGGAATCGCCCACAGTGGCGGCAAGCGCGGAAAAAACACAAACAGCAAGATAAAAAAAGGCAAAGCCAGAACCAGAAATTTACCTACATGTTTTGCATCACTTTGTAAGGCGCTGGATTGATCTTGCAATTGTCTAAATTCATGGGTCTGTAAACGGTACAGGCCTATCAGACAGCTGAGCAAACACAGCAGCACCATCGACGCCATCCAGATCGACTGGCTATACAAGAATGAACTGGCACTGACAAACATGGCAAAATTAAACAGGATAATTACATCACGTTTATTCTTACTTTCTAGGGCTTTGGCGAATAAAAAAGTCGATAAAATGGCAACGCCGGCTTCTATGCCAATAAACGTTTGATAGTTAAAATAAATTGAAGCCAAGGCAATTAAAGTCAGGACAAAAGTCCACATTCTGGATAAAACCTTGGACTCATCTTTTAAGCTATAAAATAAAAAAAGAATAATCAGGGCAAAAATGAGGCTCAATAGCAGCGGATTAAAAATAAGCTGTGCCATCAGTAGCAATGACAGGGTTATGAGTATCGAGGTTCTAATCTGGGCATGAATCATCATTTAAGCCTGCGCTAAAAGTTTTTTGGCCTGTAACAGCTGATTTTCACCCAGACCTACAGTCAATTCAGCTTGCGGTAAAAACACCGCATATGCACAGTGTATTTGCTCACACTGTTCAATGAGCCCCATCATTAGACTTAATTTTTCTTCATGCTCTGTACTCGGCATATGCTGATAATGAATCTCAATATTGAGCTGCTCATCATGCTGTTCAAATACCTTGATATATAGACCTTGTCCGCGCGCTGCCTGCTTCCATGACACAGCCTGCAAGCTATCTCCTGCTTTGAAATTGCGCAGTTCATGAAATTCATCCATATCCGGTTCTAAATTTTGCCGGTGCTGCTTATTTTCTGCAGCATAAAAAGCCGCTCTAGGGGCCACCCATGAGGTTTCTTTTAAATAAAAATAAGTCCAGGCACGTACCAGTCCAAAAGGATACACTGAATACATCTGGATGGTGGGATAATCAAATTGTCCTCTTTTATCAGTAAAAAACGACAGGGTCATGCTTTGCTTCAATTCTGAAATAAATATTTTTTCTAAATGCTGACCGGTTTTAACCCACAAATAACGCGGCTGCCTTTGCGCTTGCTGAAAATGTAATTGCAAATCCAGTTGATGA
>Ga0308169_10004774_pt1 | contig 12541 bp, 10 predicted proteins | sample PhyBR1_2_FD_202139 | JGI IMG/M metagenome (GOLD analysis project Ga0308169, IMG submission 202139) | Phyllosphere microbial communities from UC Gill Tract Community Farm, Albany, California, United States - DLSLSB.R1 | ecosystem: Host-associated > Plants > Phyllosphere > Unclassified | place...
CCCGCCGAGCAGGCCCGCGCACAGCAGCACTCGCAGCCAGTTCCACGCCAACTGCGCGTGCCGAGTCGCCCACCCCGGTGCCGAGCCGCGAGCCCGTCCAACCCGAGCCTCGTCCGCCCAGCTCGTTCGCAGCCTCCGCCGACTTCGACCGTCGCCTCGCCCTACCACCTTCCTCGTACTCGCACGGCCATGTCGGAGAAGCACTTCGACAAGGTGCCCGCCTCGCCCCAGCCGCAGCGCCCCCGACCCGGCTCGCGCCGCGGCACCTCGTTCCTCAGCCCTCGGCACGTCGACGAGAAGCGCACGCCCGCCGACTCGCCCGCGCTCGACGGCGGCCTCGTCCTGCCCCCTCCAGCCGTCGCCTTTGTCCCGCCCGGCGCGGGCAACAAGCTCCAGGTGCGGTGGCAGAAGCTCAAGCGCCGCATCGGCAACGGCTCGGCCCCGTCCGAGAGCCTCGGCGACCCGACCAACACGACGGGCTCGGACGCCGGCTCGTCATTCGCCGGCAACCGGCGCAACGCGCAGAGCAGCACGGCGGCGGGCGCAGGCGGCGGCGGGCGCGAGGACGAGGACGAGCTCGTCGACGAGGTCGTCGTCGAGCAGAGCGAGGAGTACGACTGCTGGAAGCGGACGACGATCCCTTCCCAGTCGGCGAGCCATCGCAACGGCACGGGTACGGCGGGCGGGACGGGACCGGTCGGCACGATGCCGAGCGACGGCAGCAGCCTGCGGCAGACGGCGTACGAGACGAACGGGCCGGTCGACGCCGTCGTCGGCTTTGCGCGCTACCGTGTGTGGCCGTACCTGACGCGCTTCTTCGCAGTGCGTCCCTCGTCCTCCCTCTGCCTGTGTCGCGCTCGGACGAGCAGGATCGCTGACCTCGTCGCCCTCCCCCCGCAGCCTTCGTACCACGACCCGGCCGTCGAGGACGCGTACCAGAAGGAGGTGCGTCCTGCTTTCGCCACTCTCGCGCTCGACGTCGTGCTGACGCCGACCTGTTCGCTCGCAGTGCTGGTTCAACGGCAAGGGCGCCCACATCTTCGGCGCCGCCTACCTCACCCTCAACTGGGTCCTCACCGTCTCGCTCCTCCCCAAACCCTGGTCGCACTGGAATGAGGTGCGTCCACCTCTCTCTCGGAATGTTTGGGCGCCGAGACTGACTCTTGCTCGTCGCGCAGGCCAACCTGTACGCCATCTGGCCCGCCTTCGCCGTCCCGCTCCTCGTCCTCGCCGCCTTCGACGTCCCGCGCCGGCACAACAACATCTGGCAGGTCATCCTCTTCCTCGCTATCCTGTTCCCCGCCATCCACAACCCGATCGACATGCACTCCTGCGGCTACTACACGGCGACGCCCAACTGCGGCAAGAAGGACTACATGGCGTGCGTCCTTCTCTCGGTCGCGCTTTCACGCCCTGGAGCCCGAGCCTGACCCTCTTCGACCTCGCTCGCTCGCAGCACGCTCTACTACGTCTCGGCGCTGCCCGTCGTCGCCCTCTTCGCCATGGGCCAGAAGCGCATCTGGGCCGTCGCGTACGACATCATCTGGCTCGTCATCGTCGCCGTCCTCATCCTGCCGATCCGCACGCCCTACATCCGCAACGTCGTCAACAGTGCGTCCCCTCGCTCTCTTCGCTGCACTCGTGCGCGCTGAGCTGACCCTGTCCCGCCTTCCTCCTTGCCCACTCAGTCCTCCTCTTCCAGGGCTTCATCCTCTTCCTGCACTACATGCGCGAGATGGCCGACCGCCGCATGTACACGATGCGCGCCGAGCTCAAGATCTCGTTCAAGGCCAAGCAGCGCGCGCAGCAGAACGAGAAGCGTCAGCTCGACGCCAAGCGCCGCTTCTCGAGCTACATCTTCCACGAGGTCCGCGTCCCGCTCAACACGGCGCTCCTCGCCGTCCAGAACCTCCAGGGCCTCAACGTGTTCGACAAGAATTCCGAATTCGCGATCGAATACTCGGCGCTCGAGGGCTCGCTCGCCATGATGTCGCAGGTCCTCAATGTGCGTCCTCGTCTCCTCCTTCCTCTCTCTCCCTCGCTCATCTCCTTCTCGAGGGCCTTGGAAACTGACGTCTCGATGCTCGTGCAGGACGTCCTCGACTTCTCGCGCATGGAGCGCGGCGGCTTCTCGTCCGTCTCGCGGCCGTTCTCGCTCCACAACGTCATGCGGTCGATCTTCGTCCCGCTCCGCCTCGACGCCGCCTCGCGCGGCCTCCAGCTCGACACGTCGCTCGACCTGCGCGTCGACCAGCTCGCCGTGCGCGCCGCCGAGATCGGGCCGGGCGACGCCAGCACCGAGGAGGGCGACGGCTTCGTCATGGGCGACGAGATGCGCCTGCGCCAGATCCTCGCCAACCTCGTCTCGAACGCGGCCAAGTTCACGCCGTCCGGCGGCCGCATCGGCATCAAGACCGAGCTCATCTACCCGACCCAGGAGGACGAGCTCGTCAAGCCGCAGTACCTCCCCGACTCGACCGACTTTGGCGAGCTCGAGCGCTCGCCGACCAAGGGCGACGACGAGGGCGCCCTCACGGACGACACGCTCGGCGGCGGCGGCGGCGCCGCGTCGAGGTTGACGCCGAACCGGCTGCAGGAGCACGAGGCGACGACCGGTGCGCCGACGGGCAAGGAGATGATGGTCGTCCGGTTCGAGGTCTCGGACACGGGCGTCGGCATCCGCAAGAGCGACATGGCCGAGAACAGGTGCGTCCCTCTCTCCCTCTCGAGCCGCGCCGTCACCGAGGACGGCAAGCTGACTCGCCCTTCACCTCTCGCTCGCAGGCTCTTCTCGCCCTACGTCCAGACGGCCGTCGGGCGCGAGCAGGGCGGCAAGGGCACGGGCCTCGGCCTCTCGCTCGTGCGCCAGATCGTCATGCTCTCGGGCGGGCGACTCGGCGTGCGCTCCAAGGTCGGCGAGGGCAGCACCTTCTTCGTCGAGCTGCCGTTCGCCATCGGCAAGCAGACGCGCGAGGACGACGGGCAGCCGGCGCTCAACCAGACGGCGACGAGGCGTCCAGGCACGTCGACGAGCACGCTCGAGAAGCAGCTCAAGGGCGACACCGGCACGTCGACAGCGGCCGTCACTCCCGGCACCGACTCGTCCACGGCGAGCGACTACCGCTTCGTCGACTCGCTGCGCAAGCGCTCGAGCGACCCGACGCTCGACAGCATCGATGAGTCGACGCCGTCGTCGCCCGGCCGCGCCGCATCGCCCATGAGCGAGCCGCCGTCGCCCTCGGTCTTCACCTCGCCGCCCAACGTCGCCACCCCGCACCTCTTCCTCTCTGGCCAGTCGACGCCCACCTCGGGCCCCTCATTCACCCACCCGTTCGGCGGCTCGAGCCAGACGCTGCGGCCGGCACCGCACTCGCACATCTCGTCGTCGTCGGCACCCGCCGAGGTGACGCTCGCGCCGAGCCAGACCTCGGCGCCCGTCGTCTCGCCCAAGCCCCTCCCGGCCCGGGCGACGCCGCGCGCGCTCGCGCCCAAACCCGGCGCCGGCAAGCTCGAGTTTGCCGACGGCCCGCTCAAGGTCCTCGTCGTCGACGACGACACGCTCACGCGCAAGCTCATGAGCCGCATGATGCAGCGCCTCGGGTGCGAGGTCGAGACGGCCGAGAACGGCAAGATCGCGCTCGACATGATCCTCGCGGCGCCGCCGCCCGGCGCCGTTCTTCCCGCCGGCCGCGACGACGAGACCTCGCTCGCCGACAGCGAGTCGCCTCGCGGTTCACCGTCGCTCGCGCGCGTCGCAGACTTTGACGCTGCCGAGCGCGGCATGGGCAATGGCGGCGTCGTCGGCGGCGTGCTCAAGCATGGTGGGTCGAGGCGAGGCGGCAAGAGGGTAGGCCTGCCCGGCCCGCCCGACTCGGCGTACGGCGTCGACGCGTACCAGCACTACGCCATCGTCTTCCTCGACAACCAGATGCCCGTCTGCTCGGGCGTGCAGGTCGTCCAGAAGCTGCGGCAGCTCGGTCGCGACGACCTCGTCGTCGGCGTCACCGCGAACGCTCGTGCGTCCCTCTCCTCCTCTCTTCGCGCGCGCTCTCTCTATCTCGATGCAGCGACTGACTCTTGCTTCTCTCCCTCATGCAGTCCTCTCCGACCAGGAGCAGTACCTCGAGTCGGGCGCCTCGTTCATCCTCACCAAGCCGTGCGTCTCCTTCTTTCTTCCCTGCGCGCTCTCGACCCGCACTTCCTTGCACCTTGCTGACGTTCTTCGGCCGGCAACAGGGTTCTTGAAGCCGACCTGCGCAAGTACTTGCACGTCGCCGACAAGCGCCGCTCGGAGCGCAAGGACCCGGGCACTCGCGCCCAGCGCCAGGCCATGGTCACCGCCTCGGGCCCGGTCTTCCCGCCCATGGACCCGATCGGCCCGGACGCCGACGACGATTAGACGTCGCCGGTCCTCCCGCCTCGCCGCTCGACGTCTTCGTTCGCCGCGGCCGCCTCGCCCCTCTCGCCTTCCACCCCCTCCCCGACGCTCCCTCGAACCCCTCCCTGTCGCACTACTTCCTCATACCTAGTCTACACGCTCGCTATTCGCATCCACTGTCTATAAAGCCCTCCCCCTCGCAACTCGCCTCGCCCTCTCGATTTCGCCGACGCCGCCCTACATACACGCACAGGCGCGCGCTCTCTCTTTCCAGCTCTGGTTGTACGATCTAGCTCTCCTCCCTTCCTCTCTCTCTCTCCCTCGTTCGCTCGCATGACTTTCGGCCGTCAGTAGCTTGGTCTGGTTCTGTACGGATCGTCCCTGTGCCTTCTCTCCTCGCTGACGGGTCCGTGCGCGCGAGCGAGAGCGAGACAGCGAGAGAACGGTAGCTCGTTGCGCTTAGACAATGCAGGCGTGAGGCAGCGAGGACAAGATGCAGCTGTGGTCTCGAGCTCTGCTGCGTCCTCTCGGGAGACGGGTCCGAGCGGGGCAAGCTGAGAAGGTCAACCTTCGACTTGCACGATCTCGAGAAAGCTACGTCCCCTGGGCCGCCCTGCTCACCCTGACGACATCCTTCCAGCACGCACTGAAGTCGACGATCACCTCGTCGGTCGCGCCCGGCGGCGCGCCCAGCAGCTCGACGAGGCGATCCAGCTCGTCGACGACGGCGTCGGCCGTCTTTTTGGCGCTCGGCGCCGACCCGCCGTCGCCAAAGCGGACGTCCGAGGTCGCGAGGAGCGAGAGAAGGTGGAAGTAGGCGTGCTGGAAGAGGGCGACGGCGTCTGGGTCGGGAACAGGCTCGTGCGCGGCGCATCTTGAGGCGAGGAAGAAGGCGACGACGACTTGGTGGCTCCAGGCTCGAGCGACGGCGGCGGGGAGCTGAGTGCTGTTGCGGTGGACGAGGTCCATCGCACGAGCGACATGGTGCCAAAGCGACGACGTCTCGAAGGCGTCGATGTTTCGGCGGCTGTGGGTGGCGGCGAGCGAGAGCTGAGTGCGAGTCGCGGCGAGGAGGGCGCGGTACTGCTTTGTGCGGAGTGTCGTACCGCGCAGCATGTCGATTCCGAGCTGTAGATTGAAGAGCCGTGAGCTGGATCGTCGCGACCGCAGGCGTAGAGAGCGAGGACGCACTGCCTCAAACTCGCCAACGTCAAGGTTGACGGCCGCCTCGACCATGCTTGCGATCGTCAGCTCGAAGGCGACAGCGCGGCGGTGAGTTGTCGGTGCTGGCCAGGCGAGCGGAAGGTCGGCGACGACGAGGAGGTGGTCGAGCTCGTCGTCCGAAAGGTCGGGGAGGCGGAGCGGGTTGGCCCTGCGACGACCGCACACGTGCTTGTGCATGGGCCAGACCTGCGCGCGACGACAACGAGAGTCATTCTATGATGCGAGAAGGGCACGAGGGAGAGTGGACGCACAAGAGCTTGATGGTCGAGTGAGCACCAGCGGATCTCGACGCCCTCGCGCTCGCAGCGCTCGCACGCGATGGTGGCGGGCGAGTCGCACACGCAGCACGTGCGCAGCATGGTCAACTCGTCTCGTGCGGCTCGGTGAGTAACCAGTGCGTGCGAGGTGAGCGGCGAAGGGAGAGGAGCGGCCGCCGACCCCAGGCGGACAGTCCGCGGACCCGACGAGGTGCGTGCGCTCGCTCGGGCTCCTCTCGAGCGGACGCACTCGCGCAGCACACACCGAGCTGCTTAGCCTCTCGCTGCGGAATAGCAACTCACGGGTGCGCCGAGAGGCGCAAGAAAGCTCGAGAGCGGCGCGCGCTGCAGAAGGAGAGGGAAAGAAGGAACGTCGGATTTCACCTCGCTCGCCGCAAGACCTTCTGCATCGACAGGCTCAGCATGGACTGCAGGTTGCTCGTCCGCTCATTGAGCTGGAGAGGAGGAGTCGGGAAGTCGAAGGCTGGGGGAAAGGTGCAGTCGAGGAAGGAGGAAGACGGCTGAGAGGAGGAGGGCGCACGATGCGGTACTGACTTGGTGGCCGTCGCGCTTGTGCTCGACCGTCAAGGCCAGCCAGCTCACTGAGACGTGGTGATGTCCTCGTCGTCCTGCGTGCGACCGTCTGGAAGCGCTGGCTAGTCAGCGAGCGTGCTCGAGGAGTAGGAGCGGGACGAGAAGGACGCACCGCTTCGGGTGCGAGGCGAGGTGCGACGGCTTTTGTGCTTCCGAACGATCGTCAGCCATGCTGTGAGTGAACTCTAGGGTTGTGAATGGACGTACTCAGCTCGCGAGCGCGTTGAGAAGGTGCAGGGCCGAAAGTGACCTCGCTCGACAGAGAAGAGAGCCACAAGCTGCAGCCTAACGCATAAGCCGACGCACAGAGTCAAAGCCGCCCGAGCGAGTGGTCCCACTCGATGGCAAAGACGACGCAGATGCAGAAGCGAGCGCGCAGCTGCCGCAGAAGCTGGAGACGAGCGAGGGGGGAGCGCCGCACTGGCACTCGCCAAGCGGGCCGAGCGGCTGTGTCCAGGGCGCTGCGAAGTCCCTGAGCACGCGTGTACCGGCTGCAGCCGTCCAAGGGCCTTGGTAGCGGCGATCGGGCGCGACCTCGAAGCGAGCGACCAGGACGAGGGGCACGTCGGCAAGGAGCCGTGCGCTGCTTGCTCGTCAGCGCGTGAGGCAGAGCAGTCACACGCAGACAGACAGTCTGGCCTGGTCTAGTCGACAGGACTCGTGTGGTGGCGGAGAGCGAGAGGTGCGGAGGCGGGCGAGAGCTTGTTCGACTTGGCCTCGCCTCGCTCTCGCTCACACGCACAAGATGGGCTGGTTCTCCTCGTCCACGACCGACTCGGCTCCAGCACCCACCGGCGCACCCGACCGATCCGCCCGAGCGCAGTGCTGGACCGGCCGCGACGCCTACTTCGCCTGCCTCGACAAGAACGGCGTCCAGGTGCCCGGCCAGGAGGACGGCAAGTGCGCCCAGGAGGACACCGAGTACCGCAAGGTCTGCGCAGGCAGCTGGGTGCGTCCACGCTCTCTCGCGGCCTCTCCTCGCCGTTCCCCCTCATCAGCCCGGCCTCATCTCTCGAGCCGGCGACCGCGGTGGCGACATCCTCTGCCAGCGTGCATGCTGCTCGTGCGCACTCGTATGGCTGCCGAGAGGCTCTACACGCAGCCCAACGGGCTCAGGACGAGACGCTGACATGGTCCTCCTCCTCGCCCCTCCCTCTCCTCTCGCCCGCCCGCTCGCAGGTCGAGTACTTCAACAAGCGCCGCGTCTTGCAGCTCCGCCAAGACCTCATGGAGCGCAAGGCCGCCGAGCAGATCCAGGCGCAGGGCGCAAAGCGGTGAGGCGGGCTCTTCCTCGGCGAGGGTCTCTGATGGGCAGGAGGGTCAGGTGCGCTCTCCCTCCCTCTCTCCCTTCCTCCTCGCGCATCCGAGCCAAGAGCTGACGCTGCGACACGCACGCAGACCGGAGGGCGAGCTGTACATACAGGAGGCGCTGCACCGCAATGTATTCACCCTTCACACGCTCCTTCTCTTCCATTCCCTCGAGAGCGCGAGCTGTTCTCGTCCTGGTATCGCGCTCGCGCTGCTCTCTTGCTGTTGACGTGCTCGAGGCTTGCGCTCGCTCCTGAGCAGATGGGCTCTCGAGCGACGAGGCTGCGCGGCCTCGTCAACTCGCCCAGGCTGTGCTGCTCGACTCGCTTGCGAACCGCTTTCGAGTAGCGTTCTCGCGCTGGACTGTCTCATAGAGCGAGCTCAGAAAGCGACCGATCGATGACTGGGAAGAGGAGACGACGAAGCAGAGTGCGGCGGCAGCGCACGCACAGCTACTTGACGAGGCTGGCGCCCCGCTCGCGCCGGACCGCCTCCCTGCCGCTCTCGCGAGGGCTGAGGTCGAGCTATGCAGAGAAGCGAAAGCTGAAGGCGAGCGAGGAATTGAAGCGCACGGTCCTGCGATGCACTCCCTCCTCAAGACGACCGCTCCTCGCCCGCCCGCCCCTCGCCCGCCCGCTCAGTCCTGCATCAGCGCCTGGACGATGTGTCCGACGCGCAGCATGCGCAGGTCCGAGTACGTCTGGCCGGTGCCGACAAAGTAGATGGGCTGGCCCGTCACATAGGTCATCGAGAGCGCGGCGCCGACCTGCAGAGGAGGAGGAGAGCGTCAGCCTGAACTGCAACCGGTAGCGCTCCCAGAATCGTCGACGGCGAAGAGGAGAGTGTGCGCGACGAAGGAGACTGAGCAGCTCGACGCACCTTGTCGTCGATAGTGTCGAACTTGGTCAGGATCATGCCGTCGACGCCTCGGCCCTTGCCCGGTCCTCCTCCCGCCGCACCACCGCCGCCCGCGCCCGCCGAGCCGCTAAAGTCGCGCAGCGAGCGGTTAAACTTGGTGAGCTGGTCGACCGCCTCGTTGCCGACAAGCGCCTCGCCGACGAAGATGATCTTGTCCGGCTGGTTGACGGCGATGAGCTGCACGCGAGCGAGGCAAAGGGCAAGAGCCAGTCAGCACGAGGGACTCGACGTAGTCGTAGGTAGTAGGAGAGAGGCGCCAAGGAGTGCGCGAAAAGGAGGAAAGGGCGAGGGGAAAGAGGGAGAGGAAGGAGGGAGAGGGCGAGAGAGAGGAAGCGCCCGCACCTTGGCGAGAGCGCGCATGAGCGGCTCGTTGTCCTGCATGCGACCCGCCGTGTCGATAAGGACGACGTCGAAGCCCTCCTGCTTGGCTGCGGGCGGAGGGAAGGGGAGAGTCAGCTCGACTCGCGGCCCCGACGCTGCACCGCCGCAACGAGCGCACAGGTCGCGCTCGTCGCAGACGAAACGAGATGAGCAGGGGAAATTCAACGCACCGTACGCGAGTGCCTCCTTGGCGATGCCGGCCGCATCCTTGCCGTAGCCCTTCTCGAACAGCTCGACCTTCTTCTCGCCGCCGGCGCTCGTTCCGGCGAGCTCGTCGTCGAGCTTGCCCAAGTTGCGCACATGCACGCGCAGCTGCTCGACGGCGCCCGAACGGAACGTGTCGCATGCGGCGATGAGGACGCGCAGGCGGTTCTGCAGGAGCCAGAAGGCGACCTTGGACAGGTTGGTGCTCTTGCCGACGCCGTTGACGCCGACGAACGTGATGGCGTACGGCTCGGCGCCCTTGTTCCGGCCGGGCACGGCGGCGATCGACGAGGCGGCGGCCGACGAGCGCTTGCGCTGGATCTCGAGGAGGAGGTCCGTGCTGGTCTTGGGCGTCAAGATGCGCACGAGCGCGTCGTGGAGCGCCTCGCGCACGGCCCTGCGCCCGGCCCGAGTCGACGACGAGAACAGGCCGGCGTCGACCTTCTTGCCCTCGAGCGTCTTGCCGACGCCGGCGACGACCTGCTCGGCGATGTCGCGCGCGACGTTCTTGGCCATGAGGTGCTGCTGCATGGCGGCGAGCGTCGGCGCGAGGTCCTGCGCCGTGAGCGCCCGAGGCTGCATCGACAGGCGCGAGAAGAAGCTCGACAGGGCCGACTGGGGCTTGTCCTTGGCCGCCTCGTCGTCGTCCTCCTCGCCGTCCTCGTCGTCCGACTCGCCCGCCGCCGCTCCCTTGCGGCCGCCGACCTGGTAGTCGGCGACCTCGTACAGCCCGCCGTCGATGCGCTTGCCGAGCGCCGCCTTGTCGACGAGCGAGCGCGTGTCGACCTCGACGTCGTCCAGGCCGGGCGTGCCGGCGCGCGACGACGAGCCTCGGGCGCCGCCCCGAGCAGGCGACGGCGCGCCCGACGAGTAGTCGTACGCGGCGAGGTCGGCCTCGGAGATGTTCGAGTCGGCCCACTTGGTCGCCGCCTTGCGAGGGCGAGGCTTGGTCGGCGTGCCGTCGGACCTGCGAGCGAGCCGGGGTCAGCTGGCGCTCTGCCGAGCTGCAGGCGTACCGTGCCGCCTGCAGTGATAGACAGCTGAGTGGGTGAGTGAGAGCTGGACGCACTCGGACCCTGCTCCTTCGCTCTCAGTCCCCGGACCGCTCTTCCTCCCGCTCTTGCCGCTGCTGCGCTGCGCCGCCTTCTGCCTCGCCTTGAGCGCGGCAATGTTGCGCGCTATCGTCTGCGCGTCGAGAGCTCCGTCGGATGGGCTGGCGAGAGATGGAGCTGCGCGAGCGGGAAGGGGCGAGTCAGCTCCGAGCGGGAGGGAGAGGAAGGGCCGGGAGGGAGGATCTGGACGCACTTGCTGCCTCGCTCGCAGAGGATGATGGGCTTGCACCGGCGTCGACGATACCAGATGGCGTACGAGGCTTGAGCTTCTTGTTCTGCGGGCAGGGGAAGAGGGGTCAGCCGGCGAGCAGCAGGAGGGCAGGGGGGAAAGGGATCGAAAGCTCGACGCACCTTGGCTGCGCTCGCTTCAAAGTCGCGCAGGATGCGGCTGAACGTCTCGTCCCAGCCCTCGAACAGCTTCTGCCAGCCGTCCTTGCCGAAGAGGGCGAAGGCGGCCGCGTTGCCGACGCCGGCGGTGGTCGAGGTGGCGGCCGCGACGAGGACGTCCTTGCCGCGGGCGCTCGAGTCGACGATGGCCTGGACCGTGTCGCGGTAGGCGCGGAGGAAGGCCTTGCGGACGGCCTCGAGGAGGTCGGCGACGTAAGGGAGCGAGAGGATGCGCTGGTAGGCGACGCAGAAGACGAGGTCGAGGTCGTTGGCGAGGAGCCACAGGAGGGCGTGGGCGTCCTTGTCCCAGCGCGAGACGGAGGCTGTCGAGGTGTCGGTGGTGGACGAGGCGCGCTGCTCGATGAGGGCCTCGCGGATGAGCGAGTCGAAGGGCGAGGGCGAGGGGGTGAAGGAGCGGCTCCACAAGACGAGGCCACCCTGGGTGCTGCGCGCGCGCGAGGATGTGCAAGATGGTCAGCAGAGCGTCTCGCAAGTGCAGCAGAGGCGCAGACGCACAGAATGCTGAAGTGGTCGAGCATTCCGTAGCGGAGCTGATGAGCGGAGTGGGCCGAGGTGAACCGGCGCTCAGGCGGGTGGGCGAGGGGCTGGACCGGGTAAGACGAGGCTGGCGAGTAGATCTAGGTGGTCGCTGGTGCACCAAGAGGGGAGGGGCGGGTCGGACGAGGGGAGACCGCCGTCGGCTTCATCTCTCTCTCGGGTCGATCAACCTCGAAGCTCGCCGCTGCCCTCTAGAGCTCGCCTGACTGCCTCGACAGACTCATGCCGCACACCAACAACCTCAACGGCGAGTCCCCTCCCCTCTCCCGCTTCTCGTCGCCGTCCTCCCCCTCGTCGAGCTCGCCCTGACCTCGCTCCTCTCTCTCCGCGCAGCTGCCGACCGCAAGGCAAAGCGCGCAGGCCGCAAGCCCGCCTTCCTCGCCAAGAAGCCCAAGTCGAGCGCCACCCCCTCCGCAAAGGACGCCGCCATCGGCACCGCCCCCTCGACCACCGCGCTGACCACCGCCGTGTCCGACCCGGCCATCCCGCGCAACCGCACCAAGCAGACCGAGCTCATCCGCGCCTTCCACGCCATCGAGAAGCAGCTCGCGAGCCCGGCCCTCACCGACCCGGACGAGCGCAAGAAGCTCGAGCAGGAGCGCGAGCGCCTCGGCGGCCTCGAGACGTACCAGGCCGCGAGCGTCCACGGCGGCGACAAGACGCGTGGCGGCGAGTCGAGCAAGTGGCTCGTCAAGCAGATCAAGGACCTCAAGATCGGCGTCGAGGACAAGGACAAGACCAAGCCGCAGCCCAAGGTCGAGCCCACCATCCTCGAGGACGGCACCAAGGTCTGGCCCAAGGTCGAGCGCAAGAAGGTGCGTCCTCTTCCTGCTCCCTCAAGCCTCTGCAGGTTCGAGACTGACCGTACGCCGCACGCGCAGCTCCGCCTCCTCGACGTCGGCGCCATCGCCGGCACCGCTTGTGCGTCCCTCCTCTCGCTCCCTCCTCGTCTCCCTCTCAGGGCTCGAGCTGACTCGCTCTTCTTCCTACCTTTCGCAGACGAGGGCTACCCCTGGATCGCGCCGACCTCGATCGACCTCAACCCGCTCGCGCCGCACGTCGTCAAGAGCAACTTCTTCGACTTCCCGGCCCCGGACAAGGAGGAGGACAAGTTTGACGTCGTCGCCCTGTCGCTCGTCGTCAACTTCGAGGGCAGCCTCGTGAACCGCGGTGCGTCCTCCTCGTCTCTCACATGAGGAGCTACCGCCGGACGCCGAGCT
>Ga0308169_10004778_pt1 | contig 12532 bp, 12 predicted proteins | sample PhyBR1_2_FD_202139 | JGI IMG/M metagenome (GOLD analysis project Ga0308169, IMG submission 202139) | Phyllosphere microbial communities from UC Gill Tract Community Farm, Albany, California, United States - DLSLSB.R1 | ecosystem: Host-associated > Plants > Phyllosphere > Unclassified | place...
CTCCTGCTCGCCGGGCTCAGGCGTCTCGATGTCGTCGCGATAGGGTAGATAGGGCATGAAAAGCTCCTGTTGGATCAGGATGTTAACACCCGAATGCCCTGCGACGTTTCGGTACGGTTCCGTGCAGACCCAATCAGTCGAGCGGGGGAAGCGACCGCGGCTCTTGCATCGGACAGCCGTTCAGCTCGCTCCGCAGACCCTGAATGACCGGATACACCGCGCGGCGTGCGCGCATGACCGACCCGAGCGGGCGATGCGCCTCGACACCATGCCACGGGCGGAACGCGGTCTGTTCGTTGAGCACGGTGACGCGCTCCTCGGACCAGCTCTTCTGCGGCTTCACCGTGATGGTTGCGACCGGGATGTAGGGATTGCCCTGCTCCGGCCACGGCGTCGCGGCGTCCTCGATCGGGTTCTCCTCAAGGTCACGGCAGAGTTGCGCGCGCAGCGTCCAGGCACCCCCCTCGTTCGCGAAGATCGCCATCAGCTCTTCGCGGATCGAGTCGGGGCTCTTGCTCTCATCGAGCTTCTGGTCGGTCAACGCGCGGAAATTGGGCGATTCCGGCACGATGTCGAACTTGGCGATATAGTCGCCGAAGCGTAGCGGCGCCTGCGTGCCATAGCGGTCGCCGATTGGATTGGTGTCGGGATAACCACCAAAGCCCTTCAGCAATGCACTCTCGCCGCCGACCGCTTCCAAAGCCTGCTCGATCGGTCGCAACACCTTCGACAGCGCCGCCTTCGCCCATTCCGCGCGGTTGGTCGTCGCGGCGAGCAGCTTGGTGTTGCGGAGGAACCCGACCGGCGTCGGGTTCGAGAAGGCGACCCCCGAAGCCATCAGGAAGTCCTGCGTCACCTGGTCCTCGGCGCCTGGCAGCCGCTCGCCATCGACGCCGATGATCTTGATCGAGAAGCCGCGCGGCAGGGAGACGCTGTCGCGGATCGGATCGCCGGGGATCGCCGACATCCGGATGATGACCGGGTAGCGACGCCCGCGCTCGAAAATGCCCTGCGCCTGCTCGTCCGCAAGGTCGTCGTGCACCACCATTTCGCCTTCGAGCAAGGCATGGCTCTTGGCATGGACGCCGCGCTGCGCGTGGCCGAGGTCCTCGTGCGTCTTCTCGACGATGTAGCTGAACGTCTTGTTGAGACCGTCGATCGTCTCCTGCTCGTCGGGACCGATAGTCTCGACATCGGGGCTGTAGCGGATCGGGTTCTTCAACATGGGAAATCCTTGTGGTTCAGCGCAGTAACGCGCGGTTTGCGCTTTGGGGGCGTCGGTATTCCGGAACGTCAGGCGTTGGCCGCTGCCTTCGCGCCGGCCGCGGTCGCCACGCCGAAGACGAGGTGGACCATCGTGTGCGTACCGATCGTCGCCGCATCGGCCTGCCATTCGGGCTTCTTAAGCCCCAGCAACGGCCCGGTGATCCAGTGCATCGCGGCGTAGAACGCCAGACCGAACACGATCCCCGACGGCAGCACGCCCGCATCCTCGTCGACGGTCAGGGCATAAACTGCGCCAGCTGCCGCGGAGAGCAGGAGGTGGCTACCCTGCACGACGGCTTGTTCGGTCGCATCCGGGAGGTCGCTCGACGGTACGGAGCGGACGCCGAGTTGCCGCGCACCGGCCCGTTCGAGATCGGTGAGCTCGGACGGGGTGCCGCTCTTCTTCTCGCCCGCCATCATCATCGCGGTGATGCCGAGGCCTGCCACCAACCCACCGGCGATCGCGCCGGCCATCCGCTTGCCGTTCATGCGCGCTCTCCCTCTTCCTGGGGATCGTCGGGCAGCCCTTCCTCGCGGCCGGGGACCGACATGTCGTAGGCGTTGAGCAGCAGCGATACGAGGCAATAGCCGCCGTCCAGATAGACCAGCTCCGCGGTCCGATCCTCGCCGAAAGCGCGCACGGCACGGTTGTACGTCGAGGCCGGCAGCTGCCGGCCGCCCGCCAACGTGACCGCGACGTCGTAGGCGGCCTGTTCCTCTTCGCTAAGATCGGCGGGACGCTGGCCGGCGGTGATCGTCGCGACCTTCTCGGGCGACAGACCCGCCGCCTCGCCGACCCGCTCGTGCGCGTAAAGTTCGTAGCGCGAGTTGAAGACCGCGCCGGTCGCGAGGATCGCGACCTCGTGCGCCGCCTTGGGCAGCGTGGCGTTGTCGATCAGCGCCTTGGTATACGTCCAGGCAGCGCGACCGAACGCGGGAAAGCGCAGCATCGGCGCGAACGGCCCGACCAACGCGCCATCCGCCCGATGCGAGACGAAGCCCTTGAGATGCTCGGTGATGTAAGCGTCCATCTCGTCGTGGAGCGGACGCAGATCCGCGGGCATGTCCGCCGGCGGATAAGGTGGGGTACGCATCGCTGACTCTCCGTTGTCAAGCCGCGCCGGCCAGATGCCGGTCACGCAGTGATCGACGGGGCGGCACCAGCCACCCCGTCGAACCGATCAGCGGCGGGGCGCCGCTGCGAACGCTGCCTTCAGGCGCGCGACCGCCAGTTCGTTGGCGTCCTTCGCACCGCGAACGACCTTCGCCATGCCGAAGAACTCGTGCGTCACGCCCGGGAACGTCTTCTGCTCGACCTTCACGCCGGCGGTCCGCATCGCGGCTGCCAGCGTCTCGCCGTCCGAGCGGAGAGGATCGATCTGCGCATTGATGATGGTCGTCGGCGGCAGGCCGCGCAGGTTGGCGGCGACCAGGTTCAGCCGCGGGTCCTGCGCATCGGCGGCGCTGGTCTGGTAATAATAGCCAAACCACTTCAGCATCGCGGCATTCAACGGCTTGGCGTTCGCCGAATCCTTGCGCGACGGCAGCGTCATACTGCTGTTGGCGATCGGATAGACCGAGACGATGTACCGCGGCAGCGTCAGGCGATTGTCGCGGGCGTAGATCGCCGTCGCCACCGCCAGATTGCCACCCGCGCTCTCGCCCGCTACCGCGATTTTCGCAGGGTCGCCGCCCCAGCTCGCCGCGTTCTGCAACGTCCAGCGATAGGCCGCTGCGGCATCGTCATGCTGCGCCGGAAACTTGAACTCGGGCGCGTGGCGGTACTCGACCGACACGACGATCGCGTTAAGCGCCTTGGCCATTGCACGCGGGGCCGAATCATACGTGTTCACGTCCGCGATCACCCAGCCGCCGCCGTGATAATAGACGATGACCGGCATCGGCTTGCCGTTCGCCGGTACCGCCGCGGGCTTGTAGATGCGCGCGAACTGCTGTGCGTCCGAGCCATAGGGCACGTCCTGCGTCGTTACCGAAGCGTCGGGCGCGGTCGACATGCCCTGCTGGGCCATCGCTGCCTTGGCGCCGTCGGCGGCAGAAGGCTGCATCCGCGCCTGCGCCGGGGTCAGCGTCTCGATCGGCTTGCCGCCGAGACCCGCCAGCGCGTCGAGCACTTTCTGCATGTCGGGCGCCGCCTTGGGGGGCTGCGTCGCGCTCGCCGGCGGGGCGGCGGGTGGCGGGGCGCTTGGCGAACGCGCCGATTGCGCGAGTACGCCTGCCGATGCGGTCAGCAGCGCCGCCGCGAAAAGGCTGCGCGCGACCGGGCGCTTCGAGATGGAAACCATATTGTCCTCCTGTTTGATCGCTCATGAACAAAGCAGGATGGCCAACGTTGCTGTACGGAACCGTGCAAAGCCCTGATGTTAGAAGGAGAATTGGGTGTCGACGATCGTTTCCATTACCGGCGCAACGCCTCGCGCAGCGGTCGATCGCGATGACGCCCCTGTCGAAAGGATGGTCGGCAATCGGCTGCTAGCCAGCCTTTCCCCGGAGGATTTCGGCTTGCTGGCGCCGCACCTCGAGCCGGTATCGTTCGCAGTCGGCGATTTCATCACGCGCGCCGGCGATCCGATCGAAAGCATCTGCTTTCTGGAACAGGGTATTGCCGGCGTGCTGGATTCGCTCGACGATGATCGTCGCTACGCCGTCGGTCTGGTCGGCGCGGAGGGCTTCATCGGCTGGCCGCTGGTGATGGGCGACGATCGCTCGCCCTACGACGTCACCATGCGCGCCGAGCGCGGCCAGGCGCTGCGCATGCCCGCCAAGGCGTTGCTGGCAGCGGTGGACCAAAGCCCTACGCTGCGCCTGACACTGCTCCGCTTCGCCCACGTATTCATGCTGCAGATGGGCCGGACCGTCGTGTCATCTCTAGCGCATTCGATCGAACGCCGCATGGCCCGGTGGATCCTGCTCTACCACGACCGCGTCCAGGCCGATGAGATCTGCATGACGCATGAGGAGTTCCGGCTGATGCTCGGCGTTCGTCGTAGCAGCGTTACGGACGCACTCCACCGGCTGGAGGAGGAGCATGCGATCCGCGCCGTCCGGGCGAAGGTTCTGGTTCACGATCGGACAAAGCTTATGGCCTTGGCGGGCGATACATATGGCCAACCAGAGCAGGACTATGTCCGCCTCCTACAGATGGACCGGAACCGCTAAGGCCTCGCGCGAGGTGACCCATAAGTGGAAATTCGAGGGCAATACCTCCCTCCCGAACTCCAGCCGCTCGTGCACTACATGAAGGAGCAGCAGATTGTCCGTTCACGCTTTTGCGGCGGGACGAAATATCGCTTGTTTTTATCTGCTCGGCGACCGCGGCAACGCTCACCCGCTCAAACTCAAGGCGATTGAGATGCGCGCCGCAGCTTCCCTAATATCCCGACGCTTCGCGTGATAGAAGTCACCGCGACGTCTGCCCGTGCAGATTGAACCGCCGCTATCCACCGACAGCTCCAGCGCCCGACCCTCCGGCTATCAAAACTATACGCTAGCGGCATTTCCCCTTCAGACGACGCCACGGTAGCTTCGGGGCAGAAGGCAACGGAGTTCACGCCATGATGCTGCACCCGATCGGTACGATGGAAGGCGAGATACTTCCATCCGGCGCGATGATCTTCACGCCGATGGAACTGACCGTCGTCGCGCTGGCCCAGAGCGAGAAAGGCCGAGGTCTCGGGACGCGAAGCCGTCTGGTCCAGGCCCTTTTCGCGATCGATCAGCGCATTTTGGTAAGGCGTGCGGAATGGACTCTCGCCGATACGCGGCTCGAAGCGCTCCGCAGATTCGTCAGGTCTCCTTACCGGCGTGGCAAAGCGACGTTTCCGGCAATGCAGACCTTGCAGGAAGCGGGCTTCAGCAACGCGCAGATCGCATGGCTTTGCTCGGAATGTGCCCATCTGCTCCGATCTGGCGTGCCATCTTGAAATCCACCCTGCGACGGGAAGGCAACCGCACAGGGAGCAAGTCCAGAGCTGAGCAATACAAATCAGCCGCCGCAGCGCAACAACGCGCAAGATGTAAGGCTTTCGCGATCACGTCTCGTGCGGATGACGCGGCGCTCGACTCGCTTCCATCTGGAGAAACGAACATGACGCGGTCCTTCTTTGCCAACTTCCTGCCAGCCGCCCTGCTCTGCGCTGCTTCAGCGCACGCCACGGCGGTGCAGGAGACAAATCCCGGAGCCGTGGCGCAAAAGCCCGCCGTCTATCGCTTCTCGATCGGCGATGTGCAGGTCACCGCGCTTTCCGACGGCAGCGTTCCTATCGACCTGCCCATGCTGCTCCGTGGAGCGTCGCAAGCAGAGGTGGACGCGTTGCTTGCCCGCAGCTTCATCACCAATCCGATGGAGGTGTCGATCAATGCATTCCTTCTGGATCTCAAGGGCCGCAAGGTCCTCGTCGACACAGGTGCAGGCAACCTTTTCGGTCCGGGTAACGGCGGCAGGCTTCCCGAAGCACTCGCCCTTGCCGGTGTCAGCCCAGACCAGATCACCGACATCCTGCTCTCGCACATTCACGCCGACCATAGCGGCGGGCTCGTTCGGGATGGAAAGATCATGTTCCAGAATGCCACGGTGCACGTCGGAAAGTCGGACCTCGATTTCTTCCTCGACAAGGCCAACGCGAAGAGGACGGGCTACGGCATCCATCACTTCGAGCAGGGAACGGCGATGTTGAAGCCCTATGTCGACGCAGGCAAGGTTCGCGCATTCGACCGTTCCGGCGAGATACTCCCAGGCGTCACCGTGGAGCCCCGCCCCGGCCATACGCCGGGCGCTGCGTTCTACACGCTGAGCAGTCGCGGCTCGAAATTGGTGTTCATCGGCGACACCATCCACGCAGCCGCCGTCCAGTTTTCTCGCCCGGACGTGACCATCACGTTCGACCAGAACCAGTCAGAGGCGCGCGCGGTCCGGGAACATGCGTTCTAGGCATTTGCAGATGGCCGCATGCTGGTGGCCGCGCCACACCTGGCATTTCCGGGGGTGGGCCACGTCGCCCGTGACGGCACCGGCTACCGGTGGATCCCGATCGAGTATGCCAACCGGACCGTGGCAGCCACGGGTCGCGAGGCCCGATAGCGCCCGAGGTTCCGTCAACCGACGCTCTCAGCTAACGATGCCCGCACGATATCGATGGGCGAGTCGTCAAGGACCGTCGCCTTCAGCCCGCGCGTCACCGGCCGAGCCGCTTAGTGGCTTGCGGGCCGCCACGATGCCGAGCCTGCCATTGCCAATCGAACCGCGGCGCGAACCGATATTAGGATTTTCAGATGAACATTCTCGACCGCTACGAATTCTTCGTCTCCGAGCATGGTCGGAAGGATCTTGCCCTCCTTAGATGGGCTCTTGTGATCGTGTTTCTCTGGTTCGGCGCGATGAAGTTCACGGCATACGAGGCTGGTGGCATCGCTCCGTTTATCGAACACAGCCCAATCATGGGATGGTTGGGCGTGTTCGGGACCCAGGGACAGAGCTATTTCATCGGCATTCTGGAGCTGTCGACTGCTGCCATTCTGATCCTTGGTGCATTTCATCCAGTGTTATCTGCACTCGGCGCACTGATGTCTTTGGCGACGTATCTGATCACGCTGACTTTTCTCTTCACGACTCCCGGTGTCGCGGAGCCGACTGCGGGCGGCTTTCCTGCCATTTCGGCCGTACCAGGACAGTTTCTCCTTAAGGACGCGGTTCTCTTGGCAGCATCGCTCGTGCTGTTGCTTGCTTCGATCCGCTACAGGAGCACCCCAGCGCCGACGTGATTATCATTCGCCGTCGGGGCGCGGCGTGCAAGGCCTGTACAATATTCGTACGGTGTCAATACCGGTATAGGTACATGACCTAAGGCAATCAACTGCATGATAAGTTGGCATTCTTCTCCGAGGTAATTAGCCCATATGCTGACCAATGCCCTTCGAGTGGCTAGCTGCCTGCTCGAGTGCTAGTATTGCTTCATGGAGATGCAACAGATCAGGTACTTCCTCGCGATGTCGCGGCTGCTCAACTTTACGCGGGCGGCCGAAGAGTGCGCCGTGACCCAGCCGTCGCTGACCCGCGCGATCCAGAAGCTCGAGAACGAATTTGGCGGACAACTCTTTCGTCGCGAGCGCAGCCGCACCCACCTCACCAACCTCGGACGTCAGATGTTGCCTCATCTCGACCGCACGTTCGAGGCGGCCCAGGCGGCGATGCAATTCGCAAAGGGGATCGGGAAAGCGGGGGTGGTGCCGCTTGCGCTTGGTGTCGATGCTGCGATCGAGTCTGACACGCTCGATAGGATTCTGGAGGAGCTTGCCGACTGCTTACCCGGCTTCGAACTGTCACTGTCGAGCGGCCCGCCGGACGATTTGATCGAAGCCGCGATGAACGGTGTGCTGGACCTGGTCGTCGTCGAGTTGCCAGACGACACGCCTGATCGCCTCGATGTCTGGCCGCTGTTCGACCATAGCTATCATATGGTCACGCGTGCCGATCATCCGCTCGCCGGAGGCGGGATGCCGTCGCTGCTTTCGGTGCGCGAGGAGTCCTGGATCGATCACGAGGGCAACGGATGCGCGCGGCTCAAGGACCTAGCTGCCTCGCATGGCTTCGTGCCGATCGTGCGGCACCGTGCGATCGGTATGGCTCAGGTGAAGCAGTTGGTGGTCTCCGGGTTGGGCAGTGCCTTCATTCCACGGCCTCGTGATGACGAGCGGTTGTGCGCCTTCACATTTGCCGACGTCGAGGTCCGACGCGACGTCGTCCTGGGCGCAGTAGCGGGTCGTAAGCGCAGCATCGCCGCCGATGCCTTCGTGCGCGCGTCACGCGCGCGAAGCTGGGCGGCGGCTGCCACCTGACCAGAAGTATCCGGGACACATCCCCTGCCCGGCTGACCTGCCCTTCCCGTCGTTGGCGCGCTCAGTGCATCGCTTTGAGGAACGCGACGACGTCCTGTGGCTCTGGCCGCAGACGGAAGTCCGGGTCGACATGGGCGTAGCGGATGGTGCCGTCTTCGCCGACGACGAACGTCGCTGGGATCGGCAGGAAGCCTCCATCACTGCCATAGATTGCCGCAAGATCGAGTTCGATCTCCAGATACAGCCGCTTCATCGCCTCACCTACGGGGAACGCCAATTCGCAGGCCAGCGCTGCGCCGTGATCGACGTCGCAGAGCAGCGTGGCCTTCGGTCCAATGATATCCTGTATGGCGGAGGCGCCTTCGCGGATCTCGCCCGTCACGACGATCAGGCTTCCGCCAGCTTTTTCAAGGGCCGGCAAGGCCGCTGCCCAGGATTGCAATTCATGCACGCAGAACGGGCACCATAGTCCGCGATTGAAGCTGATGACGATCGGCCGTCCGTCTTGCAGTTGCTGGATCGACCGATAGTGTCCCGACGCATCGGGAAGCGAAAAATCTGGGAACGCCTCACCGACGCGGGGCGCAACAGTCCCGACGTTCAAGCTTTGCAACCCAGTAACGAAGTCATCGTAGACGGAGCCGAAGCCCAAAGTCGCCACGGCAGCATCGGCGTCAGGGTTACGCTGCAGTCGGATGATGGTCATGTCGTGCAGGGTAGCGCCGAAACACGTGGATCGGACAGCGCCAAATCGGCGGCGTCTCTTGGTGCAGGGTCACCGACCACGTCTGCCGCTTTGCGTCTTTGTAGGTACGCGTGGTTTATAGCCGACAAATATCGACCGGCCCTGACGCGCGGCCCCTGCTTTTCGTCGTGCTTGATCGGACAAACCCGCGGCATGTCTTTCTCGCCAACGCGTTAGCCGTCCATCGCAGTACTAAGGACGATCCTAGCGTGACTTGTTGTCTATGCCCGGCGCACATATAGATATGCCAATGGATACAGCTCGAAATCGAAATGTCTTCGGTGCGTTCGCGCTCATGATCAGCGACGACATTGTGCGCGCCAGTTCATCGCGCGCGCCGGAAGCCGGACCGGCGGCCTCGGCACTGGCGTTGCTCGCGCACAAGCCGGGGCTGTCAATCCGGATGCTTGCGATCGGGGTAGGCCTATCGCACGCTGGGACCGTGCGGCTTGTGGATCGACTGGCGAGCGAAGAATTGATCGAGCGGAGGGCGCATTCGACGGATGGGCGCACGCGATCCCTTTACCTTACGCCAGCAGGCAAAGTCTCGAGCGGCGAAATACTGGCCGCGCGCGATCGCGTGATTGCCGAAGGGCTCTCGGTCCTTGATCCAACAGAGCTGAAAATCCTGTCGGACATCGCCGAACGCGTTCTGCGCAGTCGCCTGGAAAACCTCGATCAGTCTTACCGGGTCTGCCGCCTGTGCTGCTACGAGGGTTGTACGAACTGCCCCGTTGATGCCGAACTGCTCGAGCGAGGCGTGGATCGCGAAAAGACCGATGATGTCGAAGATGCGCGATTTCCGGCGCGCGGGGGGTAGCGATAGGACCCGCCGCTCACATTTCGTTCGCCCTATTCCGTGTGCGCCACAGTTAAATTCCGGTTCCGGCAAAAATCGAACCTCAAGACGCCAATGCCCGCGTGCGACAGCGCGTGCGACAGCGCGTGCGACAGCGCGTGCGACAGCGCGTGCGAGCTGTGAACGCCGGCACGACTGTCTTTCCCGCAGGTGAAGCAGTGGGCAAAGTTCGCCCAGCCCGCGGCGTTCGTCTGGCGGTCCGAGGTGCCTGCTAAGCTTGACGCCATTCCCACGAACGAACGTGAATTCCTCTCGGTCATATCAATCGAGCCCCCGCCACGGGGCTCAGCGGCTCCGCGTTCAGATCCTTCGACAGGGCTGAGAGCGGACCTCACAGGGATGAATATCGCATCGACAATATATGACTCGCGCATATAGAAAAGCAGGCCAGCAGTGACTATATGCGCGAAGCATACTTCCTTTGCCTATTCTTTTCGGGGGCGGCTTTACGGATGGTGTGTCAACCGCGCGCATGGGTCGAGGGCAATGGAACTCAATCAAGTCAGCTATTTCATCAACTTGGCAGAGACGCTGAATTTCACGGCAGCGGCGCGCTTGAGCAGCGTGTCACAGCCAAGCCTGACCCGCGCGATCCGCCGCCTGGAAGAAGAACTGGGTGGGCCCCTCATCCACCGTGACGGGAAAAACAGCCGTCTGACGGGGCTTGGCCACGATGTGGAGGCGGAATTCCGACGCATGGCGGTCGCCGTGAAGAGCGTGCGCGATCACTCTGAGAACTGGGCGATGGGAAGGCACCGCGTGTTGGATGTCGGAGTCGCGCCTACCGTAGGACCGAAAAAATTTGCGGCGTTCTTCGAAAGCGCGTTGGCAGTTGCCGGTGCGCGGGCCGCTGGGCGCCGTGCCCGGCATGCGGGACTACGCCACCCTGCCGCGCGACAACACGATCAAAAACTTCCTCGCCAGCGCCGAGAACAAGCTCCGCGACTTCTCTGCGAAACCTCGGACCGGCATCCTCGTCGTCCTGTGGGACAGCTATATCTTCGAGGCGACCTCCGCGCTCAGTTCGTCTTCGATCCGCTCTTTACCACGACCGAGAACAGGCGTGACCCGCTTGGCTCTGGGATGGGTCTCGGCCTTGCTCTGGTTCGGAGAGAACGCACCAGGGGATCGCGCGGGATGAATTCACCGAAACTTCGCCTCGTCCTGATCGACGACGACGCCGGCCAACTAGCCGATCTCGAACAATCAATACGAGCTGAACCCGAGGCCGCCGACTTCGAGCTCGTCTCTTGGAAACCGGATCGCGACACTGCGGACGTCGCGGCCACCTTCGCCAAACTGGTGGAACCTGGCGCTACGTTGGTCGTGACGGACTACGACCTGACGCGATACGGACCGACCGGCTTCTTCGGAGTCAGCATCGTCGCATGGTGCCAGCAACGGGCGATCCCTGTTAGCGACTTTTCGCGCGGAACGCCGGCTGCGCTGCCCACCGATTCAAATCTATTCGAGTTCCGGATACCTACGACCGCCCGAGAGGCAGCGCCATTCATCGTCGCGATCGCCTCCGGTTTCCACGCGATAAGACGCGAGATTGAGGGCAATCAGGATCTGCTGTCTTCACCCAGTCCAGCGAACATGTTGGCCGATCTGCTCGGGCGGCCCGAAGCTGTCTCGAGCTTCGCACTCTATGACGTCCAGATCGGCGCCAACACCGGGCTTGTGCAGCTGCTGCGCGAGGACAAGAGCATCGAGCGACGACAGGCCGTGGCGATCTACATACTCGGCGATCTCCTCTTCAACTCGATCTTGCGATTTCCTGGACCAATTCTGGACCGAAGGGCCCTCTGCGCTTATTTTGCTTGCGCCGACGCAGCGGCTCCGCACATTTTGGACCAGTTCCAGAGCGCGGTATATTCGGGCCCCTTCCAATCCCTTGGTCCGTTCTTCTGGCACAGCGATGTGGATGACCTGGTGGAGACCTGGGCCTCGGTTTCGGAGCTGACCTACACCGGTAATTCGGCGAGTTACCGACGATCGTTACTCGAGGAGGTACTCGGAGGCCAGCCCCTTGACCGCTTCGTGTGTCCACGATGTGCTGGCGAACAAGGCTATGTCCCTTCACTTCGGCCGTGGTGTGCGAGCGCGACGACTGTTCGGTCGGTTCGTCCGGCTGGGTTCCACAGGGCGCCGACGTGGCAAGGGTCGAGCAGAACTTCTACGACGAAACGTCGCCGATGCTCGGCCTCTGACGTGGCGGTGGTTCCCACGGTCGAGAAGACGTTCGCAACTCTATGGAACAAATTTCAAGCCGAGTTGCCGAAGCTTGGCGGCGAGATGCGCCCAAAGCAGGCAACCGATGTCTTCACCTACGAGGAGGGCCCAACCGGAGCCAGCGTGACGGCGAAGCCCATCTGCCTGAAGCTTCGGGAGCGCGGCGATACCCGGGACCTCGATCTCTTCGTCGCGATCGAAGGCCTGATCACGTTCACACCGAATTCCCACAGGACGGACCTGCGGACGTCCGGCTTCAAGACGCGAGTCGGCTACTTCCGCGTACTCGAACCCAAACGCCTGGAGCACGTATTTGGTATCCACTATGATCACGACTACCTAACGGCGGCTCATCCGGTCTTCCACTCCCAGATTGCTCCTATGCGCAAATTCGTCGACACCGTGAACGGTCACTTCAATCGCGAATTCGCTCCGATCGATCCCAAGGACGACCGCGTAGCTGGGCTACTCGCCACCGTCCGTGTCCCCACGGTCCACATGGACCTGTTCTCGACCCTGCTCCAGATTGTCGGCGACCATACGATCCACAAGAGCAGCGGCGCGAACGTGAAGGG
>Ga0308169_10004779_pt1 | contig 12532 bp, 20 predicted proteins | sample PhyBR1_2_FD_202139 | JGI IMG/M metagenome (GOLD analysis project Ga0308169, IMG submission 202139) | Phyllosphere microbial communities from UC Gill Tract Community Farm, Albany, California, United States - DLSLSB.R1 | ecosystem: Host-associated > Plants > Phyllosphere > Unclassified | place...
GCAACTCACATCTGTCCCTTGAACTCCTTCATGACGTCGAGGAAGCGGTTATACACCTCTGGCTCGGTCTGGAACTGGATCTGGCGCATTAGCTCCAAGATCGCGTCCACTTCGGGCCATGCAGTGGTGCGAGGTAGAATGAGAAGGAGTAAGAACGGCCAAGAAGAGGGACGTGAGAAGCTCTGGTGGGAGGTGTAATTGTGCGTGACCAGGAGTCCGAGAACCAAACTGGTGCTGGGCCAAATCGAAACCCGGCACTGGCCGACAGCGGATGTAAGATAGCGCCGCCGCACATTCCAGCAACGCGCACCGTCGCGTCGACTACGACCTTCACTCCTCGCATTCAACATAGCGGAGCTACGATGACGGTCACGCGGCACACGCGACGGATGCGAGTGGATGACACGATTACACAGCAAGCTCACCTTGACCTGATCCAGGTAGCTCAGCGCATCCCGGACGTTCAGTGGCCGGTACTGGTATGGCGTAGGCGCGGTGGCCGGTGATTTGCGGTTCGACATGTTGCAGCAGTCGGCACCGACAGCATAGATCGGCCCAGGGCGTAGGAGTGGTGCGAACTAGCGAGGAGGAAGAAGCTCCGGGGGTTGGCGGTGGAGGTGCGTGTTGTTCCCTTTTCCACGTGGGAGTCAACGATGCAGATGCGAGGGCGCTAAACGCGTTAGGCTAGGTCCTAGCAGGGGTATCGGGTGATGCTGAGCGGGTATGGACTGTCGCTTTCAGTGGACGATGTGGGTGGGAGAGTGGAAGACAGGTCGGGACCCGGTGAAGGAATGAAGGGGGGGAGGGGGAAGTCGGTATGATGCGCCTCGTGGGTGTCCGATTGGGTGAAAGGCGGCGAAGACCGCATGAAAACCAAACTCCCCCGCTAGTCTGGTTTCAGTCCCTGAGTGGGACGGAGAATCGACCCATGTCCGCCACGCAACGACATCCACACCAAAATCCATGCCGCAATCACCGTGCCCGCGACCAGAGACGAGGACGCGAGGTGACTTACGAGCCGATTCTCCGTCCGGGACTCGCCAATTCGCTGCTCATCTGGTCGGCGCTCAATTAGACGTCAAGAGGACCAGCGGAACTTGCGGATCTGGCTGCCAAGGATGGGTGGTGTTTAGAGCGGCTGAAGGAGAATGCCGCCGAGGTGGTGATCGACAAGCTGACGTCTGTGCGGGTTGAGTACGAGCGTATACGCCACGATCATGCTTTCTTGCGGCAGGTCGTGGAGAAGGGCAAAGTCGTCGCGGGGGCCAAAGCACGTCAAACAATGGCTAGACAATGCAGTTACAACGCATCGTGTCGCCATTCACATGCACTCGACTGTCTATCTAATCATCTTCGACACACACTCTATCTTCTCCCAAACTTGTCTGGGGACTCTCACAACGTCTAGAGCTCTATTGTCCCTCCCCGTCCCCTCGCCTTCCCCTCCAATGTATAAGCTTTCCCAGCAGGGTTGCGAACCACCCCGCCACTTGCTCATACCGATCGTGCAACCTCAGCCTATGCTGTTGCGTCCTTTCACCACCCTCTCCCAGCTCAACGTCGGCGTCAGGCGGCGAGAATTTGCCACCGGTAGTCTGTGCACCAGCAGCCCGTGTCGCGGGTGACCGGGCATACACTGGGTCGTCCGAGAAAAACGAGTCCCGTCCTTCAGGCGGCGTGATCTTGATGATGGGGTTCGGGGCTCGCTGCCTCGGCGTGCCGTGCTCGTCCACGTCTTGTCCAGCCCCGTCCAGCACTCCTCCAATCGTCGGGATGGGTCTGAGACCTGCTCGAGTAGGCGTATACGTCGGGGCAGGGATCTGAAGGGCGGCGCCCATGCCGGCGAGCGACCCTCCACTTTGGATGGGCGGTCGCGTAGGCGGCCGGGCGGTGCTTGTTGGCGGTGAAGGGGCGGGTCGTTTGGGCACAAAGATCGATTCACGACGCCGAACATCGTCGATCATGGTCGCTGAGCCGGTATCCTCAGGAACTCGAGCTTCTTCGTCGAGGCCAATGGGTACTGGTCTTTTGCGGCGGGCGCGATGCCGACGAGCGTTGCTGGTACTTGGCTGCGTAAGACTCGCAGCGATAGTCGTGAGGGTGGCCGCTGGATGCTCGGTCTGGCCTGGCAGCGACGATGACGGCTCAGCCTCGCTTGATCCTGGCTGCGCAGAAGCAGCGTCTTGCGTTCTGGCTGGTTGTGCTTCCACCCGTTGCGCCTCCACCTGTGACGCTCCGGGTCCCAACGTTTGACCCTCTTGCGTTTCGACCTGTTGCGGAGCAGCGGGCTCTATCTTGTAGTCTCCGACTTCGTCCAAAAGTCGTGGCGGGATCTGGGACGGCGCCGAGAACGTGCCGGAGAAGAGCATCGACCTCGACGCGCCGTTTGGTTCCTGTCGGTCGTCATTCTGTTGCGTTTCGGCCTGTCCGGATCCCTCATGGTTGTGTCCCTGCACCTCGTCGGCCTTCACGTGCACATTGACGTGCATCGTGGCCTCTCGGACAGCGTTTCCAGTCTCGCCTTGGTGTTTTGCGTTCTCGTTGGGCGCCGCGATGTTGTCTCCGGCCGGTTCTGTCTCTGCGCGAGACTCTGCGGATCAGCTCGGCACATCAGCGACTTCGGAAGACGTACGTCGAGAGGCAGCCCTCTTCGATATTCCCGCCAGGAACCTCCTGAACCTCTCCGCTTCCAGCTGGGTAATCTGCGAAGCGCGATAACGCCATACCTCCTCGCTTTCTCTCACAGTCCCGTGCTCCGTGATTGCATTGTCGGTGCTTATCCCTAGTGCCGCGAGAAGATCCGGCATTGTCACTCCGTTCCGTCTTAAAAAGGGTCGAGTCGGAGAGAGCGGAGGGAGCGCAGCACTCTCCTCTTGCGCCTCGTCCGCATCCGATGCCGGGTTGACCTGCGGTTCGATCGGCGAGGGCAATAGGCCGGCCTCGGCGTTAGCTTGCTGGAAGCTTCCTGTGCCTAAGGCCCAACTTGCTCGCCGCCTCCATCCTCCGCCGAGAACAGGGTCATGACGTCGATAATCGATGGCGTGCAAGTCGGGGTCCAAGGTCGGCGACAGATGACCCGGGGGGAAGTCTGGGACAAGAAATGGAGTTCCTAGCTGCGGGGTATGAGCAGGCGCGGGCGTCGGTGTGGTGAGTGTGATGGCAGGGCCAGCAGTGAGACGATCGGCAGCGACGTCCTGCACAGCAAATGTGACACCGCCTGCATCCGACGTCGACGCGTGTGTCCCTGGCATTGCCCCCGCTGCTTGCATCAGAGGTGTTCCCGATCTGTTCGTGGAGCGCGTCTCTGAGGGATGAGTTGCACGTGAGGACGGCTGTTGGCCCGCCGTCGGTCCCATCGAGATGCCCAGACGCGTTGCGGTCGAATCCGATGTATCGCTTGACCGCGTGCGCGAACGATCTTGCAGCGGGGCAGCCGGAAGCGCGACGGATGCGTCCGCATTTGACATCTCGTCGACATCGCGAGATGTCCTGCTAGGCCCGGCAGATTCGGGCGTGGCGTCCCGCAGCTCATCATGGATCGCTTGGTATTCGGCTGGAGGAGTCTGGAGTCAGCGTTCGCCCACCGCCAGCTGCTCACCTGGAACAGAGCCCGGGCGACGTGATGCTCGGAGCTGTCGCCGACAATCTCGATGACTCGTCTCCACAGCTGCTTTCAGCTGTGCATCTGAACTGAAAACTCACCAGTTCATACCGCAGCCACAATCCTCGCCGCCACACCGTCACATTCATACCTCGTCTTTCCAAGTCTTCCAGTGCCAAACGCTCTAGCAGCAAGGCGTCCATCTCCGCCTCGGGGTCTCTGTCGATGCCTTCGCTGGGATTTGTCGTCGGTGTCTCCAGCTCGCGCGTAGTCGGCGTTTGAAACTCGCCGTATTGCTCAGCAGGCCGAGTGGCCTCGTCGTGAAAGCGAACTCGGCAATCTGTGGGAGAGTGACTCTTATGACGGACGCCCTTGGGCAGAGCACTCCGCCGATTGGTTATAGAGGGAGGAGTCTGTCATCAGGACCTTTCCCAAGATGAATATGCACGTACAAACGAGGCAAAATCGGCCTTTCGCTTTCCTCTTCGATCTGAGCCAGTCCCGGACGATGTATCGGGCGCCGGATCGTGATCGGGAACATCGGGCTTTGGAGGTGCGCCCGGAGCACTCGCAACTCTGTTGCCGAGAGGGCGGGCACGGATCGTAGGCTCCGGAGATGATGTGCGGTGGTCACTGGACGGCGGCGCGATGCGTGCAGGAGCGGTGCCGGGAGGAGGACGGAGGAACAGGGTGGGGGGAATGGAGCGAGTGGATGAAGACGTGAATGCAGATGGAGATCCGGCGCGAAGGATGAGCGTCGCTGGCCTCATTGGGCGAGCTTGAGGTGTAGAGTCGGCGGAGTGGTTTAATGAACCGTTCGTCGAGCCTTGCATCGAGCCGTTCATTGAGCCATTCATCTCTGTCCTTGTCGATCTGGGCGTGGGGGGTCTGACGCACCCGTCTCGTGTAGGCTCGATAGGCTTGCTATTATCATCGAGGAGTTGAAGGGGCCTTCTTCTCGGGATCCTTTCGCGCCCTTCAAAGACGGACGACTCCGGGAGAGCCGTAGGCGGACGCTGATGCACGAGTGGCTCTGGTGCAAACGCAGGCCCCAGCCCGACAAGAGGTGGGATGGCAGCTGACGGGAGAGCCATCTGAGACGGGGATCGCCTGCTTATTGTCTAGTACACTCATGAGATAAAGCTGACTCACTCTGGGGCAAGAGCAGGCCCGAGCGGGACAAGTGGAGGGCAGATCGCCGGTGATCGCCTGTTCGTCAGCAGTCACGCAGTCAAAGTCTCGTTATAGGCCCAACTCACTCCATCGTGACTGAAGCGGGTCCATCACTGCTATCACTGTCGTCAAAAGGTGATGATCGAGGGATACGAGCGATGGGCGAAGGTGGGGCGGTGGCGAAAGGCCCCGGTCTCGACGTGAATATCGGCAACTGGCCGGAGGAGGCCTGTCCTTCTGCGGGGAGCCTAGACGCCGGCCCTTGCGGTATAAACGACGACGGGGCGGACCCGTAATAACCAGTCGCCCGATATGACGGGTCAGAAGCCAACATGATACTGCTCAAACTGCCAGACTCGGAAAGAGTCCGCTGCCGGGGCGTACTCGGTTCAGAACGGATAAGCCGTCTGACTGTCCTGGTGGATGACGGCTCTGCGGGCGTGTTATCGCTGATGTCGTCTGAGATGGAGCTGTCAGGCTCGATACCCCCCAGGTCGGGCGAGAGACCTCTGTGGGTAGAAGATACCCATTCATCAATGTCCCACGGGACGGGTCTGGTCCTAAGGTTCAGCACCATTCAGCGCTACGCCTCACCTCGCGTCCCTCTCTGGCCAGCTCCTCGCTAGATAACGATGAGAGTACCCAGCAGAAGCCCTCCTCAAGGGAACCCACGGCAGAGTCCTCGGATCAGCTCCCACTGACATTCGGCGGAATTGCTCGCGCCCGGTGCTCAAGTCCGCAGCGAGTCTGCGAAAGGTTTCTGAAGGGATGGATGAGTTCTTCCTGGTCAGTCTGTCCCGGAGCATGGCCTCGTAATTGGGTTGGTCCGGGTGAATGTCGCGTTCGGGGTATCGACGATTCTCCTCGGACCGTCGGCCCGGTTCTCTGAGATCGAAAAGGTCGCGAGCGATTCCAAGGCCACTCGAGACGCCATAATCTCGTTCGGGTCGACGAGGGGAGATCGGCTCTCTGACATTCGGGGTACCCCTCGGGGGCTCCCCAGGTCTGGGGTTGTGTTGTAATGTCCCCTTCTGGATCGCGCGGGCCGTCCCTGATGCCTCCTGGAAGTTTGAGGGGATGGCGAGCGTCTCGGCAGCCTGCGAAGGAGTGAGGGGAGGGTCCTCGGGGGCGGGTACGCCCGATGACCCTGATTCCTCGCTGGGAGTTAACGTTGCTACGTGCGTTCGAGAGAGGCCACCACATACTTGCCACTGGCGGACTCCCTGTGCTGAGCGGTGGCAACAGTCTGCCTGTCGTTAGCAGGCGTTGCCACTCCTGAGCTCACTCTATGTCCGAGCCCACTTCCGCCGCGATCGAAGACACCTTGCGCCCTTCATCTGAGGTCTCTCTGCTCCTGCTTCCTGACGATTGAGGTGAGTTTGGGTCCTGGGGAGGAAAGAGACGCATCTGTTGAAGTGGAGAGGTCGGGTTATAGCGGGCTGTAGGTGTCTGTAGCGGGTGCGGAGTGGTCGGAGAAAAGTAGGTCGATGTGCTTGCCGGTGTGGGTGGCGTGCCGTCATTGTCGCTCGGGGTGGGATGTCGGACGGTAAGCTTGGCAGGTGTGGTTGGTGGACCCGTGTCTTCTGATGGAATGTCATAGGTGTCGAAAGGGAAGGGAGGACTGGGTGGAGGAGAGTCAAAGTCCGCCATCTTAGCTCCGAGGCGGAGCGGTCAAAAGCGGGACAACGGGCAAGAGGAAAGCGAAGTTTAAGGCCAAAGAGGGAAGAAAGGCGAGGAGGAAGCAGGATGAGAGGTGTGAGAGGAAGGTCCGAAGTATGAGAAAAGATGATCATGGAGGTGTGGGAAAGAGGATTGCGCCTCGGGCTGAGGGGAAAGACGGAGGAGGTGGTCATAGCGCAAACCCTTTCTTGTTTCATCTCCGCACCATCGCCACTGATCAGTCAAATCAGGCGCGTGAGCTCCCTTCACCTGGGTCCGGGACTTCTTGCCCTGGTAGCGTCCAACGAGGGATTACGATACCTTGCTGTCAAGTCCAAGCCAGGGCATTGGCGGTAGCACCTCCTGTGCATGCTCACCATCTCGTCGACGAGCCGAAAGTGCGAAAAGCATGTTGCACGAGCGGCGTTGTCTCGACCGACAGTCACATTGGCGTCCTCTTCGCCTGTACAGCTGCAGCATAAGACATATTGCTGCTGCACCAGCTGGACCGGATGAGACACAAGCTGTGGGAGATCATAGGTGGGAAGTGTTCATCTTATGCATGCCAGCAGCGACGGCCGAGACAGCTCCGCAACCCCCGTGTCTCGCATTCGGCATGTTCTGCTCGTCAGCACGCGGCCCAATCACCGAGCAGTTCTCACTTTGTTTTCCCAGTGCAATCTCTTGTGAAGCTCATCGACTACTGCTTGAAGCTGATGAGACGGTTGATTGACTCCTCTCCCTCCAGCCTCATGCCCTCCCACTCGCTCTGCGGCTCGGCTTTGAGGCACTCGACATAGAAGTCGATAGATGGCTGGTTCCACTGCGATCAGCCATGCCCTAACATTCACCAGCCTGATACCCACCTTGAGAACCCTCCACTCGACGCGAGCGCATTTCTTCTCCTTCGCAATCACGCCGAGTTCGCCGAATAGTCTCTTCCCGAGACCTTTGCCCCGGTGTTCGGGCTTGACGTATAGATCCTCCAGCTAGCATTAGCTCGGTTGCCCCTCAAATATCGTTCGTGACTCACGTAGAGCCCTGGCGCGCCGAGCCAGGTCGAGAACGTGAAGAAGTACTGCGCGTCAGTCACACTTCGCGAAACGCGATACGCACCAACGCAAGCCCGATAGCCTCTCCCTTAGACCCGTCGGTCGTCTCCAAGCGAGCAATCAGACACTCGGCGTACTTGTTCTTGAAGATATTCTCCACCATCTACCGTCAGCCAAGCCACGATCGGCGACACGGCAGGACCCATACCAGCTCGGGAGTCGCGACCACCGCGTCCGGCTCCTTCTCGTACACTGCCTGATGTTGAGTGTGGGCCTTGAATCGCATGAGCCACGTACGAGCTCCACAATCAGTCCCAACAGCTCAGGCTAGGTCGTTAGCGCTGTCGACCCACAGGGAAGAAGACTGGCTCACTACGTCGTCCTCAGTGGCTGGCACGATCTTGTAAGACATTTTGAACGACTGCCCGAAGCACCAACTGTAACTATGACGGCGTCTGAAGTCCACCCAATGAACCGGTGTGTTGTATGGCTACGAATGGTCGTGTCAAGAAACAAACTTCGTCGACCAGCTGTCGCCCGGCATGGATCCTCGGTCCAAGGCGGTTAACCGAAGGATCAGCCAACAGCAGCGGCCAGTGCCGCCTCGATTATCTTCCTTGGTGAGGTAACACGGTACTTTGCACGGCATAGGTTGCGCGAAGGCGATTGACGGGTTCGGACAGCGAGTATAGTTCTTCTGCAGAGGGTCTCAGATTCTTCTCGTATCCGTTGCATGCAGAAATCGGTGCAGTACGCGATTTGTGCTTGTTCGATCCTCGAGGGCATGAGGAAGGAAGCCGCGTCGAAACGGGTAATCGCCGCCGAAGCTATCCGGCCGGTCCCAATCTGTTCATATTCCGACTTGGATCTTACCCATCGTCCTTCGTCATCACGGCTTCATAATGCAGCCGCAGAGTAATCCTTGGAATCGCCGAGTCCGCCGGCTTCTTTGGCTCGGTACAGCGACGACTTCGATATACATTCTTGTATCATACCTGCTGGACCGAGCCCGAGAAGCGCGGCTTCGCGCGCTACGAGAAAGCAAGGACAAGAACATGTGAGCGAGAATCTGCCGCCATCTCTAGGTCCAGCGCTTAGTCCAGTCTGAAGCAGCACTACACGAGCCTCATCTCCACCATCTCCTTCACGCTGTATGCTCTTCTCCCGACCCTGCAGCCACATATCGCGGCGGAGTATCCGGTCGAGGCGACATCAACCGCTCTTCAGGGCTTATCTGCCCCGTCGAGCACAGCTGAGCCTACGCCGGAAAGCAGCGTGGTCCTACCACCGGTGCCTGCCCAGCCATCGGAGCAATCGACCAGCGAAGCAGATCAGAGCGGAGCATCAACGCACCAGGGCGTAGCAGAGAGCTGGACTTCCGACTTCAATGCTGGCAGTGTCGCTGAGAGCGAAGATCCGTCGTTGGTCGGGTCATCCATGGTCCAGGGGCACGGGGACGATACAGTGCGTGGACCATCCTTGACGTTGTCTGGGGACTGATGAGCAGATGTCGTCTACGCTATCACAGACCATCTCGCTCCCGCCCACCGATGTCTCGTCGTTCTCGGCCTCTCCGCCGTCGGAGCAATCACCGCAGTTGCAACAGTCACCCCCTCGTCCGCCGCAGAACAGTGTCACCCTTCAGCCACCCAGTAACAAGACCAAGAAGGAGCTGTGGCGCGATCTGAAGATCCAGAGTGAGCCTCTTTGTGTCGTGCCAATCACGTTGCTGACCTGAAGCCATCACTCGCACGCTCACTACCGCTTACGTACTACCGCTTTTATACCTCTTGACTTCATCCCAGCTCGCGACGCTCGCACGGATACGATATCTTGACGATGTCGCATCGAGCCTGCCTGAAGTCGAAGAAGCTCAGCCTGAACAAAAACGCGGGTTCTTTGGCTACTTCTCCACCGACGCCATGGGTCTCACCGATTTCGTCGAGAGCCACACGCCGTCTGTCCTCAACCCGAGCCGTTACCTGCCTACTGCAATCTCGTCATATTTGCCATTTGGCCGCTCGGTCAAGGTCGAGGCCGTTGCCGAGGCGCCGGCCGCTCTCCAGGCTCGAAAAGAGCACATCGCTGCTGCGCAGAGCGAGGACGAGAAGGTCTACCTCACGTACTCGTGGTGGATCTTGCATGAAGGCTGGAGGGGTGTCGGGAAGCGGGTCGAGCAGGCTGTGGAGGAGGTCTTTGGCAGGTGAGCCGAGACGCAAACTGGTCAACTGACCATACTCATGTGCAGCATGGCTCTCAAGCGCGAACTGGGCATGAGGGATTGGGAGACGCTGATACGCGAGGTGCGGGCTCGGGTGGAGACGGTTGAGACGTCATCCGGAGCTGCTTTGTACTCGTGCGTTGGCAAGGTGACTGGGCGGGACAGCGCTCATAAGCAGATTCTTCCCGCACGTCTTCCCGCCTACGCCTATCCCCGACTCGCTTGTGTCTGACAACAACCCGCTGCCGACCACCCCGCCATCTGACCGCCCACACCTGCTGTCCCTGCTCGAGCAGACACGGCTGCACCTCAAGTCTCCTGACGCAACCTTCTTGATCGAGAAAGGGGTGACGGTGATGATACGTAAACTGCTCGAGAGCTTGCAAGAGGACTCGTATTCTGGCTCAGAGATTGGGTTGATTCTCGGCGAGCACCAACCTACCGCGGTGGACATGACCAGGAGGTTGGTGGACTGTCTACCGGCGATAGACAGGTGGGGTAAGGGGGTTTGGGAGGCGGTGCCTGATAGCGGTATCGAGGTGGGTCATGGTCACGCTCTCCCCTCTCGCCCTCGCTCATGATAGAACTTGACCAACATCCCCGAGTTTGAGGGATTCTCGGCGTTAGTATTTGGCGACTGGGCACCGAAAGAATCCCAAATTTAGATGGACCAGGGATACACCCCCTGCGGCTTGCGTCCAAATGTCCCGGTTCCGTCCCCGACGATGTTGCATGCAGACACTGTCCCCGGCACTTAAGCCTCCTCCTCCTCGATACCGACGTTGTATCGCTCCTGTACATCAGCTGGTGGACGACAAAACAGGCAACGACAAGCTCACGTTGTAGAGCAGAGCTTGGTTGCCCCACGGGAATGGCTGTCATCAGCATTCCGCTCAAATGCCCTCCGGTCCGGCCAAAACCCACCTTGGCTCGCATGTTCATGTACGAGTAAACCTTTCGCTCTGGCGGGACGCCGCCGTTCTCCTCACTGCCATCAGCGATCGCACAATGATGGACATGCATCGCAGCTCCGATATGTCCCGAACATGAGACAATGGAGACGCAGCACTCACATGGCGTGAGCAAGGTGCTCCTCGTGCTCCTTCTCGAGCTGGTAGACGTAGATGGACGAGACGATGATGGCGGGGAGGGCGACGTAGAAGCTAGACATCAGATCCGCCCTTGCTATTTTATGCGTCATCCCTTCAACGTACCTGACCTTCCTCCACAGGTCGGTGGAGCCTGTACATCAGCATACGTCACATCTAGCGGTAGCGAGACCTGCGCACCCTCAGAGTGCTCCTCAACAGCGTGCCTCCTCTCCACAAAATCGTTCTTGGGGAGCGAGGAGGGCACGGGGAGCTCGAGGGCCTTGACGCCGGGCGGGATCCTCGGGTCCTTGAGGGCGAACTGTTGCAACTCCTCGGGGAGGGCGAGGGCGGAGGAGGCGTATCGTCGAGCGACGGGGGCCTTGTTGATGGCGAGTCGGAGGGCAGCGGTTCGGAGGACCGACATGGTGGTGTTGTTGATGAGTGGTGGATAGAGGAGCAAGCGTAATAGGAACCAGTCGGACAGTTCATTCGTTTGATTGGGTGGGATTGGGCGAATTGCACCGGGGCGTGGATTTCCGTAAATCTATTTCAGTGACCCCTCTTGCCGATTTGCTTCCGCTCCACGTCGTCGGGTACATCATGCATAGCATATACCGCGACAGCTTCGAGGCTGATCAGACCGGTGGCTACCTAACCCCCTCCCCTAACAACCCTTCCGCTCGACAACCTTCACCCGTCGACCCCGGCGCCGACGACCGCAAAATGGCCCCGGGAATATCATACGATGACTCGGGCTCGCTCGCCTCTTACTTTGGCGTCACCGTCCTCGCCTTCATCCTCATTCCCTCCACATATTACACCCTCCTGCCTTCCAAGCGGAATGCGCCTAAACCCCTCACGCCCTATCCGGGCCACATCCAGCAAACGCACCCATCCGCTCAAATATCGCGCTCGACTTCCTCGCGGGTGAAGCGGCTCGCGCTTTTGGCGCTGGGTTACGCAGTGTTGGCGTTCCTGTGCCTCCGGATAGTCAATGCTCCGCCCAGCACCGGCGGAACCGTGTACAACCCATTCGAGATCCTCGGCCTCAGCGACAGCTCCACCGAAAAGCAGATCAAGAAGCACTACAAGAAACTGTCTTTGCAATTGTAGGGTTTTGCGGTAGGGGTCTCTGCTAACCATAGCCACCCAGACAAGATCAAGCTCTCGGAGAACCAGACGAAAGAGGACGCCGAGTCTAAATTCGTCGACCTGACAAAGGCGTACAAGGCGCTCACGGATGAGGTGACGCGAGAGAACTTGGCCAAATACGGAAACCCGGATGGACCGCAGCAGCGAGAGGACAAGATTGCTATTCCGCAATGGGTCGTGGAAGGAAAGAACAATATCTGGGTCCTCGGCGCTTACGGGCTGGTCCTGGGCGGAGGAATCCCTTTCGTCGTTGTGAGTTGCTGTTCCTTTTCATTGGTGTAGCTCATGCCCAGGGACGATGGTGGTTCGCCCAGCGAAGCCTTACGCGCGACGGGGTGCTCAACCCCACCGCTGAGCTATTCTTCCATTACCTTCGCGAAGACACCGATTACCTCTCGCTCGTGGCGCTTCTCGCTTCCGCGGTCGAGCTCGCCGCCATTCTCGGTGGCAAACGCCCAAGCAGCAAGAAGGAGCGCAAGGAGCGTCAGGCCAGGATCGAAGAGCTGGACAAGGAGCTGGACGCGCTCCGTACTGAGCTTGAAGTCGACGAGGACATCGTGATGCGCAAGGAGAACAAGATCGG
>Ga0308169_10004780_pt1 | contig 12531 bp, 14 predicted proteins | sample PhyBR1_2_FD_202139 | JGI IMG/M metagenome (GOLD analysis project Ga0308169, IMG submission 202139) | Phyllosphere microbial communities from UC Gill Tract Community Farm, Albany, California, United States - DLSLSB.R1 | ecosystem: Host-associated > Plants > Phyllosphere > Unclassified | place...
CTGACAAACAGCAGTTCACCACATACCCTGCCTACCAGTTTGCAGCTCGCACACAAGTGCATACATTCGCAAACAACATTCTCCTCAGCATCAGCGCAATCGGTGGAATCATCCTCGGTATTGTCATCGCAGCAACCAACAACTCATCAGACATTCAAGACGTACTCCTGTGGGGCTTAGGAACCGCGTTAGTCACCCAAACCATCCTCACAGTCATCATCAACGTAGAACTCGTCTACAACACCAGCCTGCGTCTCACAGAACAGTACGCACTGCAAACACGCACAGGAGCCTGGAAACTCATCCTCACCAACCGCGTATGGTCCTGGGGCATCTGGACAGTCGGAGCGGTCATGGGAACAGTAGGAATCATCTCCACATTCGTGATTGACGGCGGGATTTGAAGATGGCTGTATACAACGAAGAAATCACTTGGGCTTTTGGGCAGTTTAGTATTCTCGATTCAAAAGAACTGGATGAAGATATTTGGGATGTACCAGAAGAACAAGATTATGATGTATCAACACATGGTGTGCATATTGGGGTAGAGGACTCTGACACCTTTGAAGTTCAAGCAACCATCTACGTCAACGAACCAGTGGACACAGACTTAGATATTTTTGTTCAACATACTATACAAGTACCCAGTGGGGTCATAGAATTTTCCGCACCAACTTACGAAAAAGAATTCTTGCTTCCCATAACAAGTTTACAGGCCCTTGTAACAGTGTACAAAGTAAACAATCTTGAATGGATTATTCAGATTGAGGAAGTCAATTAGCCATTGGTACGATTGCAAATAAGTTTACAATGTGATATAATCAATGCATGACAATAGTATCTTTTTCACGCTTATTGAAAGACGTGAACCCTGTGCTTGCCGCTGAATGGCATCCCACAAAGAATACTGTACTCTCACTGGAAACTATCTTCGCTAACAGCGGCAAGAAAGCCTGGTGGCTCTGCTCAACTTGCGAATATGAGTGGGAAGCTCAAATTGCCTCACGTAATCGTGGCAATGGATGCCCACGCTGTGCTGGTAAGGTCATTACGCCTGAAAACTCATTTATGCTTCTTCATCCTGTAATTGCAGCAGAGTATAACCATGAACGCAATAGTAAACCGCTTGAAGTAGTAGCAGCTATCTCTCACTATAAAGCATGGTGGAAGTGCTTAGAAAACTCTGAACACAGCTGGCAAGCCATGGTGATGAATCGCGTACGTCAAGGCGATGGCTGTCCATACTGCTCAGGACGATACGCGACCTCTGAAAATAACCTCGCTGTCGCACGCCCAGATTTAGCAGCAGAGTTTGACCTGGTAAAGAATGCTCCACTGACTCCGTATGACATTACTCCCAAAACACCGAAGAAGTTTTGGTGGGAGTGCGGTGAAGGGCATAGTTACCAACGGAGTCCCAATGCTCGCAATAGCGATAAAAACAGTAATTGTTGGGAGTGTAAGTCAGTAGCTTTTCTTTTTCCTCATTTAATAGCTGAATGGGACTATGACAAGAACTCTCGTCGGCCAGAAGAAACTTTTGCTCATTCAACCACTCATAAAATTTGGTGGAAATGTACTAAAAAGCATTCATGGCAAGCTACCCCAGCTTCCAGAACTCGTTTTGGTAGAGAGTCCGGGTGTCCAGACTGTATTCGTTCTCAAACTTCTGACATTGAAGAGCAACTACGAGACGAAATTATTGCTTCCCAACTATTGGTAAATGTAAATCCATCTCAAAACGCAACAGTTCCTGATATAACCCACTTCAATAATCGCAAATACAAGGTGGACATCTTAGGTGAGTATAAGGGGCGACCAATCATTATTGAATGGGATAGCTGGTACTGGCATGCAGATGTACTGAGAGGTGGCAATTCTTCTTACTTGCGGGATACGGCGAAAACCGAAACGCTTTTACAGGCGAATTGCTATGTTATTCGTTTACGTGAAGCACGCTTTGATGTAAGCCTCATGCCACTTCAACTTGACAACTCGCACCTGTTACAGCTATCATATGATTATAACGCTGAGGGGCGTAGCTTCCAGAGCTTCTGCAAAACATTGAAAACCTGGTTGCAAACTCTCTGAACATGTGCTAAGCTGTTCAAACATAAAGCAAATCATTCTTTTAGAGAAAAGGAAAATCTAGCCCATGGCTAACTCTCATCACCCGCTCCGAATCTTCGGTGTTTCAGGGCTTGTCACCGTTGCTGCAATCATTGTGGGCTTCCTTTATGGAGGCTGGCAGGCAGCATTCCTCGTTTTGCTCCTTGGAGCGTTTGAGGTGTCGGTATCGTTCGATAACAGTGTCGTCAACGCCCGCATTCTCGAGAAGCTCTCTGAGAAGTGGCAGCAGCTGTTCTTGACTGTCGGTATTCTGATTGCTGTCTTCGGTATGCGTCTGCTCTTCCCGCTTCTGATTGTGGGTGTCACGACTGGCTTGAACCCGTTCCAGGCATTTGACCTTGCTATGGAGAAGGGTAACCCTGAGACTCCTGGTACGTATGGTTACATCCTACATGAGGCTCATCCGCAGATTGCTGCGTTCGGTGGTATCTTCCTTCTGATGCTGTTCCTTGACTTCATCTTTGAGGAGCGCGATATCAAGTGGCTGCGTTGGCTTGAGGCTCCTCTTGCTAAGATTGGTAAGATTGATTATGCTGCTGTGATTGTTGCTTGTGCTGCTCTTCTGGTGATTGCTGCTGAGGCTCATGAGCATGCTGTTACTATCATGGTTTCTGGTGTCGCTGGTATGATTACTTACCTGCTGGTGAACGCTCTTGGTTCGTACTTTGAGAATCGTCTGGATGAGGATGAGGAGCGTGCGAATATCTCTGGTGTTACGAAGCTTGTTGGTAAGGCTGCGTTCTTCACCTTCCTCTACCTTGAGGTTATTGATGCAAGCTTCTCCTTCGATGGTGTGATTGGTGCGTTTGCTATCACTGCTGACCCGATTATCATTGCTCTTGGTCTTGGTCTTGTTGGTGCTATGTTCGTCCGTTCCATTACCATCTACTTGGTTCGTAAGGGTACTCTGAATGACTACGTTTACCTTGACCATGGTGCACACTGGGCGATTGGTGCACTGGCTGTCATCCTGATTGTCAGCATTGCTTTCCCTGTGCCTGAGGTTGTTACTGGTCTGATTGGTGTGGTTCTGATTATCGCAGCGTTCGTGACTTCTATCATTCGTAACAAGCGTGAGGCTGCGGCTGGCGAGGATGTCTCCACTGATATCCATGCTGGTGTTGAGAGCTAAGCGTAGTTCTTCCTGAGGGGAGGATGTCTAATCCGTAAGGGTTGACATCCTCCCCTTTTCTTTGTTAGGAATATGCTTATATTTGACGAAGGATTTTTGATGGTTGCCAGTAATCAACATTTCAGCCCTGTGACGCAGCGGTGGGAGAAGTGTGATGCGAAGAAGAAGGCATGTCGTTATATTGCTGAGCCGCATCGGTTTGAGAATGCTTCGGTTGCTCTTGCGGAGAGGGAGCAGGCGTTGGCTCCGCAGGTTGAGCAGGAGCGTAAGTCTTTTGTTCAGGGTATGATGTCTCGGTTCTTTGGCGGTAAGCCTACTGTTAACTCTGTTGCGCCAACTCCTGCTGTGGTTCCTGCTGGGACTGTTGTTGAACGTTTTGGTCGTTTGAAGGTTATGTCTGAGGATACTGTTTCTCATGGTGCGAAGAGCTTGTATGTGTTTGGGGATTATACTTCGCAGGAGGATGCTCAGGCGTTGCATGATGCTGATCCTTTGAAGGCGTATCAGAATGGCGAGTGTGGTGTTCTGGCTGGGGAGCTGTGGAATCGTAATCCGCATGTTGAGGAGTATTATTTCTTCTCTATTCCTGAGGACCGTGAGTGGGGTACGCATCATTTTGTGAAGTTGAAGGATGGGTCGTTTGCGGATAGTATGGGCGTGTGGTCTGAGTCAGCTTTTGTCTCGTACTGGAAGGATATTGATACGAATGTTTCGTTGGAAGTGTATGAGGAGGGGCAACCTGTTCCTGATAAGAATCCGAACATTGAGGTCAGTAACCAAAAGCTTTTTGATGCGATTACGAAGAGTATTGAGAACCATTTCAGTAAGCAATGATTACTGCTCTTCTACTCACAGCTGAGCGCAGTTCTTCCTGAGGGGAGGATGCCTAATTCCGTAAGGGTTGGCATCCTCCCCTTTTCTTTTTGTCCTGAGTGTGGTAGGATGTGGGTATGAGTGTTTCTTCTGATCTTATTCCTGTGAGTGGTTCTTCTGGGGTGGCTGTTAGTGCGTTAAAACTCAGCGGTAAGAAGGAGTTGGTTTCTGCGGATGCTGTTGCGTCTTGGTTAGAGGTGGCTATTTCTGGGAAGGAACTGTTGACTTCTGTTATTACTTCTACTGTGAAGAAACGGCATCGCGGGGAGAGCCTCAAAGAATTGAGCGACTCAGCGAATATCTACATAAATACCGTTGTAGGTGCTGCTTCAATTGGAACCTCTGTGGGGGTATTTGCTACTTTATTTTCACATTCTGATGTTGCTAATCCTTTTATTGCTCTATCTCCTTTGTTTATTTCTGTTTCTATTACTGGAATTGTTTTGCATGTTTCTCAGCTTTTTACAAGTAGAAAATATAGAACAATATGGAACAAATTAATTACTGTACAGTCTGAGGGTACGCGGAAGTGGTTGCAGGAGCGTTACGGGGTTACTGTTTCTGACGAGGTGCTGACTGTGTTGGCTTCTGATGTGTTGACGAATCAAAAGAGTACTCCGTTTACTGGTAGTGAGGGCCAGTTGTGGGCGTTGCGGAGGAGTTCTTCTGGGTTGTATCAGGTTGAGCCGCAGCAGATTGCTGTGCAGGCTTCTGAGGCTCCTGAGGGCATTCGTCAGGCTCCTGTGATGCTTTCTGTTGGTGCCGCCCATCTTGAGGGTGAACTTGGAGAGTTAGGTGAGCGGATTGATACTCGGTTGGCTCAGTTGCAGAAGTTTGCGTTGACGGTGGAGGAGTCCCATGTGGTTTCTCGCACTGTTGGGGATGCTCGTGATGCGGTAGCAGCGTTTGAGCGGTTGCAGTTGTTGGGCGCTGAGGAGAGCGGTTCTGCATACCTGTTGGATGTTTTGCGGTTACTGGATTCAGAGTTGGAAAGTATTGTGCAAGTGAAGGTTTCGCAGGAGACTGAGTTGTTGCGTGTTGGAAAACAGAAGGCGATTGCTCGCCAGGTTGAGGTTGGGGTTTGAGTATGAGTAAAGATATTGTTGTGGCCAATAGTTCCCAGGAGATTGCTCCTATTGAGTTGAAGCGTAAGGGTCAGAAGGAACTTGTTTCCAAGGCGGCTGTTGCGTCTTGGTTGGAGGCTACTTCTTCGGGTAAAGACCTGATGAGTTCTGTACTATCTGTGAACCCTGATAACCATTTGTATGGCGCTACTATTGCACATCGTTCTGCGAAACTTTCAGCTCCTTCTGGTCAGACGCATGTCAATCGTTATGAGTCTATTACTGGCCCTGCGCTACTTGGCTGCCTTATTCCTGGGTGGGTGTTGAATGGTTTTCTTGTTGGGCCTCAGCTGTTCAACCATTTCCCTGAGTTGAATAATAGTGATAATTTGGTAATTTTGACCATTGCCTCTCTATTTCTTGGCCCTGTGCTTCTGGCTACTGTTGGTTGGTTGCCGTTCTTCCCTGCTCATCGGCGGAAGTATGAGCGCGTGTGGAATCAGTTGCTTGCTGTGCAGTCTGAGGGTATGCGGGGTTGGTTGAAGTCCCGACATGGCGTTCAGGTTGGAGAGAGAACGTTGAAGGTTCTGGCTGATACTGTGCTGCGGGGTGGGTATCGTATGGAGTTTATGGATGTTGAGCAGCGTTCTTGGGTGTTACAGTGCAATGGAGCTTCTCAGTACCAGTTGGAGCGAGCGGATGGCTCCGAGTTACAGAAGGCTGATTTTGTAGCGGTTGAGGTGAAGCGGCAGGCGGTGTTAGCTGTGAGCACTGCTAAGTTCGGTGGGGAGATTGCTGTTTTGGGTGAGCGGGTTGATACTCGTATTGCTCAGTTGCGTCAGTTCCCGTTGACTGTGACACAGAGTGCATCAGTACAGGCTGCTGTGGAGGATGCTCATGCGACTGTGGCTGGTTTTGAGAGGTTGCAGGCGTTGGGCGCTGGTAAGGCTGCTGAGGGTCATCTGTTGGATGTTTTGCGGTTGTTGGATGCTGAGATTGAAAGTATTGTGCGAGCAAAAGCGGCTGAGGAAACTGCGGCGTTGTTTGCGCGGAAGGAACGAGCTGTGGCTCGTCATGATGAGGTTGGGTCTTGAGTATGTCGGATGCAATTACGGTAAAAGGTTCTTCTGTTACAGATGTGAAGCTGGGTAAACGGGAAATTGTTTCTGCGAATGAGGCTGCAACTTGGTTGCAGGAGGCAGCTTCTGGTAAGGGGTTCTTATCTTCTGCGCTTGTGCTGCAGATGAAGCGCAGTAAAATTCAGGAGACAACTATCACTCGTCGGGCTTCTGATTTGAATCGTGAGAGATTATCTCAAATGTTTGGGTTGCCTTTCTTGATTTCCGTGGTACCTGGTATTGTTGCTTCTTTTGGTATCGCTGGCGTGGTAGGGAATATGCCAGGTGCCACAGACGTATCTATAATGTCCGCATTAGCTGGGGGTATGTTTGTGATTCCTCTTGCTGTTGGCGCTTCCGTAACAGCAGTCTCTTTACCGTTCTATAAGCCGTATCAGCGTAGGTATGTTCAGATGCAGAATCAGTTGGTGAGTTTGCAGGGTGAGGGTGTGAGGGCTTGGTTGCAGTCTCGGTATAACATTCAAGTGACTGACCATATTAGAGAATTCATTGCTGGTAACGTGTTGAGTAGCGTGCCTGAAATACATTTTGATGATGCAGATGGTCGTTGGTGGACTATGAAGTTTGATGATACTGAGGAAGCATACTATGTCATTCCGAAAAGTGTTGAGGTGAGTAAGGCTGATGCTCCTTCTGGGTTGGAGAAGCAGGCTGATGTGATTTTATCTGTTGGTGCTGCGCATCTTGATGGTGAGCTGGGTCAGCTTGGTGCCCGTATTGATACTCGGTTGACGCAGTTGCATAAATTTGCGTTGAGTGTGGAGGAGGCGCATGTTCTTTCTCGCACTGTTGAGGATGCTCGTGAGGCTGTAAATGGTTTTGAACGGCTAGAATTGTTGGGTGCTGGTGAGAGCGGTTCTGCGTACCTGTTGGATGTTTTGCGATTGTTAGATTCAGAGTTGGAGAGCATTGTGCAAGCAAAGGTTGCTGAGGAAACTGAGGCGCTAATCACTCGTAAACAGCGTGCTGCTGTTCGTCAAGATATGGTTGGGGTTTGAGTATGAGTAAAGTTGTTGCTATTGCAAATATGAATTCACAGAAGATTGCTCCTGTCACATTGAAGAATGGGAAAAAGGAGATTGTTTCTACCGAGACTCTTACTGCTTGGTTAGAGGAAACTTCTTCTGGGAGTGCTGCTTTGACTTCTGTCATCCCTACTGAGGTTTACCAGAAGTATCATTTCAAACACCTCACCGAATCTCCTAATCCTATGTCTTTGAAGGATTGCGCCCAAGCAACAGTGATGTTTACTACTCTAGGATTAGTTACTGTTATGCCTATTGATATAGTAGCTTTTGCTATTGAGCCAAGCCTAAATAATCTAGTTTTCAATTTGAGCGTAATTGGTTCAACCACGTTGCTTGGCGCTGTGGGTTGGATTCCTTTTTTCGTTCCTGCACTCAAAAAGCAGGCAGTTGTTTGGCATCAGTTGAAGAAGGTGCAGAGTCGTGGTACGAAAGCTTGGTTGGCTGCGCGGTATGGTATTGAGGTTTCTGATTCCACGTTGAATAAACTTGCTGAGTTTATTCTCTTAGGGAGCACAAATGTTATGTTTACTGATGTGAGTAAACAGTTGTGGACGCTTCGGACAAGTTCTGAGAACGCTGGTTTCTTAGTTCAGCCACGGGAAGTTGTTTTGGATAAAGCGACTCCTTCTGTTCAACTGTCTCAAGCTCCTATTAGAGTGAGTGTTGGGGTGAAGAATTTACCTGTTGAGGTTCAGTCTGTGGTTGACCAAGTTGATGCTCGGTTGAGTCAGTTGCATCAATTTGCATTAACTACTGAGGAAGCTCATGTGGTCGCTCGCGCTATTAAGGATGCTCAGGAAGCTGTTATGACATTTGAGCAGTTACGTATTTTAGGTGCGGAAGCTTCTGGGGTGAGTCAGCTGATTGATGTGATGAAGGTTTTGTTGTCTGAGTTGGAGTGCGTTGCGAAGAAGAAGGCTACTGAGGCGAGTGAGCGTTTGGCTTCCCGTCAAGCTCTTGTGAATGCTCGTCAGGATAAGATTGAGGTTTGAGTATGTCTAAGACTGTTGTTGCTGTTGCGAATGAGAGTTCACAGGAGGTTGTAATTCCTTCTATGATGTTGGGGAAGAAGGAAGTCGTCTCCGAGGAGCGAGTCTCTTCTTGGTTAGAGGATATGGCTTCTGGTAAGTATGCTTTGTCTTCTGTTATTCCTGGTGATGCGCCAGGAAAATATCAGGGTAAGGCGTTATATAGTGGTATTACCGCAGCTTCTTTTGAAAGCTTAGTCCAGGATACTACTTTGGGAGCTGGTTTTGGTGCCATGTTTGGAATGGTCGGTAGTATGCCTGTTCTTTATGCTTTGGATTGGAGCGGTTCGCCTGCTATCTTGACCACGATTGGCACTATGATTACAGGTGCTGGCCTCTTAGGGTTTAGCTGGCATGGTTTTCCTCGTATGTCACAAAAGCGCCACCGAGTCTTGTGGAGCCAGGTGACAGCTGCTCAGCGCAAAGGTGTTTATGCTTGGTTGAACACTCGTTACGGGATTCGGGTAGCAGATGACGTGTCTGAAACGCTTGCCGCACAAGTTCTGATTGGCACTTATGTGAGCGAGTTTCAAGATGTGAATGGTCAGTTCTGGGTCCTGCGTTTTGATGAAGGAGTGAAGGGATTCTTGGTAGAACCGAAGCCTGTTGAGGTTAAAGAAGTTGAAGCTCCTGCTGGTATCCGTCAGGCTCCTGTTATTCTGAGTGTTGGCGCAGGTCGCCTTGATGGGGAGGCTGGGAAGCTTGGGAAGCACATTGATTTGCGTCTTGCTCAGTTGAGTCGGTTTGCTCTCACTGTTGAAGAGTCGCATGGTGTAGCTCGTGCTGTTGAGGACGCTCGTGAGGCTGTGGCGGGTTTTGAGCGGTTGGAGCTACTGGGAGCGGGTAAGAATGGTTTAGACCGTCTGACGGGCATTCTGAGCCTTTTGGATGGTGAATTGGATGCTATCTTGCAGACAAAGATTGCTGAGGAAGATGCGGCATTGATTGCTCGTCAGCAGAGTGTGGAAGCGCGTCAGAAAAATAAGAAAGTTGTTGAGGTTTGAGGATGCGTTGTTTTGAACGGTTCTTGTTCTGGATTGTAATTCTGCCTTGTATCATGGTTCGTCAGTGGCGAACTTTGTATACTCTGGGCGCTATTCCTGGGACACGTATGCAGCAGGAGTATCATCGTATTGAACGCGGGTACCGTAGGAAGTCTTCCCCACGGTAAATTTTTTGTCAGCATGTTCTTTTGATGCAGATAGAGTATTTGAGAGAAAAGGTAGCATTGTCATATGTATTTTGAAGGAACAAGCCCTCCTGTCCCTGCGTTGGTTGATGTGATTTTGCCGTGTTTGAATGAGGCGGGAGCTCTTCCGTGGATTATGGAGCGCATGCCTGAGGGGTATCGTGCGATTGTGGTGGATAATGGTTCCACTGATGGCTCTGCTGAAATTGCTCAGGAGTTGGGCGCGTTAGTAGTGTTTGAGTCTCGGAAAGGTTTCGGGTCTGCTTGTCATGCGGGCTTGTTAGCTGCTTCTGCTCCTTGGATTGTCTACTCTGATTGTGATGCGAGTTTGGACCCAAGGGATTTCCATCTGGTTGTTGATCCTGTGGTTGCTGGTGATGAGGATTTTGTGATGGCTCGCCGGATGCCTACGGAGAAAGCTGCTTGGTCATGGAAATCTGATGTAGCAAATAAGGTTCTTGCTCGTCAGATTAAGAAACTGACTGGGTATGAGGTTCATGATTTGGGTGTGTTACGTGCTGCAAGTCGTGAGGGGTTACTTGATTTGGGCATGGAGGATCGTCGGAGCGGGTATCCGTTGGAGATGATTCTGAGGGCGAAAGCTGCTGGTTGGTCGTTGCGTGAGATTGAAGCTCCGTATTATCCTCGTATTGGGAAGTCTAAGGTGACTGGTACGATTCCTGGTGTGGTATCTGCTGTGGTGGATATGTCAGCGTTGTTACGGGCTGAGGCGAAGAAGTTGAATCTTTCTTAGCTGTGGGCTTGCTTTTTTGTCAGATTCGCAGTATGATACAGTTATGACTATTGCACTGGATAACGTTAAGACGGCTTCCCGCACTGTGACTGACCACAGTGGTTCTTTCGCTTCTGCTCCTGCTCCGATTCACATGGACCGTTATGCTGGGACTGGTGATTTCGTTCCTGTTTCTTTCAAGCTGCACATTGAGGAGGCTATCAGCGAGCCGACGAAGTATGCTCTGACTGTCACTGTCCACAATAAGGCAGGCAACCCGATGTCAACCACGTATCTGCACCCGTTCAAGCCGCAGCACTCCTTCGATGGTGAGACGGACCGTGAGAAGCTGGTTGACTGCCCTGATGACATCATTCAGGCTGTTTCCACGATTCCTGGTGTGCACTTGGACACGGTTGTGGAGCAGCTGCGCACGGTTGCGGATATCCTCCGTTACGTCTGATTCGTATTCGTTCTTCAATGGGCGGCAATCTCTTGATGAGGTTGCCGTCCATTTTTACGTTTACTACACGCTTGTTTTCTGGTGTGGAGTATGATAAACTGATGCTTTCTTGATCTGCAAAGGGTTTATTGTATGAGTTCTGCTGAGGATGTCACATCGAACGAGATTGTTCGCGCTAAGACTTCTAATCAGGTTGCAACTGTTGGCGTTGAAGCTTCTGAGCTGGTTGATTATACGAAGGCTGATAAGGTTACTTTCTTTGCTGGGTCGAAGTCTCTTGAGTTTACTGTTGAAGGTGTTCCTGACTGGATTCAGAGGATGAAAAAAGGAGAAAACTGGTTCACTCCCGCTCCTGGTCTTGATGCAATAAGGCACGCTCATAGCGTACTTGCAATTTCTCTTGTTGCTGACAAAGAGCTTCTCTACACAATGGGTTCAGGTTTAGTATTAGGAGCAAGCGGTATATTTGCTACACCAATTCTCGGTTTTGAATCTTTTTTTGCGCTGGGTGGTTTGATTGGCGCTGCCGCTGGGGCAAGTTTGGGCAATTTAGCCTCTCGCTGGACTAAGTTCAAGAAAAAGAAGCAAAATTTTAGAGCTTCTTTACCAGTGTTTTATGAAATAAATTATGCTGGCTTGCACGCGTGGTTGCTGGCTCGTTACAATGTAAAGGTTGATAGAGTAGTAGTTCATTCCTTGTATGAAGGTATTCACCAGAATAAAACGTCTGTAAAATTTGCAGATGTTGATAGAAGAGAATGGATTTTTAGCAGACATGCTTCTGGAGAAGGATGGTTTGTTGAGCCTGTTGTTCCAGCAGCTGTTCGGGAGGCTTCTTATGTTGAAGTTGCTACTATGGTGACTGAGAAGGAGACCGAACTCCCTGTTGAAGCTGCGAAACTTTGGGAATCTTTGCAAACAAGTATTGCTAAGCTCTCTGGTGAATCAGAAGCAGAAGCTGAGCATGCTTCTCTTCGTATTTTGGAGGATGCTCGCAGCGCTGTGCAGGATTATCGTAAACTGGTGAAGCTTGGTGGTGAAGTGCAGGGTGAGAGTGTTTTAGTTCGTGTTTTGACATTACTGAACACTGAGGTTACTGGATTAGTCCAGGAGCGTATTGAGCGTGTTGTTTCTAACATGGAAGTGCAGAGTGAATACCTGCATACTCGGCAGCAACACGCAGGGCTACATGAGAATGAATATGTTCAGTTGTCTGCTATCCCAGAAGCTGAGCATTTGATGGAAACGAGGAAGTAATAATGTCTACTGTTGTTTTGGTGAAAGATACAGAAGGTGACTGGGAAGCGCTGTATGTGGACCAGGATTTAGTTGCGGAAGGTCATACACTTGCTGCGTTCATGGTGTTGGATGCGTTACAGGGTAAAACTGTTGATGTATTCGCAGAGGCTGAGGTTGATTTCAGTGATTATGGGAAAGGTCCTGCCTTGTTGAGTGGTTTTGACGACTTGGTATATATTCGTGCAAGCAGTAAGATTGAGGTTTAAAAAATGTCTGAAATTAAATTGATAAACAAGGATTCACGAAGCTTAGATATTTCCATTAAGTCTGGTAAGCATGAACTTCTTTCTAATTCTGAGGCACACGCTTGGTTGAAGGAAGTAGCTTCTGGTAAAAGCTTGTTTACTTCTGTCATTAGTCTAAATGTTTCAAAAAGATTAGAGGGGGAGGTTTACTCAGGTGTAACGGTTGGGACAGGCACAATGCTGGGAATCTCTCTTGGGTTGGTTGGAG
>Ga0308169_10004781_pt1 | contig 12525 bp, 21 predicted proteins | sample PhyBR1_2_FD_202139 | JGI IMG/M metagenome (GOLD analysis project Ga0308169, IMG submission 202139) | Phyllosphere microbial communities from UC Gill Tract Community Farm, Albany, California, United States - DLSLSB.R1 | ecosystem: Host-associated > Plants > Phyllosphere > Unclassified | place...
GGGTTTGTGTTCCTCGACTAAACGCACCCGTCGGCCAGAGTGGAGCTGCCAGCTGTTCCTCGACGCTCTCTGCACCGAAAACCTCACTCTCTTACTCCTCCAGCCTCGGCTTTACTCGTACTATACATCCCAAGGGCCCATTACTAGTTGACTCTTGCGTGCACCACCCGTCCAAGCCGACAAGTTCCAGCACCGGAGCCGCCCGATCGAGAGACAACAAAGCAACAGGCCGCCGATCGAACCCCGACTTCATCCTGTACAACTGGAACCAGGCGAGACACGCCAAAGGCAGATTGTCGAGATTCTTCGCTTCACCGCCGCGACGTCCTGGTGAGACGACCACCCGCCTCGGTTCCTGCGAGCACGGCCGCTCGGCCAGACACCCGTTAAACACCTCGCAGAGCATCGAGGGAGGGACAGGGCATTTGAAGCCGCTGCGGAAAACTCAAATCAAAGGGGCGTGAACGCCGTTTAGGTCTTTGACGTTACCATCGCGGTCATCCTCGGCAGCTCATCCGATCTTCCGGCCCTGAGACAAGTTTTCATGTTGGCGGTGCAGAGTTGAAATCACCCGTGAGTGCATAGGTGGGATTGCTAAGAGGGATCTAACACGCAGGTAATGATTGACGAGGGCGACGGCACACCCTCCCTGCCCGGCAGCCCTGCCGCTGGCAACCCGACCCGTTCATCGACTCCCGCTGCCGTCGTCCATTCTTCAGCTGCCTTCCTGCACCACCTGCATCATGGTCCGTCGTCCCACCACATCACGCTCTCGGCGTCGGCCAGTCGCGGTGGATCCGCCCCGAATAAATCACCTCGGTCCATCTCGATCCCTCTCGAGCCGACCGTCATGGAGCGGAATAAACCCACCGACGGGCCCCCAAGGTCGGCTACCTTTTCTCGCCACGATTCGACTGCTGGGCCGTCCGCGTTGCGCGGATTGGGCCGAGGAAATTCGCGTCGCGGAAGGCCCAGCACCGCTCCGGCAAAACACGATGGGTCAGACGCCGCGTTCAGCCCGGATTTTGAAGACTCGCGTCGGTTAGGCGAGGATTACGATGCGACACCAGAGGAGTTGCCGCAGATCATGCCGGAGGATGTCTGCGGAATGTCGCTTCCGGGTGAAGATGACGCAAGGAACAACATGGAACGGGCAGCTGGAGGCACGCCGCGCTCAGGGTCGATGTTGCTTGGGTCGTCTGGATCGCTCGGCCAGCCGGCAGGATCAACTCCTCCGTCGTCCGACGTTCGTGCGGGATCTTCTCCAGAGCAGCTCAGCTGGAAGACCTTCGCCAAGTCCTATGCCCATGGCCTGTTCGAGCCAAATCGCATCCCGAACCCGCCGCAGGACACGACCTCGCCTCTCGACCCGCCATCTGTGCACTCGTCACCCGGCAAGCGTTACGTCCCCAGCTCGGTCGCTCAGCGTCGTGCCGAGACCGTGACAAGCGCATCATCGCAGGGCACGCTCAGCTCGACGTCGGGCAGCTCAAACACGACCTTCTCTAACGCCTCGATCTCCGCTCCGGTCGTGTCGACAGACAAGAACATCCCTGCCCAGCAGACATCAACGGCACTGACCTCGAAAATGAAGGCACTAGAGCTGGAGAATATCCCCGCGACCAAGCCCCCACCTCCGAGCATCGTGAAGCCCGACAAGCTCTCCATCCCCTCATATTCGCTCGCTGCCGCTACCGTCCGGATGGCCTCGTCTTCCTTGCGGGGATCTGATTTCGCGCCATTAGGCATGCCCAGTCCGGAGCGGGAGTTGATGGATCCGATGAGCTCGGTCGTCTCCGACGCGCAGAGCAACTCGAAGGATAGTCCGTCGTCTGATTCCGGCATCGGCCGGTTCCCCCTCAGCCGCAGCATGTCGAGCGCTGTCGGAACAGGGCAGATGCACGCGGCATTCCTGCCCACCATCCAAGCGAGTCCGGTCACCACGCCCAACGAGCACCCTCAAAAGCGCACTTCGCCCCTGATGAATCGAGGGGGAGTCGCCGGACACCGGATTCCTGCGGCAACAGCACCGATCGAGCGGGTTGCCGAGGCAGATTCGTCGATGGATTACTTTGGCTCGATTGCGGCACCTCATTACGAGCGACAGCAAAGCTCGACGTCGCATAGCTCGTCTTCGCAGACTGTGACGGAACGGGGCACCCCAGCGGTCGGAGCGGTGAACTCGAACAAAACCTCCGCTGCCCCGAGTGCGAAGGGAACGCCAGAGTTTCAGCTGCCGCCCATCGCATACCCCCAGGATGTCGGTGCCATCTTCGAAAAGGTCGGATGGCTCGCTGCGCCGGTTCCGCCACAGGAGCTGGAGCGGAGGAAGGCGCTGTATCGGTTTGGTATCCTTCACACCGCGAAGGACATCAACTTTGATCGTATTGCGCACATGGCCAAACTCGTCTTCAACACAAAGATCGTCTTGATCGCCTTGACGGACACCGACACTCAGTGGCACAAGTCACAGACGGGCCTGGGAGTAGACGAGGCTAAGCGGATCTCCAGCTTTTGCAGCCATACCATCCTCGCCAAGTAGGTCTTCGAATCCCCAGCATCCGCTGACAGCAGAACTGACGAGCCCTTTGTTGTGCTCGATGCGAAAGAGGACTGGCGATTCGCAAATAATCCACAAGTCGTTGGACCACCTCATATCCGCTTCTATGCTGGTGCACCGATCCGGACAAGTGATGGCTACAATGTCGGCAGCTTGTGCATCATCGATGATAAGCCACGCACGGAGTTCCCGCCTCGTTCTCGCTTGATCCTGAAGGAATTCGCGGCCATATCCATGCGCGAGATGGAGTTATGGCGGGACAAGCTGCAATTGCGGGTCCGGGATAGGATCCAGACCTCGATGGAGCGATTCACGCGCGAGTGCCTGGAGATGGACGCGTCGAGCTCGTCAAACGCCGAAGCGGCAGCGAAGATGGACCACGTATATTCGCGTGCGGCACAACTCGTATGCTCGACTCTGGACCTGGACGGATGCTTTATCCTGGACATCAGCCAATTCGAGATGACCGAGATCGAAACGAGCAGTGGCAGGCAAGTGGTATTCCGGGCGGATCCGTACTTTTTGGGCGCGCAGTCGCCTGTCTTGGAGCGGAGTGAGGAGTACGGCTCTGTCAATCCCTTCCCTGTTCTTGCGACGACGCCGAACAAGGTGCCGACTCGACCGCTCACAGCGACGGAACACGAAAAGCTATCGTACTTTTTGCGGGACAACCGGGATGGGCGGATCTTTGAGAACATCGCGCCCAGCTGGATCAGGTATATGTTCCCATCGTCGTTGCGGTATGGCATGGGTGAGTGGCGTACGGATGTACACTGGCGTGGATTATACAGGACTAATCGCAGTCGTTCCTGTCTACGGAGTCGATCAGCAGCCGTTCGCCATGATCTGCGCGTATACTTGCAACAAGGCAAAGCAGTATCTCGAAGGGTACGAGCTGCAGTTCCTGCGCGCCATCGGCGTCATTATCCTTTCGGCTGTCCTTCGCCGACGAATGGTCCTTGCCGACAAGACCAAGAGCATCTTGATCTCGTCCGTCTCACACGAGCTGCGTACGCCACTTCATGGTATTCTGGCCGCTGCGGAACTATTGAGCGATACCGACCTGGACGCTAACCAGATCTCCTTCCTCAAGACGGTGCAGACGTGCGGTAACTCGCTGATCGAGACGGTCAACCACGTCTTGGACTTCACCAAGCTGAGCGGGTCGACTCCGAGCACGAGCTCAACCATCAAGCATGCGCGGGTCAACCTCGCAAGCTTGGTCGAGTCCACAGTTGAGGGTTGCTGGATCGGTCAGCGGGCAAGATTCTTCCATGGCGATTCCGACATTGGCAGCTTCTACGCTCCGCCAGCGCCTTCCGGTCTTATCCCGAAGCAGCAACGCGCCTCGGTTGGAGAGAAGCTTGCTCACGTCGAGACGGTCATCGACATCGCGCAACGCGAGAAGGGCTGGAACGTGCGGTGCGAGAAGGGGGGTCTTCGTCGGGTACTCATGAACCTGGTGGGAAACTCGCTCAAGTTCACCAAGGTGAGTTTCCTTCTGAGGGGAGATCGTCGCTAACATTCAGGACGGCTACGTGCAGATCACGCTTAGAGAGCTTCCGCACTCGCCTGGCGCGAAGAAGATCCCGATCGAGATGGCTGTGATTGACACCGGTAAAGGAATTAGCAAGGAATTCCTCAAGGAACACCTGTTCCACCCTTTCTCGCAGGAAAACCCACTTCAAACCGGTACCGGTCTTGGTCTCGCCATTGTCAACAGCATCGTCCGGTCAGACAGCGTCAACGGCAAGGTCGACGTCTGGTCTTCGGAAGGCATGGGTACCGAGATCCGAGTCTCTTTCGAGGTTGAGGTCATCGACGACGACGATGACTCGATGTCGAGCTCCTCATCGGTCGTCTCGCAGAGTTCCACTCCGGGTCGAGGTCACTCGGTATCGCTACTTGGCTTCAACACTGAACACCGCGGCCATATGCTCCAACTCGAAGTGTTGAGCATGTACGCGGCGACGTGGCAGTTCGAGCTGGACAGCGATGGAAATGGCGATGTGCTCATCGTCAACGACGACGAGGACATACTCGACGAGGTACACTCTTCTGGCCGACCGATCATCTTCCTCACGTCCGGGCGGCACAGCCGAGCGGCTACCATCCGCGAAGCGATCGCGCGCGCAGGGGGATCATGCCAGATCATGTACAAGCCAATCGGTCCGTCCGGATTCCGCGGAGCACTCGGTACAGCGGTACGGCACCTGGAAGACCGGGAGCACCTGGAAGACCGTCAGGCGCCCCCTGAGCTCTCAACGCCGACCGGAGAAGACCGCCCGCCCATGTCGCGCGGGTCATCTGGCGCGAGCCAAGAATCCAACTCGACCGTCAGCGAGCTTTCGCATAAGAAGTTTGAGAAGGCCGACCCCCGCGCGCCGCTCATGCGAAGACGATCAGAAGAGAACGAGGCGCAACAAGCAGCCAAGAGGCCGTCCATGGCTCCCAGGGGGATCACCTATCACCATGCGCCGCTGCGAGCGGTTCTGCCTACATATATCCCCGGATCGGAAGAGAAAACGCCGAGCTCGAGCGGCTCGCCCCAGCCCGGCTCACCGACTTCATCGACGATTTCAACGATCTCGTTAGCGGATGGAGGAGTCATGCTCAAATCGGCGGCGGTGCCGTATGAGGGGGTTCGCCGGGAGCGATCGCCTCGCGTGCTGGTTGTGGAGGACAACGTGATCAACCGGAGGGTACTGGGCGCGTTCCTGAAGAAGCGGGTGAGTGTCAATGTATTGTACTGTGTCCAGATCGGTGCTGATTGCAAGGGCATGGAGTTCCAGGAGGCCGTCGACGGTAAAGCCGGTGTCGAGGTGTTCGAAAGCTCTCCGCCAAATTACTGGGAGTGAGTGGTAGTACCCATCCTAGGGCTGGCGGCTGCTGAAGCCAGTGTCATCTTGATGGACATTTCGATGCCGGTGATGAACGGCCATGAGGCGACCAGGGCGATCCGCAAGATCGAAGCGGCGCGGAAGAACTCGAACGAGGTGCCGGTCGTTCCGCCGCCGGGCACGCCAGTCAAGATTCCGCCGCCAAAGGTCGTTCAGGCTAGAGCGAAGATCTTCGCTTTGACGGGTTTGGCAACGGCGGATGATAAGCGTGAGGCGTTTGGCTCGGGCGTGGACGGCTACCTCGTCAAGCCTGTGTCGTTGAAGAGTTTGGGACTTATCTTCCAAAGTGAGTCACGCGCCATGCTTGTGAGATTCGATTGGTGCTGACGCCAGAAATCGGGTTCTCGACCGATACAACTGCACGACGCGATGAGGCGTGACTGAAGTTGGGAGATACAAAGCAATAGAACGCTGCCGGCGTGTGCGCTACATGGACATACGCGCATGTACGTCCGACAAGACTGTACGACGTATGCCGTCGATTTTTAGTGAGACATCAAAGGACTTCAGACTGCACTGTATTTGTATCCAATACCAGAGAGACGACGTGATTTCCCTTTGATCAGGACCATTATGCATGGCATGGACTAGACTGTATGGGCGAATTGGTCTTACAACACGAGGCAGGGATCGGCAGCTGCGGCTACGCTCGCCATGTGACGTGGACTGCATCCGTGCGGAATCTGCCAGTCAGCCCATGCGAACGATCCAGGTATGGGGCTTCGCGCACCGTTGCGTCACCGTCGTTTTCTCTATTGGCGTGGTCGAACCCATTCGGTAGGCCAAGAGTCCCGCTTGGGCGATCATGATACCGTTGTCGATGCAGAAGCTGCCGTTGGCTCACGCTTGGAACGACGGTCTCGTCGAGTAGTGCACAAAGATCCTGCACGCTCACCTCTCGTCCGTTGCAAAGACCCGTCCGCCTCTCTCGGACGCCATGATACCCATCATCTCCTGCAAGCGCAGATTGCCTGGCGTCAGCTCCGACTGTTCGCGCATGCGCTTCGCCCGACTCACATCCGACCCCGCCGACGATCATCACGTCCTTGGCACCCACATGCGCCATGGCCCGTTCCGTGATCTCCACCAGCATCGCAAACGTCGTCTCCTGCAGCGAGAAGCACAGATCCTGAGGCGTGATAACATCCGTGTCCTCTCCCTCTGGCAGATTCCTGCCCTGCGCCTGGGCCTGCGAGGCTGGGGTGTTCCAAGATCGGTAGCGCGGATCGCGGGTATACGTCTCCGTCGAAGCTAGCAGCCCGGCTAGGGTCACGTCCATGCCTTTCGTTCCGTACGGCAGGGCGACTAGCCGCCTACCCCTGCACGTCAGCAATCCATGTCGTGAATCATGTCCGGCGAGAGCGGCGGTCGTCACGCACTTTCTCGCCTCGAGCTCGATATTGTACCCTGGCGACGGGTCATTCCGCAGACCGATGACCCGTGCGAACCGGTCCAAGCAGTTGCCTATCGCGATATCGAGCGTTTCGCCGAATATCCGATATCGCTGTTGCGAGTACGCGATGACTTGCGTGTTGCCGCCCGAGACGTACAGGACAATGGGGTTGTGGGACGAGGTGATATGTCGGCCCATCTCGATATCTGCTATCAGCTTCGGGCATAAGTCGGCTACAGTGCCCACTCACGCCCGACGCAGTGGTTCACCCCGACCAGAGGGATGTTGTGGAGGAGTGACAGAGTACGGGCGACGAGCGCTCCCACCTGTAAGGGTGTGCCCATGCCCGGTCCTGCCGTTAGTGCAGCAACGGCAGGTGGACGCCGGACCAACCCTTCGTGAAAGCAATAACGTCCAAATCGCTCATTCGCACACCCGCCTTCTTCACAGCCTCTTCTATGACCTTCACCACCCATTCACGATGATGCCGCGCCGTGTCGCTCGGTAGGAACCCTTCGCCGGGCGGAGTGATGTACGTATGCCGGACATTTGAAAGGACCATGACTGTCGTCGCTCGTCTCGAGCCTGTGGGTGCTGGCGAGTGCGAGATGATTCCCGCGCCGAGCTTGTTTGCCGAGCCCTCCAGACCAAGGCAGAGAAGCCGCTTGCCGGGTTTGGTCAGCGGCGAAGGGCGTTTGGACGGCATCGCGATGATTAGATTGCGGTATGAGAGGTTACCAAGTGAAACGAAGTACAACAGAAATGTCAGTTGAAACTTCAGGTCCGGTGTCAGCATTCGTCCTTCACCTTGCTCACAAACTACCGCCAACACCGACGCTTGCGGAGGCCTGCACACTCGCAATGGATCTCACGAACGAGCAAGCGCAGGCGCTGTTTGACGCGGGATGCTTCATTGTCCTCACTGGTCTGCCGGAAGGCTCAGAGGTTGGCATAGACGGCACGTGAGTGACGCTTCCCTTGCTTCCTGTCGTGATCACCCCGCACCGAGCTGAACTCATAGGTAGATACCACCTCGTGCGTCGCTTCTCTGGCTTCAAGTTCGTGCCGCCAGGGCTACACCTTATCACCTGGTCGACTGGCTCGCAGGGCTCGTCCAGCGGCCCGGCGGCCATACCCATCCGGCACGGCCTAATCAGGATCCTCAAGCCGAAACAGCGGATGGTGTTGACATATGACTCCGAGACAGAATCGGTCCACGAGTTGGAGGAGATCATCTCGGACGGTTCACTCCGGACGCTTGACAAAGAGCTCGCGCCTTATCCATTCGACGGGCTGGAAGGGTGGAAGACGTTAACGAACTATATCGATGAGAGGGTCCTGGATGAGGTGGTGCCAGGCGGCAGAATTGACGGGATGATGTCTGTCATAGGTGAAGAGAGCGAGAAGGGCGAGAGCGAGCTGGGAGGCGAGGTGGATCGCGGAGCGGACGGGCTGCAGTTTGTGCAGTTCCGGCTGAAGCGGAGTTGGCAGGATGGAGCCGTCGGCGAGGAGGTCACGAGGTATGCGAGGGACAAGAGCTGGTTGTTGGGTGATGTCGTGTCGAACGGCTTGGACAGCGGTGGGTCAGGCGGCTATCTGTCTACAGGATAGAAGCTGACCGCAGATCCGTATAGGTTACTAGGCCAGCTACAGCTCGCTTTCGTCCTGCTGCTCCAGCTTTCGTCCTATGGCGGCCTGACGGTCTACAAGCGCATCTTATCGCTCTTCACCCGCTCGTCCTCGATCCTCCTGGCGCCCACGCAGTACATCGCTGGGCAAAATGACATTTCCCGACTGTTCCAGGCGGTGGTCGTCACTATCGCGGCGCAAATACAATCAATACCGTCCGGATCTTTCGAGACCGAACTACCCGAGTTTGATCTATTTTACCTGGACGAGATAGAATCCTTGCGCGCCAACCTCGCATCGGCACCATGGCGCGAGCAGGTGATCGCCCAGTGGAAAAGGTTGCAGGCCGCAGGGAAGACGTGGAGATGGGACATCGACGGTCTCGAGGCCTCAACCCGGCCTGACGAATCGGATGAGGAGGATGAAGAGGGCGAGTATGCCCCAGTTGTCGTGGAGTTGTAGTCGATGCGCATACATGCACTTGCCTAAACTACAAGATCCACGGGATGACGGCCTTTCTGGATTTGGGATATCGCTCGCCAAATGTCTCGTGATACCACTTGTGCGCTCTAAGTGCCCGAGGCAGCATCGACGCGACGAGGAAGAGGACAAAGATCCAGGCTGGGTGGAGCAAGACTGTCGGTTTCCAAGGCGAAGCATCGAGGAGGCGCCGTACCAGCGGATGCAGCGATGCGTCGGGTGAAGGTGAAATGGGTATGACAAAGTCGGGCGCGGCTGCGTAGGCGAAGCACGTCCACTCGAACCTGCCCGTGAGTATAATTCGGAGACCGCAGAAGTGTGTAGACGCACCACTCGCACAAGTAGTTCGGGAAGGTGACGAGCTCGAAAAGGCCCCCTCGCGGGATGGCGTACCGTCCATTTCCGGCCTTCTTGTCCTTCTCGACTTCCTCCTTATTTAGTGAAGCAATGACCTGCGCCCCATCTGGCCGCCGCAAGTCGTTCAGGATCTCGTCGTGATACACTGCTGTCAGCGCTTCGGCCACGTGGGAGGACAGCGCACCATTTCCGAGGAAACCAAGCACGACGCCCAATGCGCACAGCCTGGTCCGCCGATCGAACTTGGCCGGGAAGCAGGCCAGTCCGACAGCCAGGCAGAAGCCGTTCCTGGAGTCAGGTCAGCGCCCAGCGTTGCAGTGAAAACGCACAGGATGTTGTAGGCCCCGGCAACGACCGGGACCAGGATGTTTGGCTTGCTGCGCGGCGGCGACAGGACCAGCGGGGATATGATCGCTCGATGCATGTAATGCAGCGTGTATAGCGCCTGGTGTGAGCCATATCTGACCCTCAGGGGAAGACCACGTACGAAGAGAATGCTGGAATTGGCGTTCAACTTGAATCCGTTTGATATCAGCGTATACCACGCCGTGATCGGCTGTCGGCTCAGCCTAAGTCTTCGCTTTGTCAATTGGACACACCGATATAATCTCCATGATGAACCACGAGATGTTTCCTACAGTGTCAGAAGCGAACTCTGGCCTTTGGCGATGTTCGCTCACCGTTTACCTTAAAGATGGACTTGGCGTTTGAGAATCGCCCGAATGGCGCATCGAGGAAGAACAACGTCAGGGGCATATGCAGCGGTAGGAGATGATACAGGATCATGGATGGCACGAACTGCGCTGGGAGGCCTCCGAAAGCTGTCCCGATCGGCATGGTGCTAGGTCTTTGTTGATAGTGAAGAGATGATTTCAATGTATGTTCCAAGATGGACGAGTGACTTGAAACACGGCCCATCGACGATCCTGCGTCATCGTTCCGGAAATCCCGGTAAGAATGAATCATGCATGGTGTGTTCAGATCTGGCTTGACTGCTATTGATGTATGTGTATGTGTATAGCCTAAGCTGTGAGAGCTGGTCATGGGTGATTGCGGTGCGAAATGCAAACCAGGAGTCTAGACGGCGAGACATCGAACCGCATTGGCATCATTGCTGTGCGCCGATGTTGCTGATCAGGGCGCTTTCGTAAGGATCTCGACGCCATCCTCGGTAATCAGCACCTGATGCTCGAACTGAGCACTCCTTGCGCCGGACTGCTCGTCAGCACGTCAACGTCGTTATCGGCTCTGAACGCGATTCAAAAGGGCTGCACCTCTGTTGACATCGTCCATCCGTCGTCCCACATAAACCCTCTCGAGTTGACCCCTTGAACCAGGGCCGGCTCGATGGTAAAGCAGTCCCCAATTTGCATCGTGCCTGCCTCATTGTTGTCTATCGTTGAGCGCCCTTTTGTCTCGTAGAGCTGGAGGGGGAGAGCTCACGATGGTGCAAGATCCACGGCTTCTGGTGGAATGAGCGACCGATGCCGTGGCCAGAGAACTGCGAGTTAACCGAGAATCCTTCTTTCTTCGCGAATGCTCTGACCATCAGCTGGTGCCTTGGCCTCATATCATTGCGGCTCACTCGATGCCTTGACCAATACCGCTAAGCGGCATGCCCGGACCACAAGCCTGCAAACCGACCTTGAGGGCCTCCCGAGTGGCCTCGACCAGCTCGATACCTTGCCCGTCAACATCAGGCAGGCAATACGTGCGTGAAGTATCCCCATGATATCCTTGGAAGAAGATCGTGAGGTCTATGTTAACAGTGTCGTCGGGCTCCAGCGGGCGACTGTGATGAGCCGGAAACAACTCTGACTGGTCGACGCCTAGCTTACTCGTCAGGTATTCCATCTACGGTCAGCTTGTAGCTAGCATGGAAAGGATGGTCACGAACGAGCGATAACATTGTTGACGGATGTGGTGATGCTCCTTGGGAAGCTCGAATAGCCCAAAGGTGAGGGATAAGCACCCTTCGCGACGATCATCTCATGCACCTTCTCGTCGATCTCGTCCGTCGTGACTCCCGGCTGGCGTCAGCACCTGGTCTCTCCATCATAGCCGAACAATACTTACCTTGACGAGCTTGCCGGCTTCTCGCAAAATCTCGGCTGCTAAGCGGCCTGCCGTCCTTACACCCTGCATGCCGCCTTGGTCCAGCCGTCCTTCCTCCTGAGATGGTACAGGCACTTCCGCCACCTCATCATGGTCACCCCAGCCGGCGTCAAAGAAGTTTGCTGGCACATACGCCGGTCTTGGAATGTGCTTTGCTACCGGTCGAATGTCTGGATAGGTGGTCATGGCGCTGGAAGGTCGAAGGACAGTGTACAGGCCATACGGCGACAACGCCGTATACAGCCGTGTGATACTTGCCCGCATGATTCCGTCGTCGTCGTCGATTTCGTCTTTGTTGGCCCGCCTACCATCGCGCCATTGGCATGGTTATGGTCGTGTAGAGTTGTCAAGACGCTCATCAGCATCCACTTTGTCCGGTTGCGCGAAGCGGAGCGGGACCCCACAAGCGGGATTTGTATTTTCGGCTGACCGTCGTGGATCGGACGCTCGACTTTGATCTGTCAGCAGCAGCACCGAGGCTTGGTAAAGACATGGCGACGCGAGGAGTCGACGGGACGATCGGTTCACAGGCGGTAGGGGGCCCGTCGAGGACGCCGCCGACGCCGTCGGATCCGCCTACATCAGCTGAAATACCCAGCTTTGGTATGTCCACCTTGTACCTCCCGGTCATATCTGACTCTCACGCCTCTTTCCATCGCTTGCCGACCGTAGTGGGCAAGGCGGCGCTCACACGCAGGCCTCCAGTTCTTTGAATACCGTCGCAGACTATTTCTTGCTGGTCACCCTCTCCCAGAACCACCCACCACACTCCCGGACACATACACCATCACGCTTCCCCTGCCCGAACCGGTTCCACCGCTGCCACGAGCCGATGTGCCCAGCTCGGCTATAGGCCGGCTTGAAGCGCTGCTTGACGAAGATGGGATCCATGAAACGAACGCAGCGTGGAGGGCGGGTGTGCAGGGTGTGCATGCTCATCTGACGGGACGCCGCAAATTGGCTAAACCGATGCGACTGGGTCTTGTCGTGAGTGCTCAAGCGGCGAGGCAATCCTGTGCTGATGGTAGATCAAAATCCTCCGAGCCGGTGAGACGAGCGATGGACATCTCTGAGAGGTTGAGCTGATGCCA
>Ga0308169_10004782_pt1 | contig 12523 bp, 12 predicted proteins | sample PhyBR1_2_FD_202139 | JGI IMG/M metagenome (GOLD analysis project Ga0308169, IMG submission 202139) | Phyllosphere microbial communities from UC Gill Tract Community Farm, Albany, California, United States - DLSLSB.R1 | ecosystem: Host-associated > Plants > Phyllosphere > Unclassified | place...
AGGCCCTGCGCCAGCTGCAGGAGCGCAGCCGTGGCGGGCGCCCGGACATGCTGGTGACCGACATCGGCCTGCCGAACGGCATGAACGGCCGCCAGCTGGCCGACCAGGTGCGCATGCTGTGGCCGCAAATCCCGGTGTTGCTGGTGACCGGTTATGCGGAAAGCACGGTGATGCGCAACGACACCCTGCCGGCGCAAATGGAACTCCTGACCAAGCCGTTCGCGATGACGGCGCTGGTCGAGAAGGTCGGCGCGATGCTGGGGGCGGGTACCGCCGCCGGTGTCAGCAGCGGCGCGAACTCCGGCGCCGCCGACGAGGTGCCGGCCTGATTACTTCTTCGGCGGCGGGACCGGATTGATTTCCTGCGACCAGACCACGGCGGCGATCTTCCAGCCCTTCCCGGTGCGCACCAGCTGCCAGCTTTCCTTGCCCCAGTTGCTGCGGTAGCCGCCGTCCAGGAAGCTGTAATCGAACCAGACCTGGGCGACTTCGCCATCGGTGTCGATGCGTACGTTGGAGAAGGTTTCCTCGGCCGGCATCGGTTCCTTCGCGACCATCTCGATGAAGGCGCGCGGCGTGCTGTTGAAGAACTTCTTCGGCCGCGCCATCTCGGGCTTTGGCCGGCTGGCGTAGAGCATCTCGATGGAGCCATCGGTCGTCACGCCGGTCCAGGTGATATCGTCCTTCAGGAACAGCTGCAGGAAGGTTTCCTTGTCCTTCTTGATGAGCGAGGTGCGGAAGGTTTCGATCACTTGCTGGATCTGCTGCCGGCTGTGGGCGGGATCTTCGGCGCGGGCTTGCTGCGGTGCTGCGAGGACCAGGCCGGCGGCCAGGGCAATGGCGGAGACTGCTGATTTCATCTCTACTCCCGAGGTGGAAAGAGATGAGTATAGGAAATCAATCGGCTGGGATGCTCACCGAATCTCACACCGGGCTGGATTCATCGGGTGAGCAAATCGCGCATCGTGGTCCCCGACAGGAATCGAAAAGCCGGCGCTATCCGGCATCAGCACTAGGTTGGGCTGAGCATCGTCAGCCAGATACCAACGGAAGTACCAACAATTTCAGCACTTGGCTGGTACGTTTTGATCAGACGTTTCGGACCGTTGGTTCAAAAGCTGGCACCAACAAGCTGCAAATGGCGCCAAGCAAGAAATTGCTCGTTGTCAAAGATATTGTTGTTCTGGATACGTACCATTAATTTTTTGGGACGTGTTACGACAACAAATATTTTAATGGCGACTGAATGAACTTCCATGGCTTGGTCGAAGGATTCGCCGGGTTGACCGAAGCGAAACGCCCCATCCGTGTGCGACTGTCGCAAGGGCAGCAGGTCCTTAGCGACGTCCTGCTGGTCAAACGTGTCACCGGAACTGAAACGCTATGCGGAGGACTGGAATACCGGCTCTTGTGCGTATCGACACGCGCCGATCTCCCCCTGAAGGAATTCATCGCGCTGCCGGTCGAACTGCAGTTCGTGACCGACCGCGGCGATCTGCGCGCCGTGTGCGGCATCGTGGCGCAGGCCGCCGCCGGCCAGAGCGATGGCGGCCTGGCGACCTACGAACTGGTGGTGCGCGATGCCCTCGTCCTGATGGAGCAGCGTACCAATACCCGCGTTTTCCGCAACCTGAACGAGCTGGATATCACCCAGGTCATCCTGGACGAATGGCGCCAGAATAATCCCGTGCTGGCCAAGGCATTCGACATGGACTGGTCGTATGTGGTCGGCAGCTATCTCGCCCGGGAGTTCACGATGCAGCACAACGAGTCGGATGCCGACTTCTTGCGCCGGTTGTGGAAGCGCCGCGGCATTGCGTGGTTCATCCGGCCAGGGCAAGCCACCCAGTCGCAAAGCGAGGACATGCCAGCCCATGCACTGGTGCTGTGCGACGACGCATTCACGCTGCCGCAAAATGCTGCTGGCACCGTCCGCTACCACCGCGATGACGGTACCGAAGCAAGCGACACCATTTTCGCGTGGAGTCCGGTCCGTACGCTCAAGCCGGGTAATGCCAGCCGCCTGAGCATGGATTACATGCAGGGCCGTCCGATGAGCAGTCATACGCCGTCGCGCATCGACCAAGGGACGATGGGCAACCGGTTCGCATTCAGTCTCGATGACTATCTGATCGACGTCCCGCATGCCGGCGAGGACGGAGAGGATTACCGGAATCTTGGCGCGCTGCGCATGAAGCGCCATGAGTACGAATCCAAGTGCTTTTATGGTGAAAGCAGTGTACGTACGCTCTGTGTCGGGCAATGGATCGCCTTGAGCGGCCATCTCGAAATCGACACTCATCCCCCGAAGGAGAGGGAGTTCGTCATCACGCGCCTGGAGGTGGATGCGGAAAATAACCTTCCCAAGACTCTTAGCGACCGTGTGCAGCGTCTGTTTGCGCTCAATCGATGGGATGACAGGCGTTCCGCCGGTGCGCTACGGCAAGCCAGCGAAGAGCGCGGTATGCGCTACACGAATCGCTTTGCCTGCGTACGCCGCGGCATTCCGATCGTGCCCGCGTTCGATCCACGTACCGATTTGCCCCGTCCGCAGCTGCAAAGCGCGAATGTGGTCGGCCCTCCCGGCGAGGAAGTACATTGCGACGAATATGGGCGGGTCAAAGTGCGCTTTCCCGGCACCAGGATGGAAGACCACAGACATGCCCAAGGTGCTGGCGCCAGCGATAGCGATCGCGACTCTGCCTGGATACGAGTAGCGAGCACCTGGGCCAGCAATCATTGGGGCGCGAGTATGCTGCCCCGCGTGGGCGATGAAGTCATCGTCGACTTCCTCGGAGGAGACCCCGACAAACCGATTATCGTCGCCCGAGTCTATGGCCGCATGGCTCCGCCGCCTACGTTCAGCCACATTGGCGCGCTGCCCGGTAACAAATACCTGGCCGGCATCAAGAGCAAGGAAGTAGAAGGCGCCCGTTACAACCAGCTGCGCCTTGACGACACGCCGGGGCAGATCAATGCGCAACTGTCGTCCCAACACGGCCACAGTGAATTGAATCTTGGCTGGCTTACCCATCCGCGCAACGATGGCAGGGGCGAGGCGCGCGGCGAAGGGGCGGAGCTGCGCAGCGACCATACGGTTGCGGTGCGCGGCGCCCAGGGTGTGCTCATCAGCGCCGCGGCGCGCCTGAAAGCCGGCGGCAAGCAGCTCGATCGGGCGGAGCTGATCGGCTTGGTGGAGGCGCTTCAGGGCGTGCAGCAGCAACTAGCCGAACTCTCGTCAACGCACCATGCGGACGGTACCGACGACAAGGAACTCACCCAGCTGATCGGGCACCTGAAGCAGTGGGAAGCCGGCAGCAATACCGAAAAGGACGGCACGGGCGCCGGCGGCCAACCGGTGGTGGCGCTTTCCGCGCCTGCGGGGGTTGCAGTGACCAGCCAGGACAACATTGCGATCGGCGCGCAAACGCATGTCGATATGGTCAGTATCGGCAATACCCAGCTCTCGGTCGGCAGGAAACTGCTTGCTCGGGTATCGGAGAGCATCAGCCTGTTCGCGCACCGGCTCGGCATCAAGCTCATTGCCGCCAGCGGCAAGCTCGAGCTGCAGACGCATGGCGGCGACATCGAGGCTACGTCCTCAAAACGCATCGTGTTGACCGCCGCCGAGGAAATCGTGCTACAGGCGCCCAAGGTCCGCATCGTGGCGCAGGGTGCGCAGGTGGATATCGGCGGTGGCGCCATCACGCAGCAGAGCAGCGGCGAGCACACCATCGAGTCGTCAAAGTTCGCGCACGTCGGGCCGGGAGACGGCGCTCCCGCCACAGTGACGCTGCCGAAGAGCGAGACGCAGCACGACCAGCAGACCGTGCTGCGCTGGGTGGGAACTGACGAGCCGATGAAGAACCAGCGTTATCGCATCACCACCGAAGACGGGCGCACGTTCGAGGGGCGGACCGATGTGAACGGGCTGACCGAGCGCTTTGCCAGTGCCGTGCCTTTTGGCCGCTACAGCATCGAGGCACTCGACGACTGACTACAGGAAGGCGAAACCGATGGCAACTGCAGAACACCCGTTACCCGCGCAATTGAATCCCGGCGCCGCGCGCAAGGCTGAAGGGTTTGCGACACCGAAGCAGGACAAGCGGCCTCAGTGCGCCAAGTTTCTACCCAAGCGGGTACTGCCGATCTTTTTTCTGCCGGGGATAATGGGGTCGAATTTGCGCATGAGTGCGCAGAGGCAACAGGAATTGCATCAAGATGACAACGTCGCCTGGCGGCCAGACATTCTTGGTCCGACGAATATAAGCGGTGCAGCCAATGACAGCCGGGCAGGCCGCCAGCTACGGCTAGATCCGCTGCAAACCACTGTGGATGTTTATGATCCCTCCGGCCCATCCGAAGTCAGCGGCGATAAACGGCATGGTAACGTCGAACTCGACAAGAACTTCCAGTCGCCATTGCTGATGGAAGATTCATGTACTGCGACGAGCCAGCGTACCGCCGTGCAAAAGGCGCGAGCGCGCGGCTGGGGTGAAGTATTTTTTAAAAGCTATGGTGAGTTGTTGCAATATCTTGAATCACGCCTCAACAATACTTTTTCGGAAGGCAAGCTCCGGCAGGAGTGGCGCGATGTCGTCGGTATTAACCCTCGTTTATGGAGCCCGGATCCTGCTCTGCCGCAGCAGGCGTTGACTGAGGATGAGCTCAAAAAGGTTGTAAGCGGCTGCTGGTTTGCCGTGTATGCATTTGGCTATAACTGGCTGCAATCGAACGGCGACAGCGCCAAAATTATCGCCAGGCGTATCAACAAGGTCATCGATGATTTCAACCAGTCAGGTTATGAGTGCAATCAGGTGATTGTCGTAACCCATTCCATGGGCGGCCTGGTCGGGCGGGCGCTGGTTCACCCAAAATATGGCAACTTGCAGGACAAGGTGCTGGGCATCGTGCATGGTGTAATGCCCGCCATCGGCGCCCCGGCTGCCTACAAAAGAATGAAGGCGGGTTTCGAGGACCCTGGCATGATGCACGGACCGCAAGAAAGTCTTGCTGCCAAGGTGGCCGGTAATTATGGCGATGAGGTGACCGCAGTGCTGGCGAATGCGCCGGGCGGACTGCAGTTACTGCCTACCGAGGCCTATGGAAATGGCTGGTTACGCGTAAAGCACAACGGGCGTGATTTGGAAGCATTGCCGAAGCAAGGTGATCCGTACAATGAGATCTACAAACTTCGGGGCAAGTGGTATGCGTTGTTCCGCGAAGATTGGATCAATCCCTCTGGTCTGCCGCCAAGACATGGCGGCGGCACATTTCAGCGCACATGTCTCTACCTCGACAAGGCCCGGATTTTCCATAACACGATTCTCGATACATTTCACCCGAACAGCTACGCGCATTATGGTGTCGATCCGGAGCGACGTAGCTTCGGGGAAGTGGTGTGGGAGATTAGTAAGAATTGCGCTGACCCTAGTGGATGGGAAGACTGGCCCATCATTAGTGACACGCGGCAGGGTAAGGTAGAACTAGTTCGGTGGAACTGGGATCATCCCGACAAGGCGTTCGCCCCACGCGTCGGAGCAGCCGTACCCAATTCAATCTACGCCACGCTTCATCCAGCTAGTGCGCCAGGCGATCAGACCGTGCCTGCCCAATCTGCGGATCATCAGTTAAAAAGCGGTAAGTTTAGAGGCGTTTTTCGTCAGTTCGGTTACGAACACCAGTCCAGTTGCAAGGATCCGCGAGCTGTAGCCTCGACCTTGTACAGCATCGTGCGCATCGCCCAGAAGGCAAAATGGAAATGTGAAAAGGGATGAACGTGCATATGATCACGACCAAACGCCTGTTCCTAATTCCGCTCGCCGTTGCGGTACTTTTCCTGACGGCTTGTGACCGTAACCCTAAAGAATGGAAGACACCGAATATGACTGCACTCACGCCTCGTCTGCAAGCCACGTTTGAAAAGACCAAGACAGTTTGCTTTGGGCGGTTCATGGTCGACGTGCCTGCATCGGCAGTCGTCGCATGGGGAAACGTCGATGTGCCACTCGGGGTCACTACTTATCCCGGCGGTGCAGACCACGTCCAAAACTTGGCGCAAAAATTCATTGATGAATTGAGGAGCGAAAAGGCAATATATCACGACGACGTGCCGCTGCTGCTGTCGATCGACAACGTAAATCGACCCGAGGGGAAAATAATTACGGGATATGATGGTTTTGAAGCCCTTACTGATCTAAAAATTAATGGGTATTTCAAATTGAACGCTGATGGGGTTGTTATCGATGCGCGTCCTTTGCAAGATGATAAAGATGGGACAATAGCGGAAATAACAAGTATCGCCCGCCGTCTACGCCGACACGTTGAAGGTGAAATTCCTAATGAGCCCGGCAACTGCATCCAAAACGCCTTCCTGCCAGATGAACCGGGTACGGATAAAGAGCCGCGTGCTGAACTAATTCGAATCGGTTTCCGCCTTAAGGAATTTCCGGACACCCATCTGTCGATTTTTGTCGGGCCGTCGAATCCGCATTACTCCGAAAGCGACTCGCTGTCGTGGCGACTTGATCGGCTTGAGAAGGGCGAGAAAGCGCAGGATCCTAATCATCCACTACTCAAGACTAAAGACTTGCGAAGGGGAGCGCGCCAGATCCATGACTGGAAAAACGGCTTTGAAGCCCTGTCTCGTACGCCAGAACGGGCGGAAGTACACTCGATCCATGATTTCGCAATGGACTTCAGGGGTGTGCCGTCAGACCCACTGAAACCGTATGCGGAAATACAGATGCAAACAGGTGTTGCCAACAACGCTGCCGGCGCCACCAAGGCCAGCCTGACTGACGAAGAGGCCATCGCTGTATGGGACAAAATCACCAGCACGATCCGCGTGCGCCCGACAAGTGCCGCACCGCTAAAGACCGCCGAAGCTGACTCAAGGCTGCGCCTTCCGCTTGGCGAGCTTGCGGCAACTGGGCGCAACTGTCCGCAGACTGGCTGGTGGGAGCCGAGCGAATCCCACGACAGCGCAGGTGGCCAGCGTCAACATATCAAAGCCGGCGAACGGATGCCGCATGTGGTTTCGCTTGGCAAACCGTCGATATGGCAAAAACTCAAGGGGGAACGGCCTTCGTACCATACGGCGACGGTTTGGAAGCTGGTCGGCTACGATGATGCCCCCGCCCGTGCCGACGTGGCGGCGCAGGCGCCGACAATCGCACAAACCCCCTCGCTGGATGATTCTTTAAAGGATGCCACAGGCGGCACGACCGAAGGCGACTTGGGAGAAGGGGCCGCGCCCGAGAAGAAAGGCTGAGAAATGGGCAACGTGATCCGTCTCGGTGACGCCACGTCCCACGGCGGCAAGGTCGAAAGTGTGAGCGCCACGCATTTCACGGTTGGCGGCATCCCGGTCGCCCGCGTTGGTGATATATGCAGCTGTCCTATCACGGGCCATAACAACTGTACGATTGCTGAAGGCGACCCAACGCACGTCATCGATGGCATCGCCGTTGCCTACGATGGGCATAAGACTACTTGTGGCGCTACCTTGGCTGCGTCTATCGGAAACTTTAGCGACTAATAGTCCAGCCATTCCAAGTGCGAAGCTCTCCTTGAGTCATCAAAACCCGGCAGCTTGAAGCGCATTTGGACGCCGCCGAGCGCGACGCGGAACACTTGCTGGCAGTGCGTTTTCGCGATGCTCTTGCCGATGCCCCGTTGCGGCCCATGGCAGAGGTGGCGCCACTGGTGCGACGAGAGCAGGAAATTCAGCTAGATGGCAGCTATCCTGAACTGGGCATACGATCTTTTGGCAAAGGTACTTTTCACAAGCCGCCGTTGTCCGGTAGCGAGGTCGGCACCAAGCGCTTATATCGGATCGACCCAAGTGACTTGTTGTTCTCAAACGTGTTCGCTTGGGAGGGCGCTATCGCTATTGCTGGAGTTGAGGACACGGGGCGATTTGGGTCCCATCGATTTATAACCTGTCGTGTCGTCCCCGAGCTGACCAGTGCCGAATTTCTACGGTATTACTTCCTAACGGAGGAGGGACTGCTAAAAATTGGCGCTGCGTCACCGGGAGGCGCTGGACGTAACCGAACGTTGGGGCTAGAAAAGCTCATGGCCATCGAAGTGCCCATTCCACCGTTGGCCAAGCGGCAAGCGTTGGAACACCTTTGAAAGTGGTTGAAGCTCTCAAGGTCAAAAACGTATTGATCCGCCAAGCCAACGCCGCGCTGTTGCCTGCAACGTTTGAGCGAGTGTTCGCCCAGAGGGGGCGAGTGAATTCACGATCGCAGCGCTGATATCCGCGTTATACGGTAAATCGCCGGGGGCCATGCCCCCGATTCCCCCCACCAAATGGGTACACACATTACGCACGTAACGGGAGAGCCGAAAAGCGGCAATAACTCATTGATTAATCAGGATATTTAGCGCTTACACTTCGCTCGTCGCGGTACCGCTGGAAAGTCCAGAACTCAAAAAGCGCAGTGTAATCAGTTGCTTGGCTGTACACATTCGTATGCATGCGCGGAGGGCGTGGCGATTCACGATGTTGAGCTGGGGAGCCAGTAGAGCGAGAAAAAGGCTGCGCAACGCGCGGCTTCGCCCTATTGCCTGTCTTGCCGGGCTCTTTCTAGATACCAGTGACTTCGGCAAGCAAGCGCTGGTTAGCATCCACGATGCCAATCCGCTGCTTATCGATCTTCGCTTGGGACGCGATACCGTACAGAGTCAGCGCCTTCAGCAGAACCGTATCCATCGTCGTGCCGTTCATTTCCGCGAACTGGTGGAGCTTCGCGTCCAGCGCTGGCGAAACCCCAAGGTCATGCTCACTAAGTTCCCCATTTGCAGCTCCCTTCGTGCATGTTCGGATGGCCGATTATAAGCCGACCAGTGTTGTTTCAGGCGCGGCTAACATCGGCGAAAGTGGCATCCACGGATGTGCGGCTGGTGCGTTTGCCATCTCCCACGAGCCCCATCACTACTTCAGTTGGAACCGAACGCTGAGCTCGTAAAGTCCGTCTTATCTGGATGTAGCTGCAATCAAATTGCCTTTGGTAAATGCTGTAATATTCGAGAGGCAATACGGCAGCCAAAAGACTTCACGAAGCCTGCAAATTTTGCCACGATCGAGACCTCCCTTTAGACGACGAAAGGATGCGCTATGCAGTACGCCCGCTTGCTCGACGATGGTCGCACATGGGAAGCATCGCAGTTCGCTCGGCTCTCAACCGCCGAGATCGAAAGTAAGCGCCGAAACCTCGCTTGCGTCGAATGTGGCGAAATCGCTTGGTACCGCAAGGAAAGCGCGCATGGACATCCTCCTCATTTTTGCGCGCACCACACAGACGACTGTAATCTAAAAGTTGTTTACTCAGTAATTGGAGATCCGCGGCGAGATGGAACCGAGCAGGCAGATCAAGTTAATGATGGCGAGTCGATCGTGGTTCGCTTGGATGAGGGAAAGGGAGGGGCTATCGAAGTCGCTCCAGTTCAGCCCTCGCCAAGCGGCTCCGCAGTCGGAGGCACACGTTATGTAGGCGCCGCTAACGAGCGAGAGTCTGCTCAACATTTCACCCTACGCCGGATTCTGTACAGGCTCGTCCAGAGTCCAACGTTCAGAGTCTCTGATAAAAATGTTGGGTTCTACCGGGATGCAGAAACCCTTCTTGTGGAGGGAAAGTAAAACAGGTAATTGTTGAATTTGCGAACATTTCTCGTGATCGACATCATGAGCGCCTGTTGCTGTATTGGGGGCCGATATCGTCAGCTGGCAGAAGCGCAGATGGGAAGTTATGGCTGAATTCGTCGGATAGACATCAAGCGGTTAGCGTCGCGATATTTGAAGACGTGGTTGACGAATTCTTATAACTGTTCAAAGTCCAGGATTACAAGGAGGAGCTCGGCGGAGCCCACGTTTTGGTTGCTGGTCGTTGCAACTATTCGTCGAGTACGGGCAAGCCTGTTATCTGGTGTGGATCATCCAAATACATCTTTGTCCGACGTTACCGAGATGAACAGTTCGAAGCTCTGTTATAGATGGCAAGCGAACAAATTATTGACCGTCAATAGTCAAGTCTGCACGATTTGACGCAACGAAAAGACCATCGAGGTTAAGCTTGCTGCGCCAGGGTGTCATCGCCAAACTGCTAACAAATTGTCAACGTTCAATTGCACAGTACGATGTCTTCCACCGAAAGAAACACCCTTACCCTGCATGAAACCGGTTATGTCCGGCAAAGTCAGCTCGTCGGTAAGAAGGGGGCGCCCGGCATCATTCCGTTCTCGCCGGTGACCCTTTGGCGTAAAGTCGCGGCGGGGCAGTTTCCGGCGCCGGTGAAGCTGTCCGCAGGCGTGACTGCCTGGCGCGTCGAAGACGTGCGCGCCTGGCTGGATACGCCACGTTGATCACGCGCCGCGTAAGGGCACCACGTCGGCGCCGAGCCGCAGCTTGTCGAGATAGTCGGCCCACCGCTGCATCATCTCCCGACGTGCAGCCAAGTGAGTAGTCCGGTTATAAGCGCGGCCATTCGGGTCCTTGACCGCGTGCGCCAACTGGTGCTCGATCAGGTCGACGCGTTCGCCAAGCTCCTCGTCCAGTAACGTGCGCGCCATCGCGCGAAAGCCGTGCCCCGTCATCACTTCGCCCTCGTAGCCCAGCGATCGCAGAGCTGCGTTGATCGTGTTTTCGCTCATCGGGCGACCGTCATGGCGAATGCTGGGGAAGACGTATTGCCTCCTACCGGTGACCGCGTGCATCTCACGCAGGATTCCGACTGCTTGCCGGGCCAGTGGCACGATATGATCGTTCTGCATCTTCATTTTCTCGGCCGGGATACGCCACTCGGCGGCTTCCAGGTCGATTTCCGACCATTCCGCATGGCGTAGCATGTGGGGACGGACGAACACCAGCGGCGCCAGCTTGAGCGCCGCCCGGCAATAGAGGTGGCCTGGTAGCCGTGGATCGCACGGAGCAGTGCGCCAACTTCGACGGGTTTCGTAATCGCGGCGAAATGCCCCTCGGTGCGCTGCTGGAGTTGCGCCGCAATACCTGTAGTCGGGTCGCGCTCGACGAGTTCCTTGACCATCGCAAGCTCAAAAACCTTGCTGACGTAAGCAAGCACACGGCGCATCGAATCGATGATGCCGCGTGCCTGCATCCGATGCATGACATCCAGGATGTCGGGAGGGCGCACGCTGTTGACCGGTAGATTGCCGATGAGGGAAAGACATCGCGTTCGAACCAGCTGACGACGCGCTGTTGCGTCGCCGCGCCTCGTGTACTTGCCGAGGCCGCCAGCCATTCCCGGGCGACCACCTCGAACAGCGCACCCGCTGCCCGCTTTGCCTGCTTCGCAGCTTCCTGCTTTTCCGCACCGGGGTCCTTGCCTGCAGCTAGAAATTCGCGAGCCCGGTCCCGCGTCTTGCGTGCGGCAGCGAGCGGGACGGCAGGGTAGACGCCAATGGCAAGCGTCTTCTGCTTGCCGTCAAAACGTTAGTTCAGCCGCCAATATTTGCCGACTGCGTTGACCAGAAGATACAGTCCGCCACCGTCACTGTGCTTGTCGCCGGCTTTCGCGCCGCTCCACTTCGCCTGCCGAATGAAGGTGTCTGTGAGTGCCATCTGGTCCGCCCTGTTGGTATGTGTTCGAGGTCGACATGAAGGTACCAACAAAAGTACCAACAGCATTTTGAGATGACCGGACTCAGGATGGTTCCTGATGAGACTGTGGTGTTGCGCCGCCTCAGAGTGAGAGGCGGGATCTTGAGATGCGGTGAAACACCGCGATGTGAAGAGGTGGTCCCCCCGACAGGAATCGAACCTGTATCCCACGCTTAGGAGGCATGTGTACTATCCATTGTACTACGGGGAGGACTCTGCGGTTCGACGAGCGGACCCTGCGGAACAGGCCGGAATCGTGAACCGACCGCAATTATAGCCGATGATCGGGACAATATTGGAAGTGTGGCCCCGCCAGTCGGTACAATGCGCCTTTCCCTCATTGCTGCATACGATCATGGCTGTCATTTCCCTCACCTCCGCGCAACTGGCCTTCGGCCACGTCGCCCTGCTCGACCATGCCGATTTTTCCCTGGAGGCCGGCGAGCGCGTCGGTCTCATCGGCCGCAACGGCACCGGCAAATCCTCGCTGCTGAAGATCATTTCCGGGCGCTCGAAACTCGACGACGGCCTGCTGGTCATGCAGCAGGGCCTCAAGATCGCCTACGTCGAGCAGGAGCCCGTGTTCGACCCGGCCATGACCGTGTTCGATGCCGTCGCCGGCGGCATGGGCGAGCAGCAGGCGATGCTGGCCGAGTACGAGTCGCTGACCGGACAGTTCGGCCAGGGCAACGACGATGCGCTCATGGAACGCATGCACGAGCTGCAGCACAAGCTGGACGCGCTTGACGCCTGGAACATCGGCAACAAGGTCGAGACGACCCTGGGCCGCCTGGGCCTGAACGGCGAGGCGCAGATGGGCACGCTGTCCGGCGGGATGCAGAAGCGGGTCGCGCTGGCGGTGGCGCTGGTGTCCGCGCCGGACGTGCTGCTGCTGGA